>Ga0315533_1001048_pt1 | contig 22050 bp, 19 predicted proteins | sample SalMarSW160130MG_FD_203081 | JGI IMG/M metagenome (GOLD analysis project Ga0315533, IMG submission 203081) | Salt marsh sediment microbial communities from the Plum Island Ecosystem LTER, Massachusetts, United States - Salt Marsh Sediment SW1601-30 ... | reverse complement strand
GAATTTTATCTTTATACATTCTTAACGCTCCTTTCTTTTTTTTAAATGTGCAATTAATAACACTCATTATATCTATTTATTTGCTTTTGTCAACCCTTTTCTTTAGCCAAAGGTGAAAGGTCAACTACTTGTTATATTTTTTTATTTTTGGTATACAGAAAGTGATGGCAAATAATTTTAATAACAAAAACTCAGATATCTCGGATAAACTGCCGCCTCAAAATATTGAAGCCGAAAAATCGTTATTAGGCTCTTTGATGTTGGACAAAAATGCTATTACTAAAGTAGCAGATTTTTTACAATCAAGAGATTTTTATAAAAAGAACCACCAAGAAATCTATAAAGCCACTCTGGAACTTTTTGAAAAAGGAGAACCGGTTGACTTGCTTGCGGTTTCTACTCGCCTTAAAGAAAAAGATCTTTTAGAAAATATTGGCGGAAACAGCTACTTAACCGAACTTATTAACCTTGTTCCCACCGCTGCTCATATATCGCATTATGCAAAAATAGTTCAGAGAAAAAGAATCCTGAGAGATTTAATCGAAGCCAGCCAGAAAATTAACTCAATGGGCCATAACGAAAAAGAAGATGTTGACGCTCTTTTAGACAAAGCTGAACAAAAAATCTTTAGCATTGCCCAAAAAGGACTAACTCAAAACTTTATTCCTGTTAAGGATTCTTTAGAGGAGGCCTTTGAAAGAATTGACAGGTTATCTAAACATAAAGAAATTCCCCGCGGGCTGCCCACCGGCTTTAACGATTTAGATAATATGTTAGCCGGTCTTCAAAAGTCCGACTTTATAATTTTAGCCTCCCGGCCTTCTATTGGTAAATCAAGCTTAGCCGTGAACTTTGCAGCTAATATTGCCATCGAGCAAAAAATGCCGGTGGGAATTTTTAGCTTGGAAATGTCAAAAGACCAGGTAGTAGACCGGCTAATTGCCAGCTTGGCTAATGTTGATTTATGGAGATTAAGAACCGGTCGGCTTTCCTCCGGCGAAGATGATGACGACTTCAGCAGAATTCGAGACGCAATGGGAAAACTATCCGAAGCGCCTATCTATATTGACGACGCTGCCCTATCAAATGTCCTGCAAATGCGAGCAATGGCGCGAAGACTGCAAGCAGAGCACGGCCTCGGGCTAATTATTATTGATTACTTACAATTAATGGAACCCAGAAACCCAATGACCAGTTTAGTCCAGCAAGTATCTGAAATTTCCCGCTCATTAAAAGGTTTGGCCAGAGAGCTAGATGTCCCGGTTCTTGCTTTATCTCAACTTTCCCGGGCAGTAGAACAAAGAGTGCCTCAAATCCCCAGATTAGCAGACTTACGTGAAAGTGGTGGATTAGAGCAAGATGCGGATGTTGTATTATTTATTTATCGTGAAGATAGATATAATCCTGACACTACCAGGAAAAATATTGCTGATATTATAATTGCTAAACACAGGAATGGGCCAGTTGGAAAAGTTGAGCTTTATTTTGATGACCGAAGAGTCTGTTTCAGAAACTTAGAAAAAGAAGAATATACGGAATAAAATGTATCCGCCAGTTATTCAAAAATTAATTGATCTTTTTAGCAAGTTTCCTACTGTAGGGCCGCGAACCGCTACCCGTTTTGTTTTTTACTTAACAAAACTTCCTCAAGACGAGCTTGAGAAGTTTTTAGATTCAATAACAAATTTAAGAAAAGCAATAAGAGTTTGCTCGTTTTGCTTTAATCCCTTTGATACCTCTACCGCTCCGGAAGAATCCTTTTGCCCAATCTGCCAAAATGCTTCTCGAGACAGGACTCTGCTTTGTGTTGTAGAAAAAGAAAGTGACTTGACAGCAATTGAAGAAATAAAAAAATACAAGGGCCTTTATTTTATTTTAGGCGGAACGCTATCTGGCTTAAAAAAAGAAGACGTTAAAAAATTAAGAGTTAGAGAATTAAAAGAAAGAATTAAAGAACCTAAAAAATTCGGTTTGAATGCTGATTTTAAAGAAATTATTATAGCTACCAACCCCACCACTGAAGGTGAAGCTACCGCCCTATTAATCGAAAGAGAGTTAAAACCTTTTAATATTAAAATCACCCGTCTCGGCCGCGGTTTGCCAGTTGGTGGAGAATTAGAATACGCTGATGAAGACACTTTAGGAAGCGCTTTTGAGGGAAGAAAGTAGTGCTAAAGAACAAAAAACAAAAAAAAGCCTTTTATGAGGCTTTTTGGTTTATTAAACTTTTTGTTTTATTACCTTTTTTGCTTTTTTTAAAACAGCGATAATTTCTTTGGCTTGGGCGTTTATGCCGCTTACATTGCCTACAAATCTTGAAACATCGCCTTTAACTCCACTAATTTCACCTTCTATGTCAGAGATATCACCTCGTGCTTTTTTGGCAATCCCCCAGACGTTTTTGCCATTTCCGAAAAGACGCGACTTATCTCCTCCAATATTCTCGGCACTAACAAGTTTTCTAGGCTTCAACAACAACTGCTTAATAATCCTTTCTTCCATTTTCTTTTCCACTTTTATCTCCTTTCTCTCTAACTAGTTTCTATTTTAGTGATTTCAACTTCGGTATAAAGTTGCCGGTGACCCATTTTTTTCTTATAACGAGTTTTTGGTTTGTATTTTAAAATAATAACCTTCTTGCCCTTGCCCTGTGATAAAACCTTGCCAACAACCTTAGCTCCTTTCACCAAAGGAGTTCCGATTTCTAATTTTTTATTCTTTTCCACTAACAAAACTTCCTTGAAGATTGTTTCTTTGCCTTCTTTTTCCTTAACTTTCTCAATTTTTATTTTTGTTCCTGGAGTTACAACATATTGCTTACCTCCAGTTTTAATAATAGCTAACATACCATAAATAAAATATTAAGCGAGGGTACTTTCCGAAAAGAGCACTTCGGAGGCGGCTGGGCATGGTTTCCGAGCGAAGCGAGGAACCAGCCGCTGAGAAATGAACAGCAATTTCTCGCTGGGAAATTGACTGTGTCTCTTTGAGGGAAGGTGCCCGAGCGATGATTTTTTAATCTTCTCTTGGTTTTTCTATTTGTTTAATTTTTATTTGAGATTTTCCCCCGGATATTTTCACTACATCTTTATCAACTTTTTCGAACTCTCTACTAGCTTTATTATAATTGCTTACTGTTGTTCCTAAATGACCTCCAAGTTTCTTCATATATTCGCTGTAAGTCCCTAAATGCCTTCCTAATCTTTCCACTTGCTTAATTACTATATGAGCTTCTTCGGAAATCTTCTGATTTTTAAGGCCCTGTAAAACAGTCTGTAAATAAGCCAGAAAAGACGTCGGGGAAATAACTATAACTTTTTTCTTCCCGGCATAGTAAATTAAATTATTAGTATCGTCAGTAACTGCTCCTACTTTATTAATAAGTAAATCGTAATAAACAGCTTCTGAAGGAATAAACATAAAAGCGAAGTCCATTGTGCTTTCTTCCGGTTTTACATATTTTGCCGTTTCGTCAATTCTGGCTTTAAGATCTGCGATGAAAGCTACTTCATATTTTTTCTTTTCTCCAGAATCGCGCGCTTCCAATATACGATTATAATTCTCCAAACTGAATTTTGAATCAATGGGAATAATTCTTTTATCAATAAAAACCACCGCATCAACAATCGTTCCATCCTTAAATGAATATTGCATTTTATAGGAACCGGGAGGCAAGACGTTCTTCAAAACCGTTTCTAGATAATATTCCCCCAATACTCCTCGCTGCTTAGGATTTTTCAAAATATCCTGAAGATTGCGAAGCTGATCGGCAAAACTCACTACTTGTCGATTGGTCTCGTCCAGCTTAGTTAGTTTTTCTGTAACATCCTGAACAATTTTAGCACTTTGGCCAAACTGAGATTGAATAGCTTTTGTTGATTCAGCTAATTTGCTGTCTAAAATCTGACCCAGATAATTTATATCCTGCTTTAGCATCATTAAAGATTCTGATTGTTTTTCTGGCTTTTTTTTGAATAACAAAAAAATTACCACCGCCAATCCTCCAATAACTATTATTAAAAAGCCAATTATCAACAACTCCATTAAAAGTATATTACGATAATTTTAATAAAAAATCAACCCCATTGAACAAGATTGATTAGCCCACGAGATTCGAATCGTGGGCTTTAGATGCTTTGAATTAGTTTTAATGGAAAAATACTTCAGTAAGTAAAAAAACAATATAGATTAAAAGTAAAAACACGGCTTCTTTTTTGGTGATTTTTCGATCAGTCCTAACAAAAATTAAGAAAAATAAAGCTGAGATTATAAGAAAGATTCTGGCAATGGCAAAAGGAGAAAAATCTATAATTTCAATGGGGCAAATTAAAGCAACAACTCCCAGAACAAGAGTAGCGCAAATAATAATAGCTCCCATTAAATCTCCTAAAATCATCCAGGTTCGTCTTTTCTTGGCAGAGACAATGGCAAAATAAGTTTCGGGAAGAGCGTTCCCTAACCCAATAATTAAAATTCCGATCACCGGAATAGTAACGCCTAAAACATCAGAAAACGCCTGAGCGCTTCTTACAATCCCCTCTGAAGCCACTAAAAGCACAACCAAGGCCACTATCACTTTCCTTAAGCCCTTGAAAAAATTGCAAAATTGCCTAAAGATTTTATCTTTTGCAATCTTCCACTGCCCTAATTTGGGCTCAATTACAATTTTATTTTTTTCTTTATGTTTATTATTATTAACATATCTTTTTCTAAATCTTTCTTCTTTAGAAAAAAGCCAAACGATATAAAAAGCAAAAGCCAACAGCAAAATCAGACCGTCAATCCTTCCTAATTTCCCATCTAAAATCAAAACTAAAGGCAGAACAGCAACCACAGCAGTGAAAATGGTGCTGGTCTGAACCATTTTGCTTCTGACTGGCAAAGCGGTACCTCCAATTAAAATTGCCAAAGCTACAGCTAAAGTCAAATCAGCTACATTTCCTCCAACAATCTCCCCAAAAGAAAGCTGAGGAATCCCATGCAAGGCTGAATTAATTCCGATAAAAAGATTGGGAGCAGAGCCGGCAACAGCCATTATAAAAAAAGCAACCACGAATTCCCGCCAACCTAAAAACTTAGCCATTTTCATTAAGCCCTTAACCAATCTAGAACCCGACCAAAATAACAGAAAACAAGAAATTATGAAAACTAAAATATATATCCAAATCATTTATACTTGATGTCGCACAATAAAATAATGTTTTGTAATTTCGATTAAAATTACTTCAATCAGCCCCATCCCAAAAATAATTACCCAATCATTAAGATTAAGCGGAACGGTTTTTAAAATAGTTTGAAGAAACGGCAAATAAACAGCCGCGAACAGGGCCACAACTCCAAGAATCCAGGCAAAAACTAAAAACTTATTAGAAAAAGGATTTATATGCCAAATATTTCTTCTTAAACTTTTACAAGAAAACACATAAAAAATAGAGTCAATGCTCAGGCAAGCAAAAATCATTGTTCTAACATAGGCAACATCATAGTTCAATCTCCAAAGCCATAAAAACAACCCTAAAAGCATAAAATCAGTTATCAGTCCGATAATAAAGATTATTACTTTCATTTCTTTATTCAACAACGGAATATTGTGACCTTGTGGTTTTTGCTTCATTAAATCTTTTTCTTTCGGCTCAAAAGCCAAGGCAATGTCAGGAAGGCCGTCTTCAATGAGATTTACCCACAATATTTGAACAGCGGTAATCGGCAGATAACCGAAGAAAAGACCCACTCCAATTAAAATTGTCTCGGTAAAAGAATCGGAAAGCAGATAAGTAATTACCTTGCGGATATTATCAATAATCGCTCTTCCTTCCTCTACGGCAGCCACAATAATATTAAAATTATCAGTAAGCAAGACGAGATCTGAAACGTCTTTAGCAACTTCTGTGCCAGAACCCAAAGCTACTCCAATATCAGCTTGTTTTAAAGCCGGGGCATCATTAATCCCGTCTCCGGTCATTGCTATTACTTCTCCTTTTTCTTGCCAGGTTTTGATAATTCTCATTTTGTGTTTCGGTTCAACTCTGGCATAAATCTGAATATCTTTTACTCTCTTTTCAAACTTTTTATCCGAGAGCTCATCTAATTCTTTCCCTTCCATAATATTTTCTTCCTTCACATTAAACCCTAATTCTTTTGCCACTGCCCTTGCTGTTAATTTATGGTCGCCAGTAACAATAATCGGCCTCATTCCTGCTCGCTGACAGGTCTTTATTGCTTTTTTTACCTCTTTCCTGATTGGATCTTTTAAAGCTATTAATCCAACAAAAACCAAATTATTAAATAAATCTTTTAAGTTGGTAATTTTTTTATAAGCAACGGCTATTACTCTCAATCCTCTCCCGGTTAAATCTTCCAATTGAGCCTTTATTTCATCCGTCATTTGAGGCGTCAGGGGATTTTTTTTATTGCCTTTTTCTAAATATTTTGACATTTCTAACAACTTTTCCGGAGCGCCCGAAACATAAAGAATGTCTTCTTTTTTATTTACAGCATAAGCTTGGGCTAAATATTTATTTACCGAAGTAAAAGGAAGCTCAGCAATTTTTACCATCTTCTTTTCTAATTCTTTTTTATTAATTCCTGCTTGTATTCCTGCTAAAAGCAGAGCTTTGTCTGTTGGCCTGCCGCGAATAATCCATTTTCCCATTACTTCTTCTGGATTTTCAATAAACGCTTCGTTGCATAAAGTAACAATCTTGAGAGCTAACTGACGTTCTGATTTTGTTTTTGCTATAATATCAGTTACTCTCATTTTTCCTAAGGTTAAAGTAGCGGTTTTATCGGTTGCAATAATAGAAGTACTTCCTAAAGTTTCAGCGGAAGCCAGCTTTCTAACCAACCCTCTTTTCTTTAAGATTCTCTGCATTCCTAAGGCTAAAATAACAGTCATTGCCACCGGCAATCCTTCGGGAATAGCAGCTATAGCGACGGCTACCGCTACGGTAAACATTTCCAAAAAAGTATTTCCCGTAAGCACTCCCTCAACAAAAATAACAATACAAATTCCTACAATGATCCCGCCAACAACTTTTGCGAAGCGACTTAATTTCTTTTGCAAAGGAGTTTTTTCTTCTTTAGCTTTTTTCACCATCTGGGCCACTTTTCCTATTTCGGTTTCAAGCCCAATTGAAGTTGCCACTATCTTTGCTTTTCCGTCTTCTATAATCGTACCCATATAAACCATATTATCCCTGTCTGCCAAAGGTGTTTTTTCGGGAAAGATTTTTGATTTCTTTATGGCTGGCAGCCACTCACCAGTTAAAGCCATCTCATTGACTTTCAAATTGTAGCTATCAATAATTCTTCCATCGGCTGGCACTTTATCTCCCGGGCTTAAAATAAAAATATCGCCTGGAACTAACTCAATAGAATTTATAACTTTTGAATTCCCTTCTCTTATTACCTGAGTATGAATCTTAACTATCTTTTTTAGTTTTTTTAAAGCATTTCCTGCTTTATTTTCTTGAAAAAAACCTACAATAACATTTAAAAAAACAGCGCCAAAAATAACAATGGCGTCGGTAAACTCTTTAAAAATTAAAACTACAATTCCGGCAATCACTAAAATATAAATTAAAGGACTTTTAAACTGCTCCAAAAGTATTCCTAATTTAGAAAGCGACCCTTCTTCGGGAAGCAAGTTTTTGCCGAATTTTTCTCGCTGGGTCTTTACCTTTTTTTTAGTCAAACCATCCTTAGGATTTGAATGAAGTTTTTTTACAACTTCTTCCCAAGAAAGATTATGCCAAGGGATTTCTTTTACCATGTTATTCTAATTCAAGAATATATTTTTATACCTTAACGAATCAAGGTTATACCAAGCGCTTAGCGAGGTATTGTTCTTATTTTACCACAAAACAAAAACCGAGAGAACTCGCCTTGACTCGGCGAGGCAGGTAACTCTCGGAAAAAATGTGCTCCTACGGGGAGTCGAACCCCGGTTACATGATTGAGAATCATGCGTCCTAACCACTAGACGATAGGAGCTATATTGCAAATTTACCATAAAATTTAAAAATTGTCGACATTATGCATATCATATATATGTATACCATGCATATCAAAACACACTCTATATTACGCCCGAGATACTTGTCGCATAATAACCTAATACACCCAAGACACCTGTCGCATAATAAATAAAAAAACGCCCCTATCTGCTTTGGGCGTCACGTGCTTACACTAATTATGACGAGGTTTAACAAGCTTTGTTACAAATTTGAATTGACAAAAACTTATATTTATGCTATACTTAAAAATGTTCGTTAACAACTAAATAATGTTTATGTAAAGAATGCTTACTTAAAGAAAGGACTCAGAAAATGAATAAAGGAAATCTTTTGGCAGTTTTGTTTGGGATATTATTTTGCATAGGCACAGGATTCTTTATCAAGTTCAAGCAGAATTCAATGCAAGAAAACTTAGCCCCTGCGCCTGCCCTAAAAACAAAACAAGCAGTGAAAATCAAAGTAAGAAAGGGGTGGTGTCTTTCAAGAATCGCTGATGGACTCGGTACCAGCATTAAAGATTTGGTAGCTTTAAATAAAATTGAGGATCCGGATTTAATTTATACTGGCCAAACTATAAAAGTTGCTCCCTACGACAGGACAAACAAGGTAGAGGTTAGTTGGTACGGACCGAAATTCCATGGGAAAAAAATGTCTAACGGCAAAATTTTTAATATGGAAGACTCAACAGTAGTAGCCCACAAATTATTGCCATTTGGGACAAAAGTGAAGCTAACCAGAATAGACAACGGAAAAAGCATTGTAGCAATAGTTCAAGACCGAGGCCCATATGTTAGAGGAAGAGATTTTGATATTTCCCGCAAAGCAGCAGAACATTTGGGCATAACCAGATTAGGAATAGCACCATGTGAAGTAAAAATTTTAAATTAATCTTCTCCTTTTTACAAAAAAGCGAAAGATAAATAAAAAGCTCTGTATACAAACAGAGCTTTTTTCTATGCTCTAATCTATGCTCTTATCTCTTCCACCATCTCCTCCATCTTCATCTCTTTTGAACCGTCAATTAAAACTAAATCGCCTTCTTTCATCTCATCCTGGAGTGCTTTTTTTGCTTTTTCAATATTATCAAACTGGAAAATTTTTTCTTCCAGCATCCCCTTGCTTCTTGCCCCCTTAGCAATAAAATCTGCTCTTGCCCCCACCGTAAAAAGTAAATCTGCAACCTGAGATACTTTTTCTCCAATTGCCTCGTGAGCTTCAATTGTATATTTTCCAATACCTAAAACATCTCCCAAGACAGCAATCTTTCTTCCAGTTATCTCAATTTTACCCAAAACGCCTAAAGCCTCTATCATAGAGAAAGCAGTGGCTGATTCGCTGTCGTCAATAATTGAAGATCTTTTTATTCCACTAATTAATTTCATTTTCCCAGGAAGCGATTTATAATTTCTCAAAATCTGAGAAATTTCAACTAAATTTATTTCTTTAGCTACCCCTCCAGCAATAGCCGCGAGAGCGCTATATATTTGTTCTTTTCCAAAAAGATTTTTTAACCAAAAAGGAATAATATTTTCTTGATAGTCCATTTTAAAATTGGTCCCATTCAAGTTAACATTAATGTCACTAACCCAAAAATCTGCTCCTTCTTGAAAACCATAAGTTAAAGATCGGGCACGAGCTTCCTCTTGTATTTCCCGGATAGTTTCATCATCAAAATTTAAAATTAGAAAACCTCGCTCTGGCAAAATTTTAACCAATTTCTTTATCTGAAGAGTTTCTTTTCTTTCACCGGCAAAAAAATCTTTATCCGGAAAAATTTCTCCAACACGAGTTGCCACTAAAATCGGCAGCCTAGATCTCTTAAGCAAAAATTCAAATCTTTTTATCTCTTTTGGATCTAATAATCCTGACTCAAAAATTAGGATTTTTTCCTTTTTAAGTTGAGGATTTAATACTTGAAGAATAGCTTGAGTAGCGCAAGAACGCCCTTTTCCAATGACAAGAATAACAGAAGGTTTCTTAAGTAAAAATGAAAGCTTTTTAAAAAAATTCATATTAATTATTCATAGTCCGGCGGTATTTGCCAGTAATCAATAATATATTTTGCTAACTCCTTAAAAATCGGTGTCGTTGAATATCCGGCGGCTCTCGTTTTCGGATTATCAAGCTTTATCAAAACCAGAAATTCAGGACTAAAAGCAGGAGCAAATCCAATAAAACTATGCCAGGTTTCTTCTGAATAGCCCTTTTTATTCACGCCGAGAATTGACCAAGGAATCTGAGCAGTACCAGTTTTGCCAGCGATATAGTAACCGGGTATTTTAGCCCCTCCGGCAAAACCGTTTTCAACCACGCTAATTAACATTGCCGTTACCCGAGAAGCAGTTTTTGCAGAAATAACTTGATCCGGAGATATTTCAGGTTTAGTTTCAACTATCTCGCCATTTTCTATAATTTTCTCTACTAAATAGGGCTTGACCAATTTCCCCCCATTAGCAATGGCGCAAAACGCCCGAACCAACTGAATGGGAGTCATTTCAATTCCTTGACCAAAAGAAGCAGTAGCGAAATTTATTTCATAACCTTTTCTAAATTCTTTATTTTCAGAAAAAATTTCTCCTTGAAGATCAATCCCGGTTGGCTCAAAAATACCGAAACGATTAATATATTCCAAAAAAAGATCATGGCCTAATTGTCTTTCAACAAATACTGCCCCGGTATTAATAGATTTTTCTAAAACTTCTGTTATTGTTCTTTTTCCCCAAACCTTTCCGTCATAATTCTCAATAGTGTACTTACCGATTTCCACTTTTCCGGTATCAACATAAGTGGTTTGAGGCGTTATTTTTTCTTGGTCAAGAGCAGCCGCTACAGTAATTGGCTTAAAGGCCGAACCAGGTTCGTAAAGCTTTTGGATTACAGGATTCTGAAAAACTTGGAAATCGTCAACCTTAGCATAATGATTAGGATTAAAATTCGGGAAATTAGCCAAAGCTAAAACTTTTCCCGTATTAGGATCCACAACTATAATCTGGCCTGCCCTAATATTTAAATCCTCTTTCGCTTTTTCCAATAACCTCTCGGCCATAAATTGAATATTATAATCAATAGTCAGAAAAATATCATCTCCTTTGGCATCTTCTTGGGGAAAAAAATATCCCGTTAACCCTTTTTCGCTTTCTTGAACCCTTTCTTCTCCTTGAAGAACATCATCGTAATAGCCTTCTATCCCATATTGTCCCTCTTCTCTTCCCCCCAGAAATCCAACAGTTTGAGAAACCATAATCTCTTGAGGGTATTTCCTAAGAGCTGTTTCTTTCAAATAAACTCCCGGCAAATTCATTTCTTGGAGCACCCCTTCTTCTTCTTTTGTTAAATTACTTTTAATTTTTTCAAATAAACTATCTTTTTCAAGATCTTTTAAAATTACTTCTTTTTCCAAGCCGAGTATCTGGCTAAGCTGCCTGGCAGTATTTTCTTTTTCTTTGACTTCTCGAGGACAAACAGAGAGATACTTCCTTTTTATATTAGTAGCTAAAAGTTCTCCCCCGCTAAAAAAAATTTCTCCTCTTTTTCCTTTAAGAGATTGAAATATTTTCTGCTGCCCCTGAGCCATAGCCTTATAACGATCATATTTAATAATCTGAATAAAAATTAAGCGACCAATAATAGCCGCTCCGAATAAAACAATCAGAATAAAAATTAAATTAATTCGCCATCTTTTCATTATATAAAGCTTGAATCTATTTAGTCACAACTTGGCTATCCAAAACGCGAATATAGTGAATTTTATTCACTTTTTCGAAATTAAGCTCCTCCAGTAGGGGTGTAATATTGCTTAAAGAAATTATCTGAACTGAATTAATTTCTAAATTTTGATTTTCTTTGGAGATTTCACTCAATCTTTTTTCCTGCCCTTGAATTGAATATCTTTCTGAAACTTCAGCGTTAACCTGAAAAATATAAAATACCAGAAGTCCGATTACTAATGAAATACCAAAAAGCCAAAAAACTCTTAAGCCAATTTTCCACCTCAAGTTAAGGTTTTGATCAAAAATAAACGGTGGATTTAGAATTAAAGTATTGTTCATTGTTTTGTGGCTGCCCTTAATTTTGCGCTGCGGGAGCGAGGATTAGTTTTAATTTCTATTTCGCTTGCAGTCACTGGTTTCTTAGTTATTATCTTTATGCCTTTCTCTTCTTTAAAAAATCTCTTAACAATTCTGTCTTCCAGGGAATGAAAAGAAATTACTACGATTTTTCCCTTTGGCGCTAAGATTTCTATAGCTTGAGGAAGAACTTTTTTTAAATTATTCAGTTCATCGTTAACAGCAATCCTTAGCGCCTGAAATATTCTGCTAAAAGAATAAACTTTTGATCTTTTAATTATTTCCTTTAACTGAAAAGTTGTTTTAATAGGTCTCTCAAGAACAATTTTTCTGGTAATTCTTCCGGCAAAACGTTCCTGGCCGTATTCTTTTAATATCCTTTCAATTTCTTCTTGGGAATACTTGTTTATAATTTCTCCAGCTGTTAAATTATTATCCAAACTGTACCGCATATCTAGGGGCTCATCTTTTAAAAAAGTGAATCCCCTACCCGACTCTTCCAAATGCCAAGAAGACATTCCCAGATCAAGTAAAATTCCATTCACCGGTTCAAGCTTATATTTCCTAATAATTCTTTTTAAATTGCTATAAGAATCATTAATTAAAATCAATCTATCATGTTTTTTTATTCGCAGCTTTTTATATAAATCAGAGTCTATTTCAATTCCTAATACTTTCCCGTTAGGCTTAATTCTTTCCAGAATAGCAGCCGTGTGTCCTCCTCCTCCGATTGTTGCATCAATAAAATTTTTATTGGGTTCGGGTTTTAAATATTCCAGGACTTCTTTTTGAAGAACGGGTTTGTGTATCATTTTTAAATTCCTAATTCTCCGAGTTTGGAAACTAAACTATCAAGTTGTTTTTCCGCTTTATTCCTATAAATCTCCCACTTCTTAGAATCCCAAACTTCCAATCGATCAGTAAGCCCGTAAACTATTACATTCTTTTTTAATCCGGCATATTTTTTTAAATAATCCGGGATAAGAATTCTTCCTAATTTGTCGGAAATGACTTCCATGGCTGCGGCCAATACTACTCTGGCAAATTTTCTCGCTTCGGGCTGGCTAATCGGCAACTTGCCTAATTTATCGGCCATTACTCCCCACTCTTTCTCGGAATAAACAACCAAACACTTATCTATGCCTTTAGTTACTACAACCTTTTTCCCCAGCTCCTTCCGAAACTTAAACGGAAGAGATAATCGTTTTTTAGCATCAATTGTATGTTTATATTCTCCTGTAAGCATATTGTTGAGTTATCCCCCACTTTTGGTAGTTTTCCCACACTTTTCCACAACTATCCACTGTACTTCTATTGTATCCCACCCTATAGGGTTGAGTCAACATTTATTAAACCCTTAAAATTTACCTTAAAATCGCTATTTTATACACAGAATATCCACACCCTTTAGAGTGCGGGATTCGAACCAGAGTCAAGTTTAGAAGAGAAAGAATAGGTTAAGTTCAAAGCGTTCCGATCGAAGGTGTGTCCTCAAGACACACCGAGGAGGAAGAACGCAGAAATTGACCTATTCTTTCCTTCCCTCTGGGCGGGCGTATTTTATCTATCTTCTGCGTTGTTCGTCGCTTATGTATCACAGAGGATACGCTTCGCTCCTCACGCCTTGAAGATGGATAAAATATGCTCCGCTAAATTGATTCTGGTTCGAATCCCACACTCTTTATCAAAAACCCCCGCTTAGCGGGGGTTTTTGATAAAAAACTTATTCGGTAGGATTAAAACTATCTATCAATAGAAGGTAGAACAGGCGAACTAATAAAACTTCCTCCCAAAATTTCTTCTAAGGTTTTAGATTCTTCCGGCGCCTTAATTTTCATTGATTCATTAAACATTGAAAAGGCAATATCAATAGCAATGGTCGTTTTCCCTTCAGCGGATTTTTCTATATCAGCCGCGTCTATTTCTTTATCTAATTTAACCTTATAAAGTAAATTGTCTTTTTTCCCAATCCAAACTTCAAACTCTAACTCTTCAACCCCTTCCGGGGTCTCAATTATCCCTCCACCGGGTATTTCTGAAGCTCCAGGAAAAGTTCTTACTGGAATTCTATTAGAAGTTGAGGTAATGTAAGACAGCATATCAGCTTCCTTGTTAGCTTTCTCGGCTAATTCATCTATTTTTTTCATATCTTCCTTATCCATAACAAGCAGATAATGATAAGCCTTTCGTCCGTCAATCTTCTCGTCCGGCAGCTCTTCTTTAATAGAATAAATCTCTTCTTCTTCAAACGCCTCCATAATTTTCTCCTTCAACGGCTCTCTTTCTCCATTTCCCTTTATGTCCTCATTTATATCCTCAGGCAACTTAATCCATTCTCCTTTAATTATATTCAAATCCATTCCCAGTTCAGGAATCGGAGGAATCTTGTCTATTTTCACAAAATATTCTCCTTCCACGATTTTATATTCGCCTCCCACCGAAATTTGCATTCCATCAGATCTAAAAACAAAATCAAAGCTTCCGGCTGATCTCGGATCATCAGAATCCGCAGTATCTGAATCATCGTTAACGGCAAGAGAATAATATACTTCTTGTTTTACCTTTTCGTCAATTACCCCAACTTCCACCTTCACTTCAGAGCGCATAGTTTCTACCTCTTTCATCTTGCTGAACATCTCTTTAATCACTTCTTCGGGCTCGGGCCTAAGAGGACTCCACAAAGGATCCCAAACCCGAGTAGTAAGCAAGCCACCTGTTACCACTATTGCTCCGCCGACTACTCCTACAGCAATTTTTATAATAAGCCCTATTTTGGAGGCAGAACCTACGGAACCCATTCCCGGTCCGCCAATTGGAGTTTGTATTTCAACCATAAAATTAATCTTTAGCTTTTAGTTTTTATTCGCCCGATAAGATTATTCGACCTTTTTAATTTAAGACTATATATCTATACAATAGCGAATCAAGGTTCCCCCGCTTAGCGAGGGGTTCTTAGACAATGGCTTGGCCGAAGGGCAAACATTCAAGGTTCCCCCGCTTAGCGGGGGGTTCTTATCTTAGAATTAATTTAAACTCTTTAGGATCAATCTCTACTTTCTGGCCTCTTTTTAGCTTATCGGAAAGCAAAGCGGAAGCTAAAACGTTTTCTACCTTATCTTGAATTACTCTTCTCATTTCTCTGGCTCCGAAAACCGGATTGTAGCCCAAATTAACTATTTTTTCTTTAAGGGGTTTAGTAATTATAAACCCAATTCCCTTATCTTTTAAATTCTTTTTTAAATCCGAAAGCATAAGTTCTGCGATATCCAATAAGTTTTCCTTGCTTAAGGGCTTGAATAGAACTACCGCATCAAAACGATTAATGAGTTCCGGTCTGAATATTTGTTTTTCAAAAAGATGATTTAAGAGCTTCTGCTTAACTCCTGCCCATTCAACTTTCTCTTTTAGGGCCTTTAAAATCACCTTATAACCCGCATTGCTGGTAGCAATAATTATAGTACTTTTAAAACTAACCTTTCTGCCAAAACCGTCTGTAATATAGCCCTCATCAAAAACCTGTAAAAACAAATTTAAAATATTAAGATCTGCTTTTTCAATTTCATCCAAAAGAACTAAAGAAAAAGGATTTTCTCTAACCCGAGTAGTTAAAAGCCCTGTTCCGCCCGACCCCCCAATTAATCTGGAAATATCTTTCGTGCTTTGAAATTCTGACATATCCAATCTTATCATTTTTTCTTTGGCTCCGAAATAGGAATAAGCCAGAGCTTTTGAGGTTTCGGTCTTGCCAACTCCGGTGGGACCTAAAAACAGAAAGCATCCCATCGGGCCTTTTCTAACTGTAACTTCCGATCTAGCCCTCCTTAAAGCGGTAGAAACTTCTTTTACCGCTTCTTCTTGATTAACAATTCTCTGATGAATTAAATTTTCTAAATTGAGCAAAATCCCCTTCTCCTTAGCTTCTATTTCTCCTACCGGAACTTCGGTTTTTTCGCTAATAATCGTATCCACATGTTTTGGCAAAACTATATTGCCTTGAGCAGAGTTTATAACATATATAACTACTTCATCTAAAATCTTTATGGCTTTCTCAGGAAAATGAAGGGAAGGAAAATAACGGTCGGTCAAAAAAATTATTTCCCGGAAAGCAGGATAAGAAACAAAGATTTTGTGTTTTTTTTCAAGAAAAAAAGTTAAATATCCTAAAAGCAAAAGAGTCTCCCTTTGAGAAATTCCTGAAACTTCTACTTTTTCAAAAAAAGATAAAATGGTTGAATTTCTTTCAATATGGCGATGAAGACCCTCGTAATTTGTAATAGCTATAAATTGAAATTGGGGAAAACGCAAATAAGGAGTAATAATTCCGGAAATATCAATAATTCCCGGCTTGCTAACCTGACTAATATAATTATGAAATTCATCAATTACTAAAATAATATTGCCTGCTGAAACCACCTCCTGAAAAATCTTATCTAAGGTCGCCTCAACTTCTTCCATACTCTCAAGACTGGCTAATAAAGTGGGTAAATCCAGTTCAACTACCCTCTTATAGTTCACCCCAACCGAGCTTTTTCCCCTAAGGCTTTTTTTAGTTAAAGCATAGATTATGCTCCGCTTACCAGTGCCGGGCCCTCCAACCAGTAAAACATTATTAATTTCTTCCCGTCCTAAAACCCTTTCTATCATTTCTATTTCTTTTTTATGGCCGACGAACCCCAAATCTTTTTCCCCGAGAGATTCTGTTAAGTCATGGGAATATTTATCTAAAGTTATGGTGTAACCAGCCGTCCACTGCCTGGCTAAAGTCCCTCTTTTGGCCAGATTTTCATATTCCCAAAATCTTTTCTTTCTTTTGGCCTCTTCTTCAATATTTTCCATCCACCAGACTAAATTTTCAATATCCGCTTCTTTAAGCTTATTATTAATCAAAACCCTTTTAAAAGCCGGGTCGTGTTTAGCAAGAGCAGATAAAACATCTCCTATTTTAATTCTGGCATGGTTGTTTTTCTCAGATATTTTCAAAGCTTCAAAAATGGTTTCTTGAAAACCTTTGGAAATATCAGGAAGGCCCTTTTTAAAGGTTGGCAAACTTTTTAACTCGGCTCTTAGCTCTTTTTCAACTGCTTTCGGATCTAAAAGAACTCGGGAGAAAATAAAACCTAATTCGGGATTATTCTTTAAAAGAAAGTAGAAAAGATGAGTTGGAGTGACTTCCAAAGACCTGGCAGATCTTATAGCTTTATTAACAGCCCCAGCTGCTTCAAAGCTTAAAAACTCAGCCAAATTATATTTCTGGTGATTTAAATTTGCCTGACGAAGAGTAACTTTAAGTTTCGGATTTTTCAGTTTTAAATTAAAAAAACTTTCTTTAATCCAAGAAGAAATAGTACAAACTAGAAAAATTATAGAAGTTCCTAACAAAATTCGATTGGTTCTTTCAGAAAAATCCTCAGGTATAAAACCATACAAAAATATCAGAAAAACAAAAACAAATAAAATAAAAAACAACATCTTTAAAATCTTGGCAAACTTAAAAATCGGAAATTCTCCCCATCTCACTGCCTGATATATCTGCGTTTTTTTGAGGTTAAAATTAAACATATTACTCTCTTACCACTAACCCCCTCTTTTCTGCTCCTTCCGCATAGTGCTGCCAAATTTGAGCTGATGATAAACCTTCAGCGTAGACGCGGACCTCGTCAATTAAACCGTTAGCGCGTCTTCCAATAAACAATGGATTGCTAACATTATTTCCTATTGTTATTCCGCTGGGATCTCCATTTAACGTACATTCTGTCATTTTTTTACCATCCATAAATATATCCATATCAGAACCATTAAAGCTGGCTGCTAAGAAATGCCACTGGCCTGATTGGAAAAAATCAGCGTCAATCGGACAATTTATGTAATATGTGTTTATTAAACTATCGTCCCAGATAATAAATCTTATATTTGTAGCAATTCTAAGAAAATTGAAACTGCTTGTTTTTTGGGCGGCATTATAAAAGAACGCAGTCGTATCTACCCATCCACTGATTGTTATAGATTTTAAGCCTTCAGCGCTAAAGTTAGATACCTCAAGCACGCTGCTAAAGGGACTAGCAGTAGTGTCCATTGCTTCGCCTACTATCCCTTCTCCTCCGCTGGTAATAACAGCGCCGTTTACAAGAGTGCCGTCGTTATTGTTGCCACTAGTGTCTTTTACTGTTGTTCCGACAACACTATCAAAAGTCCATTCTCCCACAATATCAGCTCCTAAAGCGTGATAAATCTGAGTGCTAAATTGAAGGCTAGCAGTGGTTTTGGCTTTATCTCTGGAGTTTTTAGTAGCCACCAAAACGATGCTAGTCAATAATCCAATAATCGCAATCACGACCAATATTTCAATTAAGGTAAACCCTTCACCTTTTTTTAATCGATGTTTTGTATTAAAAATCTTAATTAATCGAGAAAGGTGAAGGTTGAATGCTTTTTGTTTGTTCATATTGTTAAAAAGTTTACCAATTACTAATTTATTATTAAACATTGAATCATAATAAAAGATTAATCCCGAAAATTAGGCTTAAAGCTAAAAGGAATGGCAAAACCATCCATCCTAAAAATATAATTATTCCTATCAAAACTATAAGAATTTCCAACATAAGGCCTGTTATTATAAGAACAATCCTCAAAATAGCTCCGATAATCCGGGACATTATATTAAAGACAAAAACCTGCAAATTCTCCCACACTTCACATACCGGCTTATAAAAATAACGATATTTATGCCAATGAGAAAAGAAAGTTTTTAGGAGAACAACCAGGGAAAAATAATTTAAGTTAAACCAAAGAAAATTCTGCCAAGCTTTCAAAATTGCTTTAGGCCTGTCATAAAACTGCCAAGTTAGGGCTTGCAAAAAAATACTCATTGTTATATTATACCCCGTAGAAGAAATTTAACAAAGTTTTCTTCCAGAAAACTTAATACCGTAGGTAGTTAAATTTTCTCTACAGGGTTATACTACATCTGATAAAAAACAAAAACAGTTCTTTAAAAAGAAAACAATATTGTATTTAAAGAAAGGGTACGAGAATGAATAAAGAGATAAAAAGCTGGATTCTTCAGAATTTAGCCAACTTTGTTACCTGCCTTGGATTATTAGGAGCTATCTGGATTCTTGTAGTCGCTATAACTGATCCTAAGGAAATTTGGCTAATAATAACATTGGCTATATTTGTTTGTTTAACTGATTTAGCTGATGGAATAATAGCAAGAGAATTAAAACAAACGAGCGTCTTCGGAGCTGCTCTGGACCGATTAAGAGACAAGGTTTTTGTTATACCGACCACAATTATCTTAATCTGGTATTACCGCCAGGCAATAGCAGATCTGCCTGTTGTCCTGCTCACTTTTACTTGGGCATTAATAGCTCTGATAATTTTCTTTGAAATTGTATTTCTTGCCGGCTGGTGGATTTTTATATGTAAAAGACTGCGAGTTGGAACCACTAAGCGCGGGAAAGAAAAAACCTTTGCTGAATTTTCAGTAATAATAATCTGGCTGATTTCGCTAACTATAGAGAGGTACTCTCAGATTTCTGTTTTTCAATATTCAATCTGGATAATTGATCTGGCACTGTTTGTAACAGCTCTTTATACTCTGGCATCGGTGAAAGATTACTATCAAAAATATAATGAATTAATTAACAAAGAAAACACAAAAAAGTCCCGCTAAGCGGGACTTTTTCTATCCGAATTGCCAAACAACCCCATGTATGATATATAATATATTATTGTGAATGTTTTCCCAATCAAGATAGTTCTTTAAAAAGGAGATAGGAAATGAAAAGGTTATTCTATAAACGGCTGAAAAAGTGGTTTTTCCAAAATTTGGCTAATACCGTTACTGTTTTTGGACTAATAGGAACTTTCTGGCTTTTGGTGATAGCTATAAGCAGTCCCGGACAATTATGGTTAATACTAATCTTAGCCGGATTAGTCGGCCTAACTGATTTAGTTGACGGCTTAGTAGCAAGGCATTTAAAGATTAAAAGCAAGTTTGGCTCTGCCTTGGATCGTCTGCGAGACAAAATCTTTATCTGCCCTCTTTTGATTATTTTAGCCTGGTGCTATTCCGACTCGCTAAACACTGCCTCAATTATTATTGGCACCCTTACTAAAGCTCTGGTAGTTGTGATAGTCTTGCTTGAGAGCTTACTTTTAACTGCTTGGCTTATTGGTATAATTAAAAAGCTTGATGTCAGTTCAAACCAATACGGAAAAATTAAAATGTTCTGCGAATTCTTCGTGGTTATATTCTGGCTAATATCACTAACCGTAAAAAAGTACCTTGATTTTTCTTTAATCCATTTTTCAATATACTTAATTGACTTGATTATGGTTATAACTATTTATCTGGCAATACGAAGCTTGGAAGGTTATTACCAAAAATACAACAATAAAAATACAAAAAAGTCCCGCTAAGCGGGACTTTTTCTATGTAGGCAATGCAGGACTCGAAGGAGTTGCCCGAAGGCATTCCCTCGTCCCGCTGTGGCGGGACTCGAAATTCAGGGAGCAGGTTCTCGCCACACAATTATCAAATAAAAATTTAAAAGCACTTTCAGTGCTTCAAATTTCTATGTGGGCAATGCAGGACTCGAACCTGCGACTTCATCGATGTGAACGATGCGCTCTACCACTGAGCTAATTGCCCAAATTGCGAAGCGCTCATATCTATATTATAATGAAGATGAACCACTATGCAAATTTTTGAATTACATTTTAACCCCAAGCTCAAAGAAGAACAAATTTTTGATAGTTTTGTTTATGAGCCGGAAAATATTTATGAAAAAAAGCTGGGAAGTTTATACATAGTCGGAGAAATTCAGAACACCTTTCCTCAAAACCTCAAGCTTTTAGATAATCTTGCCAAAGTTACTAAAAAAAACTATTATACCCTTTCCCCTAAATCTCCCGAAAAGGCTCTTTTCCAAAGTTCAAAAAAAGCAAATGAATTTTTAGACCAAGAAATAAAAAAAGAAAATGTCAGTTGGCTGGGAAATTTAAATTTTGCCATCCTTTCTTTAAAAACCAAAAATTATTTCCTAAATAAAGCGAGCGCTGGATTTGATCTAACTTTTACAAAAACCGGCGATCTTAAAATTCTATTGCTTAGAGGCGGACAATTAATTAATATCGGCAAAAACTTAGAGCGCCGGGGAATTGAACCTTATCCGGTAAAAGTTTTCCTTAATATTGCCTCGGGCAGATTAATTCAGGACGATGTAATTATGGTTTGCACAAAAAGCGTTTTTGATTTTTTCCAACAGCAAAACCTATTAGCCAAAATCGCCCAGGCATCTAACCAAGACGTAATTGATTCTAAAAAATTAAAAGACATTCTCCCCTCTTCTCTTTTCACTAAGGGCGAGGGTTCAAAAGTTTCCGGAATCTGCTTTCTGGCTGCCGTGAAGCCCGAATCTCAGCCGGCAAGACAATCTAAGCCTCTTCTTTTTCAAAATGAAAAAAGGTTTTCCTTATCTCAAACTTTCTCTCCCCTTCTAAAACCCATTAAAGCTATCGCTAATATATTTAAAAGTCCTGTTAGATTTTTAACTAAGATTTGGAAAAATAAAAAACTCTCTTCTAAAATATTTCTTCCGAAACTGCCCAAGCTCAAGATTCCGAATTTCAAAAACCTACTAAAGATTAAACTAAAAAGGGCTATTTCTGTTCCAAAAATTAAAGTTCCTAAAATTCCAAAGCTGTCCGTAGAAAAATTTCGGCGCTCAAGAAATATCAAAAAAAAATTAATTTTAATCCTTGGCCTAATCTTATTCCTGATTCTGGGATTTTTGATTTTTAAACAAGCGGGAAGCAAAAAAGAAAGAGAAATTGAAATTTCTTTAAATGAAATACAAGAAAAAGTTAATCAAGCAGAGAATTACTTAATCTTCAAAGAAGAAGAAAAAGCCAACTCTTTATTGAAAGAGGCCTGGGGAGAAATCCTTCCCCTGACTGAAGGAGAA
>Ga0315533_1001047_pt1 | contig 22051 bp, 22 predicted proteins | sample SalMarSW160130MG_FD_203081 | JGI IMG/M metagenome (GOLD analysis project Ga0315533, IMG submission 203081) | Salt marsh sediment microbial communities from the Plum Island Ecosystem LTER, Massachusetts, United States - Salt Marsh Sediment SW1601-30 ... | reverse complement strand
TGAGAAATCTATCTACAACAAGGCGTTAAATACTCTTATGAATGCTGATATGCCCCAAGTAGTTTTCAGAAAAGATGATAAGTTGGCTATGGCAAACGAGGCTATTGATAAACTACGAATCACCATGAGAGAAACTGCAATTTTGCTTCAAAGTGGTAATCCAGATGTTGGTTGAATCCCCCTAGAGAAGATAATGGCTAAGACCAAGCTCAAAACTATATGTGAAGTGGCTGCCCCTGAGTGGTGGATAGACTCCCAAATGGTAGGCCACTGTCGCAAGTACCGGCCTCACTACAATGCACAGCAGGAGATGACCTATATGCTCTGCTCCGAGACAAAGCTACCATGCCCCATAAAAGGATTGCACCAGTTCCCTATCTTTGTTCCGCATATTCCCGAATGGATGAAGGGCGATGCCGTATATCAGAGCCTTGATACCGATGAGAACGGCAGGAGACTGAAAAGGGAGAAGCCTGTCAGGAGCAGGTCAAAGTATGATTGATGAAAAACGAAAAGCAGTTTGGGCTAGAGTTAGAGAAGTGGTGCAAGAGACTAGGCTGGCGCTATTACCATACCTTCAAAAGCAAATTCTCGGCTCCTGGCTATCCTGATTACACTCTCGTCAACACGGAGCAGAAGCGAGTAGTGTTTGCAGAACTCAAGATGCCCGGTAACAAACCGACACCGAAGCAGCAGGAGTGGCTGGATGACCTGGCAGCAGCAGGGCAAGAAGTATATTTGTGGTATGATACAGAGGACGGCTGGCAAGAGATACTCAGGGTATTAAGAGAGCCTGATTAAACAGGAATTAAAGCAGAAGATAAGGGGGATGGAATGATGAAATGTTCTAAATGTGGTAGGGAAATACCAACGGATACAAAACCAAGCGAAAATTGGCATTATTATTGTGCCGATTGTGGGTTACAAGAGGTACTTAGGGAAATTAAAGAGAGTAAGGAATTCTATGATGATAAAGATAAGCCAGACTAGATTTGGTGGAATTGATAAACCAATATCAGAACAAGGTAATTGTTTTCAAGCCTGTCTTGCCTCAATACTGGAAATACCACTAGAAATGGCCTTTGATTGTATTCCTTATGACCAGCCCAAAGACCATAAAGCTGGTGAAGAATATGAGCATCAACTTTGGTATATGGAATTTGAGAAGTGGTTGGAACAGTTCGGGCTTGGTTGTATCTATCTAGAGTTCAAACCCACGCAGCCTGCGGTAACAATTCTAACTGGTTATCATATAGCTGAAGTGAGAAGCTCTACATTAAAGCATGGGGAAACACATTGTGTGGTTATACATAATTCGGATTTAGCCCATGACCCTAACCCCAATTCTAATGTCAGTTCAGAGGATTTAGTGGGAGTATATCTACTTGTTCCACTTGATGTGGCAAAGTTACGGAAGCCATTACCTGTAATAGCAGATTTAAGTGATGCTTGTGAGCAACGAACCATTAATGAACTATCCTAGAAGTGAATAAAGCAGAAGATAAGGATGCTTGATGAGAGTATTAGTAGCCTGTGAATTTAGTGGAGTAGTAAGGGAAGCCTTCAGGAAAAGAGGACATGATGCTTGGAGTTGTGACCTTTTGCCAACCGAAATAGAGGGCAATCATATTCAGGGTGATGTTCTTGAGATACTTGGTGATGATTGGGACTTGATGATAGCACATCCGCCCTGCACTTATTTATCTAATTCCGGGTTGCATTATCTTTATAGTGGGAAATATACAGGATTAAGTCGTCTTGAGCGATTGGATAATATATCAAGTGCCTATCAATTCGTACTTCGATTATGGGAATCCCCGATAGAACGAATATGTATAGAGAATCCCACAGGTTACTTAAATACTCACTGGTATGCGCCATCACAGGTAATACAGCCATATTATTTTGGTGAACCCAACATGAAAACGACCTGTCTATGGTTAAAAAACCTGCCGATATTAATGTTTAATCACATTTTACCAAAACCCAAACCCGCAAAAGAATATGTCCGGAAGTCTGGCAAAAAGGCAGGTCAAATCTACAGAGGTTACTACCATGAAGGAAAGAATAGTTATAAACGAAGCAAGTCATTCAGGGGAATAGCAAACGCAATGGCAGAACAATGGGGTTAGAGAAGTGAATATGGAATTAAAGCAGAAGATAAGGGGGTTGGAATGAAAATGGAATTTGAACTAGATGTGAATACTTTGGGTGATTTATTTAAGACATTGATGTTTCAGAGAGGGAAAACTTATCGAGATGTTGCGAGTGAAACTGGGCTTAATCTGAGTGTGGTATGGCGATTTTCTAGGAGACCATTTAACGTAAGTGCCGATAAGTTCATTGCTCTATGGAAGTGGATGGCAATAAATGAAGATGAATTGATATGTTTTTGGAAACAAGAGACCAATGTGGAATATACAGAAACTATATATCCTAACTATTATTTAAGGAACTAGAGAAGTGAATGAATCTCTATGCTTTGGGTGTAAGGACTGGAATGATTCAGGTTCTATCTCTCGACAGGACTGATGTTCAGTTTTTCTTCTAAGGCTATTATACGTTCTTCTAATTCAGTCAGCTTATCTTTCACCACTGGTTGCTCAGCCTCTTCATAAACATAAGGCAACTTATGATTCTCTCCTATCTCCCTTGCTATTCTAGGCGGTACTCCCCTGGCTATCTCACCTATGCCCAGAGCTTCAGCCTCAGTCTCAGCTTTAGCACTGTCATAACCTTCTGGTATAATATAGACCTTTCTCATCTCATCACACTATCTGGTATTTCATTACCAAGCCAGCACTACCAGCCGAACCGTTAGCACCTGAACCACTGCCGTAACTTGCACCAGTTCCACCACTACCACCATTAGCCTGTTCTGTATTCCATGATGCTTCATTATACAAAATAATCAAAACACCACCGCCTCCGCCACCACCGCCACCACCAGCCCCATCACCAGCTACGTTATCCATAGCAGCTCCACCACCGCCACCACCAGCACCACCCTCAACAAGAGTACCATCCAGTTGATGGAAAAGCATGGCTTGTGGCATACCCTTAAAACCACCTTGAGCAGCCGTAGGATTGGTAACACTAGCTCCCGAACCAGCACTACCATTCTCACCACCAGCACCGGCAGCACCACCATCATTACCATTACCACCAAGACCAGGAGAAGCAGCATTACCAGAACTTCCATTTGAACCCTGTTGTCCATCACCGTCAGAGTTAGCAGTGCCATCACCGCCATTACCACCATCAGCGGAGATAATACCATTATTATCTATTTCCTTAGCGATTATCATACAAACACCACCACCACCACCGCCAGAGCCACTACTGATTGTGGCGTGTACAGATACACCACCACCACCAGTACCACCACCACCTAATGAACCCTCAGCACCAGCAGTAGTAGCACCATCTGTACCATTGTTATGAATTGCGCCATTGTTTGTCAGCTTGCCCTTGACGAATACCCTGTATCCTTTTGTATTGAGAGACTTAGTTGCATCAACAGTCAGTGTGTTGTAGAACATATCTCTAGTGAGATTAGTATCAGCAGCGATAGTCACGTCACCATCGTCACCGTTACCGAACCACTCGGTATTAAAGCCCATCTTTGGCTGAGTCACAGCACCATTGTTTATCTTGTCTGTCTCAATAGCACTGGCCTTGATAAGTGTAGCCGTGATTGTAAGAGCTTCTATCTCATCGGCTGTGATAGCTCCGGCAGCTATCTCATTGGCCGTTAGAGTTCCGGTAGCAATTTGCGTGGCCGTGATGCTTCCAGTGTAGATTTTAGCCCCGTCTATGTAGGTAGCATCTACGCCATTTCTCCAGTCGTCAAGTGTGGTAGCTCCAGATATGAGAATCTTGGAACAGGCCAGTAGTGTAGTCGCCCATGAGTTAATACCCACTGTGAGCTCGTTGGCATCGGTAGCATCGGCTACCACTATCCTGCCTGTAGTACCGTCAATCCCTACTACATTAAGTATTTCCTTAGTAACGATGTCATGATTTAATTGATTGGCAATTATATGTTCGACCTCACCAAAGTTCGGCTCAGTAGGATTACTGCCAGGGTATGTTTCAAAGTCGTTCCAAAGTGGGATGATGCTTGTCCAGCCACCCATATATATATCCATCTCCCACTTGCCTGTATTGGTGTTGAGCCTTCTTACAAGTTTGCCGATATTGCCTGTGATACTATCATTCTCTCTGGAATCCGTAATTTTGATGTAGTCCCATACCTTTGCCAGGACATCCATAGGAACAGTAGCAGCCCCGGTCTGTGACTGCATTGTGTACTTGGACAAAATAGCAGCAGCAATATCGTCAGCCTCATCGTTGCTGGTGAGCTTCATTCTGTCGTACTGGCGTATCTCCCAGGGGTCTTGCACACCATCATTTGCTGACCCTGAATACTGGTCGCTATCATCGGGATTGGAGGTAACAATAATCGTGTTTGGGATTGGTGCTGCCCGGTCTATTTGCTTGTCAATAAAATGATGTTCACCTGCTGTAAGACTGTATTCAGCATCATAGCTTGTGCCAGTAGTTGTTGGCACAAATATATGAATCTCTCCATCATCCTCAAAGCGGTAGACATTGGTGGTGCGACTGATAAGTCTCATTATGGAGTTCATTCTAGAACCGCGATAGTAGATTCTGAAACCGTCATTAGGAGCGTGGGAATCAATCAGGGAATCCTCACTGTCCCAAGTTATATTCCACAGCTTACAGTGATCATAGCAGTCAAGGATGGAAGTCTCTGAATCGCCAGCAATAGCACCGATAAGGTCTTTGATGGTTCGCCCGTCATCTGAGGCAGGCAAAAAATTAGCATTGGCCTGGTCTCTTGATAAGAGATTAGGTTGACCATAGGCGATGATAGTCACAAACAGCTTACCCGGCTCTGAGTAAAGAGGGTTATGTATTACCCATAGGGGAGGACGATCCTCGTATTCATCACCGCTAGAGGTAGTACAGCCAAAACTCATCTGTACCTGGTAGCCTTTGAGGTTCAGATTAGTAAAAGTACCATCATAGTTTGTCATTACAAGGGTGAGCTTCTGGTTATATGGCTCTTCGATGTGCTCAACCGAGATCATACGGGTTTGATGAAAGGTTTGTGTATCTTCCCCAGATTTGGTAAATACGACCTTAGCAATACGGTTTGTTGCGTTAAGAGCCTGTGCAGTACGTAATCGGTCAGTAGCAGTGCCAAAGGTAATGCCATTGTAAATCCACCCGATAGCAGGTCTGTCAGAAGTTCCAATAGTACCATCAGGTATTAGGCCAGCCTTAGTTATTGGTAATATACTGGCTGCTGACCTTCTCTTAGCAGCAGTGTCTATTGCCAAAGTTTACTCCTAAGCACCGGTAGCTAGTTCACCCTCAGTGAATGTAGTGCCATCATCTGAGAGCGTAGACTTCGTTACCTTAGTAGAACCATCATCAGCATATAGAGCAAGCTCAGTACTGGTGACTTCTTTCTTATTCCTCGCCAGCATATATAGCAGCATGATAGCTGTCTTTATCGTAGGTGTGGCAGTTGGAGCACCTTGAGATAGCTCACTCAAGGTATCAGTCCCTAGCGCATCCACAACCTCAGCATTGACTTGTGAGGTACTTATATTCTCAAGAGCAGCAATCTTTCCGGGTATATCATCGGTCTGTAGTTCGTTTGTATCAGTCTCAATAGCCTGTGTGTCAGTCTCTATGTCAGTTAGCTTATCACGTATAGCCTCAAGCGAATCGGTGGCATGATCAAAATCGCTAGTATCACCGTCAGTCTTAGTCATAATGTTTGCCAGTACCGTATCGTCTACGACTTCCGGCATTGTATCCCTATTGCTCACCGCCACCTTCATAAGATGATCGAGATTCAGATTAACAAGCGCATCATTACATTCGGACTCTACTTCAGTATCCCAATTAGAGTTCCAGGGTACGGCTGTCAAACCAGCACCAGCAGCCCCAATCTCAGCCGTGTCTACAAGTATATCATCCACGATACCGTCAACGGTATCGACCTTAGCCTCTATTGCATTGAGTGAAGAAGCATCCAGCCGGGTAGCATCATCGACAACAGAATCCCTTATCGTATCGGTAGGATCTGCACCTTCGATCTCCACCACATTACACTCAAGGTGTCCGGACGCATCAACAGTCAGTGAGGTTATATTGCTAATCTCGGTAATAAGCTCAAGGTTATCCGCAGCCGTAGTATCTTCACTCACGGCCTTTACGTTTACGTCCATATAACCAGAGTCTTTAGCAGCATAGATAGAATCCCAGGCAGCTTGAGACATTACATTGAACTCATGTCTCACCGGCAAGGCACCTGACTCATGCACGATCAATACAAGCTGCCCCTCAGTATTGGTATCGGTAGCATCCAGTTCACAGTTATAGTATCCATCAGAATCATGCGCAGCAGTAGTATTATCATTTTTCTGTGCTAGTGCCTGGCCGTTCTTTGATAGCTTAATATCAGCCTGAGCTAAGGTAAGGCCAGTCTCGGCAGTTTTACCGTCTGAATCATCTACGAATGGACCTATCAGAACATCAACTGCCGTATTCGCTTTCAGATCTAATGCCATTTTTTTATCCTGCCTTTATGTTTTTTGTATAATGATGCATGGCTACCGGTATAGAAATGCCACCACCAGCAGAATACTCGATATGTATTTTAGCAGCGTTAGCACTACTGTCTTCATATGTTCTAACTTGCCAATAATCACCGATAGCCGTTCCATCTTCGTCAACGAGTATTTGTACGGCGGTGACACTATAACTATCTACAAGTTCTTGAATGACACTTACAATCGAAGGGGATTGAGCAAAAGCACCTATATCACCGTTTAGGTTTTCATCCCAAGCGACAAATGCTGTTGTCCTTGTCTTGCCATCGTGTTCTGCCCACGTAGTAGGTGCAGTTGGCGCAGCAGCATCATCAGCGTAAACATTACTATAGACTGTGGCATTTTGGGTATCACCGCCTTGATACAGCTCAATATAAGCCACATCAATAGTCGAACCCTGCGCTATACTGACACCATCGAAGCGGAAAAAAGCATCGTACCAACGTCCTGCTCCATCTCCAATACGTCCAATGCGAGCTTCACTGGATGTACCGTAAAATACACCGCTACTAAGAGAAGCACCATCGTTCCCTCCAGCGTCTACTTGGTCATCAACAGTAGTATCAATAAAGACAGGAAAAGTCCTCGCTGCAAACCAGTCATAAGGCACTTCTATAGAAACAAGAACGGAGTCGCCAACGCGATTCATTGAAGTCAAACCCACTTCCTCATTTCCCTCATCTCCAGGATTGGAAGCCCAAATAAAAGCTGGCATCAAGCTCCATAGTATCTTCTGTTTTTTAACAAACTTGATAGATCCGTATGTGTTCTGTCTAGTTTCCTTGTCCCATAATATGTTATCCATGCTGACTTCAATAGTCGGCAGCATAGTTACCAGCATATTCAGACGCAGTACTGGATTTTTCCCCGCTAAAATTTCAGGCGGTGGCTTAGGCAAAGAATCCAAAGTATCTATTTTAAGTATTTTGACAAGCCTGCTAGGTGTGACTTGCCACTGGAAAGATATACCTTTACCGAAGGCATTTCCCCATTGGATTGTTCCAAGATGGCAATCAGGGGAGTTTGGCAGCAGTTTTTGAATCGGGTTTGTAACAGTACCCAAAACAGATTGTGGTGTGCTAATAATACTAAGGTCGCCCTCGTCATTGGCCCATTCAAGAGTTAGCGGGCTGAATTGTACTGACTCTTTTTCCCTTGAATACTCAAGTAGCTGCCCCGCTGAAAAGTTTGCCTTGACCCTAACAGTATAACCAGACTTGGTCATCTCCCAACTCCAAGGGGCAGATGCAGGGACAAACTCATTATCAATGTCCTCATAAACTCCCTGATTGTAGTAATGAACAGGAGCTATCGAAGCATCAACTACGATTTTATTGGCTGAGTCAGAATAGGTTTTGGAGTAACGTGTCCTGTGTTCTACTAATTCTTGTAGGCTCATTGTCTCTATATCGCTTTACTACACCCTACGTCCTTTTAATATCAGGTCCTTGCCAGTATTCTAGCCGGTTCAGACACAGCCAGTTTTCTTAGTCTACGGATTGCTTCATTGTATCTAAAAGAGGCAGTCTCTAGGTACTGCTTGTAGGCGTTCAGTCCGGTTGAGGATATGTTATGCAGGTGCAGGTTGGCCTCATCCATAAGAGCTTTGCCGATTACATACTCTATCAGTATCTCCTCCAGTTCATCATCGAGCGTGGACTGAATGAGAGTAACTACAATGTCGTTAGCCACGTCCGCATCCAATCCTGGATAGAAGGATATTGTGGCTGCGTTGGATGATATAGAGGCTGCTGCTGTTACCGTGTAAACCTGGTCTCTACTGGCTAGGGTGAACTCCTGGTCTTGCTCTATTGTGCCAGCAGATTGCAGGTTGTCAACTGCCATAGAGGTAGCACCTTTGGAATAGCCAGAGGCATTGTTGACTGCACCGGCCAAGTCGGTCAGTTGTGAGAGCTTGTGCCTCTTGTTGAACCAGACATAGACATCTATGACTCTATCGGTATTGTTCGGGTCACTGTCATCAGGTTCGCGGTCCAGCCCTATCTTCAGAATATCACCGTTGATAGAATCAATCCCTCTTTCCTTGCCGATGGGATACTCAAGGCGATAAACACCGTGATTTTTTCCTACGTAATCGGTGACATCCTCAATGTTAATCTGCTTGTTACTCCAGCAGCCCTTGTTATAGAGGTAGTATTTTTCGCCAGAGGCCATAATGTCCTGTGATAGTCCCAAGTTCTCAGCATCAGTGTAGGATAGAACATCAGCCCATGTCTTGTCGGTAGAGTTATAAAGGCGCTTGGCAGCATCGGTTGAGACAAACTGGTCTTTGGTAGCGTCTACAAGGTTGTTAGAGCTGGTAGAACTGGCAGAACCGTATCTTGATTCTATCTGGTAGGTTACTTTTACCAGATGTCTCCTGTACCTCGCAGCAGTTCTCAGAGCTTCCGTAATGTTATTATCCAGTTCTGCTGCTGAAAAGTAAGTATTCGATGAGTCTCTGAGGCCACTCTCGATTGCATCTCTAAACTCTGTATAACTTAGAGCCATATCTCACACTCCGAATAGATGGCGTTCTTGGTTGAAGATGTTTGCCGTCTCCCCATTGGTATATTCTTTATTAAAGATGCGGTGCATTATTTGATAGCCCTGAAAACCCCTCGCACCATCTGATGTACGATTCCCAATCCCCAAATTTGTTGCATTTGCTGTGGGGGTCTTATTGGGAAAAGCAGTACCTTTAGCAGTGGCGTTTACATAAAAACTACATAGTGTTCCTGCGCTATTTAATGTTAACGTAATTAATTGCCACATATTCAAGGAAATACAATTAATATTTGAGACCATTACTACATTCTGAATATAAGCCCCTAACCTAGCATTCTCTTCTGCAATGTGCAACATATATGCTGTAGTATGGCCTTTATCAAATACGCGCCCTAAAGCTTCACCACCCCAACCAGTGGGGTGTATCCATGCCATTAACGTAATAGCACCAGTAATATCTAAAGAATTAGAATCGGTAACTGTAATAATATCCCCGACACCATTAAAACTATTTACCCACAACCCGCTACTTAACTTTACCCACGTAGCCCCTGTTATAGTGCCGTGATTACCATTACCTGACCTGTCTTTTATCGTTGAAGAGTAGGCATCATCCTGACCGGGAAGCCATAGCACACAACTGGAATCAGGTTCATACATGACCCCGTTATTCTTTCTGGCATATTTTACTGCTGTACTAAGCATTATCCCTTCTCTATTTAGTATTGCTCTACAAGCAGAACAATAGTCATGTCATCAGTGCCATCCTGAGTAAAGGCATCCCTCGCTACCAGGATACCGTAAATAGCGTCGTCAGCTGAGGCACACTTGAATGGTAGAGGTAAGTTCCCTGTAGTGGAGGGAGTGGCTACAGCGACTGAATCAGTTGTACCTAATGATTCTAATGCAGGGAAGTCTATTTTCCCGATAAACTTTGCTAAATCGGCAGAATCGGGCGCGGTGTTGGCAGCGTTGTCATCGAGTTCACTGGTAGGGGTTGTGTTAAATAGAAACAATGTTAATCTTGGAGTCACGCTTTCTGATTCACTAATAGCCATAGCACCAACTATGTAACCAAAACCTCCATTCCTGCGTGCCACAGCATCAAATGCCCATGCCGTACCAGCACCATTAGTATCACTCTCAGATAAAACATCGTTGGCTGTATATGCTACAGCAGCTTCTAGTGCTTTAGTAGTTCTGACTTCTGCAATGGTTGTTACCCTCGACCCACTTGAACCAATCGCCATTGTCATGTTATTCCTCCTGATAGATAGTTAGTTCTTAGATTACTGTCCTTATCCAGTTTATCTCCATCGTGTCGCTGCCAGCAGCCAGTATAGCCTCAATAGCACCAACCGCCCTTCTGTCAAAGCTAACCGGGTGGTAGATACCTGCACCGAAATACCCCCTATTGGTATTCTTGTTTAACGACCACAGGTTCTGTATCTCCGTATCGGCATCCAGTGCCCCACCGGTTACATTTATCTTGAGCCAGTGACCTTCAGTAGCATCAGGACAGTCATATCTGTAAATGTAGACATTCTGATTAGTAGTATGTGTAGCTGCCGTTGAACCGAGGCATCCCCTGTCCACAGTCACCAAGTTACCTGTTGCGCTTGAAGCGTGGACGTACATGACTTCTGACTCAATGATGATGTAGTCGCCGGCCAGAATAGCACTGGATGGGTCTCCGTCCATAGTGATACCCGTTTCAGTAACGTCCAGTGCCTCATTCGTGTCTACTCCGGTATCAACATCATCTATAGCAAGGTCCACACCGTACATCTTACCGAACCTTCTTGCTCCCCAGTCAGTAGGTGCAGTCCACGTTACCGCACCATCCTGCCCGAAAGTCTTGGCTGTCGCTACGATAGTTCCGTCAGTCTCAGTCAGAGCCGTCCATGTCGTAGCCACATTGTAGGTACACTGCATGACACGGCTTGCGGTTCCGTTGACCGAGGCATCGTTCATATCAACATAGAAACCGCCCACTGCATCGGCAAAGCAGATAAGTATGCGGTCAGATTCGGTGAACGAATCCATCGTAGTACCTGTGCCGGTAGTCGTTCTGTCGGTCAGGTCCCTTCCCGGAGTTTTCCAGTTAATCCATTTGGCTACTCCCGTTTGTGAGTTGTCGTAAAGCCAGATAGAGAGGATAGCTGGATTAAGGTGAAGTCTGAAATCAGTATTTGGATTGTAGACGATAGCCTGCTTGGTCTCAAAACCTGGGATTCCAAGACTGGCTAGTGTGGCGGAGAGTGATAAAGTCTCTCCGTATAGGCTGGTTGCCCCTGCGGGGTAAGTCGCACCGCCCATTTCTTTCCTCCTATTAGTTAGTTAGTTCTTGGAGTAGAAACGCTATTAAGTTGTTATGCTTCCTCCAATTCTAATTCGACTGTTAAATCTTTTCCTGAAGTCTTGGGACTAATCTGGTCAATATCGAGTGTGATGACAGAATCTTTTGCCATTACCTTGTTACTCCAGTTCCGATAAATCTCTTCGGTAGTAGTTATGATTGGCTTATCCTCTGGGAATATAGATTCACCGTCATCATTTATGTCTATCGTGCAAGGTTCTCCATCAGGGGCAGGTGCTTCCTTTAGGCGTAAGTGCAACCTGCCAGGACTGTAGTTTCTATCAAGAGTATACTCATCACTGACATTCGCCCCAACCACGCCAGTCTCCGATAGAGAACCTGCTATGTACCAATGTAAAACTCTTGATGCCATATCTTCTCCCTTTCAGGAGGGGCGGGATATTTCACCCGCCCCTATTCCTTACTTATTCTTCTGGCAAGTAGTCTTCTTCTGGAACTTCAATCCAGGCAGCGGACACGTTGAACCGAGATGTAGCGTTAATGCCGTAGAAGTAGAGTGCAGCCCCATAGTACAGCCCAATGGGGAACGTGGGTCTCCAGATAAGCTCTAATGTGCTAACTCCCAGGGTTTCAATCTGGGTATCAGCAGCAGCCATCTCAGCACTGATGAGGTCATCCAAGATGTGCTCTCTTGATGTCAACGGGACGTTATCATCATTGGTAATCGCAGTCAGACTTGTAAGCGTATACTGCAATTTACCCTGTGCTGTTCTGGGATTGGCACCACCGAGGCAGTTAATTGCTGCCATCTCTGTCCCTGCGCTAAAGGCAGCCTTTTCTTTCTGAACGTAGATAAGGTGTATATGCTCAGCAGCAGCACCAGCCTCAGTATCGTAGTAAACCCTGAACCACTTGGGGATGACAACCACTCCACCAGCAGGTGCGACAAGACCGAATACTGGAGTTTGGTCATCCAAGTCGGCTATACCAGCCACGCCTGCTTCTTCCACACCGGTACCGGCTACGAAGACACGCCCCTCCAGCATCATCTGCACTTCCCAGGGGACAATGAGTGCTTCGCCAGCCTTGTTCATGCGGGCATTATCAACTACACCATCGGCTACCGCAGTTCCGTTATGTCTTCCAACGAAACTCATTCGTTTTCTCCTTTTTACTTTATTTTTGTTACGGCTTGTAAATGGAAGCAGGTAGCTCAATCCATGCAGCTGCTACATTGTATTTGGCAGTAGCATCGATAGCATAGAAGTAAATGCCAGATCCGTAGTAAAGCCCAATAGGGAACGAGGGTGTCCAGATAAGTTCCAATGGACTAGGAGCGAAGGTTTCTACATTGGCATCTTCAGCAATCATCTCACCACTCATGAGGTTATCCAAGACGTGTAGCCTTGATGTAAGTGCTACGTTCTCATCACTGGTAATTGCTGTTAATGATGAGAGGGTAACCTGCAATTTACCCTGTGCAGCTCTAGGGTTAGCTCCGCCAAGACAGTTTATAGCAGCCTTTTCTGTTCCTGCACTGAAAGCAGCCTTGGTTTTTTGGACATACATCAGGTGGGTATTAGCGGGTGCAGCAGCAGCTTCTGTGTCGTAGTATATCTTTATCCACAGTGGTAACATAACTACACCACCAGCAGGTGCGACAAGTCCAACAATGGGGGTTGTCTCATCACTGAAGTCAGCAACACCAGAGATACCAGCCTCTTCCACACCAGTGCCAGCTACAAAGATCCTACCCTCCAACATCATTTGGAGTTCCCAGGGGGTAGAGACTATTTCGCCAGCCTTGTTCATTCTGGCGTTGCCAGCAACGCCATCAGATACCGCAGTAGCTCCACTATTTCTCGCAACGAAACCCATTTCTGTATTCTCCTTTTTATATTTTAGCGGTTTCCCGCTTTTTGCAGACTAGGTAGTTATTTATTTACCTACTCATCGACCTTTAATCGTTTGCAGATGTCCTTCGTTGATAGGCTATTACGTAATCCACATCTATAGTTCGGGATGCGGAGTCGGTACGTGCCTGAGCAAATATCCAGGGAACCAGCGCATCTGTCGCCGTGATACCTGAAGCCAGCCAAGCACTCTCGTAGGTGGGATTGCCATACGCATCAGCCCTCATGAACTTGACCTTATCGCCGAGTATAGCCACTCCCATCCATTCGTAGGTTGCAGCTACAGGCAGGAATAGTTCTGGCTCAACTTTTTGTGGTGTCCCACCGGCAGCATTACAAATCCCCTGCCAGTAGAGACCTGCTGTGTCATCGGTGTCATAACACCAGACAGCACAGTCATCAGCAGTGGTAGTAGGAGTAGCCAGGACAAGTGCTGCACCGGCATCGTCATCAGCATCGGTAAAACCGACCTCTATTTTGACGGTAGAAGCAGCACTCGCCTTGAGTCTCGCCCAGATAACCGGGCTGTTGTTTCCGACAAAGGCTGCTCCTTGAAGTGAAGCGTCAGTGCTTGGGAAGATAGCTGCGTAGCCCTCAGTGTCCGTCCCTGTGGTCAGGCGACATATTCCATTAGCTTGCGAGGCCACCAGCCCGGTGACAGCAGCCGAAGTTCCATTTGTGATTGACCCTACTCCAACGTCACTGTCCTCATCGTCAATAAAGTCGTGTTCCCACTTAACGATGTCAACGGACATGAACTCAAGCCACTGTATGATGTTAGTTCGCCAGTCTCCCCTGACGAGCCTATTACGGAAGGGATAAAGTAAAATTGGTTCCGCCATCTCTTTTATTCAGGCCCCCGTCCTGAGATTCGAGGCCCTTGTCCTCCTATTTTAGTTTTAGTCCTTTACCCTGCATCTCAGGGATTAGTTCCTCCGGTATTTCGAGTTCGTAGGTGATTGGCTTCCGCCTCAGCCAGAAGAAGATGTCATACCTTCTCCTGTCATCATCGGTAGGCAGGTGCCCTAGGCTCACTATCGGCTTGGTGTGCCTTAAAACAGTGCAACCCTGTGCCTCATAGACCTGTGCAGCCCGCCTTATATATTTGTCAGCGTGGAACTGCACCCTTTCATCGGGAGTCTCCGCAGGCACAGTAAATGTCGCCCGTTCCCAGAAACCACCTTCCTGAAGCGACCTGTCAACCCTGTCCTTTAAGCCAATCGTCATTCCTACTTCCTCAAAGATACTTGCGGGAACGAAGTAGACACCGCAAGTAAGGTCATTTCATATCAACCTCTCTACCGTAGCTGCTGTTTACCAGCTTGAAGCCGTAGACGTTGTAAGCAGCATACTCGTTGAACAGACCATCGGCTATATTCAAGCCTTTCTCTATCTTCACACTCTGCTGCTCGGCAAACGCTATTGTCTGCCTGTGGAAGATTGCTCCCTTCTTACCGGCAGTACCTTTCTCAAGGTTGTTGGTCTGGTAGAAGTCCAGGGTGTAGATGTGTCCCATGTAGCCCTGTCCTTTGCTGCCCTGCATCCCACCTACTGCCTGCTGGTACAGTGAGTTTCTGAGTGCTTCAATCTGCATCATTGTGCGGTGGGTGGCCGGTGAGTAGACGAAGAACCGGTCTGTGGGTGGATTCAGGTTCGCATCGTTCAAGACCTGCTCACCTTCGAGGATTAGGTCATTGGTAACATCCACGCCGTCACCACCGATAGCGTCCAGGGCATCGAGACCGTTAGCGTCGTCTGAGGCCAGTTCATAGTCTACCTGTTCGGCTATACTTGGTCCAGCAGAGTCGGTAAGCAGTTGCTCGTATTTCGCCATCTTCTGCACCGACATTTCCACCGGCATCCTGAAAGCGTAAATCGCCATCTGGTTTACCGCGAGTTGGGTCTGGTCTTCAGTCACGTAGTTAAACGTGAGCGAAGCGCCGGTACCGAAAGTAGCCCGCTTGTTGACATAGCTACGACCCTTCTGAGTGAAGTTTGGGATATTAACGGTGTCACCCTTGCCTACTCCTATCTCCGGTTCCCATCTCCTGTCCATAAGGTTAGGCAGGACTACTACCGTGTGATAGGAGATATTGGCTAGGCTTGACCATACTTCCGGCAACCAGTTCTCCATTGTGGTTGCCGTCATATCTCCACTTGCCATATTGAGTTCCTCCTGTTTAAGTTCTTGTTAGTGCTTTGCGAGCCTCGTTGAGTTTTTTCTGGTGTTCGAGCTTTTCCTGATACGTCATATTCTTGACATTTTTCTTCATCAAACTCTCAAGAGACTCGCTACCGCCACCATCTGTACGACCGGAATCTGTTTTCATTGGTTTCTTCTTGGGTGGCTTGGTTCCTTCACTTTCTCCCCAGAGGATTTCGGCAACCGACCTGATTTGGTCTTCGTTGGTTAGTTTTACTCCGAGTTTTTCCTCGAACTCCTTGACCTTTTCCTCTAGCTTATCAGGCTCAGGATTCTCGTATTCAGCAGCGATGTCAAAGACCATCATCTTCGTTTCAAACTCAGCAGCCTTTGCTATTCGTGCCTCATACGACTTCCTTTTTGTTTCCTCTGCTTGGAGGTCAGCCTTCAGCTTTGTTTCCCTGTCCCTCAGTTGTCTGTCCCTTTTAACAAGGTCGAACTTCCGGGGGTCATCACTGGTCAGGTCGTCAATCTGTTCTCGTAGGGATTTTCTCTCATCTTCGATGCTTTCAATCTTGGATTCAGCAGCTTCAGCCCTAGATTTGAAGTCATCCCTTTCTTTGGTTACGGTACTGAGAATCAGCTTGTGTTCCCTTCCCTGCTTGCCGGTAGCTTCCCTCACAGCTTTGGTTATCGCTGCCTGTTGCTCCTCTTCGGGTGTCCTAGCTTGGGTACTTTCCTCATTTGTCTCTTGGGACTGTGCAGACCGCTGAGACTCATCAGAATTTGTCACGGCATTGGACTCTGTGACCATTATTCAGTTGTCCTCCCTTTATTTTGACTTTACCTTCATTCCGTGCTCGACCCCATAGAGGAGTCGCATCTGTTTTACTGCTTTTTCTCTGGTATCGTGTGTGCCTTTGACCTCTCCGGAATCCTTGTTATAGGTTTCCCATTTACCGTCTTTTTCCCTTATCCCGTAAGGCATCGCACAACTCCTGATAACAAAAAAGGAAACGTATTTTACACGTTCCCCTCGTTTCCCGATAGGGCTAAAACTTTATTCGATTGTTAATTGATATTATAACTGAATTTTATTACTTGTCAAGCATTGAGAAATAAAGATACTAGGTGTAGGCTTGATGTGATGCACCTTACCATCCTGAATGACTATCAAGACCTGACCGAAGCCGGTGCTCTGCTCTATCTTCTCACATTCAGTTTTGATTAGACCTAGTACCTTATCTTCCATCTTATCTTATTGTTTCACGTTTCATTTCTGGGAGGACACCACCATACGATGACCAAGCTCTATCTAGTTGTTCAAAGGTCATTATTTCGTCTGTTTGTGGTTCAATATAGTAAATAGTTCCATTATGCTCAAACCAATTTATAGCATGACCGTCTTCCTTAGCAATGAAGATTGACTTTGAGTCAGGGAAAGTTATATTCTGAGCATATTCAGGATGAGCTTCAAGAAAGTCCAGCCAGGGTTGATAACCATTAGTAAATCCCCAACCTCTTCTACCCAATCCTTCAAGTTCACCCATCAAATCTTGTTCTTCCAGAAACTCCCTCAGTATTGTTGGATTTACACCGTCAATTCCAGTATATTTGAAACTTAGTCCCTTAAACTGAATCTCAGCATACCCAATCGGGATTCCTTTAGCGGAGGCTTCGTTTGCCAACTCTCTTGCAAACTTTGCGCAAGTACCCCACTCTCCGTATGGGTAGGCATCTATTTTACTCTCCTCCAGAAAGTTTCTTATGGGATCAGGTATATACGTTACTTCGCTTATCTTAGGCGGTTCATAACCACCTGCTATGTGTTGCTCTGCTGTTGTTAAATTCTGCATCTGCTCCAGTATCTCTCGTGGAGTAAATTCGTCAGATACACGGTCTATGATAGCCAATATGTTTTCCTCACTGTCCATCGGCAGAGACCACTCTGAAGTTCCCCACTCAAGGGGTAAGTCGTACATAGAATAACCAAGTGCCTGTTTCGCCTGCTGTTCAGTAAATCCATAGTCACTCACCAGTTTATCAATGGATTCAGGATTAGGTTTCCACTCCACTTCATCAGGTGGCACATAACCCTTATTAACATCTTCGAGTTTTGTACCGAACTTCAGATGCAACCAGTAGTCGAGTTCTGGATTCTTTGCCTCAAACCTCCGTCTTTCTTTGCTCAGTGCCTTTCCGTTCTCATCTCGCATAGCTTCCCACTCGGTATACAAGTCCCATACCTCTCTTGTTGGAACCTTGCTGAAGTCTTTAGTTTGTTTCCATTGTCCCTTATCTACCATAGCCTCATGAAACTCCGGATGCTCTATCAACCACCAGTCATCTTCAAACCACAGGTCATATTTCCAATCATCGGGCTTATTTAGTGTTTGGTCTGTATAATAGAACACGTAATCATCTGCAACGGCATCCAAGCCCAAATCATACGCCTGCTGTTCATAAACAGCCTGATGGAATTTAGTATTGTTTGCATAGTAGTCTTCCCTATCCTCATCAGAAAGTAAAGCATTATATGCATCAATATCCTCTCTCCATGTTGACAGGTATTTTATACTTCTCTCATCCCAATTAACATCATGGTCGGGGTCAACCAAACCATTGTCCTTAGCCCACTGATGGAACGTATCATTATTCAACCACCAATCCTTGACCTCAGAACTGGTATCACCATGCTCCTGTTTTTCAGCGTACAATTCTAGCCACAGATTCACTTGAGACTCTGTACCACCGGCATTATAAACCTTGATACGCTCCAAGTCCTCAAAGTATTGGGGTTCCCTTTCTCTAAAAGCATCTCTATCAGCCTCTAAAGATAGAGCCTCAAACTCTTCCCTAAGTTCCCGGTTAGCTATCTGTATGTTAAGAGATTCGATTGGAGTCTCTTCCTCAGAAAGGTTTAATGCCTCCCTCAGAGAATCATCTTGTGCGATTACTATTCTTGCTTCAGCACTATTGGCTGCATACTGTTCAACAGCATCAACGTAGTCGAAGTAATGACCAACCGACTCTTCAGATAGGCTCATAATATCTTTCATGCTTGATGTACCAATATCAGCCAATGCGTTGTCTGGTACGTCAAGGTCATCTATCATGCCAACCAGAATGTCATAAGCCTCTTTGGTGTATATCTTTTCTTGCCCCCAAAAAGCCATCAATGCGTTCTCTTCGGGGTGTGAAATTAGATATTCATGCTTGGGATTGGCTTTTAGTTCAGGATGTTCGTCAAGAAATGAGGCGCGTTCCTCCTCTGTGAGCCTATTATATTCCCTTAGCAGTTCGAGTTCCCGTCTGCTAAGGTTCTCAAGTTCAGTGTCATCAATAAGTCCAGCCTTCCACTGTTGATAGTAGTCCTCAAAACTATAGCCTTCTGCAATCCCCGGCGTTATCTGGTATATGGGCTTACTCGCCATCCCCTCAATAACATTTTCAGTTTGCTCCTTTTTGAGCCAAGAAACTGTCAGTGGGTCAAGTTCGGCCATGTCCTGTTCAGTCAATCCTTGCAGCATTGTATTAAAGTCTGAACTCAGGTTTTTAAGGGTGTAATAATCATTGGGGAATAGAGAGAGTTCGGGAGATTCATCCTCTATCTCGCCAAGCAAGTTGACCATTGTATTAACCTGCTCATTGATAAGTTCTCCCCCTGATAGCAACTCAAGAGCTTTCTTAGCCAGTTCGGTTTTCTGCTTATCGAGTTCGTCTATAAGTTCACGCTTTTTCGCAGACGACATATCAGGGTCTTTATATATCTCATCTTGTTTACGGCCTATTTCACTTAGTTGCCTTGCTACACTACGCAAGTATCTGGCCGAAGCTGAATAGAAAGTATCCTTTTCATAGTCCATAAAAAACAGGAGTTCTGGATGTGCAGACTTGTAACGGTCAAATGCTTCTTGGTCTCCAGTATTCAACATCTCTTGGAGGTATTTTTCTCCCTGCTCGTATTCCTCTAAAGTATCATAGAAGTTATCGACAGATGCACCAGAGGAACCGTATGGATTACGAACAATAAATGCCTTGATTACTGGTAAATCAGCCAGAGTCGGTGAGGGTCCGGGTACATCAGAAATTACACCTGTTTTTCTCATTATTGGCTCAAGAGTATTCGTAAAATACCGTCCTAGACCTCCTGTCCACCCGTATATCAGGTTATCTATTTTAGCTGGCGACATACCAAGTAAATGACCTAACCATCTGCTGAGTCCACTCGAATACCTGCCATACTGAAGTTCAGGGGGATACTTTTTACAGGAATCGGGGACTATCTCATATCCTCTGAAAAAGCTATAGTTAGTCATATTCTCTATGACTGGCAAAAGTGCTGTTGGTATGAAGCCCGGAGAGCCAGCTTCAGCAAAGTTCCAGAGCATATCCTTCAGTAACTCCGGGTCTCCAGTATCAATATACTCCATTACTCTTTCAGGTCCGGAGCCAAACAATATGCCTAGTTCAAAGGGTTTTGGGATTCTGACTGGTTCCTCCATGCCCGGTACGAAAATTATCCAGAACAAGTCTTTCTGCCACTGTTGTATTTCCTTCCAGCGTGGGTCATCTCGGTTCGCTAAATAGAGTAGCATTGAAGGCAAGGTCAATCCAGCAAATACTTTAACGCTTGTCTTGACTGGATTCTCTTTGAATGAACTTATCATTTTTGCCCAACCACGAACATTCGCATTGAAAAAGGCTATGTACTGATTGATAGCGTGAGATGTAGTACCAGCCTGGGCAAAGTCCAGTGTCACGTTACGCGAAGCGTAGCCAGCCTCAAGCGGGTTAGCCCCCCTTCTTATACCAGCCTTAAATTCACCAAGCCTTGTAGCTTTTTCACCAAACTCACTGATTAACTGAGCCAACTTCAGAGGGTGAATAATATATTCACGGAATTTGTTACCCTCGACAACCTGTCGGAACGTCTTTTGCAGGTATTCCCTATCAAGTGATACTAGCATGGCGTGTTCGGCACCAGAAGAGCGATATAGTTCATACATTGAGTCCTTCCGCATGATAGAGAACAGACCCCTTACAAAGTCAATGCCAGGCAGAAATCCATACTTTGAGTAGACAAATGCTGTCATCTGGTCACGCAGAGGATTCCGCACCATAAAGTCAGGCGATAGTGTCGCACCAGCCCTGAGCCATCTAGCAGGCAGGGCCAACAGATGTCCTATCATGCCGATGCTTTCCCGATTCAGGCTGAGTAGTGCATCTCTGAGGTCTGAGTCCACACGGTAGTAATGCTTCTTGCCATCTATGAGAACTGTAACCTCATCACCCTTGACAAAGAATGATGGCCGGAATATATCAAAGACTTCTTCAACCTGTTCATCAGTCAGACCATCCATCTCAAGCCCAAGTTCTTTAGCTGTAACCTGAGCTACTCTAGCAATCGGTGTTCTGACTCTTTCAAAAACATTGGCCAATTCCGGGTTTTGGTCTACCAGATTGGCTATCATAATACCGACCTGATTTCTCTCAGCAGCATCTATGAATGTGTAAGTATTCTTAACAATAGATTCAAGCGGGTTGATTATCTCCCTCTTAGACCCTTTGATTCTCTTTATAGGTGAGGGGACATTAGCCATCTTCTTACCCATAAATCCTCTGGATTGAGCGTTCTCAATAACTCGATAAAAAGGCACATAGGCAAAATACTTGGCATCTAGTTTTGTCCTGAGTTCGGGGGAAAGCAACCCCATCTCCTGAATATAATCCAGGAGTCTCTGCTGGTATCCTTGAATACGGTTAGCGAGTGATGCAAAGTTCTTGTATTTGGCATCCAGTTCCCGGATAGCTGCATCAGCCTGGTCTGTATCAATGCCCGTTTCTATGCCTAAAGCATTAAGTTCAGTGGCATGGAGAGATACCAGATACACATTAAAGTCACGCCACTGTTCAGGCTTCCTGACCTCACGCAAAATATTTTCGAGTGACTCACCTGTATAGTTCGGTACAGCCTTTCCTTTTTCAATCTTCCAGAATTTCTTACCAAAGGTACCTTTCTCGATAAAGTTATTTGATTTGCCATTCACTCCACGTAGTAATCTGGCAAGAATATATGGGTCTTCTTCAATAGATAATGCTGGTGAGCTTTTAACTGCCTGGTCACGTAGTTGCTTAATAGCGTACAGGTCGTCTATCATTTTGACTTGGAACTGGTGCCAACCTCGCTTGATATTGTCGGAGAATCCTTTGCCAGTCTGTTTCATCTGGATACGGTCATAAATGTCACCAGCAGAACCTTCAGGTCTGGTCATCTCTGTTTCAGGCTGTGGTGTTATTGCACCATATTCGTCAGTAATCCACGAAGGAGTATTTAGTTTATCCTCAATATCCCTTATTTCCTGAGTTAATTCACTAATACGTTCTTGATTAACCACTCCACCATCTATTTGCGCAGATAGTTCGTCTACTTCCTGCTCCAGTTCCCTGCGCCTGGCTTGTATCTGTTCGGGGAGGGCTTGTTCGTTAGTTAAAGTCTCAGGGACTTTCAGTT
>Ga0315533_1001046_pt1 | contig 22109 bp, 17 predicted proteins | sample SalMarSW160130MG_FD_203081 | JGI IMG/M metagenome (GOLD analysis project Ga0315533, IMG submission 203081) | Salt marsh sediment microbial communities from the Plum Island Ecosystem LTER, Massachusetts, United States - Salt Marsh Sediment SW1601-30 ... | reverse complement strand
CTCAACTGCCTAATATTACGCAAAACGTCTTCACTCTTAGTGATACCGGCACAACTACCTACGCCAAGAAACTACAGGTGGTAGTAAGAATGGGACCTGACATCGTTGGGATCGCCGATTGTGAGGACAGCGAAGTGGCTCAGATTGCGTGTGCAGCAGCGCAAGACGGCAAAACAGTATACGTCACACTCAAAGCGGACAGCGTGGTACAAGCGCTCGGTAAGTGGATTAAGATGGTCGACGACAGGAAGCTTGCGGCCAAGGTACTTCTTGGTGTAAGCAATCAGCGGTTACTTAGAATACTCTGCTCCGAATGCAAGCAGGCTTATGCGCCCAACAAAGAACTTATCAGAAAATTCAACCTTCCTGCTGAGAAGGCAAAGGTATTACACCGTCCCAGTGGGGAAGTTTATGATAAGCGTGGTCGGGGTAGTACTTGTCAACACTGCCAGGGTACAGGTTTTGTCGGCAGAACCGCTGTATTTGAGATGATCATTCTAAACAATGAGCTAAGAAAAGCTGTAGTGAACTCAAAGGCACTATCGGAAATCGGCACACAATTTAGACGTGCCAAAATGCTTTATCTGCAGGAACAGGCGCTGCGAAAAGTCATTAGCGGAACAACAGCTATTAACGAGATGGTTAGAGTGCTGTCAACGTCCTCTAAGCGTAGAGCGAAAAAGTCAGAAGGAGCGTAGATTTCCCGATAGCCCAGATTCGAAGAATTGGAGGCATTTTAATGGTTGGCGTGGTTGCGTTACTAATCATTGCAGGCTGTGCTGTTTATCAGTACTTCAAGAGTACGGCTGTCAAGGCGTTCGCAACGATCATAATTGCCGTCTGTGCAAGCGTGGTCAGTTTTGGGTATTTTGAGTTTCTGGCGAACATGCTTACGAAGTATTCTGCCTCCCTTGCTAATTGGGCTCAGCCACTCTGTTATGTGTTACTTTTTGTCTTAGCCTTTGCTATTCTTCAGACGATCGTCACTCAACTAACTCGCCATCCGGTTGACTTGGGATTGCTGCCTGAGCGTATCGGCCGGGTAGTCTGTGGGATTTTCTTGGGCGTTATATTGTCCGGCGTGTTGCTGACAGCATTTGCAATGGCACCGTTACCGAACAAGTATCCCTACCAGCGTTTCGACCAAAGAAAGCCGGACCCTCAGAATCCCGATACAGTATTGCTGAACGCCGACGGTTTCGTGACAGGATGGTTCACCTTGATGAGTAATGGCGGTTTCAGCGCGATTAGCAATAGAAGGAGCTTTGCGGCTTTGCATCCGGCGTTCTTGGATCAGATATTCTTGAACCGACACAATGTCAAAGATGGCGTGCCAATCTTAACGAGTTCGCCGGCTATAGAAGTGCCAAAGAAAAATGGTGCATGGTATGCTCCGGATAATATAAAAGATACAGATGGCAGGCCTATATCCGCAAGGACGGGCCACAATCTTGTGATTGTACGCGTTGGAATAAAAAAGGCCGCCCAGAAAGATGCCGGCATATTTACCCTGTCACAAGTGCGGCTAATCTGCAAACCGAGAAGTCATGCCAAAAACCCGCTTGTAGGCAAAGGCAGGAACGTTTATCCGATTGGCTACATGCAGGCTGATGATCAGTTGCAGAGAAAAAATTTGAGTGAAATAGTTAAACTGGAGCGATCTGTTTTTACCGGCAACGTCAAATACATAGACTTCGGTTTTTTCGTGCCGAATAACTTTACACCTGTACTGTTGGAGTTCAAGCTAAACAATACTGCCCTAGTACCGGCGCCTGTCTCAGTGGAGCAAGCGCCAGACGTGATACCCTTCGACGCCAAGCCATCAGAAGACCAAAAGCCTGCTGAAAGACCAGAACAGACTTCGACGGATGTTACGCCTACGCCATCGGAGTCTGAGCCTGAAGGCTCAGAAAGTCTCCCAGAACGACGTGGAGAACTCAGTGATATCAGCAGGAGCATAGTCGGCGACCAACTGGATGAGGAGTGAGTTGCGGCGCCTATATTTTGTCGAATGTCGCCGGACACTTCGGGGGGAAATAATTTCAAATATGTTTTTACCTGTCTTGAAAGGTCATGGGCGGAGGTTAACCTTGTAGTTGGGCAGCGAGAGCTTAGGCTCCAGAGATAAATCTCCGATCGGGAGTTGGAGTTGTAAGTGTGGAGATTCTCTCAGATTTCTTTTTGATACCCTAACTACAAACCACCAACTCTTGCAGGTCCAGTTCCATCAGGTGCTCAAGATATGCGTTCAGCTCCTCCTCAGAGAAATTAGCTAGAAATTCTGGCTTAGCGCCTTTGTTGATTTCACAAATGCACTCTATCAATTCTCTTTTATCCATACTAAGCATCCTCGATCGCTGGCATATTATTGTTAACCTCCCCTATTATCGTTAACTTTCCGAATATCGACAGAGGCAATATTTTCTCTTTAACCGGCTGGGCATCGCGGTATGAAAAGCCCTATAACCGAAACTACTACATACCAGAAGTCTTTTTGCTGGGACCACAACATCTGGTATGAATACGTCTTAGGAGATTATCACCTATACAACTGTCCAATAAAATCCTTTGCTGTATATACTAATCCGCTGAAAAAATTTTTATCAGTTCTTTGGATTTTTCTTATTGTTTTTGTTTTGGGCAGATTGATTTGTGAATCTTTGCTATTCGAAGGGAAGAACTGCATAGCGCTAAAAGCGCGATCTGTAGGAAATTGCATTAACACGCGCTGGAAGATATCTGTCGAACTTGTTGCAATATTAGATAGCTCTTGCCGAGTGCTCTATCATAAACCTGCTGGGAGGAGAAAAATGAGGAGATTAAGAAGGACCCAGCAAAGACAGGCCAGCAGGTAACATACCGGTGAAGAACGCTTGCGGCTGACAAAGAACTCTAAGATCGGCAGGTCGCCTCCAAAACTTGAGCTTGAGCACCAGTATTTGCGAAATGCTGAAAAATCCCTTGTCCTTCAGACCCCGATTACTATATTATGAATTGTTTTAACTGTGTCGGAGGCAAAAAGAAACTCTGACATAAGATTTTGGAGGTTTGAAGTGACCAATACGAACGACATTCGCAACATCATCCTGGTAGGACATGGCGGAAGCGGCAAAACGTCGCTGGCTGAAGTAATTTTGCACCAAACCGGTGTAACAAACCGACTTGGAACAGTCGATGAGGGCACAACCGTATGTGACTACTATGAGGAAGAAAGGCAGCATCAGCATTCAATACAATCCGCTGTAGTTCATACCGAGTACAAGGGCAAGCTGATTAACATCATAGACGCGCCGGGTTACCCGGACTTCATCGGTCCCGCAATCAAAGCGATACCAGCAGCCGATACTGCGGTCATAGTTATAAGTGCAGCAACTGGCATTGAAACGAACACGCGCAAAATGTTCCAGTTGGCTACGGATGCGAATATGCCGCGTGTTGTCGTAGTAAACAAGATGGATGCTGAAAATGTCGACCTGACTGAACTGATAAAGAACATTCAGGAGACATTCGGCTCGCAGTGTCGCTGTGCCAATTTGCCGGCAGCGGACAAATCATCTGTGATTGACTGTATGGAGAACGAAAGCGGTGATTCACTCGTGACAGATGTTGCCCAGGCTCATACAGATCTGATCGAAAGTGTCATCGAAGCAGATGATGCGCTAATGGAGAGCTACCTCGCTGGAGCAGAGATCTCAGCAGACAAGATTGCCTCTGTCTCCGTTGAAGCTCTCAAGGCTGGAACGCTCATACCTATAGTTTTTACCAATGCCCGCAACGGAGTTGGAGTAGCGGAGTTTCTTGACCTTGTGATTAGATATACGCCGTCACCTGCTCAGACAAGACCCGTAGCGCTCAAAGATAATGACCAGGTGACAGAACTAAAAGTAGACTCGGCTGGTCCTCTGGCAGGATTAGTGTTTCGCATTGGCTTCGACCCACGGTCGAACATGAAGTACTCTACTATTCGCATTTTCAGCGGAACACTAACATCGGACACCAGCTTGTTGCGTAACGATGAGAAGAAAGCGATCAGACCGGGCCACGTCTTGAAATCACAAGGCGGAGAAACCGAAGAAATCGACGCGGGCATCGCAGGTGACATTGTAACTCTCGCTAAGGTAGAAGAGCTAAAAACCGGAGATATTGTCCACGATGGTAGAGTTACCGGTCGGTTGAAGCAGCCGCCTGTTCCGGAGCCCATGTTCTCGTTAGCGATTGAACCGGCTACAAGAGGTGACGAGCAGAAAATAAGTGGTGCACTCGAAAAATTGTGTGAGGAGGACCCATGCTTTACGGTCAGCAGAGACACGCAGACGAAGGAATTGGTCGCCAATGGATTGGGCGAGTTGCATCTGCGGGTTATGATCGAGAAGATGGAGAAGCGCTTCAAACTTTCGGTCACAACGAAAGAGCCGAAGATTCCTTATCGGGAGACAATCACTGCAAAGGCCGAAGGCCAATACCGCCATAAGAAACAAACAGGCGGAGCCGGCCAGTTTGGCGAAGTCTATCTGCGCGTGGAACCTGCCGAGCGCAATTCCGACCCATCCTTACAGTTTAGCTGGGACATCTTCGGTGGTTCGATACCAGGTCAATACGAGCCCGCCGTTGCCAAGGGCATTAACGACGTAATGCAAAGCGGTATCGTAGCCGGATTTCCGCTGCAGGATATTAAAGTGTCAGTATATGATGGCAAGCACCATCCTGTTGACTCAAAAGAAGTGGCATTTCGCGCAGCCGGCAAGGGTGCCTTTATTGATGCGATGCAGAAAGCAAAGCCTGTATTGCTTGAGCCGATAGTGGATATGGAAGTCACAATACCTGCCGAAAACGTAGGCGATATAACGGGTGATTTATCCTCCAAACGTGGCCGGGTCATCGGCCAGGAAATGCTTCCGGGCAACTTTATTGTGATAAAAGCACAGGTACCTTTAGCAGAAGTGTCACAATACACCGGCCAGCTAAAAAGCGTCACTGGCGGCCGTGGCAGCTACTCAATGTCGCTTAGCCACTATGAAGTAGTTCCACCCAACGTCCAGCAGCAGATAGTGGCACAGTACGCAAAAAAGAAAGAATCCGAATAGTTATTAACCTGATGAACATTTATTTATGGGCATCTTCTTTAAAATTACTAATAGCCAACACAATCACAACGAGATTTGTCTGATAGGAGCTTGACGAACTATCGCTCAGTGACTATGCTCCCACATGCGGCGTTCGTAAAAAAGCTAAAACAGTGGAGAGCAATCCCGTAGCCACGCGACAGCTTGGCTCTTGCATGTACCTCGTGGGAATTGCTCAGACATGGTAGGAGAAACTAGCATGGTTAATCCAAAGGCTTCATATCCTAAAGGAACCACTTTCGAAACGCGGATTCACCAAAATGAACACGCTAAGGAAACCGTAGGTGAATATGTTGTAGGTCGGTTCCTCGGCCCAGGGCAGAGTGCTTTTATTTCGGATGGAAGTAGCACCTTTTTTGTTGGGCTTTTGTTATTTGCAGAGAAGATAGTTGGCTTTAGGCTGTACACGAACAGTCTACCAATAGCACATGAATACCCACTATGGGAGACAAAGGATTGGCCCAAAGACTTCACTCTGGATGTTGCCGGTGGGATAGTTAATCCTACGTTAATGATGACCGGGCACAGAGCTTGCGAAGAGGTTGAGAAACGAATGGCAAACAGAGCACAATGGACAATTTTGTCTATACGCTTCATATTTGGGGATAGAGGCCCAGCCGGATGGGAGCCTGATTCTCTCGAGATAAAACAGGCTGCTCTCAGGGCTCCCCAAAGAGTTATATTGATTGCCGACCATAGTAAGCTCAGTCAAGAATGGGCTGACAACATTCCACTCGTATACGCTGAACCAAGCGAATGGCAAGCGCTTATGAAGTGCCCAACAACCTACGTCGTGACCACTTTGCCGCTCGGCAAAACGGTTGATGAGATGCGCGAGTTAGGTCGAACACTCCAAACCTCCAAACGTAAGCCTACAAAGCCGATGGAACGATATGCCCAAAACACGTGGCCCTTGCGTTTCGAGCTTGGGAATAAGTTCATTGAACTTGAGTGCTCGTGAACCATTTTCTGAGCAGAATTCCTGAATCATATTCAGCCGTTATGAGATAGTGCCACCCAACATTCAGCAGCAAGTCGTCGCCGCCTACGCCAAACAAAAGCATGAATCGTGACCCGGGGCCAGTGACCCGAACGAGCCACGAGCGACGAATCACAAACTAATTGTTTTCGTTAGTTTTGTGCAGTGCCTGCTCGGCCCGTTTGCTTTGTGCGAAATCATCTCGAGGAAATCCAGGCCGCTCAGAGGATATGAAAATTTGGACGCTGCTATAAATGGCAGGTTCAGCTCGACGACTAATCTGGCTAACTTAGCAATATGACGAGTAATATCAGGATGGATATGCCCGCAACTGTTCCTAAAATCAATATCGCCATTCGGTAGCGAGCAAGAATCTCCTCGGCGCCGGATCCTTGCTCGGCCTCAACGGCATCTCCACTTTCCAATTGCTCAAGCATTGAGACATCGAATCTTCTGTGTGCTTGAAGCGGCGGGCGGCCATCCCGAAGGCCCTGCAAATCTGTAAGCAGCTCTTGAACATTTTTGTAACGATCCTCGCGGCGTTTCGCCATCATAACTTCGATAGCTTCGGAAGTGCCTGCTGTCAGTGATGTGTTGATGTGATCGGGTGGAATAAGTCTTTCTCGCAGATGCTTTCTCATGATCTCTGCAGAATCATCCGCCATGAACGGCACTCGGCCGGTCACCATGTGGTAAAAGGTTGCACCGAGACCATAGATGTCTGCCCGGCCGTCGATATCTATTTTGCCTCGGATCTGTTCCGGTGCAATGTAGTAAGGCGTGCCGTAAGCTTTACCCGCCTCACTCTGTGCTGCTTCGATATCTGTAGTCTCACGTGCCAGACCCATGTCGGCAAGTTTGACGATGCTCTGGGTGTTTATCATTATATTCTTAGGCTTGACATCGCGGTGAACAAGGCCGTGAGCATGGGCGTGTTCGAGCGCGTGCGCGACCTGGATGATTATCTCGATGGCCTCTTGTTCATCGAAAACATTGCCCGAAGATAAATCATCAGCAATGGTTCTGCCTTCCACATACTCCATCACGAAGTAGTGGTATCCGCCTGCCTCGCCAACGTCGATGGCCTGGACGATATTGGGGTGGTTGAGTTTGCCGGCAGCTTGGCCTTCCTTGTAAAACCGCTCCACATATTCCGGATTTTCACTGAACCGTTTTGGCAGAACCTTTATTGCGACTGTGCGATTCAGGCTCAACTGCTTTGCCTTGTAAACGACCGCCATTGCACCGGCGCCGACTTTGCCAAGTATCTTGTAGCCTGGAATCTGGTGGGCGGCAGCTTTGCTGTCCTTTAGAGTGTTCTTCAACCTTTCGGCCTGAGTTTTTGTGATATAACCCAGTTCGATCATAAGGTCTTTGAGCATTATGGGATTGACCTTACGGCGGGATTCAAGCTTTTCGATGGAGCGACGCAGTTCTTCATCTGTGCACAGACCCTGGTCCACAGCTATCCTGCCGAAAACCGTGTCGTAACTTGTCTCGTTACTCATTTGTATCCCGTGAAACGGGAGTTGCCTCCTTACGCTGAAAGGTTGATTTGTAGCTTATGATTATTACATCCGATAACAAACTCATGGGTGCCCATTATCGATATAGAAAAATCTTTGTCAAAAGAATTTGCTTTTTTGTCTGCAAAGATATCGCCCGTTCAAAAAGGAAATCGGCTTTTTAGGGTTTCCAGTTTAACGGTTTTTACTGGAGTTTATCGGGTCTGTATTAAGCGACTGCTGGTTTTTTAGTGTTGACCTCACGTTGAAAGTCGCTAAACTGACGGTTTCTCGAAAATTTGTATGATTTGGTTGATGACCGATTAGGAGTTCGTAGGTGAGCTATAACTGTGTGGTTTTAGCTAAGCAAGTTCCTGATACTAAACGAATTACGGGCCGGGTGATGAATGATGACGGTACTGTGAATCGTTCTGCGCTGCCAGCTATTTTTAATCCCGAGGACCTCAACGCCCTGGAGCTGGCGCTTCAGATTAAGGACAAGTTTGGCGGCCATGTGACGGTTATCACAATGGGGCTACCGGCGGCAAGCAGGATCCTGCGAGAATCTCTTTTCCGTGGCGCTGATGATGCTATTCTAATAACCGATCAACGATGCGCCGCCAGTGATACCTTAGCGACCAGTTACATCCTGAGTTGTGCTGTTAAAAAAATCGACTATGATATAGTCCTGTGCGGCCGGCAGGCCATCGATGGCGATACTGCACAGGTCGGACCTCAATTGGCAGAGAAACTCGGTATCACACAGATAACTTATGTGGAAGCGCTCACAGAGCTTTTGGATAAGACCATAACAGTACGCCGGAACATTGGAAATGGCTGGCAACTTGTAAGGGCGAAACTGCCGGTTTTGCTAACGGTTACAAGCGATGCAAATGAGCCGAGGGTTGCTGCTGCTAAGAAGATGATGAAATACAAGAACGCACGCACGCCGATCGAGGTGGAAAGAGAAGTCAGAAGCCAAAGCACAGAAGACAGAAGGCAGAAGGCGCAGTGTTTAGCTCCCACCCCTGTGGTGGGGGGTAGAAGTCAAAAGCCTGCTCTGAGCGCAGTCGAAGAGACGGAAGGCAGCGAAGAAGAAATTAAAAAGATAGTCGAGAAGACATGCAGCGAGTTAGGCGAAAAGGGATTATTAATTAAACAATGGGACTTGAATTCTGTTGGTGCGGATTTGAGCTGGTGTGGCCAGAGCGGCTCACCTACCAAGGTCCATCGCATTCAAAGCGTTGTCCTTGCCGCGAAGCAGAGCAAGGACATTGAGCCAACTGCCCAAGGCATCTCAGATATGATACACGAACTGATTGAAGATAAGATTATCGCGTGAATTGTGAACTCAGAGTTTATAATTTATGAACAGCGAGTAAGATTTAATGAGGCTATTGGGGAGACGATTTATGCCAAGCGGCTATGGAAGCCATGCTGATTACATGAGTTGGGTTGATGAAGATGCCGAAGACCGGTAGTCTTGGCAGGATTTTCAGAAAAGTTGCCAGTGTTCAAAGGCTTGACGCGTGTCCAGCCGTGACGAAGGCAGATTTTATTAGGGGTCGATTTCTGCGACCAGAAAGGAAAGTTCGATGAATATTTATGTGGGTAATTTGTCACGCGATGTTACAGAGGATGATTTGCGTCAGGCTTTTGAGTCTTTCGGCGAGGTCAACTCCATCAACATCATAAAAGACAAGTTTACTGGTGAATCCAGAGGATTCGGGTTTGTAGAAATGCCCACCAAGACCGAGGCTGAGGCTGCGATTACCGGCATGAACGGTCAGGATCTGAAAGGCCGAGCCTTAAATGTGAACGAGGCTCGCCCCAGAGCACAGGGCCGCAGGCCCGGTGGCGGCGGTGGCGGTGGTGGCGGACGCGGTGGTTTTGGACGTGGCCGGGGCGGCGGCGGTGGCGGTGGACGCCGATACTGAAGATCGTAAGCGACGCCAAAGCTTAGAGGCTCGAATTCGTATGATTGACGTGAACAGACGAGGTGAGGTATGGGTCTTTGCTGAGCAGCGCAACGGACGCTTAGAAGATACACCGATCGAGTTGATGAGCAAGGCACACCATTTGGCTGATGCACTTGGTGTGAAACTGGTCGCCGTCATCTTAGGTGGTGGTGTTAGAGACCTTGCAGCGAAGTTAATACAACATGGGGCTGACAAGGTTTATGTGGTTGAACATCCACTGCTTCGCGTATATCAGACGAACAGCTACGCAAAGGTGATGTGCGACCTTATCCTTAAGTACAAGCCGCAGATTGTGCTATATGGTGCAACCGTAATTGGCAGGGATTTGGCCCCTCGGATCGCAAGCGCTATAAAAGCAGGCCTTACTGCCGACTGCACAGACCTTCAGATTGGTGACCATAAAACCGCGAAAGACGGCAAGCTGCACAGAAATTTGCTGTTTCAGATACGACCTGCGTTCGGCGGCAACATAATAGCCACGATTATAAATCTTGACCGTTGGCCGCAGATGGCAACTGTGCGCGAAGGTGTGATGCCGATACCGCAGGCCGATGCCAAGCGCAAAGGCGAAATCGTCATAGAAAATCTCGAAGTGTCTCAAGAGGATATCTCTCTTGAAATTCTTGATGAGCATCAGCGGCCCAAAAAAGTGGACCTTAAGGCAGCAAGAGTAATTGTAGCTGGCGGAGCCGGCGTGGGCAGCAGAGAGAACTTTAAGCTCATCTGGGACCTAGCAAATTGCCTCGGCGCTGCGCCGGCAGCTACCAGGGCCGCTGTGGACCTGGGCTTTATCGATAAGGACCATCAGGTTGGTCAGACAGGTACAACCGTCAGGCCCAGCCTTTATGTTGCCGTCGGAATTAGCGGTGCTATCCAGCACCAGGCAGGAATGTCACAGAGCCAGAAGATAGTTGCGGTCAACACCGATCCGGATGCTCCTATCTTTCAGATAGCACATTATAAAATAGTTGGTGACATGAACGAAGTGGTGCCGAAAATGATAAAGGCGATCAGAGAAAAGGGCATTAAAGAACCAAAGGAAGAACTGATAGTACGATAGATTATGGCGAATTTCTATCGAAATAATAAAGATATCCAATTTTTATTCAGGCATATAGACCTGGGTAAACTGGCTGAGATTAGCGAACAGGATTTTAAGTTCTCGGCTGAATTTGATTACGCGCCGACAAATGCTAACGAGGCGATATTGAACTACGATATGGTGCTGGATTCGCTCGGCCAGCTCAGCGGAGAATTTATTGCCCCACGAGCTGAGGATGTTGACCGCCAAGGTAATATTCTCAACGAAGACGGCTCTGTGACTCGGCCGAAGGAGATAGAAGAGTCTCTCGAAAAACTCGCTCAGGCTGAGGTGATGGGTTTTACGCTGCCGTATCAATTTGGCGGGCTGAACTTTCCCAATCTTGTTTACTCCATGGCTATCGAGATAGTCTCTCGTGCTGATGCAGCACTTATGAATATATTCGGCCTGCAGGGCATCGCAGAGACAATCAATGCTTTCGCCTCCGACGAAATCAAACGAAAGTATCTTCCTGCCTTCGCGGCTGGTAAGGTTACCGGCGCAATGGTGCTGACGGAGCCTGATGCCGGTTCTGATTTGCAGTCGGTGAAAACGTCAGGGCACAAGGTTAATGAAGAACAACCTGCCAGAGTGTACCAGGATGCGGAAGGCAATTGGTTCATTCGCGGTGTTAAGCGATTCATAACCAACGGTTGTGGCGAGATATTGCTCGTTTTGGCTCGAAGCGAACATGATATTTCAGACGGTCGTGGATTAAGCCTGTACTTGGTTGAGCGGGGTCCCTGGGTCAAGGTCCGTCGCCTGGAGGACAAGCTAGGTATCCATGGCAGCCCGACATGTGAGTTGTTTTTTGACGATGCACCTGCGAAACTCATAGGTGAGCGACAGCGTGGCTTGATTACTTATGTTATGAGCCTGATGAACGGCGCCCGTATCGGAATCGCAGCTCAGTCCGTCGGTATTGCCGAGGCTGCGTATAGAGTAGCGCGTGATTACGCTGCCAGCAGAAAGCAATTCGGCGTTGCTATCGAGAAGTTGTCGGCTGTTCGAGACATGCTTATCGATATGAAACTTGCCATCGAAACAGGTCGCGCACTTTTATATGAAACATCGCGCATCGTCGATTTGCACGTTGGATACCTCAGGCAACTTGAGAACCATCCCCCCCAAGATAAAGACCGGATAAAACAGCTCAAGAGCGATTCCCGCAAGTACAAGCGCTATGCCTCAATGTTAACCCCGATGAGCAAATATTACTGCTCCGAAATGTGCAACCGTGTTGCTTACGATTCGATCCAGGTCCTGGGTGGCAGCGGCTATATGCGAGATTATGCCTGCGAACGCCATGCACGCGATGCCAGAATTACCACCATTTATGAAGGAACAAGCCAGTTGCAGATTGTAGCTGCCGTTCGTGGCGTTTGTAGCGGCACAGCGGAGAGACTCCTGGCCGAGTATGCAGAACAAAAATATGACGCCGGTGTGAGAGATCTGCTTGATGTGCTTGCTGAAGGTACAGAACATCTTAAACGGTCTGTCACCTTTGTAAAAGAGCAGGGCAACGAGTACATGGATCTTTACGGCAGGGCTTTGGTTGACATCGCAATTGATCTGATCAACGGCTATTTGCTCTGTGACCAAGCCAGCTCAAAAGTGGATATGGATATTGCTGTTGCCAGTAAAAGCTCCAATGGCGACGAAATTACTATTCCTGTGAGAGAACGTAAGCAGATGCTCGCACGAAGATATATCACCAGAAATGCTCCCAAGATTTCAGCCCTTTCCTGTCTGATTTGCGCCGGCGACAGATCAACCTTTACAGATTACGAAAGTTTCATTGGACCTGTCTATCGTGAATGACGGATACTTCGGCTTACTCCTCAGCATGACATTGGTGATTGTCATCCTGAGCCGAAGGTGAAGGATCTGGCTAAAGAATATAAGGTTACTATCACTGCAGGATTGCACCCAAAGCTTTTTACAAAGCACAAGACACGAGATACTGAACTATGCTTGGAGCAGTCATCTTTGATTTCGATGGCGTAATAACCGATTCCGAGATTTTGCACCTTCGTGCTTTTAATAAGGTGTTAGCCCAGTACGACATCGAGATATCCACCAAGGACTATTACACGACTTATCTAGGCCTGACCGATGTGGATTGCTTCAACTTACTTATCCAGCAGGGTAGGCTTAACTCAAACAATGTTCAGATCGCAGACCTTGTCCGGCAAAAGAACCACGTGTTTCAGGAGTTGGCAAAAAGCGAGGGAAAAATCATCGATGGTGTTCGCGATTTCCTCGAGATGCTTGCGCAGAATGAGGTACCAATGGCAATATGTTCGGGGGCCTTATTGGCGGAAATCGAACTCATACTTGAGGAGGCTAAGCTGCGAATTTTTTTTGAGGTGATTGTTTCTGCTGAATTCGTCAAGAAAGGAAAGCCTCATCCGGAAGGATTCTTGTTAACCTTGCAAAAACTAAATCAAGAACGCCAAACCCCCATTCTCGCAGGACAGTGCATCGTGATAGAAGACTCACATTGGGGTCTTGAAGCGGCCAAGGCCGCAGGCATGCACACCGTTGCTGTCACGAATACCTATGACGCCGACCAGTTAGAAGCTGCTGAAATGGTAGTAAACCACCTTAATGAAATAAAGATGGATGACCTGAAGCGGCTTTGTGCTTGATATATTCATTGCGTCGTCTGCAGTCAATCCGGTTGAAGCGTACCGGTAGAAGAGATTTCAGCTTTGATTGTGCCGGTTGCCGTGTCGATCTCTATCATATCCACAGGGGCGCCATTGAAATAGCATGGACGAGATTGACTGCCTTGGATATTCACCGTAGAGCTGTTGCGCGAGTAAATCAATTTGCTGCCATCGAATATGTTTTCGTCATCCTCATAGAAGATGCCATCTGTGGCTATTAGGGAGGAAAGTTCAATTTGTCCGTCATTAGCTTGTGTTAGGTTTATTTCGACGTGACCGGCTGTGGCTGTGATATGCTTGTCATACCGGCCGTTGATGATTGGGAAATAATCCAAAACAACTTGTTGCGACTCAGCATCAGCGATAATTATTTGCGTTTTCATATCATATTCTAAAACATCGAAATCACGCACGAACGCGTAGCACGGCTGGTGTAAGCTGAACCTTTGTGATTCCGCAGTATATGAACCTCTCGCATTATTCAGTCTTATCTGGCCAGGACCCCTGGCTACAAATAACTCATCGTCGGGTTCATAATCGAGCCTGTGACAATTTAGCTCAACGCCACTTAGCAATTCCCCATTTGTCCTTTTGATAGCTGATAATCTGACTGAGCCACCCTCAGCAGTTAGATGCTCGAAGTCGCCAACCTTTACCGGGCCCTGATCATCATTTTTAACAAGATCAATTGCAAGCTTTGGGGCAGACATAGCATATTTCGCCTCAGTATTCGTATCTCCTGAAAATAATTCAGCCAAACAATCGCCCTGCAAGATGAGCTGTTTTGAATTAGGCAAAAATATCGCCTCTTTTTGGGCTGTGAGTTTTGCTGGTAAAAGGTTTCCACCACCTTTGTCTTCCATCCCGGTAACACTATTTGCATCCACTTGGAACGTAAGTTCTAATGGGCCGGTGACAGTTGTTTGTCCAAGAGAAAGATTATGGTCGATTCGCTGGGCAACCAGCACGGATTGTTTTAAGCTGTCTCCTGAATCTACTAAACCTTCCTCGTCAGCCGTGTCGATTTGGACGTTAGGTTCGTCAGAGGAGTCACTAAGAACTCGTGAGGAGTCCATTGGCGCAACTATGACCCCGCCATCACAGGTAACCATAACGTCAAAAGACGATTCGCTTGATGGCTTAACTGCTGGGAGTGAGGTTGAAGCGATCACATTGCTCAGCTCTACGGATTCGGTATCGGAATTAACAGCTTTCAACAGTTTCCCACTTATTTTCCCTTGCCAGAATATATTATTCAGGAACAATCCTTTTGAAGCGTAAATCTGTTGCTCAGGAGTCCGAATCACTACGTTTTCAGCAAAAACGCATTTATAATATTGTCTTGTATCCTGCTCAGATTCAAACGTCGTTTGTGTTGGTTGTATCGCGCCTTCAGTATCGATAGATTTGGCGACTCTCTGTACATTAACAGAGGTGGAAGTACTGACTTCGCGGTTAGGTTCTGTTGTAGTAGTCGAGAGAAAAGGTGCATGTGAACTTTTAAGACGCAGGCTATCAAGTTGTACTATCCTGAAAAATTCAAGACGACCCAGTTCATCATTATATACGAGTTCAAGACCGGTGCCGCGCATTTCAGCGTCCTCGGATATGAAACTGACTGGTCCCGAAGTATAAAACAAAGCTTTTTCGCTGGCAAAGGCAACATCGTCAAGATGAACGAAGCTTTCCTTTATGTCACTATCAGCCGTGGGTACAACGCGGATAACTACATTTCCCGTAAATGTCGCATCCTTTGGACTTGGCCTGCCCGCGGCGGTCTCGACCTGAACCTGGCCCTTATTAGCGGTGATATAACATTTAAGCATCGGTAGAAAGATATTCAAATAGGGCCTTTCAATTTCCCATTGGTTTTCATCCTCGCGCAAAAGCTCTTCAAACCCGAATTCACGATCCACTTCATTGAATTTATTTCGATGCAAAAAGCGAGGCTTCTTAATCGCAACAACTCCGACGTCGCCGATCTTGCCGGTTTCACTATCATAATTGTCAACATCACTGTAAGAAAGTGTATCAACAAATCCTTCGTCAGCACCGATCGTAATTCGAGGGGTCTGGCTTATTCGGACATATAACACATAGATTGCTAGTAAGGCTGCCAGTGAAACAAGGCCAATAAGATATTTTCTAAGGTTAAAGTTCATGACAAATTCTTTTTGTCGTTATGGTAAGTATCTCTTCATCAAGTCGTCCCATCTGCCACTGTGTTTGAGAATGTATTCAATGACCTCCCTAACAGCACCTTTGCCGCCGGCGCATGTAGTTACGTAGTCGGCGTGTTGTTTTACCTGAGCAACCGCATTGGCGACAGCTACTCCGAAGCCGGCATATCGAATAACTGGCAAGTCAGGCAAATCATCGCCGATGTAAGCTGTTTTGTCGGCTGTCAGGCCAAGCTGCTGCACGAGTTTCTCAAATACAGGCAGCTTGTAGTGGCAATCCTCATATACGTATTGTATTTGCAGTTGTTCGGCTCGATGCCTTGTAGGGGGCGATGCCCTTCCGCTAAGTAGCGCGACCTTCAAGCCTGCCCTTTGCCAAAGTCGAAGTCCATGGCCGTCCAGAGTATTGAAAGATTTGCTTTCGCTGCCATCACCATTAATTATCAGTGTTCCGTCTGTGAGAACACCATCAACATCCATCGCCAGCAATTCTATCTCCAGCAGCTTTGCTTTCTGTGGCTTTGTCATAATCTTCCTAAGGAATCTTACTGCCCGCTTTTTCACCCGGCAGATACCAAAAACATGGGGCAAAATGCAGGCGTTTACAGATGCTGTGACATGTTAACCAACAACTTTTATTGTTACGACATCCTGTACATCGATCAAGCCAACAGGCTTGTCATCTGCATCAACCACAGGTAGGTCGTCAATTCTATATTTATGGAAGATAGCCGTCGCTTCTGAAGCGAGAGCGTCAGCTCTTATTCTCTTACAATCAACCGTCATAACATCACCGGCTTTGAACTTAAAAGCTCTCTGGCCGTGTTTTGCCACCAGACGCCGAAGATCAGCGTCGGTGATTACCCCTGCCAATCTACCCCCTTCGTCAACAACCATCACAGCTCCGTGCCGTTTCACTTTCATGTCGCTTGTTTTGTCAAGCATTGTCTTTATAGTGTCGTTAACCTGCGCGATCGGCAAATTTTCACCCCGCTTGAACATCATCGATTGCTCAACCGTCATCAACTTCGCACCGAGAGAACCGCCGGGGTGGAACCTTACGTAATCTTCAACACTGAAATTGCGTGCCTTCATAACCGTGAAAGCAAGCGCATCACCGATCGCCAGCATACAAGCAGTAGAAACGCTCGGAGCAATCCCGAGTGGGCAGGCCTCATTCAATTTTCCCATACAGAGCACAACGTCGCTGTGTTTGCTTAAAGTAGATTCTGTCTCACCGGTGATCGCTATGAGTTTTATTTGCAGTTGCTTGACCAAATTTATAAGTCGAAGCACTTCATCCGTCTCACCCCCATAGCTTAGCACTATCGCTATATCGTTTTTTCGCAGTCTGCCCAGGTCGCCGTGAACAGCCTCCGCAGGATGAAGAAAGTGGCTCGGTGTTCCGGTCGATGCGAGTGTTGCGCTTATCTTCTGTGCGATTATGCCGGCTTTTCCGATTCCACTAACTATGCAGGAGCCGCTGCAGTTATATATCATTTCGCAGGCTTGCGCGAATGAAGCATCGACAATCGGCACCATAGAACTTATCGCGTTGCCTTCAGCTTCGACTACCTTTCGCGCATAATCAAGATCGAATCGCACTTCTTTTGTTAGCTCCTGCCGTCAGGCTATTCAAAAATTGATTTGCTTTTTTCATAACGCAAAAAGCAACAGGTAACTATAACCTTACTTCGCTGCCGCGTTCATTGTAACAGACAAGCTCACGTTGCCCACCGGTGTAGTCCGGTACGGAATGAATGATTATACGCTTGTCACTGAGCTGCTCTATCTGTGAAATTGCCATCCTTTTCTCATTCTGCAGGTAGTCTGCAACTTCCGGCGAGATTGATAAATCAACACGCTTTATTTGTTTTTTCGAGGCTGAGAGATTCAAAAGCCGAATGATCTCGATGGCCAACGATTCATGACTTTTGACGAAACCTGTTCCGGCGCAGTTTGGACACGCCAAATAGGTGCTGGATTGCAGTGAAGGCCGCATCCTTTGACGCGTCATTTCAACGACGCCGAATTGGCTTATTCTCAATATCCTTGAGCGTGCACGGTCAGCCTTAACGGCGTTACGAAAAGCCTTTTCTACGTCTTTGCGGTGTTTTTGATTGCGCATATCAATAAAGTCGCAAATTATCAATCCGCCGAGGTCTCGCAGCCTAAGTTGGCGGGCAATCTCAACTGCGGCTTCCATATTGCTCTCATAAGCGGTTTGCTCAGCGTTTTTTTGTCCACGGTGCCTACCGCTGTTGACATCTATTGAAACCAGCGCCTCGGTTTGCTCAACTACGATTGAACCACCACCTCTAAGTTCGACAGTGCGGGACTGCGCTTTGGTGACCTCATCCTCAATACGATATTTATGGAACAGAGGGACTTTGTCGTCATAATAAGTCACCCTTCGTTTCATACGTGGGTAAGCCTGTGATAGAAAATCTCTGATTTTGCGGACCATACTTTCGGAATCACATACTATATTGGCTATTCGACTATTGAAGACGTCTCTTAGCGTGCGGATGACAAGGTCAGATTCCAGATAGAGCTCCCGCGGTACCTTTTCGGTTTCGATCCTTTTTTCAATGGTTCTCCATAGGCGCTTGAGATATCTTAAATCGCTTTGAATGTCACGTTTTGAGCACGCCTGTCCCGCAGTTCTAATGATAAAGCCATGTCCTCTGGGCGGATTACTCTGCTCAAGAATCTGTCGTAGTCTTCTGCGCTCATCGTCATCCTCAATCTTATGCGAGACACCTTGTCCTCGCATCCATGGCATCATGACTAAATACTTTCCTGGCAGAGAGAGATAAGTGCTGAGCGTTGGGCCTTTGGTTTTTATGCCTTCTTTGGTCACTTGAACAACGGTTTCGCGTCCTTTGCGAAGGCAATTCTGGATTGGTGGCCGCTCTTTCAGCGACTTGCGCCGGCCGATACTCTCAACGGTTTTGCTGCGAGCGCTCGAGAAATACCTCGGGTGCAAATCGCTTATATGGAGGAACCCGTTCTTGTCTATGCCCAGATCGACAAATGCCGCCTGTATACTGGATTCAATATTTACTACCCTACCCTTGTAAATATTGCCAACGTGACTACCTAAGCTTGCCCTTTCAACATAAAGCTCCTCAAGAGAGCCGTCTTCAACCACGGCTACTCTGCATTCCTCCCTTTCAGCCATATTTATTAGCATCTCTCTTGCCATAATCTCATCCCTCATTCCGTTGTTGGTGGTTTGCATTTTTATTAACAACACGAGCTTCCTGCCACCTAATGTTCACACGTCTGATCGGTAGGGCCAGTTTCCCCATGTCCAGTTGCAGCAACATTAAAATCTCATCTATGCGTATCGAACCAGCCGAGCTGATATTGCACCTCATAACTATACCTTGATCGTTAAATTCAATCGACTCCAGGAAAGGCCTGACATCCATTTTTTTTTCTGAGTCATGTGAGCGTCTTGACACCGGTCCTTTCGACCGTGTTATATACAAAGATTCGCTGGACAACAACTGTTGAGCTTTGGCTCTAAAGCTATCGTCAATGTATTCGGGCTTGACCGGCAACACGTATGTAGCTGAAATAGGCTGAAATGAGCTATTTGTATCGGCAAGACTAACAGAAACCACCTCTAAACCCTCGGGCAATTGCTCGGAAAGCCTGGTTTTAATTTCGGATTCGTAATCTCGCGCTTTCGATTCAACCTGTTCGCACGACGAAAAGCCTAATTTGCCTTTTAACCTAACACAAAACAATTCGTCATTGGATTCTATTCCAACGCTTCGTGGTAGCGGCAAGGATAGCCTCGGCCGAGGATTGTAGCCCTGACTGTATACCAGTGGTATGTTGGCCCTAACACAGGCTCGCTGAAAAACCCTGAGCGTTTCAGCATGTGATAGGAACCTCGATAGTCCACAGACCTTGAATCTAACCAGCAATAAAATGGGTTTTGCAGCATCATCGCGCAATGTATGTTCGCCGAAGCTACCTAAGTTTTCGTTCGAATCTTCTATGTGCACATCTCCTTTGATCTCACCCTATATATGTTTTAGCATTATGCCTATATTTGCTCGAAAAACAAACATTTTCCGCCAAATACGCTTGCACTTGCATGCGAAAATCGAGAAAGTTAAAAAATTTTATTCCTTTTGGCATAATGGCTTAACTTAAATAGCCCCGCCGAAAAGCCATTTTTAATATCAAACATGCAGGTTCGTCCAATCACGGAGGGAGATGTTAGTCAGTCTGTGAATTGGCTGATCGGTTAAATGGATAATGGCGGATAAATAAAAAAATTTCAACTGATAAACAGAATCCAAATCTGAATACTAACGTCTAAGCGCTATCAGTTATATATGACTTGCGAGATGCGCTTTACGAAATACGAATTTTACCCTTGTGTTCTTATACACTTTTCTCTTGCTTTACCGACAATCCTGACCGTAATACCGCCGACAAGCGAGTCACATCTTTGGTGAATCTAAATGTTTAGCCGACGCCGGAACGGCGACGGTTACAATTTGTTGCGGAATCAAAACGAGGCTTGTCCTGAGCGAAGTCGAAGGATAAAATATACGAAATACGAACGACGAGCGACGCTTCACGCTTCACGAGATACGAGCGACGCTTCACAAGCGACGAAAATTAAACCAGCTATACTCGGGCGTCATTTTTCGGCGCCGGTGAGCTTTTAATTATGCGTAAACCATATAATCAGTAGTTAGGTGGAACTAACAGACATAGGAGAAAGCTATGAAAAGAGAAGTGGGTCTGTGGATTGACCATAGACAGGCTGTTATAGTGACTGTTGCGGACAAAGGGGAAGAAATAAAACTGGTAAGATCGAATATTGAAAAACAGATACAACGTGCTGCTGGTTCACGTTCGGGTGGTTCATTTGAATCACAGGCAGTTCCATCAAATGGCCGCCAACAGCGAAAGTTTACGGAACATCTCAACACTTACTACAATGAGGTAATTTCGTGTATTCGTGATGCAGAATCTATCCTGATATTCGGTCCTGGTGAGGCAAAGGGCGAGCTAAAAAAACGTCTCGAGAGAGAAAAACTCAGTGGCCGCATTGTAGGTGTTGAAACCGTTGACGAGATGACTGATAGTCAGATCGCAGTGAAAGTCCGACAGTACTTTCTGTCCCCATCGGATTAATATAGAATCACCTAACGATTGCCTCGACCATACGCGTCGAAGCCGCGCCGGTTATGCATCGCGTCAGGATAAATGAAGGATCTCGAATATGAGCAAGAGTGAGAATATCAAACTAAAGGGACGGGAACTGGCCAATCGTTTGACAGGCATTTCAACCCCCATCGGCGGAATCAGTTGGAAGCCGCCAGTTGATGAACGGGACAAGGCGCGGCGACTATTGGTGTATCTTGCAGGTCAGCGGGCTCTCCACTATCCATATAACAAAGAGATCGGCACCTTCGTCGTGCAGTCCGTCCTTGATACACGTGAGCGAATTACCCGCGACATCGAGGCTCTCTCTATGGACTCTCTTCTGAGAGAAAACCTGCGAGCTATGCAGGCTGTCTGTCGCAAGTTTCTGGATGAAAATCAATCCCCAAGCGCAGGTTATGGGTGGCCGTACGAGGCTCAACTCTACTGCACACTGGGTGAGCTGCGAGCCCTATTAGGAATCCACATCGCACGGATTGCCTGCGCTTATGATCTGGAAGTGGATGCGTGTTTGGGAGATATACTACCTCCTGAGCCTGAACAAGAGCCTGACAAAAGCCACAACACGAACTTGGGAGATTCAGATGGGTCTTAACATATCGATGCAACGGACCGTTTGACGCGCGCCAGGCAACTCGGAAACGTATCGAGCGCATGCAAAATTCTGGGCTATTCCCGAGACAGCTTCTACCGCTACAAGCAGCTCTACGAGACCGGAGGAGAAGAAGCCCTCAAGGAGATTAGCCGACTCAGTATGTCTATAGCGCCTTCTGTTGTGACAAGAAGTCCGTCGCTGTTATTGGCAAGGTCTTGCAAAACCTTTTTCTGGTGTTCATTCGGATCATCGAGAACGGTATGCAGATACACAAATGTCATAATGCCCTGGCCATGGAGTTTTTCTGCCATATAGACAAAATTTGACCCCCTTGAATCGTTGCCTTCGCTATCTGGGTCAAGACCGTACTAGTGTTGCAGCAAGACCACTGTCGGATTCGTACCTTCGCGAGCCCGTGAAGCTATTTCAGTGGTAGTCTGGCGCCAGGATTCCGTATTGTATTGATTTGTGACAAGGTCTACGGAAACATTGTACTGCAATTTGTCCTTGTCAATTGCTGCTACTCTTATGTGGCCTACTTCGCCTGTAAAATGATCGAGTGCATTGTGAAAACGTGCCTACACCGCACTTTCGTGGCGGGTAGGAGCTTACTATCTGAATATTATGTGGCCTGCCAGTAACTCCTTCTTGATACAGCAAATAATATTGATTTAAATAATTATACAAAAAATGGAGACTGTAGCATCTTTACAGAGTTTTCTACTATCCTGTTTTTCGCTTTTCACCGTTTCTGCTCCAATGTAACGTGCTTATAGTCTTCTTCAGGCCAACGCTG
>Ga0315533_1001045_pt1 | contig 22129 bp, 20 predicted proteins | sample SalMarSW160130MG_FD_203081 | JGI IMG/M metagenome (GOLD analysis project Ga0315533, IMG submission 203081) | Salt marsh sediment microbial communities from the Plum Island Ecosystem LTER, Massachusetts, United States - Salt Marsh Sediment SW1601-30 ... | reverse complement strand
TCAACGATAGTAGGTGATGTTCTTTTTTTTCATGATCTTTAGAATTAAGATTGATAATGAACCAGCAAATTACTGAAAATATCTAAATTTGATTCAGCCAGCCCGCGGAGCGGGATTTAGTTCAACACGGACAATGCTATGAAAAGCACAGCCCCGGGTTTATGCGATTTGTTCCCAGCTCTCAAGACAGAAAACTGCAAGGGGATAAACCCTGACCGCAACACTGCACTTAATCAAAATTGTATACCGGGATAAATTCTCAGTCACTTAGCAACATTGTACCGCGACACGCGTAATGCTCAACCAACTTCTGTACCTGGACTGCAAAAAATGCGCCATGCTTCGCTCATTGCGGCCTTATGGGCAGATTCACCCGGTCCGGGATACTACTCAGGACCTCTCTTCGCTCAGCAACGTTTACTTACTTTATTGCCGGGCCATTGTTGCCAATTAATGCAACCTTTCAGCCTTTTGATGCATCATATAACAAAACTAATAACTATGAAAAATATAATAATTGTTTTGTTAACCCTGATGCTATTTATTTCGTGTGATAAAAATGAAGACTTGGTAGATATTACCAGCCAATGTAAATTTTATGATGATATTTTAAATCCGTGTTTTTATGCAATTCACAATTCAGATTATGATGAAATAGTTTTCAGAAACAACGAAGCATACCAGGAATTTCAAGACTCGATACGTGGTACTATTGCTTATATGAATTGTGAAACCGCCAAATTGTCTTCTATTGACTTTAAAAAATATACTTTGATAGGTAAAAAAACAAGCGGTGGAGGGTGCAGTGTAAATTATCAACGTAAAATTTTTGATGATAAAGTAAACAAAATAATTAAATACAAAATTTCGGCAATCTATTCAGGTTATTGCGCAATGTTGATAAGCAGTTGGAATTGGGCATTTATCCCAAAGCTTTCAGATGATTATATGGTTGAATTCCAAATAACAGAACAACAAGAGTCTTTAAAAACAAAGAAATAATTTTATTACGTGAATTCCGGGTAGTAACTGAAAAATAAAACAAAAAGCTTATCATGAGAAAAGCCTAAGCATCACAGCGTAGTATATGATATATTGACCTTTTAAAAAAGATCACATTGGAATAATTTTTGTTGCTGACTTAATAAAATCCCAGGATTGTTTCCATTAAATTTTTAAATATGAAATACCTTTCATTTCTAATACTCATTCTATTTGGTTTCTTTTTGAGTTGTAAAAAATCTGATGTCAGCTCCAACTTAAATATTCATGCTGGTTTTGAATGTGGCTGGGGATCAGGGACTGATACATTAGATATATCAAAATCATCGATTAGGTATGTTTATTATGTTCCTGCAAAATCCCCGCTGCCTCAAATCAATAAAACAAGGAGTGTTCCGGACAGTGAATGGCTTGAAATATTAAACGCTGTTAATATTGATGAGTTTGTAAAACTGGATTACAACTCGTGTAATATATGCGTTGATGGTTGTGATGAGTGGATATCTGTACAAAATGATCAGATATCCCATAAAATAAGATTTGCAAAAGGATTAAAAATTGATGCGATAGACAAATTGCAAAATAAATTAACACAGCTGAGATCCGAATTTAGCAAATAACCCAGATATAATGAGCCTAATCATAACGCATAATGTAAATAAGTTTCCCGCTGCACGGGACAAGTTGTCATTCCTGCCCGACAACGTCAGTCAGGCCGGATTTTTGCAAACCGTTCCTACTATCAAGCTTTAATGTGACAGCGGAGTACCTGATTAGATAATAAGATGATTTCAAATCTTGGACTTCAACTTTCGACCCCAAGCTACTTCCTGAACATATTATAATTTAAAAAAATACTGCTTATGAGAGAGAATGTAAAAGGGTACAATGATTAGACCTCTAGTAATTCGGAGACGAAGTATCCAGAATAAAACGATGGAAAATTTTTAAAATCCTTCAGCAAAGTTTCGACGCTCATGATTTCAGGATTATGCTCGACTGTAATCCATGATATACCTTCTTTTTCTGTCAATGAGACTTTAATAATCCCACCCTTTGATTCTAAATTCAAGCGAATTTCATCAATGCATTTTGAACATTGAAAACCACAATCTGGAATTATTGAATTGCAGTTTAGATGGAGATTTGAATTCTTTGTCATCGTAGCTCTTCCATCTGGAGCCAGAAAGTTAAGTGAGACCTGAAAAAATCTGATTGAGATTCTTCATACTATTTAGTTTTGCTCTTTGATCCAGGAGGTTATAATGTCTAATACAACCGGGGATATCGTTTCTTCAATATCCTCAGCATTATCCGGTTTTACTGTTTGAAAACCATGGTTCAAGTTTTTCAGCTCCTGTACTTTATAACTTTTGTTTCCACCTGATTTCAACGAATTTTCAATTGATTTTAATACTTGTTTTGAAGGGCCGCAGATGTCCTTATCTCCCATTAGAGCTAAAACCGGACATTGGACCTGTTTTAAAAAATCATTTGCATTTATGGACATTATACGTTTAAAATGAGGTGTAAGAGCATAATCGATATCAATTGTACCTCCACTAATACCGGTTTTTTCGAATGCTTGCTTTTCTTCCCTCGTCCTTTCATCATATAGTTGCTGAAGTTTTTTTCTGGCAGTATCCGGGTTTTCTTCATTCAATGCAATATTATAAAACCTTTTACACCAGTTAATAATCTTTGCTGTTTCATGATCATCAGCTCCCTTTGCCCGGGCTTCAGTACTGTCCTGTTTCATAATCCAATCAGAAGAATTGTCTCCTGGTGGTGAGGCCATAAGTATTATAAAGGCAATATCAGAGGACTCCGCAGCTGCCATTGAAGCAATCAAACCACCTTCACTGTGACCGATCAAACCAATCTTTAGGGGGTTAATCTCCTTTCTGTTTTTGAGATATTGAACACCTGCAAGTACATCACGTTCCAGATCATTTGTTGTTGAGTTAAAGAATGGCCCCATTCGTGACGTGCCTCCAACTCCCCGATCATCCACTCTGAGAACTGCAATGCCATTTCGTGTTAGATAATCTGCAATCACCAGAAACAGGTGATGAAATGCCCTCTCTTCATCCCGGTTTTGTTGACCCGATCCAGTGATAAGAAGTACAGCCGGGAAGGGCGCTTTTCTGTGAGGCATTGTCAGAGTACCTGCAATGTTTATTCCTGCTGTTTCGTTCTTGTACACCACTTCTTCTTCGCGGTATGGATAAGGTTTTTTGGGAGTCTGTGGTCGGGGAGGTAATGGCAGTGAATCAACCCGCTTAAGGGTTAAAGGCCATGAAGCATTAATATTCAGGTTTGTGTATTTTCCCCTTACAGTTAAACTGTCTCTGTTCAGTATCCCGACAAAGCGTTGATTTGATTCCAATTCCTCAAAGCGTAAAGTATCTTGGTTAAAAGTGACTGTTTCAACAGGCAGACCGGAAAGCCTGAACTCAATGATACCGTTGTATCCCATCAATGAACCATCCCATTTTCTGGATATTTCATAAAAAACATGTACATCATTATTAATGGTACCAAGCCAGGTCCCAATTAGAACATTATCTGAATGTTCAGCAGGATGACATGAGAATACACATGATAGAAAACAGAACATTATCGGGAGAAAAACCGATTTTCCATTAGTTTTAATGTGATTAATACTCTTCATATATCTTAATACATTTTGTTTAGAATCATTCCAAAAGTAATTTCTTTTGAATATTTTTGGAAAACTATGCCCAGGTCAGAAGGAACAAGCATCAATCAAAAATAATAATTTTAATCCTGAAAGTTAAGTAAATAGACAGATTTCATTAACGATCAATAAATATTGAAAAGGAATAGGAAAATGAGAATTTTGGCCATCGTTTAATGTGTCTTCTTGGGAAATCTTACCTACCAAAAGTGGCCGAAGTATCCGGCTTATATATTTCTTGCATATAGATTTATAGGTTGTGCTTATTGACCACATTTGGCCAGTCAGGTTACAATTAATATTATAGAATTGTTATGAAAAGGAGAAACAAAATCAGGTTTGCCCCATTTATGATGATGGGAGTATTATTGATGCTTTAATTCTGTTACTCTTTGCAAGATTTATACTATCAGGCTATTTTAAAAAATGGATTGGCGGATATAAAGGTGATTGTTTAGGAGCAACACAACAAGTTTGTGAAGTAGTATTTTATTTAACTGTTATCGCAATATGGAAGTTTATTTAATTCGTCATACCAAACTAATTGTTGACAAGAATGTATGTTACGGTCAATCTGATTTGGCTTTGAAAGCACCATTTATCAAAGAATTCAACAAAATAATTAATCAGGTAAAAGTAGAACAATCCAAAATATACTCCAGTCCATTGAGCCGGTGTTCGTTACTTGCAAATTATTTTCACCTACATAATAAAAGCCAACATCATATAAAATATGATGACCGGTTAAAAGAACTAAACTTCGGGCAACGGGAGCTAAAAAAGTGGGATAAAATTGAACTCAAGCCACTCAATGAATGGATGAATGATTTTGTGAATTACACCATTCCCGGAGGAGAATCTTTTACCCAACTTTACCTGCGGGTAAATGATTTTATTGAAACGACATTATTAAAAGAACAGAGAAAAAGACCAGCAATTATTATCATACATGCCGGAGTAATCCGCTGTTTTTTATGTCGAAAACAAAATATTCCCTTGAAAGATGCTTTTAGTGTAGGTCTTCAAAACAATCCGGACTAAATGGGCATAAAATTAAGGTTTGGTTTTACAAAAAAACATCCGTTTATTTTATTTTCAGAACAGGGGAGGTTTCAAAATTCAATTATTTGTGGGAGGATTATTTGATGATATAATAATTAAAATAAATCTGTATTAGATTAAAAATATAAAGCATTATCTGATATTTTTCATAATTTAATACATTTAAAAGTATAATACGGCATCTGCTTTTAGTTACAAAGCAATCATATTATAAATAAATAGGCAGCAGCAACAGAACAGAGAAATTGAACACCATCAAGATGAGAGGAGATCAAATGGGGAATCAACAAACTTTCTTCGATTTTGCAGCTAAGGTGGGCCTCACAAAACAACTTGGAGGTGTCGGGGCCACAGAAGAGCTCATTAAGTTATGCCACATAGGTGAAGGCAAATACGTTCTGGATGTTGGCTGCGGTGTTGGTGTGACGTCTTGCCTTATCGCAAAAAGATATGGCTGTAAAGTGTTCGGCGTAGACATTAATGAAGGGATGATCGAGAGGTCCGAGGAAAGGGCGAAGAGAGAGGGGGTAGCGGATAGGGTTGATTTCAAGGTAGCAGATGCACAAGACCTCCCTTTCGAGGATGACCTTTTCGATGCAGTCATTACCGAGTCCGTAACCGCCTTTCCAGAAGACAAACAGAGAGCGGTCAACGAGTATATGCGGGTGACAAAGCCGGGAGGATACGTTGGGCTTAATGAGTCAACCTGGGTAAAGGTTCCGCCTCCACCAGAATTGGTTGCATGGGCATCTCAGGATTTGGGTGCTAACGTGCAACCTTTGACTTCTGGTGGTTGGGTGGAATTGTTGGAGGGCGCTGAATTGAGAGAAATAGTCGTGAGAACTTATGAAATCAATGTACGAAATGAGTCTAAAGGGATATTTCAGCGGTATGGTTTTGGAGGAATGTTGGGTGTTTTGTTCAGAATGCTGTCCCTCTATGTCAAAAGTCCAGCTTACAGGAAATTTGTAAAGGAAGTACGAAAGGATGGTGTCACGCCTAAAAACCTTAATGAATACTTCGGATACGGATTATACATTGGGCGAAAGTAAATAAGGGATCAAGAATTAGTACTGCCTAACAATGCAAGCACCCGGACCGCACCGGCACCGTTTATCAACTTTGTCTACCGGGATATATTTCCGGCCACTTAGCAACCATGTACCGCGACACTGCCACTGTTCAATAAAATTTGCACCATGACTGCAAAAACACGCGCCGTACCTTCCTTGCACCATGACTGTTGCCCGGCTAAAGAACAAGGACAGTGCTTGGTACTGCGTCAAGTAACGCTTACTAATTAAATTGCCGGGCCGTCAGACCGTCTAAAAACCTATCCGTTTTATTATAAACCAAAAACAAGACATTTCCATGAATCTGTTAATCTGTTGATAACCAAGGTTAAAATATTTTCATTACCTCTTCAACCGGCTTTATTGGATTAATTTTTACCGGTAAAAATGGTTATTAGACAGACTGCCGTTACCTGCAAGGCTGAATATTTGGTTTTGATTGTTACATTTAAACAGGATAATCGTCTTCCTATTAGTAATCTTAAATTTAATTAAAATGAAACTAAATCAGATTTCTATCTGTTTTTTATTGTTGATTGCAACCTTCAACTATGATTGCATTGCACAATCTCCAACTAAGTTTTCGGCTCAAGCTGTAAAAGAGGATCTCGCATATCTACATAAAACGTTGGAAGCTTCGCATTACAATCTTTATGCTTTTACCAAAAAAGAAGTTTTTGAAAGCATGTATAATAAAATAGATCTTTCTATCAAAGATTCTCTATCGTATATGCAGGTTTACAGGCTTTTCCAGCCCTATCTTGCATTAGCAAAAATAGGTGAATGTATTATCTTTTACCCTTTTGGTGAGTATTTTGGAAACTATTTAGCAAAAGGTGGAACGGTATTCCCGTTAAATCTTAACTTTTCAAATGGCAGCGTATTTATTAAAGATAACTTTTCCAATGAATGTAAAATTGCCAGAGGAGACGAGTTAATATCACTGAATGGAAAGCCAATAAAGGAATTCATGAATGGAATTTATAATTTTATGTCAGGTTATAATGAATACTATCAAAATGCTTATATTGAAGAAATATCCTTTCCGCGAATTTATTGGTTTGTTTATGACAAATGCGATACTTTTAATATAGAAATTAAGAAAAAGGATGGAATAATATTCGAATTAAACGTACCTGCCATATCAGGACTGGAATTTGAAGGTAAACTTTCAAAATCAAATTCGTCACGCATTTCTGGTCGGGAATTCCGTTTCATAAATGATATCGCCTATTTATACCCGGGTGAATTTGCCAATATTAAAACTAATGCCGGCATAATGAACCAAGAAAAATGGGAAAGCAATGAGTTCAATCACTTTATTGATTCGGCGTTTTCGGCATTTCACAAAAAAAATGCAAATAGCCTGATTATTGATTTACGAAATAATAGGGGCGGAGCAAACACCTTCAGTGACTATATGATTTCTTATTTCGCTTCCAAACCATTCTGTTTTTGTTCAAAAGTTAAGGTAAAACCCAGCCAGACAACAAAAGAGTTCTGGAAAGATGTCAATATTCCTTATCTACAGGAGATGAAACAGGGAATACTTACGCATGAGAATGGTGTCTGTTTTGACGTATCCTTACCTGAAAATCAACCACAGTCTGATTCTTTGAGGTTTAAAGGCAATGTGTATGTATTGATCAATCGTTTTTCATTTTCGAATACATCATCTGCAGCTGCTGTAATTCAAGATTACCGGTTTGGTATATTAATTGGAGAGGAAACAATAGAAGTAACATCTTATGGAGGTACCCACCAGTTTATATTACCAAATACCCACCTGCCGGTTACCTACCCAAAGTTATATATAATACGGCCAAGTGGGGATATCTCACTTAAAGGTGTTATCCCGGATTACAAAGTCGAGGATAAAATTTCCGATGGTAAGGACGAGATGTTAGATTATACTCTAAATTTGATAAATAAAGAATAAAGCCCAGCAGGTAGCAGCAAATATAGTATAGCCATCGGATTGTGCCAATTTTGGAGTTTTTGGTTCGTAATGAGCTTTGGTATCGGTGGATATAAACGCAACACGAAATAACGGCCGCACCATATTTGCAAACCTTTATGCACAAGTGAACTTGCAATAAAAATCTGGACAATTAATTAAACCACTTATTGATTTATTAATATCTCTTTTTTTATTCTTAATTGATGTTTTTAATGTTGTATGTATCCGGTTTGCATTGTACCATATTGCAATGTACTCGAATACAGATAATTCAGCTTCTTTAAAAGTTTTATAACAGTGATGATAAATATGATATTACATATCTACGTAGCAGCATTAATTAGATTACGACCGTAAGGATACGTTACCTTAGTTTATTATTGTAACGATCTTCTGTGTCAACTTCAATGTGCGAGAATCAGGATTCTTCATCAATCTTACCTCCGGCAACAAGTATGTAGTGCTTACAGGTGAATGTTGATCTGCCAATAAGTAAGGTTCGTTTACCTCCGAATGTGGTCCCGCTATTAAACCGGAACCGGTTAATATTATCGGTGGATCCGAAGAGATATACACCAAAGGGATATTCCTCATTATTGGTTATATATCCCTGGACCAGAAGTCTGATAATCTTTTTAAAGGCATTTGGTGATAGTTTTAATGGACGCGTTTCGATATGGACCGGAACAAGATCACTGAATGTTTCTTCATTAAGATTCGATTGATAATGTGTTGTATCCTCTGTGTGATATCCGTAATATACCGGGAAATCCGGAACGAAGTTATCAAACACCTGGCTGATCTTAAGCCATATCTTGTAAATTAATGAAAATGCCCTGGAATACTTATATATGGAGTTTGAAATAATGATCTCTTTACTTATGTATGTAGTCACAGGCAATTTTTGCCCCTGAAAGGTATTTAAGACCACCTATACTCAATTCATGTGGATATACTTATTTTCAGAGCATTCTTTCTATTTCTGACAAGTGATTCCGCAACACTGATACGATTTGATAAGCTGAGGTTCCTTTTATTCTGTTTTTAGCCAGTTTTAATAGATTAAAGCTACACAGTTTTTCTGTGTGTTGGGAAGAGATAAACTGACATTACATCTGCTGCGTAAATCCAAAAAGTTAATAAAATCAATAAATGCCTCAGGAATAATTTATTTTTTCCTTAATATGTTGGTATCTTTAAGAAATATTTTATATGTATCGTGCAATTCTATATCATTCTGTAAATGCGGCAGTTGAAAATCATAGAGCAGGTTACCACCAGGGAGAGCCCATCCACAGACAAATACCTGAATGAGATAGGTAAGATTAAGCTGATAGATGCAGAGGAAGAAGTTGACCTTGCCAGAAGGATACATAAGGGGGACCTGGATGCACGGGATTGTTTGATAAATGCAAATCTCAGATTTGTTATCTCTGTTGCAAAGCAATATCAGAACCTGGGCTTGAGTCTTGCAGATCTGATCAATGAGGGAAATCTTGGTTTAATCGAAGCAGCTCAACGATTCGACGAAACGAGGGGCTTTAAGTTTATTTCCTACTCTGTTTGGTGGATCAGACAAGCTATTATTTATGCACTGGCTAATCAGGCCAGAATTGTACGGCTCCCACTAAACAGAATGAGTCATATTAATAAAATAAGAAATATCATTGCTGAATTGGAACAAAAGTATGAAAGAGAACCTACCATCCTTGAGATTACACAGGCATTGGAGCAGTCTCTTACTAATGTGACAATAGCCATAAAAAACGCCAGGTGTCATATTTCATTGGATGCCCCGCTTGTCCAAGGTGAAGAAGAGAACATGTATGATGTTTTATTAAGCGAAGATGTTTACAGCCCTGATAAAGAATTGCTAATGGATTCACTAAGAAAAGAGATTGATAGAGCCCTTAATACCTTAACCCGGAAAGAAGCTAATATTATCAGATTCTATTTTGGATTAAACGGAATGCATCCCCACTCACTTGCTGAAATTGGTGAAAAATTTAATCTGACAAATGAAAGGGTCAGGCAAATCAAAGCCAGAGCGATCGAAAAATTAAAATATACTATGGAATGTAGGATATTAAAAACCTACATGGGTTAACTAACCGGGTATTAAGAAGATTATGCAGATTCCGGAATTTTATTATTTAATTTGAAAAAATACTTTCTTATTTTCCTTTTACCAAAATAAGGTATTTCAATTCTGTCCCAGACTTTTAAGCTTGCTTTCTTAAATAATAAGTAAAGTGAATGTTCCGTAAAAGGCTTATAAAATTGACAATCTATATCAAAGTTAATAAGAGCATAGATTTCAGTTTTAACTAATTCTTTGATATTAGCATCGGGATTGGGAAAATGTTCGATAACATAAACTGATCTCGCCACTCTTGTTGCTTCAATTAATACAGACTCAGGATCTTCACAATGGTGTAATGTTTCATTTAATAATGAAACATCAAATTCTAAATTATCGAATGGTAAAGTCTTGCCATCGTAAATCACAAACGGTAACTTTTTTCTTTTCCTTATATCGACAATATCTACTGTATTATATCTAACCTCAGGAAAAATCTCAGCAAAAATATGGATAGGTAGTGATGTTCCGGTTCCAATGTCAAGTACAGAACCAATATCTTCAATATGAGGTCTGAATAATTCAATGAGGTCAAATATTATATCTTCTAATGATTTATTCACAACCGTAAACCGTATTAAAATGAACTTAAAGTTATATCAAATAAGAGAAATTATCTCCTTTTTTTTTAATGGAGGAAAGCAATAAGACTGTAATAACTTTTTATTACAGATCATCTCATCAACCAAATTTTTCTTCCCGGATAGTTTAAACCGGACGTAATTTAAGTATGCTATTAAAGAATTGGAGGGTATTGTGATAAAGCTATAATGGCCTGACCTTAAGCCATAAAAGCAGCATGTTGACAGGCAGTGCTTCTTGAGTGGCATATATCTGTCAGAGAAATATCTTACAACATAGCTCTGAGGGTTTCTCACTCACTCGATGATCTCATTGTCGCAGTATCCTTTCACTGCAACTGGCAATTTCTTTCAGGTATAACCTGATGATGTTCATATTTAATCCATTTTTTTATGAATTGTTGAAAAAAAGTCTGTAAATCAGGGTAACAATTTGATGCCAATTCCTATTTTACTCTGTAATTACACTTAACCGTTATAACAATTCTGGTAGAAACGGTTGATTTTATCCACTTTGCCGATTTCCAAAAAATGGGATTGACGAGGCGTAAGCATGTTTGATGTTGACATACCCTGAAAGGAATAATAAGATTATTCGAATGAGTGATATAAGAGTTTTAAAATCTTCCGGTGATCAGGAAAAGAGTTTCAGTGACAATGCGAAAGAACACATTGAAAATTCAGAAACACTCTTTAGCAGAGCTATTGAGAATGCCGGTGGTGTACCCTTTCAACTTATCTTCGGACCACAAACTGGAGATGGGTATTTTATAAAATTAGGTGCAGGAATTAAGCAGCTGTTAGATATCCCGCAGGAAGAATTTACTGAAAAACTGTTCCATAGTATGATTGAAGAAGTAGTTCCTCTTTCTGATGATATTCCTGCAGATTTGTGTGAGGCGCGCGAGAAATTCATCATAGGGGAACTTAGGAGTTATAAAGCAGAAATTCTCCTCAGAACACCCGTTGGGGAGAAGAAGTGGATCATTGACTACTCGCTGCCCCTGACAGATGAGAAGACAGGAAAGGTTACCGGTACATTCGGGATCTTTTTCGACATTAATGAAAGCAAGCAGATACTTGGCGGCCTTGAAAAAGCAAGAATGCAGGCTGAAGAGAGTGACCGTTTAAAGACAGCCTTTCTCAGGAACCTCTCGCATGAGATCAGAACACCGCTGAATACCATAGTAGGATTCTCAACGCTTATCGGTGAGCAGGAAAACGATCCTCAGCGAAGGCAGAAATTCATAGAAGTAATCACCCGCAACGCTTACCATCTGCTGGAGATAATGACTGATGTTGTTGAGGTTTCTGAGATTGAGGCCGGCGCTGCAAAGATAAGCAAGGAAGAGATAAACCTTAACAAGTTACTGGAAAGGGTCTGCAACAGGTTCGCGGCAAAGGCATCTGAGAAGAGTCTTTTACTGGATTATGTGGCTCCTGCTAATGATGATCAGGTTAATATCATAACTGACCGTTTCAAGTTGTTACAGATACTTCTCAATCTTGTGGGGAATGCCGTTAAATTCACCCGGGAGGGAAAGGTTGAGTTCGGTTATTCGATAAAGGGTGACATGATTGAATTTTATGTTGCCGATACTGGGCCAGGTATTTCTTCTGAGTATCACGCGAAAATATTCAGCAATTTCTATCAGGTTGACAATGGTTCCACACGCAGGTATGAAGGCACAGGACTGGGACTACCTATCTCAAAGGCTTATATTGAGCTTCTTGGCGGCGAGATCTGGTTTACTTCACAACCAGGTGAAGGATCAGTATTTTATTTTACACTTCCATATTAGGTTGTGGACTGATAAAAAAATTTAGAGTAATATAATAATAGTTTGTCAGACTGCTCATTTTACAATAAGAAGGTTTGAAAAAATTGACTTTTATTTTAATATGATTTAATTTAGATAGAGGAAGTCGTACAAATATCAATTTTATGTAAAATAATCAGGAATGAAAAAATTACTTATTATCTTGATATTCTGCCTGATGAACAATTTGTTAACCATCGGTCAGATAATAAAGATAAGTGGCAGACTTTATGATACTGATGAACGAAAAACAATTGCCGGCGGGGCAATATTCCTGGATCCGGATAAACACGCAACCACAACCAGTCAATATGGTGAATATTCGTTCACTTCCTCTCCTGGTGCAAAGCAGATCACAACCAGGATTTTAGGGTATAAACCATCAATTATAAAATTCAATCTGACCAATGATACAATAATTGACATTTATGTTCAGGTTTCTCCTTTCGAACTGAGCGAAGTAAAAATAATCAGCGATTCGTTGAAGAATGTGGAAATTACGCCCAGTGGTAGCTTTATAATTACTCCTGCCGCTATTCATGAAACCCCTAAACATTTTAGTGAACCTGATCTTTTGAAATCAATCCAGATGCTGCCCGGTATTGTTGCCGGTAAGGACGGCACATCGGATATTTACGTGAGAGGAGGTGGTTTGGGGCAGAACGTTGTTCTTGCTAACGGGTGTTACTTCTTCCTGCCCGGACATCTTCTCGGCGTTGTGTCTCCTTATGATCTCGATTTCATTGAAAGCGCCGAACTATATAAAGACTATTTCCCTTCAGAACTGGGCGGAGGGGCTTCTTCAGTAATAAGACTTGATTTTAAAAAGCCCCGCTCTGATTCACTCAGAGCACAGGTGAGGCTTGGACTGCTCTCTTCGAGCATAATAGTCGAATCACCTCTTAAAAAGATCAACTGGGAACTGACAGCCGGGATAAAAAGAGGAAACTATTCAATTTATGCGCCTATTCTTAAAAGAATTGTTGCCTCAGATGTTGGCGATTTCCTTCCTCCAAACAAATATTCATTTTACGACAGCTTTATCAGGTTTTCTCATACTTCCTTGAAACATGGAGACCTGACATACCTCTTTTTTGGGAATTATGATAACGGCAAAGATGAAAACAAAACAAAAAGCCAGAGGGGTGATACCCTAATAAAATACCTCGAAGGAATATCAACGGGATGGAATAATATGGTTCATGCCCTTCAATGGAATCCTCCGGCGAGTAGATCATTAAAGTGGAGGCTGAACCTCAACTACAACAGGATCTCCATAGGCAGGAAAATCTACACGGAATCTGAGAAATTCCTTGACGGCTCAGATAAAATAGGTTCATTGAAAACCCTTCTTTCTTTCTATCCGACCATAAATAATATCGGTACAGTCCTTACCATGGGAATGGATAAAGAAAAATTCGGTTTTACGGCAGGCATCTCATACAGGTTCAGGTATTTCTCACAGAACTGCTTTTCTTCAAACTTGGTAAACGATAAGGAGACCAGGAACGAATTCGGTGAGGATGAGATAGTGAATGAAAGCTCTCTTTTCATCTCGACAACAACACTACTTGCAAATAAATTACAGGTCAATGCGGGGCTGAGGCTTTCAGATGTAATTACCGGGGATACAAATTTTATTATTCCCGAACCAAGATTACGGATTTCGTTCAATGACGAGGGAGTTGTTTCGCCGCATGTCAATTACGTGAGATTAAGTCAGTCGGATCATGCCGTTGAAGGCTCCAATGCAGGATTAAGGACGATCCTCTGGCTGCCGGTTCATAAAGAATTTGGTCCTGAAATATCTGATGTGATCTCTGTTGGTTTCCTTGGTCATATTAAAAACGATATTGCCTGGACTCTTGATGGTTATTATAAGAAGATATCAGGCATGGTTGATTTCAAACCAGGGGCCAGCTTCATTTTCGATACCTCATTTGTTGATATGATCGACAGGTTAAAGGGGAAGGCATATGGACTCGAGATCGGCATCATGAAAAAGAAAGGCAAGCTGACTGGCAATGTAAGTTATACATATTCAAGGTCCAGGAGAGAATGGGGTTCTCCCGAAGGTATGATCTGGATACCTTCCGGGGCAGACCGGCCTCATACTTTCAACCTTTCTTTAAAATATTATTTCAAACCACGAACAAGTTTCGGGCTGAACTGGATATATCAGTCAGGAGCTCCGGCAACCATTTACATGCATGAAACCTCCTATGGTGAGTTCTTTGAGACAAAGAACAATATAAGGTACTTCGATTATCACAGGTTAGATCTATCGATAAGACACATTGTTTATAATAGGAAATTCTCAATATTTCTTGATGCCGATATTTATAACGCTTATAATCATAAGAATACATTTTATTTTAAAAAGACATTTGATGAAGATGAACGGAAATGGTATTTTAAAAACATCTCGCTCTTTCCGATTATGCCCTCAGTGACAATTACAATTAAATATTAGGTTTGCAAATTGTGAGATGAAGAATGCAGATTTCATATTAAAAATAACAATCCTTGTTTTAGTGTTGCTGACTGGTTGTGAGAGCGACGAAAGATACTACCGTCCAAACCTGCCGGAAAAACTCTCAGCCCTCGGGATTATTGATGCCGATGATACGACCAGGTATATCATATTTGAAAAATCATTTCAGGTTGAATACCCTGAAGAAAAAGCCGATTCTCTGAGAGAACTTTCATTTACAATTTCAAATTCAAATGGTGAAATTTACAGTTTTCAGTCAGATCATTCCCTGGAAAATAAGTTTCTGGTCAGGATTCCTGACAGTCTGACCTTCCTTACAGGTGAGAAATACTTTTTTCGGGCAAAAGAGAGAGACTGCCATGAGATATCATCGGAAATTACCATGCCGAACCCCCCGTCAGGTTTGAAACTGTTAGCTATTTCAAAAGAGATAGTTACGAATTACGTAATAGAATGTTATAAAGTTGCTGATGGCCACAAAGTGTGGCTGGATGTCATCAGCATATCGTTTGACAACGCTAAAACTAATAATTCATATTACGCTTTGCTGGTTGAGTCATATGGGCTTAATGATATAGGCATGTGGGTAATTGGCAAAACAGGGAAAAGTTATATGGAGTTTGCTTTGAGGGAATCTTATGCTCCGGGTTTTTTTTCAATATTCCCCGGTCTCATCAGATATACTTTTGATCCCTGTAATGATTACAGGCTGATTAAAAACTCGGCACATGCCTATTACATGAAAGCCAACAAAGTTTCAGGTAATAAAAGCACTCTTGTTTTAACAGTTCAATCGAATGATGTTAATACCATACCAGCGTATCCTGCAATTTTTCGAATAAGGTTTCTTTCAATACCTGAAGAGATGTACATGTTTGAAAAGAGTCTGTCTATCTATGAGAGGAATACCGGCGATCCGTTTTCCGAACCGGTTTACCTTAAAGGTAATATAAAAGGAGGGTACGGCATGTTTGCAATTTGTAGAAGCATAGAGCTACAGGTTGATGCTCCACCAAGATATTAACTTGTCTTTCGGGAACTTTAGATCTATAAGTCAAAGATTCTTTTTAATGGTATTAATGGGTAGGAACTAATAGCAACGGAGTTTTCATATTAAATCAATAATATAACCATGCAATGAAAAAATTTACAATTGTTATAATAATCCTTCTTTTAGCGGCGACCTTCTCCACATATGGTCAGTTAGCTATAGGATATAATACGGATGGCAATACTCTCTGCCTTTCAACTAATCCCTTACAGAAGTTTTGTGGAGAATTCAGAGTCAATACAAAAGCCTATAACCAAGTCGATCGGCTTGGTTACTGGTCGTATAGCGATCGTGGGATCACACAGGCATATCTGCTGGTAACAATATTTTCCTCAAAAAATGTCAGTCTTTACTCAGGTGGTGGACTGGGAGTGAATTTTTTATCTAAAGGGAGCGATAAGTGGCTTAGTGTGAATATTCCGCTTGGTTTAAAAATGAATCCTTTCTCTACATTACCCTATTTATTTTTAATTGGAGAATATGATCCGATGATAATTACTAAGGAAGATATTCCTATTATTCATTGTATATCGTTGGGGTTTAGATATATACTCAGCAAGAAGGAATAGAAGGACATTTGACAATAACTAAAAAAATAAGCATAACAACCTGTACAGTTAATGCAATTTTGACGATATCTGCAAATCTTTATCCCTACTTCCCATTTTCTGTATAAATCAGAGTATCAATTATATAATATGTCTTATAATCCAATTTAAGCCCATTTCAAGTAAACTATTCGCATTTCATCTAACCGGAGAAAAAATTACCTGGCATCGCTAAAACCGGCTCTGATGGTTTGAAAAATTAATCCTGTAAAGGGTTTTAAGACAGACTGTCGTTATGGTTAATAGCAAACTACCTGCACATTAAATAACTTCTTAAGCAACTAACCATATCAGAAGAATATGATGTTAATAAGAATCGATAATCTATTATGAAAATAATATAACAGAATCAATTCCTGTGGTACAATTTTTGTTCACCATCTGTATACCTAGTACCTAAGATTATGAAAAATCATATTTCCGTATTTTCTGTATCCCCTAGCATAAAGACAATAAGATTAATAACATTTGTCGTCGTAATTTTTATCTTACTACCAAGTTGCGAGAATTCATATGAATTAGAAAATATTAAAATTGATCAAATCTCATTTGGTGATTGCAAACCAATAACCAAAAGTTCTGAAAACACGGAACGAATCGAATACAAGACTGTAGATGGGAACTATTTACCGATAAAACATGTAAACACCTATTTTAATTGCGAGCCAGGGCAATTACTTGTTAATATTAAAATTCAGAACGATTCCATTGTAATTAATGAAGATGAAGAACAGAGTATTGCTAACTGTATATGTCCTTATGATTTAAGTTTCAGAGTAGGTCCAATGGAATATGGGACTTATAATTTCATCATTACAAAAGGTTATTTGTATTACACAAAGTTCACTATTGTCTTTAATTCTCAGACAGATGGCACTTTTATGATAGAATAAACCCTAAGCAAATTGCTCATTACCAGAGATAGATATCCAAAATCTGAAAAAATAACGTTGGGTAGGTAAAGGGGAATTTCACCCCTAAACCTCCCTCAGAACCGTACGTGAACCTCTCGACTCATACGGCTCCTCGAACTCACGCATCCATTTAAGGTTGACAGGCTATGAAATTAAGCTCAGCCCAATTAAGGTTGGCCCCGATAGCCTTGAGTCCGCTGACCCCTTCACTACGATTGACTTTCACCAATCATCTCTTGGGTATAGTCACTACTACGGGTCAGTCCGCCACTAACAGACGCATCGCTATTTCTGCCTTTCCCTTCGGGTTCTCGGCTTTTTCACTTAACATCGACTGTTAGCTTCTCCTGTTCCGTAAACATGCCCAGATAGAGTTCCTGCCGTCTCAATGCCGGATACCATGCAAGCAATAATCAGGTTACATCTTGCACCCTGCTCTCTCGCAGCCGTAAACCGCTCGATTTTGATACCATGATAGTTATTTACGACACTTCAATAACGGTTCATTTTCATTCAGCTCCTCTATCCATACCAGTACTGAATATATCCAGACTTTTCCGGATTTTCAGTCATTAACCTTGATGCTAAAAGTACCCAACTCTTGAAAAGTGAGCACCACAAGGCGGTTTGGTCAATATGCCTGAACATCTTGACCGATAGACCACTTCAAAGTATCTTGACATATCTTTGTGCTGTGAGACCTCCAGCCTCTGGACTGGCTCGTTTCCCATTGACAATGACAAAATACCTTGACTATCATCATGTTTACAGTTACGTTGTTGCTTCAAAGAACTTTTTCCTCTTCGTACCCTGCAACAACTCAGGACACACTACGAACACCTAACACGGACAATGCTCGTCACAGTTTTTACAATTCCCCTCCCCAAATCCCCACATATCTCAAGTATTTGTCTATCAATCATATAGCATATTATAAATATCTCATTTAAGGCCATTTCTAACCTTTATAGACACGATCTACCTCTCATTAGTACATACCTATTACTTTGATTCAAAGTATCTTAAAGTGCTTTATATCAGCCTTATGCGGCATTTTACATTTTTTGCCAAATTGGCATTTATCTGATATTCAGTGCAATGCATTAGTCTATTCTCACAAATTTGCAGCCTACTAGTGGGAACTTGGGAGGCATAAAATAATATTGTTTTAATCCGGAATAAGATTTAATTTTGATAACAGTTCGAAATATGTATTTGTTTGGGTAAACTGTTATAAGACTGTATATAAAACACTTATTAGTTGGCGGTAAGGAATGTAGCAACTGCCCGACAATAATCCAATTAATGAAATAACTTAATACTAACACAGTCAACAGAATACATATGAAACGATTTTTTGTACCAATATTCTTGTGTTTAATAACAGGTATGATTAATAATATTTTCAGTCAGCAGATCCCTGTTTTAAATCTGTCTTCAGCAATTGAACACCCTGAGAATATTACACTAAGTGACTTTGTTGAATCCATTACATATATTCCTCTTACCACCACTTATGATTGTCTCGTTGATAAAAATCCGAAAGTTTATGTTACAAAAGAATACATAGTAACAGTTACTCGTTTAAGATGTCTTGTTTTCAACCGAAAGAATGGAGAATTTATACGGGAGATTGGGCGTTATGGTCGTGGGCCCGAAGAGTTTCGGTCCACCAGAGGGTTTATTAATGACCAAATACCTGCATGTTACTTAACGAGGTGGAATGGGAATCTGGTCAAGTATACAATGGATGGCGTTTTCAGGGGAAATATTAATATACCTGGTTATAAAGATAGTTTCGACTCCCCTTCTCTTCCTATGAATTATTCTTTTATTAATGATTCAATAATTGTATGTGATTTTTTGATTGCTACCGGTACTGAATCCAATTCATTAATGATATTTAATGAGAATGGTAAGGTATTAAAGATTATTCCTAATAGGAATATTTTAAAAACTAAGCAAAATTTTGTTCTTCGGACTGGCGAAATGAGCTTTCACCATTTTAACAACAATTTGTTCTTTCAGAGTATGTACAATGATACTGTATTCCAGATCTCCCTTGACAAAATAATCCCATCCTTTATTCTCAACCGAAGGAAACACAGCCCCCCGTTTGAATCAAAATGGTGGTCATATGGAAAGCAGCTGCAAGCAAATTTTATTTCTCAACCGCTATATTCTGAAAATAAGCGATTTATCACATTCAATTTCTATTTAAGTAAAAATAAATATTTTGCACTGTATGATAAGTCATTAAAATTACTTAAAGTCATTGATAACAACTCTGGAATAAAAAATGATATTGATGGATTCATCAATATCACATTTGACTCTATGAATTCAGAAGGAGAGCTAATAGGTCTCATTCAGGCAAATGAATTGGTAAATTGGATAGAAAAGAATCCTGAAAAATTTAAAGTGCCGAATCCCGGCTTACAGAAATTACAAAATATCAAGATGGAGGACAATCCAATTATTGTAATTGCAAAATATAAAAAATAAACGAGATAAACTTGCCCTTCCGCTAACACGGTAAATGGTCATTTGTTTGTCACGGTTTTTGCAATACCACTCCCTAAATCCCCACACAGATCAATTAATTGTATCTCAACAACATAACATATCTTAAACATTGCATTTAAGCCCATTTACAGCCTGTTTGAGACACTTTCTCTTATTGTATAGTATCTACCATTGGCTAACTCCTAAAGTGTCTTAAATTGCTTAATATCAGCATTATACGGGATATAGCACAATTAAGTCTTATCGTATATAATTGTATATCAATGTTATAACAAATATTAACAAAATATTAGGTAACAAATTACATGTCAAACCAATTAAACAATAAATATGGTTGAATACATAAATGGTTAGGAATTATCATGAATCCTTCTATTTGATTTGAAGCCGGTTGAGAAATAAAGCTTGAAAGGATGAATAAATGAACGAGTACGAACTCTTCAATGAAAAAACAGCCGAGTTTTTCGGTACCTATTTAGGTGATAAGATGCTTGAAAAGTGTGATGTTATATCTTTTCAAGGAGAAAATTACTTTGTATTTAATTTAATGATCCCATCAGATGGTAAACTTAGAATTGCTGTATGGCCTACAAAAATTAATCTTCCCGGGGATATTGAGGATCTTAGATTGCTGCATTGGATTCAACAGAATTTAATAAGCTTGAAAATCAGAGTATCCAATAACAAAAATTGTATCGAAGGGGAAGTAATTAATTATTGGCCAGGGATAAGGTTCATGTCATCAGATAATCTTAAGCCAAATGAAAGACCAGAGACTTACTTTGCTGAAGAGTATCCTAGCAGACTGGAGATTTTGTCCATAGAACCTGATAATCCGACAATGATTGACCTTCTTAGCTTTACAATGATCGAAATATTGGGTAATTAAAAAATCTTTTTATAACTGTGATAAGGTTATGTATAAAAACACAGTTAAGTAATAAGCCATTCAAAAACATCACAATATGAAAGTAATACTATTATTTTTTACAATAACATTGGTCAATACTCTAGCATCTGGACAAACAATAAATGGATTTAAAAGATTTGATGATTCTAAACTTAAGCCCTGGCTTCCTGATCAGATCCAGGAATATCAATATTTATATTATTTCGGATTTTCAAAATTGCAGTCATCTTTAATTTTAATTATAGACAGTAATTACTGCTGTGCCCAGATCAAATATGGGGAATGGGTAAAAAAAGATAAAGAACGTGATTGGATCTGGAATTATAAAACTTTGAAAAATGTTAGAATACATGGAAATAAAATCTTTACATACAAAACAAATGGAGAGTTTGTTATTTATGATAACACAAAAGGATTGGTTCTTTATAATAATCTCTGGAGCAGTGATGCAAAAATAGGAGAATACGAACTCGGATTTGCTTGTGGTTCCATCAGTTGTTATTATTACGGTAAATTCCCCTATGCATCTTTGAGACAATTAAACAAAGATGAATTAACAGAAATAACACCAGCAGATTTGAAAATGATGCGTAATGAGATTTATGCACGATATGGATACATTTTCAATCCCGGTAGTGAAATGGATACTTATTTTAAAATGCAAGGTTGGTATAAAGGCCAGCACAGGGATGTAAGCGCCTGCCTGACCGACCTGGAAAAAAGGAATATTAGATTGATTCAAATGATTGAAAATAATAAAAACGGATTATAACAATCGGGTGGGATGCAATTTATTTGTAACACTATATGCAATTTCTCTTCCTAAATACCTTACAGCTCAATTAATTGTATATCAATCATATAACATATTGTTAATACCTTTATTTAAGACCATTTTCAGCCCTTCTCAGGCATTATCTCCCCATGAGTAATAGTTACCCTTTACTTAATCACAGAATGTCCTAAATTGCTTAATATCAGGCTTATAAGGCATTAAGCAATTTTTAAAAATTAGCAACTGATTGATTGACAGTATAATACATAAAAGTATTTTTCAGGAAATTGTATTCGAATATAGGGAAGTTGGGGATAGTAAAATATAATTGTTTTGAATTAGACTATGGTATAAAATTTGCTATGGAAATAAGCATACTAACAGGTTGTAAGCAGTAACTTACAATGTACTAAAAATGGCAAATAAGAATGTCCCAAAAACAGCAATTAAGAATGCCCATTTTTTCAATTTAAACATACAAAAAAATCAAAGAACAAAATCATTAATTAAAA
>Ga0315533_1001044_pt1 | contig 22145 bp, 21 predicted proteins | sample SalMarSW160130MG_FD_203081 | JGI IMG/M metagenome (GOLD analysis project Ga0315533, IMG submission 203081) | Salt marsh sediment microbial communities from the Plum Island Ecosystem LTER, Massachusetts, United States - Salt Marsh Sediment SW1601-30 ... | reverse complement strand
GCACTAAAGTTCCCACAGGAATGGACTCCAATGGCAGAGCATTCCCAAGTTTTATATCAACATCTTCGCCTGCCTGTATGGTATCCCCCAACTTGATGCCCAAAGGGGCGAGTATATAGCGCTTTTCCCCGTCAGCATAATGAATTAGGGCAATGCGAGCTGACCTATTAGGGTCATATTCAATGGAAGCTACTTTCCCTGGAACGGTAATTTTATCCCTCTTAAAATCGATAAGGCGAAGTTTACGCTTACTGCCGCCACCTCGGTGACGCACAGTTATAACACCTCGGCTATTACGCCCTGCCTTCTTTTTCAGCGGCGCCAGTAAGGATTTCTCAGGAGCTACCTTGCTTAGCTCTTCAAAAGTAGCGCCAGACATAAATCTCCTGCCTGGAGAAGTTGGATTATAGGTCCTTAATCCCACAAATCGCTCCTTATTTGTGCGTCCTTTGCCAGCGAGTCTTTTTAAGAAGTTTCTTATGCCTGTGCTTTGACATCTTCTTTCTTCTCCACTTAGTGACTGCGCCCATTAGACACCCTCAAAAAAAGTAATTTTGTGTCCCGGTGCCAAGCTAACTATTGCCTTTTTCCAGGGTGAGTTAGTTACTTGTCTCCTGCCAAACCTTCTTGTCTTCCCAGGCACCGTCATCACATTAACCTTGCTTACCTTTACCTTGAAAGCTTGTTCCACTGCCTCCTTAATCTGAGACTTGCTAGCCTTGCCTGCTACCTCAAAGGCATATTTATCTTTCTCCTTAAGCGAAGTAGCCTTCTCTGTAATTAAAGGGCGCCGCAAAACTTCGTAAAGATGCAATTTATTTACCCCAAATTTGCTCAATGTTGCGTATTGCCGGTACAGTGGCTACCAGCATTTCATGGGAAAGCAAATCCAATACATTAATTAGAGCCGAAGGTAGGACTTTAACTTCAGGCAAATTAGCCGCTGATTTAACCACATTGGGTGTTGACTGAGCAGTAAGAATCAAAGTGGGGGAACCGATGCCGAGCGAGGACAGAACATTTATCATGTCTTTTGTCTTTGGTCCCTTAAAATCAAGTTCCTGTACCAGTTTTATATTTCCCTCTCTAACTTTAGCGGAGAGGAGGCATTTCAAAGCTAACTTCCTCATTTTCTTAGGCATCGATTGGCGATAGGTGCGTGGCTTGGGGCCAAAAACTACCCCACCCCCTCTGAGAAGAGGTGATTTTATATCCCCCCTTCGCGCTCTGCCGGTATGCTTTTGGGAATAAAGTTTTCTTGTACTCCCACTCACTTCCCCCCTTGTCTTGGTAGACGCAGTACCCTGGCGCCTACTGGCTAATTGTCTAGTCATTGCTTGGTGAACTACCGCCTCATTAAAGGGAAGAGCAAAAATGGCTTGGCTAAGCTCTATTTGGTCAACAACTTCACCGTCTAAGCTATAAACTGGCACTTGCACTTCCTGTTACCTTACTTTCTCAATTACTAACAGCCCCCCATTGGCTCCAGGTACTGCACCCTTCACCAAAAGCAAATTGCGCTCTGGGTCAGCTTGAATTACCTCGAGCTTACGCGCTGTTACTCTCCTATTTCCCATATGCCCCGCCATGCGTTTCCCTTTAAGCACCCGACCGGGAAAAGTGGTAGCCCCAATTGAACCAGGGGCGCGATGGCGGTCAGTTTGGCCATGGGTCTTTGGCCCACCTGCAAAATGATGCCGCTTAACCACGCCAGCAAAGCCCCTGCCCTTAGAAAGGCCAGTGACATTTACCAAGTCACCATGCTTCAGGAAGCCAACATCCACTTTGTCACCACGCTTGACCGAGCTAATATCATCAGTCCTGAATTCGCGAAGATAGCGAACATTCTCTAAGCCTCGAAGATGTCCCATCTCTGGAGAGCTAAGCTGAGATTGCTTCACTTTGTTCTCAATAAAGCCCACTTGGATAGCATCATAACCATCCTTGTCCCGGCTCTTTATCTGAGTTACCACAGAAGGCCCAGCTTGAATAGCGGTTACTGCTACCGTCTCTCCGCTTTCCTGAAACAGTTGCGTCATGCCTATTTTCTTACCAATAATGCCTGGAAACATGGTTTTAACTATAACTTAATATCTATCTCCACTCCAGATGCCAAGTCAAGCTGACTCAGGGCATCTATAGTCTTGGAACTTGGCTGCAAAACATCAACTAACCTCTTATGAGTCCTGATCTCAAACTGTTCCCTGGAATCTTTATCGATGTTAGGGGAACGAATAACACAAAATTTTTCGATATCTGTGGGTAAAGGTACTGGGCCAACCACGATAGCCCCGGTACGCTCCACTGCATCTATTATTTGCCTTACTACCTGATCAGCCAACCTATGATCGAAGCTTTTGATTTTGATACGAACTTTTTGCTCGGTCATCTGGTTCTTCCCATTCTAGTTGCAATTTGCTCAGCCAAATCCTGAGGCAATTCTTCATAGCGGTGAAAGCACATAGTATGACTCGCCCTCCCTTGACTGAGCGACCTCAAATCTCCAGCGAAACCGAATGTTTCCGCTAGAGGAACAAGACAACGGATAGTGGAGGCCTCGTCGCGACTCTCAATGCCTTCGATATGAGTTCTTCGAGAGTTTAAATCGCCAATGATGTCCCCGAGGAACTGATTGGGAGTTGTTATTTCCACTTCCATAATTGGCTCGAGAATAACAGGTTTAGCTTTATCTATCCCATCCCTCATAGCCATGAAGGCTGCCATCCTGAAAGCCACATCTGAAGAATCGACCTCGTGAAAACTCCCGTCATACAAAGTCACCTTTACATCTATTACAGGGTAACCAGCTAATCCTCCACTTTGTAAAGCTGACTTGGCACCGGCTTCTACTGAGGGAGTAAATCCCTTAGGTATGGCCCCACTTCGAATCTGGTCACGAAACTCAAATCCGCTGCCACGCTCGCCTGGCTCAATTCTAAGCCAAACGTGCCCGTATTGTCCCCTACCACCGGATTGACGGATAAATCTCCCTTCAGATTCCACAGAAATGGCGATTGTTTCCTTATAAGCGACCTGAGGCTTACCAGCATTGACCCTTACACCATATTCGCGAAATATACGCTCCATTAACACTTCGAGATGAAGTTCACCCATCCCCGAAATCAGAGTTTGACCTGTTTCTTTGTCATAGTAAACCTTGAAGGTGGGATCCTCCATAGCAAGTTTAGCCAGGGAATCATCTAACTTGTCCTGGTCGACTTTACTTTTGGCTTCAACAGCCATGGAAAGCACCGGCTCAGCAAATCGTATGGCCTCAAGAAGCACTGGCCGTGTGGGCTCACAAAGGGTATCACCTGTCGAGGTCGTCTTAAGTCCCAGACTAGCTACAATGCTTCCGGCCTCAGTGTGGTCGATCTCCTCACGGCGATTGGCATGCATAACATATAGTTTTCCCAATCTCTCTTTCTTATCTATGCTGGAGTTCAAGACTTGTGCCCCGGCCTTTACCCTGCCTGAGTATACACGCAAGTAGACCAGTCTGCCCATAAACGGGTCAAAAACCGTTTTAAACGCCAACGCAGAAAAGGGTTCATCATCGCTCGCCAGACGAAGGATTTTCTCTCCACTTTCAGGATCTGTAGCCGAGATGGGAGGAACATCTAGCGGCGAGGGGAGGTAATCTACAATAGCATCAAGCAATAACTGGATGCCTCTATCTCTCAAGGCACTGCCACAAAGGACAGGCACAATGCAGTTAGAAATGGTCAGCCTTCTTATAGCTGCCTTAATTTGAGAGGTGGAGATGTCTTGCCCATCAAGGTAGAGCAGCATAATCTGCTCATCGAGTTCAGCTAAGTTTCCAATTAATGCTTGACGATGCTTGGCCAGCAAAGTCTCACTGCCCTCCTCAATTGAAGCTGAATTAGAATCAACCGGGAAAGCAATGACTTTGTTTTCCACAAGGTCGATGATGCCTCGAAAGTCCTTTTCACTTCCCATGGGGAGCTGTATAGGTAACGCCTTGCTCCGCAACCTTTCATTAATCATGGTCACCGTGTGATGAAAATCAGCGCCAATCCTGTCCATTTTGTTAATAAAGCAAATCCTGGCCACGCCATATTTATCTGCCTGGCGCCATACAGCCTCTGACTGAGCTTCCACCCCAGCTACACCATCGAAAATCACGACACCACCATCTAATACACGGAGGCTACGCTCCACCTCAGCGGTGAAATCTACATGCCCAGGGGTATCGATGATGTTTATACGATGTTCGCGCCAGTGACATGTGGTAGCCGCTGAAGTAATGGTAATACCTCGTTCTCTTTCTTGCTCCATCCAATCCATTACTGCAGTTCCCTCATCTACGCTTCCGACTTTGTAAGTACGCCTTGTGTGATGTAATATCATTTCCGTAGCCGTGGTCTTGCCAGCATCTATATGAGCGATGCTCCCTATATTCCGTATTTTTTCCAAAGGGAAAGTCCGCGACATGAGCTTATCCTTTACCTCAAGTACTGCTTTTAACACGACTTCTCACCAGCGATAGTGAGCAAAGGCTTTGTTAGCCTCTGCCATCTTGTGAAGATCACCACGTTTCTTGATTGCTGCCCCCCGCCCTTGGACAGCATCAACCAACTCGCTTGCCAGCTTTTCTTCCATAGATTTGCCACTACGAGCTCGCGCTGAAGCAATGAGCCACCTCATGGCAAGAGCGCGCCCCCGACCTTCCCCTACCTCCATGGGAACTTGGTAGGTAGCTCCACCAACACGGCGTGATTTAACCATGAGAAGCGGCGCAGCATTTCTAATCGCCCGCTCTAAGGCTTCTTCAGGATTGCTATTCACTTGCTGAGCAGCGAGTTGCAAGGCATTATAGACAATGCGCTCGGCTGTAGCTTTTTGCCCTCGTAGCATAAGCCTATTAATAAATTTAGCCACCGTGATGCTGTTATATTTAGCATCGGGTGGTGGTATTCTTTTTACTATTTTTCTAGCTCCTCTTGGCATTTGACATCCTTGCTATTTTTGTGCCTTGGCCCCATACCTGCTGCGACCTTGCTTGCGATTAGCTACTCCTTCAGTGTCCAAGGTGCCACGGATAATATGGTAGCGAATTCCAGGAACGTCCTTAACTCGGCCACCACGAATCAAGACTACCGAGTGTTCCTGCAAATTATGTCCTTCGCCAGGAATATAAGCGGTTACTTCCATACCGTTGGTCAGCCTAACGCGGGCAATTTTACGCAATGCCGAGTTGGGCTTCTTAGGTGTAACTGTCTTTACCAAGACGCACACACCTCTTTTTTGAGGCGATCCTTGAGCCCATCTAATTTCCCCTTTCATCGTATTTCGGATATAATGCAATGCTGGGACATTGCTTTTCTTTCCCAGCTTCTGCCGCCCTTTACGAACAAGTTGATTAACTGTTGGCATTCCTATATTCCCCTATTTTAGGCAATCAAAAAGCCGTCTGGTTATGTGCCGGTCTACTCTAGGAAAATCTGCTCGGCTTCAGCCAGCCGGCTTTTATAACTCTCTACGTTTTTACCTTCTAGTAGACGCTAACTTACTAATTTAACACAAGGTAATCAGGATGTCAACTAGGGCAGTTGAGGTTGTTTTTGAGAACAAGATATACAAAGCTAATAGATACTCTTCCAGTTAGATCCGGCTTAACTCTCTTTCTTTGAGCCTTTTTCTATCTATCTCCCTCGAGCTAGTTTTAGGGATACTGTCTACAAATTCAATTCTTTTAGGAAGCTTAAAATTGGCTAGGTTTTGGTAACAAAGGTCGGACAGCTCTTCTGTCGTGGCATGTTGTCCTTCTTCCAGCACCACCAAGGCTACGCGTATTTGTCCCCCGCAACTGTCTTCAATACCCACATAGGCTGCCTCAGCTACGCTGGGGTGGCTCAGCAGCACGGATTCAACCTCTGATGGACTGATTTTAAGTCCAGAAGGCGTGACTATTATGAACGATTTCTTCTCTATGTACTCCAAGTAGCCTTCTTCATCCATTCTGACCAAATCTCCTGTATAAAACCAGCCATCCTTAAGGACTTGAGACGTGACTTCAGGCGCTTTGTAGTATCCTTTCATCACCCAGGGGACTTTGAACACACCTTCTCCTATTTCGCCCCGGGGAACCTCCATGCCGCTGTCATCCAGTATCTTAATGCCGCAAATTGGCTTGCCGACAGTTCCCCATTTACGGCTATTAAAGGTGTATATGGAAACGCCTGAAGTTTCAGTAAGACCATATGCCTCATAAACGGCTAAGCCAATTTTGTCCTCCAACGCTTTCATTAGTTCAGGGAAGGACTTTGCCCCGGCGGTAACAGCCGAACGCAGCAAGCCCAGGTCATATCCTCTCAAAATTGCGTCAGGCACCATGGCTAGGGCATTGTACATGGCAGGAACCCCAAAGATAATGCTTCCCTTTTCTTTCTCCACAGCTTCCAGGACAGCTTCGGGGGTGAAATTGGGGACAAGCACAACGGTAGAACCTGTGATAATCGAACCAAAAAGAACTTCGAACAAGCCAAAAAGATAGAAAAAGGGAACAAGGTCTATGACAACATCTTCTCTCCTCCGCTGTATGCTTGCGGAAATTATGGGGGGAGTTCCCATAATGGAAGCATGTGTATGTACCACGCCTTTGTACCTCCCCAGCACACCGCAGGTGTAAAATATAACAGCTTCATCCTCGTCTTTTATATCGATAGTCGGCGATCTGGAAGAGCTGTTGGTTACCATATTGATGTAAGAATCCGCATCAACCTCAATTATGTGTTCTAGCGAAGGAATGGTAGGCAAAACTGAGGACAGCATTTGAGAAAATTTCTTCGCCGTTATCAGAATTTCCGAGTCGGAGTCTCGCAGCAAAGAATCAAGTTCAGGAGCCTTAAGCGCGTCGCTAAGCAGCACAGCTACGCCCCCACCTTTAATCACCCCGAAATAATTGATAGCCCACTCAGGGCTATGGCACATTAAGATAGCCACATGACTACCCTTTTTCATCCCCAGCTCCAGGAGAGCATTGGCTACTTTGTTAGAAGCCTCATCCAGCTCCCCATAAGTAACCCTCTGAGAACCAAGAACAATGGCTTCTTTATGTGGTATTTCCCTAGCAGTATTTTCTAGAGCCTCTTTAATACTCATCTTTGCCTCCGGAAAATCTTGTGAAAATATATCGCAATAAAAAGTATATCGCAATAAGAGGTATATCGCAATAAGAGGTATATGGCAAGCCCCTGCTATGGTGGCTGCGGGATAGGACCAAAACAAGATTGCTTGGCAATGAGGAAAGGCCAAGGTATCGCTAATATAATAAAAGCGTAGGAGCTATTGACAACTTGAGAAAGCATTCCATTAACTAGAAAGAGGAGATTGTCCTCAGCACAACTGAGGTTTCAATCTGCCTCTCGGGGATGTTCCAATATGTCCGCAAGAGCTTATCTTTTTCCTTGGACGACACCAGTTTGAAACCATGTTTCTCGTAGAATCGAATAGCCCAGGTGGCGTCAGCCCAAGTCCCTACCAGAATCTCCTGAGTCTCAGCCAAGCCCATGAAATATTCAAGTAGCCTCGTGCCAATTCCCTTTCTCTGGCATCCTGGAAGCACATAAGCATGCCTGATCAAGGTGGTATCTTTAAGAGCTTGAATTCCTGCCACTCCGAGCAAATGCCCGCCTTCCACCCACCCAAAAAATCGTACGCCAGCTTTAATTTCTTCTTTTAATTCCCCGGCCGACATATATGGTTCCTTCCATCTATCATCCGGGATTACTCCTTTGTAAGCTTGCGCAGCATCATTTATAACCTTGAGTATAGCATCGAAATCTGAAGGCAATAGGCTACGAATCATTTCTATGCCTTTCTATTTGTCAACGTGCCATAATGGTTTACGTCTATTTGAAATCTTGCGTAGCAAGAGGCAAAGAACTTAAGTTCCAGTTAGCGCATACTGTTGGGCAGAGTTTAGCCGGCTCTTTTCAAATTTTATAGCTAAGCTGAAGCTGCTTCCCTCGCCTCGGCCCGCCGCTTCCTTTTTGCTGCCACTACTGCTCCTAAACCAAAGATGACGACGGCCACTCCAACGACGACGCCGAAGTAGGGGATTAGGCTTAAGAGCTTAAGAATGGCGAGACCTATAGCCAAGGCTCCAACCATGATAGCTTTGCCTTCCACAACTCTGAAGCGGCCAATAATCCAGCGCCCGATAAATAAGCCCACAGGGATCTGAGCAAGGTAAAGAGCTATCCCATAGAGAGCCAGGGTAATCAATCCCACAGGTATACCTATGATGGTGAAGCACACTAATACGGCAGCGATAGGGGCGACAAACACGATGAGAGCTCCCCAGCCAGCGCTTGGCCCGGGTCTGCTGCCTATAGCCTCAGCGATAGACGTCAATCGCCTCGGAGCCAGGAGAATGATAACTAGCCCTGTTACCAAAGCCATTAAGAAGCTCATCACCTTACCCAGCGCGCCAGAGAATAGGACGAAGGGGAAGACCTTAGCCCCATCTTTCTTCGCTTCGGGCAGCTTATGGGTAGTGACGCCGGCGATTTGGGCACCTGATTGAATATCGGCTTCCTCTTCACTGGTATAGTTTAGGTCACCTCCGATATTCGCTGTAGACAGTATGGTTAGGCTCTCGACTTCGAGTTCAACATTTCCGTTTACCCCGTTGCTTATGGTGACCTCGCCTCCGCCACCTTTGATGTTACCCTCAATAGGTCCATCAATGCGGGCAATACCAGCTCCGAAAAGAAGGTCGCCACCAATTCTGGCTGTGCTGGCTATATTCACCTCTGTACAACCAGCTATCACATCGCCGCCAACATCGCCATTAATGTTGATGGTTTCACCCACTGCCCGCACAGCGTGCGTAATATCACCGTTGATATTGACTATCCTGCCAGCAGCCATGACGCTGCCATTAACTATGCCATTGACGGTGACTGTATTACCAGCAGCCCAGAGGTCGCCGTTAACGGTGCCATCAATAATAATGGTCTCGGCAGCCACATAAAGGTCATCGTCCACTACCTCTCCACTAGCGACGGTGACAGTCGCTCCACTGCGAGCATCAAATGCCAGAACGGGTACCGCAGCCAATATCATTAATAATGTAATTATAAGAATGGCAGCCAGACCTCTACAAATATGCTTTGACATACTCACCTTCTTACCAACTTCATATTTGGTTGACCACGATTTTATCTATTGAAGGGCCAAAGTCAACACCTGCTAATATAATAAATAGCATTCCAATATTCAACTTCCTGCCAAATGACGGTTCGGCGCTTGTTTAAAACAGGGCATAGTGGGGTACATACTTCCCGGCTAATGTTACGGCTTCCGCGGCGGTTGTGGTTGTTGCTGAAACTGTATGGCGATTACTTCGCTTCCTGCCTCAAATAGTTCTGACTTGATTTCGTGCACCAGGCCCCAAGACTGCGCCTCCTCTGGATTCAAAGTTGTCCTCTCAATCATGGCATCAGTAATATCTTTGGCGTTTTTACCTGTATTGGCTGCGATTACCTTTGCAATATTCTCCATATCAATCCTCAACCCCTTTAACCTTTCATCCAGCAGTTTCTCCTCTAAATTCTGCTCCCCCCTAAACTGCGCACTAACGCCGTGAAATAGAAATCTCGCTTGGGGTACTGATAGCCTTCTCGAACCGGCACAGTATATGACAATGCCTATTGAGTCCACGCTGCCGAAATTGTGTGTAGTTATGGAAGCAGGCAATCCCTTCAAATAATTATATGCGCTTAAACCATGGATAACAGAGCCGCCAGGCGAAGAGATAAGGATGATGAACTCTTTTGTCCCTTGCTTCATTTTCTGGTCGACGGCGCTCATCAGAGCATTGACAGTGGCATCAATCACTGGAGCGAAGAATCTAATTACAACTGGTTTCGTAGCCATGTTCACACCCCCAAAATAATTCAGTCGTTGCCCAATGTGTCACGGATGTGATAAGTCAGTGCGACAAGAGCCAAGAGCTGGAACTTCATATGTCCTGCTATCGCAAGTCAGACAAATCACTCTGTGAACCTCCCATTATCTTTCGATGCTGAAAGCTTATGCACATTTTTCTCTAGCCATCCTATCCTTTTCACTTCCCTTATGTCAAATTCGGGAATATAAGGTTTAATATCCAGAAGTGGTGTCCCATCTACAATGTCCACATCTTGAATATGGAGCATATGCCCTTCAACCCTGACAAGGCACACTACCGAGATGCCAATAGGGTTGGGCCTACTCGGACCTCGCATGGCAAAGACTCCATGCGTTTCGTTATCCATATAGGGCTTTGCTATCAACGTCGACCCTTTGGATAAATGAAAGTGGTATAGCAAAATAATGTGAGAGAAACCTTCAACATCTTTCAGACCTTCAGCATATTCCGGGAATATCTCGACTATCCCGTTGGTACCTTTAGCCCCTGCAGGCTGTATAGGTGTCCCGCTGGGTTCCTTGAACGGAGAGTGGATAACTCCGATTGGCTTGTACTTGATCTCATTCATGCTTTCGTCCTTTTAGATATACGAGCCCGATGTTGCTCGCCAGATGAAGCGAGGGAAATCGTTCCCCATAAGACGCGTCTCATTGTAGCACACAGCATAGGTTTAATGAATTAGAGAAGAGAGAGTCACAAGGCAAGATTAATAGTGGGAAGTTTTGCTATACTATAAATAGGGATTAGCTTTATGGGGGACATAAATAAGGTCAAGCGGAGGATAGAAGAGCTGCGGGAGGTAATTAATCACCATAATTACCGCTACTACGTGCTGGATAGCCCCGAAATCAGCGATGCCGAGTACGACGAGCTGATGAGGGAGCTCAGTAAGCTTGAAGTTGAGCATCCTGAGCTTGTTACCCCTGACTCTCCAACGCAAAGGATTGGGGCGCCTCCTGTAGAAGCGTTCGGAGTTGTCGAACATCCCCAGCCTTTGTTGAGCCTGAGCAACGCTTTTTCTTACGAAGAACTGGTAGCCTGGCATAAAAGAGTAAGCAAACTTTTAGGCGGGCGCCAGTTTGACCTTGTTTGCGAGCCCAAAATTGATGGGCTAGCAGTAGCCTTGACTTACGTTGATGGCTTGCTCGTCACAGGAGCAACCAGGGGGGATGGCTACCGAGGTGAGGATATCACCCAAAACTTGAGAACCATCAGGAGTATTCCCCTTTCCGTACCCAGAGAGGCGCCGCCCAGATTTGAAGTCCGAGGCGAAGTTTATCTTCCTAAAGCTGGTTTTAAAAAGCTTAACGAAGAAAGGGCCAAAGAGGAGCTGCCGCTTTTTGCCAATCCCAGGAATGCCGCTGCCGGCTCGGTAAGGCAGCTCGATTCCAGCATCACTGCCAAACGCCCCCTGGATATATTCATCTACGCTCTCGGATGGGCCGAAGGTAAAGCAATGCCCGACACCCACTGGGAGATTATGCAATACCTCAAGTCCTTGGGCTTCAAGATAAACCCCGATATTGCCCTACGCTACTCCCTCGATGAAGCGGAGAAATATTATCAGAGCTGGGCAGAAAGCCGGAAAAACTTTCCTTACGAGGCTGATGGCATAGTAGCAAAGGTCAATTCTATTGCCCTTCAGCAAGAGCTGGGCACTGTGGCTCACGAGCCAAGATGGTCCATTGCCTACAAGTTTCCTGCCATCCAGGGCACCACGCGTCTTATTGACATTGGCATAAATGTTGGCAGGACAGGAAGCCTTAACCCTTACGCTATTCTAGAGCCAGTTCGAGTAGGTGGTGTCGTTATCAGTTCAGCAGCGTTGCACAACGAAGAAGATATACATCGTAAAGATATCCGCATCGGCGACTGGGTCGTGGTGCAGCGGGCTGGCGAAGTTATACCCGAGATCGTAGAACCTATTGTTAGCCGCCGTACCGGCAAGGAGAAAATCTTCTCTATGCCTAGTCGCTGTCCTGTGTGTGGAAGCGAGGTGATAAAGCCTCAAGGTGAGGCCATGCATCGCTGCACCAATACTGCCTGCCCTTCTCAAGCCCTGGAGAGAATCAAGCACTTTGTCAGCCGCGGGGCAATGGATATAGATGGTGTGGGTGAAAAGCTATGCCAGGCCTTGTTCGAGGCCGGCTTAATCAAGGATGCTGCCGATTTATACGACCTTACCAAAGAGCAACTTCTCGGTCTGGAAAGAATGGCAGATAAAAGCGCCTCCAATGTGCTTAATTCCATCAACAAAAGCAAGGACAGACCATTAGCCCGGGTTATTTTTGCCCTGGGAATCCTGCACGTCGGTGAGCAATACGCCGAACTACTGGCAGAGGAATTTCAGAGTATTAGCCAACTGGCCAAAGCTAGTAAGAAAAAACTTTCAGCCATTCCCTCTATCGGGGCCAAGATAGCTGAAAGCATCGTTGCCTTTTTCAGACAGAAAGAAAACAAGCAACTTGTTAAAAAGCTACAGAAGGCTCTGAAGGAGCCGGAAAGAGAGCAAGCTAAAGAAGCCAGGCCCAAGAAGTTACCTTTAGCCGGACAGGAATTTGTCTTAACCGGCAAGCTGGAATCCTTCTCCCGCCCAGAAGCAGAAGCGAAAATAAAGGCTCTTGGTGGCAAAGCTGGCTCGGATGTTACCAAAAAGACCTCTTATGTGGTGGTGGGTGCCGACCCTGGCTCCAAGTTGGCTAAAGCAGAGAAGTTGGGGGTAAAGACGCTCAGCGAAGCTGAGTTCCTGAAGTTGTTGGATAAGGCCGGGGGCAAATTATCGAAACACTCTTAACTCCAAGTTCATCGGAATCGCAGTTACTAATCCTATTGGACTATAACGTTCTACCGTCGCTTTCAATTAGTCAAGTCCAGGACGGAAGTTCCTGAACTATAATATTTGAAATAATCCGGTTTGCCAGGGCCAGGGATCAGTGGGGTTTGATGATAGACCAAGTTTGATTCTCCCCCACTTCTCACGTATCCTCTTCATCTTCTCCCAATCCTCCCAGCTAATCGTCATCTCGCTAGTTGCTGCAACATCAATCGGCTTTGTTATGTCAGTAACCGTTACCTTCTCAGCCACAGCCAGTTGAAACTGCTGTACACCTTCAGGTGAACTGACAAAAATAAGGCAAGGAATATTTCCTACATTCTGAATTATGACTCCATTATCTATGTCAGTAACTGAAACTTCAAATGAAGTCCCCGGGGTGTATGACAAGCCTATCAAGGCTAACATGGCCAGAGCAAGACTACAGCAAACTAATGCAGCTATTCTCATTGACTTTCTCTTAGTTCAATTATACCACCAGCCAAACGTCATTTATAAGAAGCTGTGAATTGCTGGCTCGGTGAAGTTTGAGGGTAGCTTGAGGCCTTGTCGGAAGATTCAACAACTTCTGACAGGGGACCGGGCTTTCGTCCCAAACATAATAAAATGTCGTGTACGATAGAGACAACGTGGTATAATACATACGGTATATAGGAGGGCACGTGAACACATGGAGACTTTGAAAGCGTTTTTTGGCCAAGGTTGGGTCGGTGCATTGCTGGGCATACTTGGTGGGCTTTTAATTGCCTTTTTTTTCTATAGAGCCTCGAGAATTGGCCCCCGGCCTTCTTATCAATTCAAAGCCCTGAGGCTTATTGCAGAAAATGAACGAGCATTGCCCGAAGAGGTGGAAATCCTTTTTAAGGGTATGAGTGTTCCACGATTGACGAAGACTCACGTCGTTTTTTGGAATTCAGGTAAGGCTATGCTTGATGGAAAGCAAATTGTTGATGTTGACCCATTGCGGCTGGAGTTCAGTAAAGATGCTCAAGTGCTTAGAGCGCGTATTGTTAAAGCAACTCGGAAAACAAATGAGTTTGAAGTTAAAATAAATGACAAGTCCCCAAATGAGGTGGTTTGTAGTTTTGATTATCTTAATGTAGGAGATGGGGCAGTCATAGAGTTACTGCACACTGATGAAGAACGTTACCCCAGAGTTCAAGGAACGATACGTGGCGTATCAAAGGGAGTATTGAACTGGGGTCGCTTTCGCACTCCTAGAAAAGGACCTAGAATAATGATGTTCGTTATGCTTATCATGGGTGTAGCCATTATTGCCATTGGGTTTCTCAGACCGAACTTTCTCGAGCCTTCAGCACCTGCTGAGCCATTTCCAGTGTGGGGTACTGTGTTTCTTGGTCTGGTTTACATTGGTTTCCCCTTGTTCACACTGTGGACTAATAGGCGGCGATTTCCAAAGTCCCTTACGATTGAAGATATTGAGCAATGAGATATAAGCTCCCGTTTAATTCTCGTTTCTGGGCGTGGTTTAAGCTAGTGTGGTTTATGCAGCCTTTCTAAAATAGGATATTCTGAAACGTTAAGGCTAAATACTGCCGAATATAAGGCCATTTAACCAATAAGGCCTAAAAATGGTACAATTTAATTAGTCGTACTGGTAATACTACCACACTCAAAATCACTGGGGAGACAAGTGGAAAACCTCAAAACTCAGCCAGACGGAAGGGGGGTGAATGAGAGAAAAATTTAGTTTAAGAATTATGATTTCAGTATTTGTGGCGCTTGCTTTATTAGTATGTGCTCTGCTCTCTGTAAGCTCATCGCTTGAGCCAAATGAACCGAAGTTCAAAGAAATAATAGGTGTGCCTTCGTTAACGGATATAGAAATACGCAACCCTGAGATTGCCTTGAAGTACGGGGTCACTGGATATTTAGAGATTACTTACCCTTCTGACTCTCCAAGCCTTCTATCTGTTGACAGAGGTGGAGAGATAAACATAAATTTCCTCCTCCATTTTGTTTCTCACACCCCTGAGGTTACTGAAGCGCAAGTAAACATAGACCCAATGCATCCTTGGGGGCCTAGGATTGAGCAGGGCGATGTTATCTTCAATGAACTTGTCAGTTACAATCTAAGTGGAAACATTTCGATAAAAGCGGGTGAAACTATACCAGTTATAATGAGCATTCGCATTCCTGGGAATTTTCCGAGCTACATTAACTCAATTCCATTAGGCGGTATGGGAATTAGAGCTGATGTTCCCGTAATAGATGAGTTAGGCGAGAAGGAGGTGACAATCACGCTAAAGGGGGTAGAGATGTCAGCAGCGGGAGTCAAGTTCTATGCATTTGTTGTTCCACTGGATTACTCTCCTCCTCAGCCTCCTCCGGGTATTCCTCCACCTCCCACAGCTCCAGTGGTGGATAGTGTACACGCCGAATATATCGTAGATGATATTACCAAGAAAATTGGATATTCCGGCATTGGCTATCCTGAGGATGATGGGATAAAGCTGATCTTGGGATATGAGCCACTATATCTCGACCCCGTCCCTAGCGACGCTGAGAAGTTGACTTTGAGGATAACCAAGATTGATGATTGGGAAGGCCCGTGGGAGTTTGAAATACCGCTAGATTAGGGACACAGTTGATATGTTGAACAGGTTAATAGCTAGACTACTAGTGTTGTTCCTGCTGTCTACAGCACTTGCTTGCACCACACCTCCCGCGACCCCACTTATTACCATACTTGCGGATCAGACTCTCATTGTCCCAGTTGGAGTGGAAAATGCCCCTGAGGTCTGCTTCAACGTAACTGGGCCTGGGACCCTAAAAGGATTCGTCGATGTGATAAGTGGACAGAAAATTAACTACTACTTATACCCGGAGCCTTCCGAATCTGGGTGGACTGTGGCGAAGGGAGAGAGTGTCTTGAGGTCTCTTTTTGAAGTTCCGCTTGATACAGGAAGTTATAAGCTAATTGTTGTTGCATATTGGTCGGATCAAGATGATACCAATGAAGAGAGGATAGTGAATGTTTATCTCGAGTTTTGGAGTTAGCTAAGCCAGTTTGGCAAATGATTCTCCGCTTTAATTCTCATCTTCCGGAATGGTTTAAGTTAGTGCGGTTTATGCAGCCTTTCTACAACGACATTCATTAAAGTATAACGGCTAAATACTGGCGAATATAAGGCCATTTAGCTAATTAAGCTTGCTGTTTAGGGTGAGTAGCATTTGCTTAGTGTCAGCGGAATCAGCCATAATATCACGTGACTGAATTCCCATAAACTCTAAGTTAATGAAACTCATCGTTGGTTTAGGGAACCCCGGCAAGACTTATGCTCATAATCGCCATAATGCTGGCTTCCGGTGCCTGAATTACTTTGCCAGGCTTCATTCTATCCGCTTTGACCATCGGCAATGCCGGGCTAGAGTAGGCCTCGCCGAAGTAAGGGGCGAGAAATTGCTGCTGGCCAAGCCAGGGACATTTATGAATCTCAGTGGCAACTCCGTGGCTTGCCTGACGCATAAGCGTGGCATTCCTTTGAGCGACCTCCTAGTAATATATGATGACCTCGATTTGCCCCTGGGCAAAATTCGCCTGCGGCAGAGCGGAGGCTCGGGAGGACACAAGGGCATGAATTCTATTATTTCCGCCCTGGGAGGCGAGGACTTCCCCCGAATCAGGGTGGGAATTGGGCGGCCCCAGGCAGAGGAGCAATCCATCAGCGAGGACGCTGTAGTCAATTATGTGCTCAGCGATTTCTCCCGCCAGGAAGAAGCAACAATTAAGCCTGTAATTGCCAAGGTGGCCGAAGCCATCAATTGTTTTCTTACCCAGGGGATAGAAGCGGCAATGAGCAAGTTCAACTAGCCGCTTTACGAAGCCACATGCCATGCTACGCAGAGAATTTAACAATATAGCGTGTTGTTCAACATGCTCAAGGGGAATCATTTCTGTATATGGATAGGGGACTTGACAAAATGTGTGTGGGGGGATAGATTAAAATTAAGATATGTTTCACTAGCCAGGGCTAACATAGTCTTGGCGTCAGTTTGGCGGTGCGGGATGAAAGCAATCAAGGGCCCGGGAAATTCCCAGGGCAAACGACTGGAAGAGGAGCCTATCCACACCCGCGAGGAATGGGAACCCATCTTTCAGGCTATCGGGCATCCGACGTTGATCCTTGACCCTGACCACAAAATCATAACTGTCAACCTTGCCGCTATCAAGGCCACAGGCAGGTCAACAGCAGAACTTGTGGGCAAGAAATGCTGGGAAATCTTTCACAGAACCAGCCAGCCTCCGCCAAGTTGCCCCCTTGAGAAGATGTTGCGCTCTGGTCATCTGGAGACAGTGGAGATGGAGATTGAAGCCTTGGGCGGCATCTTCCTGGTCTCCTGCACGCCGGTGCTCGATGCTACCGGCAAGCTGGAGAAGATCATCCACATCGCTACTGACATCACCGAGCGCAATCGTGCAGAGGATGCACGGCGAGAGTCAGAAGAGAAGTATCGAACATTAACCGAGCAGTCTCTGATGGGGATAGTTGTGCTTCAAGATTTCCGCATTGTCTTCGCCAACGATGCCTTTGCTGAAATCTCCGGGTATAGTGTTGAGGAGTTACGGTCACTGCCACCGGCAAAAGTGCAGGCGATGATACACCCCGAAGACCAAGCTCTCGTCTGGGGGCGCTTCCATGACCGGCTGGCAGGTAAAGCAGTGCCTCCACATTATGAATATCACGGCATTCGGAAGGATGGGACAGTATGCTTGCTGGAGATGCATTCTAACCGTATCGAGTATGGCGGGAAACTTGCCATCCAGGGAGCCATCATAGACATCACCGACCGAAAGCAGGCCGAGGAAACACTGAGATATAGGGAAGAACATTTCCAGGCACTGATTGAAAATTCATCAGATGTCATTACTGTTATTGATTCGCTTGGAACCGTGCGATACCAGAGCCCTAACTATAAAGCGGTCTGGGGACGCGCCCCCACTGGCGAAATAGGCAGAGATATGCTCAAGGATGTGCATCCCGATGAAGCAGCTCTTGTGAGCGAAAAATTCGATTATCTTCTTAAAAACCCTAGAGGTATAGTCAGCATCAATGTAAGGGCGCAACATACGGACGGATCGTGGCGCACTATCGAAGTAGTGGGGCACAATTTGCTTGACAACCCGGTTGTATGCGGGATCGTGGTGAATTTCCGCGACATCACCAAGCGCAAGCAGGCAGAGGAGAAACTACGACAGAGTGAGAAAAGGTACCGTTTGATTGCTGAAAACACCAGGGATGTCATCATCACTACAGATATGAATCTGCGGCTTACCTATGTGAGCCCGTCTATCAAATATCTGACAACCCGCACCGCCGAGGAGGTCATGGCCATGTCACTGGAGGAATTGTTGACTCCTGCATCCCTCGAGGTCGCCACAAAGGCTTTTGTGGAAGAGCTGGAGATAGCTACCAGGCAACCCAGAGACCCGACTAGGTCAAGGATACTCGAGCTGGAAGTCATGCGCCAGGATGGCTCCACTGTATGGACGGAAGCCAGAACAAACTTCCTGCGCGGGGCGGAAGACCAGCCTGTGGGTCTCATCACAGTGTTACGGGATATGACCGAGCGCAGGAAGGCTGAAGAAGAGAAGATAGAGCTGGAGCTAAAGGCTCAGGTGGCGAGCCGTTTAGCTTCTGTGGGTGAGATGGTAGCCGGCGTCGCCCACGAGATAAATAACCCACTCACCGTAGTTACCGGCTACGCCCCGTTGCTTATGGATAGAAAGGACATCCCTGCGGACATCCAGAGGGACCTGGCGCTCATCAACGATGGTGCCCAGCGTGTGGCTGGCATCATCAGGAGGCTGCTTGCCTTCTCTCGCCAGACCAAGCCGGAGCAGAAGCTGGTGGGTATCAATGAGCTTATAGAGGGCGCCCTGGCACTGCGGGCTTATCATCTGATAACCAGTAACATAAAGCTCACCACCCAGCTGACTCCTGATTTGCCTCCAACCGTGGCTGACCCCGGCCAAATCCAGCAGGTGCTGCTCAATTTAATAGTCAACGCCGAGACAGAGATGAAATTAGCTCACGGCAAGGGCGAGCTCACTATAACCACAGAGAAGAGCGATAACACCATAAAGATATCAGTCAAAGACGATGGGCCAGGGATAAAGCCGGAAATCATGGATAGAATCTTTGACCCCTTCTTCACCACGAGGAAGGTGGGACAGGGCACCGGGCTGGGCTTGAGCCTGTGCTATGGCATAGTAGCCGAGCATAACGGGAAGATATACACTAAAAGCAAGCCGGGCAAAGGTGCAACCTTTATCGTGGAACTGCCCATAGTCACCGAAGCCGAAGTACCAGAGCCGGCCGAGCCGGCTGAGCCAGTTGTAGAACAGGCTGAGAAGGTGGCCAAAGCCAAGATAATGGTGGTGGATGATGAGAAGGTGATCAGGGACCTGGCGAAACGAGTGCTGGGTGGTGAAGGTTACGAGGTAGATACTGTAGATAACGCTGACGATGCTCTGAAGATCATTGAAAGCCAGAGATATAATCTCATCCTTTTGGATATCAAGATGCCGGGCATGGATGGCGTTGAATTGTACCGGCGTATTCAAAAGATTGCCAAGTCATTAGCCCGGAGAGTAATCTTCATCACCGGCGATATTTTGAGTTCGGATACGGAGAAGTTCTTCGCCGAGACCAAAGTTGTCCATATTGACAAGCCCTTCAATGCTACACAGCTAAAGCAAGAAGTGAAGCGAGTCTTGACCAGAGGACGTTAGAAGCCCACATCTCATTGCTACAGAACGGGTTGGGGATATAGTTCGGGCTTCTATTACTGATGATGGCCCGGGAATCAGCCCGGACAACATGAAGAAACTCTTCACTCCGTTCTTCACCACCAGAGAGGTGGGCAAAGGCACCAGGCTTGGTCTAAGTATTTGTCACGGGATAGTTACTGAACACGGTGGCAAGTTATACGCCGAGAGCGAGCCTTGTGAAGGAGCTACTTTTGTGGTAGAATTACCCATCAGCAAGTAGTAAAGAGAAGGAAGCGTACGATAAATACTCTTGATCGCACCACGAAGAGAATCTTGGTAGTCGAGGACGAACCAGTGATTGGCAATATGTGCCGAAGAGTCCTTACTAGGGAAGGGTTTGAGGTGGACATTGCCGTCAATGGGAAGTTAGCTCAGGATATGATAGAGGAGAGGCAATATCACATTTGTCTGATTGATATCAGGACGCCGAAAATGAACGGTACAGAACTATACCAATGGCTGCAAAAAAAATATCCGCGTGTGGCAAACCAGGTAGTATTCACTACTGGGAATGTGCTAGACGAGAAAACCATGCCTTTTATAGAGCAAAGTGGTAGGCTATTTTTACCAAAACCATTTACCCCCGAGGAGCTAATAGCAATAGTGGAAAAAGCTCTAAAGCAGCTAGAAAAATAGTGGCAAAGCAAGAAAACAAACGGTCTTTGGTAATCAGATTATGCCTGCTCTAATTCTGGCTTTTCCTTCTTAACGAAGTGGACTGATGCGTACCGGCATAGCTTTTGACCAGCAGACAATTGCTTGAGTTTACTCACCTCATCTTCACCAATAACTGCTATTGTGCCAAATCTATCTTGTATGTCTTGCGCAAAGGCACAATGGCCACATTCGTAGTTGCGGTCGCAAAGCCGATAGGAAACAGCACCGAGTTCAAGCCAATGGTGTTCCTTACCTGCTTTTTCCTTGGCTGCTTCCTCCACTGCTGCTGCGATCAGTTTTTCTAAATCTTCAATCTTAAAAGGTTTCACCAGATAGTCGATGAGTCCTAAACTTCGTGCCTTATCCAGTGTTTCTTTTGCGGGGTAGGCAGTAATGATTACCCCTTTGGTGTCCGGTTTAAGTCCCTTCGCCTGCTCGAAGACCTGCAAGCCGTCGATACCGGGCAGTCTCAGGTCAAGAACAATAACGCCAAACTCTTCTTGCTTGATTCGTTCTAAAGCTTCCTCTCCACTCTCAACACACTCAACGTCATATCCGTCCTCTATAAGCCAGTCTCTCAAACTTTCTCTCACTATTGTCTCATCTTCTACGAGCAAAACCTTGCGTTTCTGTGCCTTCATTGTATCCCTCCTTCTTCTTGGTGCGCTGGTAGATAGACGGCAGAAATGGTGCCTTCACCCTCTTTGTTATGGACTTCTATTTTGCCATGATGGCGTTGGATAATTCCATAGGGTACGGTCGGACCCAGGCCTACCACCTTCACTTCTTTCTTAGTGGTGAAGAAGGGAGTGAACATCTTGCTCATATTCTCCGGAGAAATACCACGGCCTGTGTCCTGAACCTCCATCTTAAATTGAAGAAAGGGGCTTTGTTTACGACTGTACTAGATGGGGCCACTAGATTAGTAAAGAATATCAACCTCAGAATCTGCAGCCTTGCATCAAATCTGCATTCCCAGCGGCCCAGCTAGCCCATTCATCCTGACCATATCCGAAAATCCCCCTGTTTGTATTAGGACGGTGCACACTAACTAGCTACAGTGCCATTCTACAGGTCTTGAGAGTCTCTGTCAACGACCTGGGTCTATCAGGGGTTATCTCAAAAACAGGCAAGACCACATGTCAAAATGCACTTAAGGGGCCTCCTTTTTTCCTACTCGTTGTCGGCCTAAGAGGGAGACTCTTCCAGCGTGGCATTAGCTACATTCTGTACATTTCCACGGTAATAGACAATCTCAATCTGGTCGCCTATTTGATGGGAACCTATGGCTGAGGACAGTTCTGTGGCATTGCTGATATCCTCATCATCTATCTTAGTGATAACATCACCCGCTTTTAACCCAGCCTTATCTGCCGGGCCGCCGCTGGTTACACTGGTGATGAGCGCTCCCGCGTTAACTGAGAGGTTGTAGTACTGCTGGATAGTTGAGGTAACGGTGGTCACTGCCACTCCAAGCCAAGGGCGGACTACCTTTCCTTCCGTTATTAAGCTCTGCACTACAGGAATAGCAGTATCCGTACTTATGGCGAAGCCAATATTCTCGGCATTGCTGGCGATAGCCACATTGATGCCGACCACCTGCCCTGCCGTGTCTAGTAGCGGTCCGCCGCTGTTCCCTGCGTTAATAGCCGCATCAGTCTGAATAATGTCATTGAGCACCACTCCGGTGTTCTCTTCAATAGAGCGTCCCAGATTGCTGACCACGCCGGTAGTCCAGGTAGGACCTCCCGGCAGGGCCAAAGCATTACCCACAGCTACTACCGGATCAAGTACGCTAAGCTGCTCCAGAGAGTTGCTCAGGAAATGTAAGTAGGCAAGATTGCTGGCGTCAATTTTCACTACCGCCAAATCAGTTTGTGCGTCTGTACCCACTACAGTTGCCGCAAAAGCACTTCCGT
>Ga0315533_1001041_pt1 | contig 22164 bp, 21 predicted proteins | sample SalMarSW160130MG_FD_203081 | JGI IMG/M metagenome (GOLD analysis project Ga0315533, IMG submission 203081) | Salt marsh sediment microbial communities from the Plum Island Ecosystem LTER, Massachusetts, United States - Salt Marsh Sediment SW1601-30 ... | reverse complement strand
AATTCTAAACTGAAACTTCTCTGATTCCTCATGGCAAGGTCCTTTCTCCTTTCGATTATACTCTGACCCTGCCAGACCTTCCTAATATTCCTAACCCATTGTGTCCAGTCTCAGGGGTTCACTCCAAACCAAGCACCAAGACTATCAAAGAAATAGGCAGAATTAGTTCTCTAAGTAGTGCCACTTTCTCCCCCCAGCTTGCTCTCTCCTGCGGAGGTAAAGAAGGGCACAGGACGATTTGCTGCCCCTCTGGGCATTAGGTTTGGGCTTGAGCCATCCGCTAAAATGAGGGAAATCGCACACAAAAGAGGGGCTGAGGTAGTTGGCGGTGTCGCAGAAGCGATCCCCTTCAGCGATTCCATATTTGATTTTGCCCTCATGGTCACCACTATTTGCTTTGTGGATGACCTAGAATCTTCATCTAAAGAGGCCTATAGAATACTGAAGCCAGGTGGCTGCCTAATCATAGGCTTTATTGACCGAGGTAGTCCAATTGGACAGTCCTACGAAAGATACAAAGAGAACAATGTATTTTATCGAGCGGCAACTTTCTATTCTGTAGCGGAAGTTGTCTCTATATTGAACAAAGCTGGCTTCAGAGAGCTTACATTTAGCCAGACCATATTCAAGAACTTGTCGGATGTTGATAGAATCGAGCCAGTGAAGTCAGGCTACGGCGAAGGTTCCTTCGTGCTAATCAAGGCCATCAAGAGACTGAGTCACAACGAACTTCATACCCCAGCTTTATAGGTTGTCAGATAGTTCCCAGAAGTCATAGCGTTCGTAAGCCATTAGCCAAACCAAGAAACCATGTAGTCCGCGCAACTACCAAGGAAAGGAGGACGAAATGCTCAATATGAAATTCGACTCAAGTTGCCGGGGAAAAGTCATGAAGAAAGAGCCCCAAAAACCTGTTGCTGTCCAGCGAAAACGTCACCTTGATTGTTCAGCGAATTTGTCACTCCCATCGATATGCACCTTAAAAGGCCTGCGCCATGGATGATCTGGCCGAGGTTTAGTGTGATGATGAGGCCCTGGCTGTGAAGCTTTCTTTGCCATAGTGACAGGCAGAGCGAATTCATCAGAATCAGTCATACCAGGTATAACCCGATTATTCCTCACCCTGAGCATGGGAGCCTCTGGCGGTGCTGCTTTAGCAGCCAGACAGCGTCCCTGGTAATATACTGCTAAACTGCCATCCAGCCTCTCATGTACTTCTACCCTGGCACGAGCATAGCTCAATCTGCCATTAGTGGGCATTATTTGTAATCTATGCTCTGCGAAACGCACCACATTATCCAGACCCACCGTGCGGCGATATTTAAAACAGAATACCTCATCAGGGATAAATCCTTCCTCCGGCTGGCAATAAGCTGAGCCAGCTCGGGCAGCAGGAACAGCAAACCTCTGGTTATACCGGGGCAGAAAGCCCCAGAGCACCTGGTTGGCCTCTTCAAGGGTTCTAGCTCCTGCAATACGAAGCTCGCTAACCAGCCGATCTTGAAAAGTGCCCCAGAGCCTCTCAATCCTGCCTCTAGCCTGAGGTGAGCGCGATGGAATAGAAGTGATGCCCAATTCCTCCATTAGTCGGCCAAACTGAGTTGGTTTCCTTCTCCCCTCGAGTTGCTCTTCCATTGACTCTGGCTCCCTTTTAGAACGCTCAAATATGCCATGGCGATCATGGTATAAAGCCATAGGTATACCATGACTACTCACAATTTGGCGTAGCAAAAGAAAATAGCCCTGAGCATCCTCCTGCTCCCTGAATAAAGCATGAGGGACCTTGCCTGTGGCATCGTCTATGGCTCCTGCCAGGGTGAGATAAGGGCCTCTGTCTTCCAGCCAATCATGGCGACTGCTATCAGTCTGTAGTAGCATTCCCTCTTTAGGATAGCGTTCCCTACGACTGCGATGTTTTGGCGGCCGTCTCTTCCTGGGGCTTTTTATCCCGGCGGCAAGGAGGATACGGCGGACCGAAGACCTGGAGAAGGTGATGCCTTCCCATTCAGCCAGAAGCTCAGTGAAGTGCTGGTTATTACAGCCAGCATAGGTTGACTGTGCCAGTTCCAATACCCGCTTCTTTAGACCCTCGCCCAGAGTATTGTGAGGTCTTCTTCCTCGATTGCCATGTGCCAATGCCACAGCGCCCTCCTTCCTGTACGCTGCCAAGATTCTTCTCAGATGGCGCAAGGAGAGGTCCAGTACCTCAGCTGCTTCCTCACCAGTCATCTTGCCCACCTCCACTTGATTTAACACTATCAACCTTCTCTGTTCCTTCTTGTTCAATGTCACCATCTCCTTCATGGTGACATTTTCCCTGAACAATTAGATGGTGACAAAATCGTAGAACATCAACATGAACCAGTACAGGTGCTTGACAATTCATCTTTAGCCCTTTACAATAGAGTAGATCCAAGCTTTTCCTCTCAGTTGTGAAAATAGCCACCATAGTTTTTGGTTTTGCGATGTCCACAGTCAAGTATGGCTAAGTACGTTTTCGTTACTGGCGGCGTAGTTAGTTCCGTAGGTAAGGGTGTTTCAGTAGCTTCTATTGGCAAAATACTGAAAAGCCGGTCCGTTTCTGTCTCGGCGCAGAAACTTGACCCTTATCTTAATGTTGACCCAGGAACAATGTCTCCCTACCAGCATGGCGAGGTATTTGTCACCCAGGATGGTGCGGAAACCGATCTGGATTTAGGACACTATGAGAGATTCATTGGAGTCGATTTAACTCAGGCTTCCAATGTCACATCAGGCCAAGTGTATTCTTCAGTTATTGCCCACGAGAGAAAAGGGGATTTTCTTGGAGGCACCATCCAGGTTGTCCCACACGTCACTAATGAGATAAAGAGGCGCATCAGGCAAGTGGCTGAAATTTCAGGAGCAGATGTAGTCATAGTCGAGGTCGGTGGCACTGTAGGCGATATTGAAGGCCAGCCTTTCCTCGAGGCTATCCGCCAGATGAGAAAGGATGAGGGCAGAGATAATGTGTTATACATCCACGTTACCTTTTTACCCCACATTGCCGCCACCGATGAACTCAAGACCAAGCCTACACAACACAGCGTTAATGAGCTCAGGCGCATTGGTATTCAACCAGACGTTATTTTGTGTCGTAGCGATAACGAAATTCCTGAAGGCGTGCAGGATAAGATATCGCTCTTTTGCGATGTCGATAAGGAAGCAGTCATCCCGGTGGTTACTGGCGAAACCATCTACGAGGTGCCCCTGTTGCTAGAGGAGTACAAGCTGGGGGACTTCATCGTTAATCGCTTCGAGTTGAAAGCCAAGGAGAGCAATCTTGGTGACTGGCGTGACATGGTAAACAAACTGAAAGCTCCTAAGGAATCAGTAACCATCGGCTTAGTGGGAAAATACGTGGAACTGCGTGATGCCTATTACTCGGTGCGTGAAGCGTTATGTCATGCCGCCCTGACCCACAACCGTGAGGTAAAGATAGAGTGGCTTAGCTCAGAGGAATTCCAGGATGGTCATGACAATAACAAGCTTAGGCAAGTCCAAGGGATTATTGTCCCTGGTGGCTTCGGCCACCGAGGAATCGAAGGCATGATAGAGGCAGCTAAATTTGCCAGAGAAAGAGAGATACCTTACCTCGGTCTATGCCTTGGCCTGCAAGTTATGGTCATCGAATTTGGCCGTCATGCGTTTCACAGTCAAGACGTCAACTCTACTGAGTTCAGCTCCGATACCGCTTACCCAGTAATCGACTTTCTCCCTGGACAGCAAGGAGTCAAACAGAAAGGCGGCACTATGCGGCTAGGAACTTATCCCTGCCATCTGGTACCTCGAACAAAAGCCGCTCGGGCTTATGGCTGTGAAATAGCCTATGAGCGCCATCGCCACCGCCTTGAATTTAACAACAGTTTTCGCCAACCACTGGAAGAGGTCGGGATGATAGCCAGCGGGGTATCACCAGATGGCGAGCTGGTGGAAATCACTGAGCTCAGGAACCACCCCTGGATGGTATCCTGTCAGTTTCACCCTGAGTTTAGATCTCGCCCCGACAGCCCCCACCCGCTATTTGCCGATTTTGTTGGGGCAGCTAAAGAGACACTCATCGAAGGAGCTCAGCCCAGCCTGCCCATAAGCTAAGGCGGACCAATGAGACTATTCTTGGATACTGCTAACATAGACCATATCCGACATGGCGTCGAATTAGGCATAATCAGCGGGGTAACCACCAATCCCAGTCTTATATCCAAAGAAGGCAACGTTGACTATCAGCAGCTCGTCAAAGAAATCTGCTCCATTGTTCCTGGTCCGGTATCATCCGAGGTATTAAGCCAGGATGCCTCGGGAATGATAGCCGAGGCCAGAGAAATAGCCAAGTGGGCCGAGAATATTGTGGTCAAGATACCAGCCAGCCTCGAAGGAGTGAAAGCTACCTCAGTGCTAGCCAAGGAAAACATAAAGGTAAACTTCACCTTATGCTTTTCCCTGAACCAAGCTCTGCTAGGAGCAGCAGCCGGGGCTACCTTCATCAGCCCTTTCGTGGGCAGGCTTGACGATGTTGGTGAAGACGGCATGAAAGTAGTGGTTGACATTGCCCTATTTCTGCGCCATTACGAATTATCCACCCAAGTTATAGCTGCCAGCATCAGACATCCTCAACATTGTATGATGGCAGCCAAGGCTGGCGCACATATTGCTACCGTCCCGTACAGGGTGCTATTACAAATGATTCAACATCCCCTGACTGATATCGGTATCAACCGCTTCATAGACGACTGGCGCAACGTGATGGGAGATAAACAGATTATAAAAACTCCAACAAAAGCAGAGACTAAATAAGTAGTGGCGGGTTCATTCCCGCCATGGGGAGATCGTTATGATAACCATGGCTCAACTAGAAGAAAAGAATCGCGATGAACTGGAAGCATTAGCCAAGGAAAGGGGAATTACGGGGTACTCATCATTAAAGAAGGCGGACCTCGTACTCCAAATCCTCAAATCGCAAGCAGAGCAACAGGGAAATCTATTCCTGACTGGCGTATTGGAAACCATGTCTGAGGGTTATGGTTTCCTACGTCGAGATAGCTTTCTACGTGGTCCTAACGACATCTATGTATCCAATTCGCAGATTCGTCGCTTCAATCTAAGGGATGGCGACTATATTTCTGGACAGGCTAGACCTCCAAAGGAAGGTGAGAAATACCATAGCTTGCTTCGGGTGGAAAGCATCAACGGACTTGACCCCGAGCTAGCCCGAAACCGTTGCAATTTTGCTGCACTTACACCCACTTTCCCCAACAAACTCATCAATCTGGAAACGACTTCAAATGAGTTATCGACGCGACTGATTAATTTGGTAGCACCAATAGGCAGAGGACAAAGAGGCCTTATTGTCTCACCTCCCAAGGCAGGCAAAACTGTCCTCCTCAAGAAAATCGCCAATGCCATGACCACCAACTATAACGACATCCATCTCATAGTCTGCCTGATCGGGGAAAGACCAGAAGAAGTTACCGATATGAAAAGGTCGGTAGGAACTGAAGTTATCGCTGCTACTTTCGATGAACCGGTGGAAAGCCAGACTCGGGTGGCTGAACTGGCACTAGAGAGGGCCAAAAGATTGGTGGAGACAGGCAAAGACGTCATCATTCTTCTAGATGGCATCACTCGTCTTACCCGGGCTTATAACTTAGCCATGCCTACCAGTGGACGCACCCTATCCGGTGGTATTGACTCAGCAGCCTTGCATCCCGCTAAGCGATTCTTCGGCACTGCTCGTAATAGCGACGAGGGCGGCAGCCTGACCATTATCGCCACCTGCCTGGTAGATACCGGTAGTCGTATGGATGACCTAATATACGAAGAGTTCAAAGGAACCGGCAACATGGAGCTTCATCTTGACAGAAAATTAGCCGAGAAAAGAGTCTTCCCAGCCATAAATATTGCGCCCAGTGGCACCAGGAGGGAAGAGCTTCTGCTAGATGAGGATACTTTAAAACAGGTATGGTTGCTCAGACGCATAGTCAACATGATAGCCAGTGATTCACCCAACCAGAGCGAGGCTACCGCAAGAGTGCTGGAAAGATTAGCTAAAACAAGGAACAACGCTGAATTCCTCACCACCTTATCCAAAGAAGTATAAACCTGCTTTTCGCGTTACACATTGCACTCCACCTCCCGCCGCTTTATAATGTCTCTATGACCGCTGAAGGACCAGGGTGGGCAGATAAACTTAAGATGAGAGTGAGAGGAATCCTGGGAATGAATATCTTCCTGTGTGATAGCTGCAAATGGAACTGGCGCAGCTCTTGCCATCGCCCTGAGCGCCCCAACGCCACCTGGTGCCCCGACTACCAGAAAAAAGGCAAATAGCTATCCCCTGCTCTAACTCGCGCTACCCTCCAGCCACACTAACACACATACCTATTAACCCACAAAGTAAAAAACAACTGTGACGCTCACTCAGTAAATATTGAGCTCCATTTCTTAGTGTGGAAAATCCGTGAAGCGTGTCCATAGTGTTTAAGACTGTAGCCCGAGAGTTAGCCTCACGCACGACCCCTAAAGGGTCGCACTGCGGAAATTTTGAGGGTGAAGATGATTAGAAGTGGATGAGACAAATCCAGTGCTGAAGCGGGTACTTGCGTCATCATTCTTACACAGACATAGTGAGTTTGCCAAAATATTTTACAATTTGTTAAATTCCTTTAAATAATCCTATTGCATTTCTTCTAAGAATATGCCATCTTAATCCTGAGAATAAGGAATTTGCTTGAAGGGAAATACTAAATTGCGGAAGAGAACATATCATGAGGTTAGATTGAACAAAACGGATAAAGCAAATCTTCGTGCTTTAGAAGCAGTGGTGGAAGGTGTAGCTGAGATATTCGGAAGGAATTGCGAGGTGGTTCTCCATTCTTTAGAAGACTTAAGCCACTCGGTTGTTAAGATAGTGAATGGGCATGTCACCGGAAGGAAGGTAGGTTCTCCTCTAACTGATTTTGGTGTAGAGATATTGAAGAAAGCTGAATCATTAGAAAGGGATGTGACTGGCAGCTACTATACCAAATTGGATGATGGAAGACTGTTGAAGTCTGTTACCATGCTAATTAGAAACATCCAAGGCAAACCTATTGGTTTTATATGTATTAACATCGATTTATCTGTTCCCTTGCCAGACTTACCAAGAGAATTCTCGCCTGCAGGTCATGAATCTTCTGAGGACATAATTGAACATTTCCCACTGACTGTGAAAGACCTGATATCTAGAGCGCTGGAAATGGTAATGGCCGATGTGAACAATCGGAAAGGGATCTCCCCCTCTGAGAAGAGCAAGTTGGTTGTATTGGGGTTGTACAAGAGAGGAATTTTCAACGTAAGAGGAGCAATTGATTTGGTTGCCAAAGAAATGGGTGTCTCGAGATACACTGTGTACAACTACATAAGAGAAGCGAGAGTCAAAGCTGGAGAGGAATTGCAGCTTTAATCGGGAGGTCATGGATCTGTAATGAAAAGCGGAATTACTAGTACAGAGGCTATGCCAGCGGCTATCGGGCTGTATTCACAAGGAGTAAGACCAAACGGGTTTCTATTTGTCCCAGGCCAACTTACCACAGATTGTCAACAAGCAGGTTGAGATAGTCTATGAAGTTGCGGCTACGATAGTGGAAGGACCATTCCAGTAGAGAATACACGGAGAAAAGAGGTTAATGAGTGAAAGCCTTCAAAGAGAGCGAGTCAAAGAAAACAGAGGAAATATTGGAAGAAGTTCCCAGAGTTCGCTTAGCGCTTCTGCCTACACCTCTTGAAAAAGCCGAGGAGTTAACTAATCTCTTGGGCGGCCCTAATATCTTCATTAAGAGGGATGATTGTACTGGGCTGGCATTTGGTGGAAACAAGGCAAGAAAGTTGGAGTTTGTTATGGCTGATGCCTTAGAAAAAAGAGCAGATGTTGTGATAACGATAGGTGGGCTTCAATCGAACTGCGCTAGGCAAACGGCTGCAGCTGCCAAGAAACTTGGTATGGAAGCTATTCTATTGCTTAACGGCAAGGAACCAGCGGAGTATCAAGGAAATCTATTGCTGGATCGCATCTTAGGATGCAATATAAGATTTACCCCATATTCCGATGAGGATGAACAAAAGGAAGAGTTGGGTGAGGAAACACCTATAACTGGGGAAACTGCCGAAGAGGTAAAGAGAAATGGCAAGATCCCATATATAGTACCGCTGGGCATGTCTACTCCCCTAGGAAATCTTGGGTATATTGCTGCAATTAAGGAATTGAAGGAACAGTTAGAAAAAATAGATAGAAGCGCTGACTACATTGTTTCCGCGGTTGGGTCTGGAGGGACCCAAGCTGGAATGGAACTTGGACTAAGACTCTTTGGGATGAAAGCAAAGGCTTACGGGATTAGTATAAGTCGGCATGTAAAACCGAAATCTCAAGAGATTTCGGATTTGTGTAATAGAACGATCGACTCCCTCAGATTAGGAGAAAAACTCCAGTTCTCCCCTGATGAGATAGCAGTGAATTATGATTATGTAGGGAAGGGATATGGCATCCCTACCAAAGAGTGTGTCGACGCAATTCATACTGCTGCTCAAGTGGAAGGAATGTTTTTAGACCCAGTTTATACAGGTAAAGCTATGGCAGGTCTCATTGATCTGATTAAGAAAGGGATGTTTAAGAAAGACGATAATGTAGTTTTTGTTCATACGGGTGGAAATCCTGCTGTTTTTGCCTATAATTCAATATTCAGTTAAGGATGGGGCTGTTTAGAAAAGGTGAACTGATAGATGGGAAGGAGGTATCGATATGTGAGGAATAAAAGATTCTAAAAGGCATCGGGCAATTTATAGGAGGTGTACTAATTCAATGAAGAAACTGGTTTGTCTTTTGATTTCAGCAGTCATGGTTCTTGTATTTGTTGCCGGTGGTTGTGCACCCAAGGAAGCAGAAAAATTCACAATAAAGATGAACACGTCTCTAGACCCACCGGTGCGGGAGGACATGGGACAGAATCCTCTTGCTTGGACATTGGAATGGTTCTGCGATACCGTCAATGAACGTACGCAGGGACAAGTTGAATTTGAAATCTACTGGTTGAGTGAATTGGGCATAGCAGGGACGGAAGACTTACGGGCAGTTCGGGATGGTTTGCTAGATGTAACTGCTTCACCAGACGGATACATCGCAGGTGACATACCCGAACTGATGATAGCAAATCAACTTCTTATCATGGATGCGAGTGAATATCCTCAGATTGCTCCTAAGATTAATCCTATTCTGGACAAGACCTTAGCTGAAAAGTGGGGTGTTGTACCAATTGCCTATTGGCCCATGGAAGAACAGGTCTTGAGTTCAATCGAACCAATGGACAGTATTGATGATTTCGCAGGAATAAAGCTACGAGGTTGGAACCCGGGTCACATGGAGTTAGCCAAATCTTTGGGAGCTAGCCCTGTTAGTATCTCAATGTCGGAACTCTATTTGGCATACCAGCGAGGTGTCGCGGATGCTATAATTACAGGCCTTGGTACCTACATTAATCTCAAATTATACGAGGTAGGCGAATACTTTAACACCATTCCAATAAATTCTGGCCTTGTTTTCGTGTACTTTAACGAAGATACTTTCAACTCCCTCCCCAAGAACATACAAGAGATAATTATTGAGGTTGCTGAGGAGTCATCGCAATTCCATTTGGACACGGCCTTAGCTGGTTATTATAAGATATACGACAAGGCAATTACCGACTTCGGTATGACAAATGTAGATTTCCCTCCGGAGGAGTTAGAAAAGATTAGAGCTAAAGCCCCTGTTATTTGGGAGGAATGGGCAAACTCTTATGGACCCACTGCTCAAGAGTTACTCCGAATAACCAGGGAAACCTTGGGCCGGTAGTTGAAGGGGCACGATAACGGGTATGGGCCCAAAAGATCAAGATAGTGAAAATGCGTAGGACTGTAAGAGTTTTTCTTACGCAGAGCGACCGAATTTCAGGCCATAGCGGTTTCATAGCCGCTATGGCCGTGGTCGTGATGATGCTTGTAATTGTTGTTGAGGTAGTCATGAGGACCTTTTTTAACGCTTCAACACTCGTGGGTGTCGAAGTTGGAGAATATTTGCTAGCAGCAGTAGTATTCCTTGGCGCGAGCTATACTCTTCGAGAAAAAGGACACATAAAGATTGATTTTGTACTCAAGCGGTTCCCAAAAAGAAGGCAGAAAGTTCTCAATTTGGCCACGATGGGGCTAACCTTGATTGTTAGCATATTGCTAGCCCGGTATGGCTGGCACCTAATCATACAAAGTTACACGCTAAAGACTGAAGCTTGGTCAGTGATGCATACCCCCCTATTCATACCGCAGATTCTCATGGGAATTGGTGTGATATCACTTCTGATGCAAGTAGGAGCTGAATTCTTGAGACAATTGTGTAACATACAACAATGAGTGCTACATTCGTAATTGTCATACTAACAAGCTTGCTCATAGTTCTACTCGTCGTTGGACAACACATATCCTTCGCACTAGCTGCTGTGGGTTTTGTGGGGCTTTTCTTTCTTTTGGGTGGAAGTGCTCCACTAAGCAGCGGCCTGATAATGTGGCATACCGTAGCGCATTTTGTACTTGTTGCCGTGCCACTTTTCATTCTTATGGGCGAAATACTCTTGCGCATCGGCCTTGCCGAAAGGTTGTATGCTGGGCTGGGTCCAGTGTTAGGTCGTCTTCCTGGTGGCCTGCTCATCTCGAACATAGGCAGTTGCGCCATATTCGCTGCGATTTCCGGGTCCAGCTTAGCAACAGCAGCAACTATCGGCACAGCGGCAATCCCTACCATGGAGGAGAGGGGATATGATCGAGGCATGATTGTGGGCTCACTAGCCGGAGGAGGAACACTGGGGATTCTCATTCCACCCAGTATAATAATGATCATATATGGCGCGCTGGCAAAGGAATCAGTGGGACGATTATTTATGGGTGGAGTCATACCTGGCCTAATCTCAGCTGGGTTCTTTATACTCTACATCATAATCAGAGTGCGGCTACAGCCCCACCTTGTTCCACGGGAAAAGACGACCTTTACAACAGTGGAACTCCGTAGGTTGTTTGTAGATACACTCCCAGTACTTGCGTTGGTATTTCTGGTGCTTGGAAGCATATATTTAGGTGTTGCGACCCCCACTGAAGCCGCAGCTTGGGGCGCAACTGGTGCAATTTGTCTAGGATTGGGTTACAGAAAGCTCACTTGGCGAATGGTGAAGGAAGGCGCATTATCCACAGTCCAAACCACATCGATGATTTTACTTATCATGGTAGGTGCGTCACTTATATCTTACGTGCTAGCTAACCTAGCAGTGCCGAGGCAACTTGCTGTAGCCGTTCTTTCGTTGGGGATAGGAAAGCTATGGGTTTTAACGCTACTGTGCCTTCTGTATCTGGTTCTGGGGTGCTTCCTTGATGGCGCTTCAATTATGATATTGACTTTACCGATTATTATGCCACTTACGCGGTCGCTTGGATTTGATGGAGTCTGGTTTGGTGTGGTTTTGACGATACTTCTTGAGATAGCATTGCTCACACCTCCTGTTGGCATGAATCTTTATGTCCTGCAGAAAATAAGCAAAGCTGATTTTCCCCAGCTTGTCCGAGCAACTATTCCTTACTGGGTTATGGATCTCGGCGTAATTGCATTACTCACTGCTTGCCCTGCCCTCGTTTTATGGTTACCCGGCAAGATGATAGGCTAGGATTTAGAACTGTCATACAATGCAGGATAGCAAGCAGCTCGGCATTAGATTACTGGCTATGGGCCTTTAAGAGGAGGAATCGCAAAAGTGATTGATTTCGAAAAGCTACGGGAAGAGGAGTTTCCAGCAGCCAGGCTAGGACCATACTTAAACACTGCTGGTGATGGCCTTAATCCAAAGTGCGTCATAAACGCAATGAAGGATTGCCTTGAGTTTGACCTGCTGCGTGGGGCAGGGACTAATTATGACGAGAGAGTGTACAAGTTTTCGGATAAATTACGGGCTAAAATGGCGGAATCCATCCATGCGGATGTGAAAGAGATAGCACTGGCAAGAAGCACGTCAGATGCGCTGAGTGCATTTGCGAATGGCATCAGGTTCAAGATGGGACAAAATGTCGTTGCGAACGATCTGGAGTTTCCTTCGAATGCCTATGCGTGGATGAACCTCAAGCAAAAAGGCGTCGACGTGCGCCTGGTTAGGAATAGGGATGGCATAATCCTGTTGGAGGACATTGAGAAAGCCATGGACGAGAATACCAGGGTCGTCACAATCAGCTCTATCTCAATGTTCAGTGGCGCCAGGGCAGAAATAGAAAAGCTAGGCGCGCTGTGTAAAGACCGGAATGTATACTTTGTCGTTGATGCAATACAGCAGCTCGGAGCTTTCGACCTGGATGTTAAGAAGTGTCATGTTGATATGCTGGCTTCTGGTTGCTACAAATGGCTAATGGTGCCCAATGGAGTGGGTTATCTATTCGTGGATGAGAGTATTCTTGGAGAGCTGGATGTATCCAAGGTGGGCTGGCAAAATGTGAAAAACGAAAGGGATTTCTTCGAGGTTCCAGGTGCGACATATGATTTGACCTTCAAAGATGATGCTTCTAAATTTCACGAGAGCCATCCTGGGGTGCTGGGCGTCTACGGTTTGGATGCAGCGCTTGGCCTTATCAGCAAAATAGGAATCGAAAACATCGAACAAAGAATCTTGCATTTGACAGATTTGCTGATCGATGGAGCGAAAACCCTGGGCATCAGGATTGTATCACCGCTGGAAGACAAGTATAGGTCGGGAATTGTCGTAATTGAGCCAAAGAGCATAGAGGAGGCTTATGCGGAGATGGTGAGGAAGAATATCTCCGTATCACTTAGATCCGCAGGCATTAGAATATCACCCCATTTCTATAATAACGAAAAGGACATAGCGGTATTGCTAGAGGTTCTGGACAACAAGAGGTTTAGGAATGATGATCAAAATTGACAAAGCTAAGGTTTCGATGCAGGCACAGGACATTGAAGTAATGCTGATTCATTCTCCTAACAACTTCATCTATGCTAGCGGTATATATGACACTACCGTGCAAATGCTCATGCAGGATAAATTAATAAGTCAGTTTGTAATACTCGCCCGCGAAAGTGAACCCGTATTACTGATTAACTCTGGGGCACTCGAAAATGCAGAAGAAATGTCATGGATAAGAGACATAAGAACAACCCCCAACACAGGTTGGTTAGTTCGCGAAAGGCCACATAAGGATTTTGCAGACAGTGTAGCTGAAGGTATCGCAAAGATCCTGGAGGGAAGAAGGCTCGCTACCGGGAGAATAGGCATAGAAAAGGGATATATGCCCTCTGACATGTATGAATGTCTTAAAAGTAAATTCCCTAGGGCCCAATTTTGTGATATTCAAAGTATTCTGCAGGATTTAAGGGCTATTAAGACAGATAACGAAATTGCGAAGATAAAACACGCCATCAAAAGTACGGAGAGAGGGTATGAAGCTGCTATGGCTTCAATTACTGAAGGCATAACCGATTTTGATATTGCAAAGGCGTTTAAAGTGGCTGTAGCTCATGAAGGAGATGATATATCTCACCTCATTTGCGGAGTTGGTGCTAAAGGAGGTGTGCTGTTTGCTCATCCTTGCGGTTACAAAGTTAAGGAAGGGGATATAATACGTTTCGATCTAGGCACTGTACATATGGGTTATCGAGCAGATTTGTCCAGAAGCGCAGTCCTTGGAGAGCCTTCGGAACGATTACTCAAATTACACAGAGCACTTTTGGAAGCCCAGCGAAAGGGCATTAAAGAGATTAAACCTGGCACAAAACTTTGTGAAATTCATAGAATTATTAAGGAAACAGTTAGAGATGCTGGCTATACTGAATACACCCGTGGTATGTTTGGGCACAGCGTAGGTTTGGAATGTGAAGAACAACCTATGATTACTGCTGGTACTCACGCTGTTTTTGAGCCCAACATGGTATTTTCCGTTGAAGTTTCCTGGTATGAACCCGCTTGGGGTGGTATGAACATAGAGGATATGATTGTTGTTACCAAGGACGGTTGTGAAGAGCTATCAACCATGGCCCGGGATATACGCGTTATCAAATAAGCATTAAACAAGACAACATTTGAACTCAAGGAGGAGCAAAAGTGAAAACAATAGGGCTTGTCGGGGGTATGAGTTGGGAATCAACTTCAGAATATTATTGTATTATAAATGAAGCCATAAGAGACAAGTTAGGCGGGCTCCATTCAGCGGAAATTGTGCTATATAGTGTTGATTTTCAAGGAATCGAACAGCTTCAACACGAAGGAAAGTGGGATGAGGCAGCAAATCTAATGATAGACGCTGCCAGAAGAGTAGAAAGGGGCGGGGCAGACTTTGTTGTAATTTGCACTAATACAATGCACAAAATGGCAAACGAGGTGGCAGCAAATATAAATATTCCTCTGCTTCATATTGCTGATGCCACTGCTGAGAAAATTGTCTCCTTAGGATTCAAAAAGATTGCTCTTTTGGGCACTAAATTTACCATGGAGCAGGATTTCTACAAAGGTTGCTTAGCAAAAAAACATGGGCTCGATGTACTCATCCCTGATGAAGCTGGTCGCCAAGTAATCCATGATATAATCTACAAGGAATTATGCTTAGGAAAGACAGAGAATTCATCAAGAGAGCAGCTAAAAGTAATTATTGAAAACCTCATTGATGATGGGGCACAAGGAATCATTCTAGGCTGCACAGAGTTGCCTCTTTTGATAAAGCAACACGACTGTCCTGTTCCTCTTTTTGATACTACCAAGATACATGCTCAAGCTGCCGTGGAGTATGCGCTCAAAGATAATGGGTAAGTTCAATACAAGCAAGACATCTCCCCCCCCTTTCCCTATTAGCAGCTGAGGTAAACCAGCAAGGTCATCTTTGCATTGATGGTTGTGACATGGATGATGTGAAACTTATCATGACCCACCAAACACATATGTTTTGCTCCGATGCGCTAAGAATAGGAGGAATGCCTAATCCTAGAACCTATGGCACTCATCCCAAGATACTGCGGCAAATGGTAAGGGACGAGAGGATTCTGGCTATGGAACAGGCAATCAGGAAAATGACCTCCTTCCCTTCTCAAAGATTTGGCCTGACAGGTAGAGGCATCTTGCAGGATGGCATGAAAGCTGATATCGTCGTCTTTGACCCAGTTACAGTAAGCGGTGTGGCTACCTTTGCTAGCCCGAAACAGTTCCCCTTAGGCATAGAATACGTCTCTATAAATGGCAAGATGGTAGTAGAAAGGCGAAAGCACACGGGGGTCCTTCCCGAAGAACCGTTAACCATGAGAGGTTACGTGGAGGGTTGAGTAGCGCCGAAGTGACTAAGGGCTCTTCCCCTCTGGTTCAAGGATTGAGCAGGCAAGATTATTCTTAACACTATAATTAAACTTAAGGAGGTACAATGATATCGGCGATTGAACATCTGCCACGAGTAAGATTGGGCTTTTACCCAACGCCAATTACAGACGCACAGCACCTATCTTCACTTCTTGGAGGACCACACATTTACATGAAGCGTGAAGATTTGAGCGGCCTCGCCATGGGCGGCAATAAGTGCCGCAAACTGGAATTCATAATGGGATTCGCCAAGGAGCAGGGATATGACGCCGTAGTCAGCACAGCCAGTTCTCAGTCTAACCTCTGCCTTCAGATTGCAGCGGCAGCACGCAAACTGGGAATGAAACCGAGTTTCGTCTTGCTAAAAGGGGCCCACACTGAAACGCAGGGCAATCTTCTCCTTCAGAATATTCTGGATTCAGAAGTCGAAATACTTGAATTTTCTGACATGACTCAGCTCGGTGGTCCATTGGTAGTGGAAAAAATGGAGGCTGCAGCCGAACGGCTCCGCTCAAAAGGCCATAAGCCGCTCATAGTGAAGCATAATCTGCCCGAAATCACTGCTATTGTCGGTACCGTAGGATGGGTGAACGCTGCTGACGAATTGATACAACAGCTAGAAGACAGCAACATAAAGGCAGACTACGTTATCCTGGCAAACGGTGGCGGAGGTACCCAGGCGGGACTGACCCTGGGCTCAAAATATGCAAAGGCAAATTACAAGGTAATCGGCATTTCTGTGCTTAACACAGGGGAACAAGCTCAATTGACAACAACAGCACAGGCAAATGCCACTGCTGAATACCTTGGCCTCAATGCCTTGATAGACAGAGATGATGTGGAAATATATGGCGATTACGTCGGAGAAGGCTACGGGATACCGACTGAACAATGCATAGACGCTATTAGGCTGGTAGCCCAGACCGAGGCGATATACCTCGACCCGGTATATACTGGCAAGGCTATGGCCGGGCTTATCGATTTGATTAAGAAGGGGCACTTCAAGCCAACAGACTCGATTATCTTTCTCCACACTGGTGGCACTCCTGCACTGTTCGCATACCACGGAGAAATCGCCAGATGAGAATAGGAAGAAGCGGCCAAAGCTTGAAAGCTCCATGGCCGGCAAAATAAGAAAAGACAAAGGAGGTCAGAATGAAGAGGATTATCAACACCGATAAGGCACCAGCCGCTATAGGGCCGTATTCACAGGGGTATAGAGCCGGGGATTTCATCTTTGTTTCCGGAGAGGGTCCTCTCAATCCTCAGACCGGAAAGATTCAAGGCGATACCATCGAGGAACAAACCAGGCAAACACTGGAGAACATAAAAGCTATCCTCGAAGCAGATGGCGCCAGTATGGAAGACGTGGTTAAGGTCTCAGTCCTTTTGACCGACCTCGCCAATTTTAAACCAATGAACGAAGTCTACAAGACCTTTTTCCCGGCGCCTTTTCCGGCAAGAATCTGTTATGGCGTAGGACTTGCTTTGCCCAACATGCTGGTTGAGATTGACGCCGTTGCTTATGTAGGGGAATAGGGTCTACCCCAGAGCAAATAAGTTAGTAGGGGAACGAATCAAAGCTAACTTATAGACGGCTTAATGATATCAGCACGCGAGCTATATCCATTTCTAGATACCCCGGCGCTTGTTCCCGATCTGGACAAGATTGACGCCAACATCAAAGAAATGGCCGACATTGCCAGGCACGCTGGGATGAAGCCGCAGCCTCATATCAACAGTCAAAGCAGCCCCTATATAGCTAACTGCAGTTCAAAGCTAAGCAGCGCGCCGCAGAGCATGTCGAGATAAGAGTGCAGATGCGAAAAAGTGTGGTTTCCATCGTGAAGGGGCAAAAGGCACCTGGCGAACGAGAAATAGACGCTATGGTCAGGAAAGCAATAGCGCTTGTCGGGGGCATAGCTGGTGTCGTCTCTCCCGGTGATACCGCTATAATTAAGCCAAATTTGATAGCTCCTGCCTCACCAGATAGGGGAGCAACTACTGATTACAGAATATGCCGGTCTATCGCCAACGTGGTAAAGGAAATGGGAGCAAATCCAATCATAGCCGGGTCTTCGGCTATTGGTGTTGATACTGAGGAGTCTTTCACAGCATCAGGCTACAATGAGCTGCGGAACCAAGGATTTGAAGTTATTGACCTTAAAAAGAGCAAGACGGTAGAAGTCCCCGTCCCAAAAGGCAGAGTACTAAAGGAATTAGAGCTGCCGGAAGTGGTAGTTAAGGCAAAAGCGATAATCAGCGTTCCCGTTATGAAAACTCACGACCAGGTTCTGGCAACCCTATCCCTAAAGAACATGAAGGGCGTGCTGCCAGACGCCATAAAGAAGAAATTTCATACAACGTATGGGGTTTTTCAAGCTGTCGCTGACCTAAACACTGTGGTCAGGCCAGCATTGGCCGTGGTTGATGGAATCATCGGGCAAGAGGGCTTGGGACCGCTGAACCTTTGAAATAGCAGCAAAAGTCGAAGCTGAAAGTTTTCTTAGGAGGGGAAAATGCTAACTCTAGAGAACTTAGTTGAGGAATACAAGCGAACTCATCCGGAATCACAGAAGTTGCATGAACGAGCGGTGAAAATCTTTGCTGCTGATGGCACTACCCATTGGAATCGTGTTCTTGATCCCTTTAGACCTTATATCACCCATGCCAAGGGCTCGCGGAAGTGGGATGTAGATGGCAACGAATACATAGACTACGTGATGGGACATGGAGCCTTAATACTCGGTCACAGCCATCCAGCAGTGGTTCAGGCAGTGCAACAGCAGATGGCCAGAGGAGTTCATTATGGTGAAAATCACCAGTTGGAATTGGAATGGGCTGAGCTAATAAAGAGCATGATGCCTATGGCAGAAAGAGTAGAGTTCTTCTCCTGCGGCCAGGAAGCCAATATGATGGCGGTAAGATTAGCTCGGATATTCACCGCTAGGAGAAAAATCCTCAGGTTTGAAGAGAATTTTCATGGCTGGGCTGATGAATTGGTTCGTGAAGACTCAGCCGGCATTGTTGCTGATGCGGTCAACGTTATACCTTTCAACGATCTCAACAGGGTAGAACAGGAGCTATCTACCAGAGAATACGCTGTCCTCTTGACCGAAGGAGGTGGTGCCCACCTGGCTGGCCAGATCCCAATAGATATCGACTTTGCTCGAGCGTTGCCTGACCTCGCCCATAAGTATGGCACTATTTGGGTTCTCGATGAGGTAGTCACTGGGTTTCGAGAGGCCCCGGGAGGCTGGCAGTCTACAGTGGGCGTCAGACCTGATATAACCATTCTGGGTAAATGTGTTGCCGGGGGACTTCCTGTTGGAGCTGCGGTTGGTCGAGCTGATATCATGGAGGCGTCAAATCCCACGGCTCCGCTGGAGCGACGTGTCGTACATACCGGGACTTGGAATGCTAATCCTCTCGTATGTTCCGCTGGAGTTGCCGCCTGCAAGCTATATCAGAGCGGCGAACCACAGCAAAAAGCCCGCCAGCTCGCTGATTACCTTCGGCAGAAAGGTAACAAACTGCTGAGAGACCGAAACATCAGTGGTCGTCTCTATGGCAGGAGTATAGTCCACTTTTACCTTGGCCCAGTTGACTACGAACCAGCAGACGACACTATGCCACCTACGAGGGATATCGACAAGATTATGAACCCGGCCGGAGCTACCATGCGGGCTCGGCTATGCCTCCATCTGTTTCAGCATGGTATCGCCACCTTTGATGGCAGATGCTTTATCCTTTCGGCAGCGCATACTAGAGAGGACGTCGACCAAACAATATATGCTTTGGGCGACTCTCTTGATGCCATGATTGCCGAGGATACCCTCAGCCAAACTTTGAGGGCGAGATGAGTCATCTGCCGGGTAAGAATAAAGAAAGGAGATTCCCCTTTTGGAAAGCTGTCTAGGTGCTATCTCCCGGGCTGTAGAAGTAGGAAATGCTAAGCAAGTTGTCAAGACAGTCAAGGAAGCGCTTACCACCGGTGTAGCACCGCTCGACATCTTAGAGAGAGGCCTGGTGCCTGGCATACAAGCCTTGGGAAAGCTATTCAAAGACGGGCAGGCGTATCTTCCTGAGATATTCATCTCATGTCGGGCCATGGATCGTGGCATCGAGGAACTGAAGCCATATCTCGCCGGTACAAATATCCATAACAAGGGAACAGTAGTCTTGGGAACCGTAGAAGGCGATCTCCATGACATCGGGAAGAAGCTTGTCAGGTTGATGTTAGAATCCAACGGCTTCAGAGTAGAAGACCTGGGTGTGGACGTGTCCGCCGATTCTTTTGTCAGTGCAGCACACGAGCACAGCGCCAACATTGTGGGCATGTCAACTCTGCTCACCATAACAATGCCCTATATGTCAAAGGTTATCAACGCTCTGGAACAGGCCGGCCTGAGACACAAGGTGAAAATAATGATAGGCGGTGCCCCGGTTACCCGTGAGTTCGCCGATGAAATAGCTGCTGAGGGGTTCGCTGAAGACTGTGTATCCGCAGTGGACGAAGCTACACGCCTGATGAAACTTTAGTAGGGAGGCACAGATGGGTATTTCAAATAGAGAACGGTTCTTGGCTATCTGCCGATTTGAGAGACCGGGTGACTTATCCCTGCTGACTCCCTACATCAATGACTTCTGGCCTGAAACGCTGGAGCTGTGGGTCAAACAGGGTGCTCCCGAGCATATATTAGATAGTCGCTTTCGCCGGGCTTACTTCCAATTCGAACACATACGCATACTACGTGAAATAAAATTGGGTATATACTCAGATAGGAGACTCGACATCGGTGGAGCTGCCTACGTATACGAAACCCCGCCCATAGTTCCCCTTTACCAGCCCAGCCTCATCTCGGAAGATGAGCATACCATAACTCTGATAAACGAGGGCGGCCAGAAGGTCAGGGTTTTTAAGGACAGCCCCCAGAAGATGCCCATGTTCCTGGATCACCCGGTCAAAGACAGGGCTTCCTGGGAAGAGTATAAGAAGAGGCTCGATCCAGATACCCCCGAGCGATGGCCTTCCGATTGGGATGCCTACGTTCAGAAGATGAACAGCCGAGACGAGCCAACGATGTTAAATGTGGGCAGCTTCTTCGGCTTCCTTCGGGAATGGATGGGGCTCGAAAGTCTACTCTATATGTTCTATGATGACCCGAACTTGATAGAGGAAATGATGGATCAAATATGTTATCTGGAGACTGAGAGCATCAAACGCGTGGTAAAGAATGTGAGAGTCGACTCCGCCATGTTCTGGGAGGACATGGCCTTCAAGACCGGGCCACTGATCTCGCCTGACATGTTCCGGAAATTCATGATGCCCCGCTATCGGCAAGTCACCGACATGCTTCGGAGCAGCGGTGTTGACGTAATCTTCGTCGACAGCGACGGGAATCTCAACGAGCTAATTCCCCTCTGGATAGAGTGTGGCATCAACAGCTTCTGGCCTTTGGAATGCGCCGCGGCAAACGATGCCGTTGCCCTGAGGAAGAAGTTCGGCCGCAATACAATATTGGGCGGCAATATAGACAAACGAGCACTTCTGAAAGGAAAGAATGCTATACGCGAGGAAATCATGTCCAAGGTGCCACTTCTATTGGAATCAGGTGGCTACTTCCCATCCGTGGACCACTTCGTGCCGCCTGATGTGACATGGGAGAACTACCGCTACTTCATCAATAGCCTGCGGGAAGTTGCTGGACTTAGCAAACTGCCCGAATAACCCTGAAACAGATTCTAATTTCTGATAAGTACACATGAACTTCGTGACAGAGGCATCACGCCGAAGTCTCGCCTAGTACTTTGATGCGCCTATCTCTTCCATCTTTCCTGTCACGGTAAAGACCACCCGCTCGCAGATATTGGTTACCCTGTCGGCGCTGCGCTCCAGATTGTGAGCCACCCATATAAGACGTGTTGCTCTCGTGATAGTCCTAGCGTCTTCAAGCATGAAGCTAATCAACTCCCGATAAACCTGATTGTAGAGATTGTCAACCTCGTCATCCTCAGCAGCGATTTTCCTCGCGGCATCAGCGTCGCGGTCCACAAAGGCATCCAGGCTTCGGCGTAGCATATCGTTCACCTTTTCCGCCATGCGGGGTACGTCAATCAACGGCTTTAGGGGAGGCTCATCGCCTATCATTACCACAATCTTGGCTATGCCCTCCGCATGATCCCCAATTCGTTCTACCTCCGTTATGATATTCAGCACGGAGACAATAGAACGTAGGTCGCTGGCCATAGGTTGCTGGGTAGCAATAAGCTGGATACACTTTTCCTCTATCTTGAATCGCTTCTCGTTTATTTTAAGATCATCAGTTATTACCTCCTGTGCCATATCCAGGTCTCTCTTTTTCAGAGCCTCAATGGAACGGCTGATGGCCTTCTCCACCATGCTTCCCATGACGAGAACATCGTCCTGAATTTCCCTTAGTCTTTTGTGGAATGTTGCCCTCATCTCCATTTATCAAAACCTCCTGATGGCCTCTAACCAAATCGGCCGGTGATATAGTCTTCTGTGCGTTTATCTTTAGGATTGGTAAAGAGCTGAGACGTTGGGCCATGCTCGACCAAAACTCCCGCTCTATCTTCTTCCATCATCAGGAAGGCAGCTACATCTGATACCCGCGCCGCCTGCTGCATATGCGGAGGCTGAGATACATGGGTGACACTCATGGTATTGTTAGTAATGATACTGACTTAGCGTGAGGAGTTACCATAATGAGAAAGTCGGCAAGCTTCTACTTCTTTA
>Ga0315533_1001036_pt1 | contig 22224 bp, 21 predicted proteins | sample SalMarSW160130MG_FD_203081 | JGI IMG/M metagenome (GOLD analysis project Ga0315533, IMG submission 203081) | Salt marsh sediment microbial communities from the Plum Island Ecosystem LTER, Massachusetts, United States - Salt Marsh Sediment SW1601-30 ... | reverse complement strand
GAAACGAGATGCCCGCTGCGCCGAAGATGTCGGCTATCTGGATTATGGTGATGTTTTGATACTGGCTGTGCGCGAGGAATCGCCAGAAGAAACCTCCGAGGAAAAGGCCGCGCAGGCGTTCGGCGCCAACGAAGAGGATGGGTACGGCCAGGCATAATGGTATCTTTTTTATTCTGCAGTAGCGCAGAGAAAGGGCGAGAATGGGCCAGAAAATTGCGGTGTAGAGGCAGAACGAGGTCCAGCCGAGCAGGGTTATCGGGGCTATCCAGTATATGTTGCCCAGCCAGTAGCAGGCAGCGACCAAATATGCGGCGAGAGCGAGGGATTTTGGCTTTGCATCAGATGAGCAGGCCAGGATAAAGGGTACAAGCGACACCCAAGCCAGAAACGAGAGGCTAATCGGTGCCTGTATCACCGTGAGCATTATTGCAGAGGCGATGAAGGGCAGGCAGAGCAGGAGGGAATTTTTCAGGGTTGCTTTTTTCAATCGGCGATACCCTCTAAAGCCATTGCTATCTCTTTCTTACTATATCGCTTATGGTTGTCCATTCGCACGGCAAATTGATTTGCGACAAGCTCCAAAAGTTTTTTGTCGGCGGTAATTTGTTTTGCCGGTCTTCTTATATCGAACACCAGCCTCTTGAGTTCGTTTAGTTCAGTGGTATTTAGAAACAAATTGGTGGGGTGTTGCTCTTTTAATTCAGTGAGGCGTTCTTTTGCGTTTTCGACGTATTTTTCGGAGATATCCAGTGTGACGTAGTTTCTGTTTAGTTGGTATGCGGCGGCGGCGGTGGTTCCGGAACCGCTGAAAGGGTCGAGGACACAATCACCGGGATTGGAGCTTACGGCTATGATTCTTTTGAGCAGGCTTTCTGGCATCTGGCAGGGGTGCCAGCCGGCGCGCTCCTTGAAGGTTCCACAGACACGTGAGTATTCGGTCCAGACGTCGTCCGGCATTTTGCCTGCGGGATTGGCGCGCCTGTCATTATAGATTAGCTGGCGGTCTGAGGGGACACGGACGGCGAGGTCGTTAAACGTGAAGCCGGTTTTGTCCTTGACGAAGTAAAAGATGTGGGTGTGTGAGCGGGCGAATTTTGTTTTCATCTGCTGGCCGAAGGTGTAGTGCCAGATAATCCAGTTGCGCATTACTAACTTCAGTTCGTCGGCTATGATTTTTACGTTGGCGGCGTAGTCATCGCCGATTGCGATGTAGAATGAGCCGTGGGGCATAAGGGCTTTTTTGCAGGCGGTCATCCAGTCTTTTGTCCATGCGATGTAGTTTTTGCTTTTTATCTTGTCGTAGTACTTGTCGTATTTGTAGCCGATGTTGAAGGGCGGGTCGGCGAATATAAGGTCGGCGAAGGGTTTGCGTACCTTGCTGAGGACCTCTATACAATCGCCGCATATAATTTTGTTGAGCAGTTTCTGCATAGAGCTATTTTATAAAGCGTTTTGGTCTATGCAAGAAGCAATCGCGGAATCATCTGAAGCGGGTATGAAAATATACTCAGCGGATGAAATTTTATGAAGGATACAGAAGAGCCGTGTGTGGAATCGGATGTTGAAGAATAAGTGAGCGCATAAAAAAAACAGGGTTGGGTGCGGAGGGAGAGGAGAAAGCGAGATAACCCCAACCCTGTAGAATGCTGCTGTCATTATATATCAAGGTGGTATGGAAATCAACACATTTTTTCAAAAAATTTTTAAGCTTGATTTTTTAAGCCGGATTTGGTATGGTGGATAAAGCTTAGCGGTGTAGAACAGCAGCTATGAATGCAGAATCGCAGATTTTATCTGTATTCAAGAGAAAATGAATTGGCCGTTAGTGAAGCAAAATTAACGGCTGAGTTACAATGCGCTAATGGGTTTTTGGAGGGTAAGTTATGTATAGGATTGCATTTATCGTTTCCTTAGTCATCATTTCTGCGCATCCGGCGCTGGGTTTATCCGGTTCTGGGACGGAGGCGGAGCCGTGGAGGATTGAGACGCCGGCGGATTTCGACGAGTTTGCGGCTGATGCGAATTACTGGGCCGGCTATACCCGCATGGAGACGGATATCAATCTGGCCGGGTTGACTTATACCACAGCCGTTATTGCTCCAGATACCTATAAATACGGTTTTGATTTTGACGGCACGGCTTTTATAGGTGTGTTTGACGGAAACGACCATGAGATAATAGGCTTAACGATAGATGATGGTGGCACCGGTAATGATTTTTTAGGGCTTTTCGGCTGTATCGGAGAGGGTGGCCAAGTTAGCAGCCTGGGCCTTGAAGGTGGCTCTGTCAGCGGTGATGACTATGTCGTCGGCGGCTTGGTGGGGTGGAATAATCGTGGTAGTATCTCGAACTGCTATTCTACCGGCTCTGTCAACGGTGATTGGTGTGTCGGCGGCTTAGTGGGGATTAATGGTGGCAATGTTTCGAATTGCTATTCTATGGGCAATGTAAATGGTGACGAGTATGTTGGCGGCCTGGTGGGGATAAATGGTGGCAGTGTCTCGAACTGCTATTCTACAGGTGATGTAAATGGTGCTGAAGATGTCGGCGGCCTTGTGGGGGAAAATTATTATGGCAGTATCGCGAACTGCTTCTGGGATACCGACACACAGACCCACGGCGTAACCGACAGTTTTGGTACTAACACAGGCACAGTTACAAATGTCGCGGGTCTTCCGACCGCCCAAATGCAGACAATGAGTACGTTTACCGATGCCGGCTGGGACTTTGTTGACATTTGGGACCTTACTTGTGAGGGAATGAACTATCCGAGGTTCATCCGGCAGAAAACAGCAGCAGATTTTCTATGTCCGCGCGGAGTGGATTTTAGAGATTACTCATTCTTTGCCGATTACTGGGGGGATACCAATTGCGGAGATGCTAATGACTGCAACGGGACGGATTTTGACCTCTCCGGAACGGTGGATATAGGGGATTTGGAGATATTCTGCGGCCATTGGCTCGAAGGGGCGGGCGGTTGAGTTTTAGTCACGGAGGCGGCGAGGCGGATTTGGGGGGATTTGTATTTGGCTGAGAACGGCCGATAATTGTGCGGATTATCAATCGAAAAGGGGCGGGTTTTTTTGTGTCCATTTTCTGTTTATTAATTTATCGGCGGTATGCTTTTGGCGTGTCCGATTTGCTAAAGTGGCAGAGATGCTTTGTCGACAAAACAGTGGCATTATTGTGAGGTTACGAGGAATTTCTGTTTTGTGGGACAGTTTGTCTTAGCCCGCAAGGGAAATAGTATGCCGGATGAACAATTCAGACTGATTGACCTTATAGACGATTTGTCGGCTGGTAAGGATGTCTTTTTCAAGCTGGTTTATCGCGTCAAGGACGTGATGACCAAAGATGTCAAGACACTGACACTGGACAATACGATAGAGAAGTGTCTGAAGTTTATGGAAGAGAACCATTTCCGACACGTCCCGGTTGTAGACAGGCCGACCGGTGAAGAAGCAACGCCATACTTCATTGGTATTGTTTCTCAACGTGATGTTTTCCGGCAAATATCTCCTTATGCGGGCAAACTGGGGCAGACGGATTCAGACTCCAGGGCACTGAAACAGCCTCTTGTCCAAATCGTTAACAGAGAACCGAAGTCGGTATCCCCTGAGACAACGATAGAGGATATGATTACCGTCATGGTTGGTAATCATGTCAATATGGTGCCTGTTCTCGTAGACCGCAATTTAGTTGGTGTCGTTACGTCTACGGACATTTTGAAGCTGTTTATCAGACTTGATAAAATCCGCAAGATATGCTCAAAGATGGAAGATGCTGAGCAAAGGAGGCGATTTGTCGACCTGCTGTCGGGGAGTTCGGATGAGGTGATGCCCGCCTTCTCGACGGTCCTTCGGACAGTTGAAGATATTATGACCAATGATATTTTTTGTCTTGAGGAACAGGACAGCCTGGCTCGCGTGATAGAGGTTATGCAGAGTGGCAAAATCAGACACATTCCGATAGTGAATACGCAGAAGAAACTCGTTGGTATCATCTCAGATAAAGATGTACTTCGTTATCTTCCGTTTTTGAGGCCCGGCGCCGACACATTTCACGACAGGCTGTTTGAAGTTGCCCCAAACAATGCGGCGATAAAGCAGGTTCTGCGTGATATTATCAAGCGAGACGTAACAAGTGTTGAGCAGAGCTGTGATTTTTATACAGCAGTGAGAATGCTGTATGAGAAGCATATAAGCTGTCTGCCTGTTACGGACGCGGATAAAAAGCCTGTTGGAATCATTACCGTGACAGACGTGATGCGCGGCTTGCAGGCCGCCTACGGGCTTTATGAGAAATCCATGGTTAATTGACCCTGTTTGTCCATACCTTTCACACACTGACACTGCAAATTGAACTCATACTCGAATGCACACCAAACACAAGGGAATTAAAAGGAACTTGGCTTGATTGAGGTTTGCCTTGACGTGTCGGAAGAGGTCATCGATATGAGTCAATCATTTCTCGTTTGAAAGAGCTATTTCCAATTGCAGTACTAAAGATGGCAGGTTGCCGGATACGATTTTCCAGACTATATCCAAATCGACATCGAAATAGCCGTGAATGAGGCGGTCCCTGGTTCCAGCAATCTGTCGCCAGGGAATGTTCGAATAGCTTTGCCGGCACTGTTCAGAAACGCTCTTGGCTGCTTCACCCAGGATTTCCAGAAGGCGTACGAGTGCCAGCGCAAGCTTCTCATCTTTTTCGAGGTCCTCTCTGTTGCAGTTTTTAGTGAGTTGCAGCGCTTTGGATGCGGCGTCAAGCATGTGACGCAGGCGGACGACATCGTCAGTCCTTGACATATTGCACCTCGGCTTCAGTCAGTACAGTTTCGCGGAAGTATCGGCTGAGGAAATTGGGTGTATGCAGCTCAACCTTTCGTGCAAGTAACTTTGAGAGTTCAGCTTCCATATCGAAAAAGTCAAAGCCCGGCACGTGGGCCTTTTCGAATTCTACCAGCACGTCCACATCGCTGTCCGTTGTGAAATCGTCCCGTAGGGCAGAGCCAAAAACGGAAAGCCTGCGAATGTGATGGCGCCGGCAAAAATCTATGATTTTGTCCTTCGGTATAGTAAGATTTTTGTTCATCACTAAGTCTCTATGTCGACTTCTTGGTGTCCAACGCGCATTATAGTTCAAAAACCACTAAAAACCAACTGATATCTTGACTGTTTTTCTAATTGGGCTTGATTAGCTTTTGCTCTTCGAATATTCTGCCGGAGAGGTAGTCGGTGAAGGTGACCATCACCGTCAGCGGCTCTTCGTAGCTATCGAGCTTGTCGGAGACGTCGAAAGTCAATCTGTAATGGGTTTTCATCAGTGCGTTGAACCAAAGCTTTCTTAGCCGGTCTGGTGTAATGTGCCATTTGCCGAGAACGACAGGGTCCCGGTCTTTGTCCAGGTCCAACAATCGTATGTGAACATCGGCGGGAACCTTTATTATGTCACCCTCCTGGTCTACAGGTTGTATGTAGACGATTAGGGTTTCCCTTTTGCCGTCTTTGTCTTTGTCATAAAGATTGGTGTATTTTGTAATCCTGATGCTTTGCACTTCGTAAATGTCTTTGAGCTTGACGTCATCGGGCAGGCCGTGCAGAGTGTTTATCTGTTTTTGGAGGTCTTTGTTTTTTGATTCCAACTGTCCGATTTGGCGGGCCAGGCCTTTTTTATCCTGCGTTAATGTCTCTACCTGTTTGGCTAATGGATTTTTGGGTGTCTGGCTGCTTTCACAGCCTGCGACAAAATACAGACAGAAGACAGAGGACAGAAGACAGAATATTGAATATCGAAGAAGGAATGTCGAATTCCGAAGTTTATGATTCATTATTCGATGTTCGCTATTCATGATTCGCTGTTTAATGTTCATTATTCCTTCTCCTGCTGCCTGACGATTTCAGGCGCTTTTTGCAAAATTCTGTCTGCGAGACCGTACTTGATAGCTTCTTCAGGGTCAAGCCAGAGGTTTCGGTCGCAATCCTTTTCGACTTTATCCGGTTTTTGGCCGGTGTGTTTTGCCAATATGTTATATAATCTGCTTCTCAGTCGCAGTATTTCCTTTGCTTCAATATCGAGGTCGGTTGCCGGCCCTTCGAGTATGCCTGTGATTAGGGGCTGGTGCAAAAGGATTCTGTTGTTTGCCAACAGGAACCGCTTCCCGGGCTTTCCGCCTGCCAGTAGTACCGCCGCCATACTTGCAGCCTGTCCGACGCAGTATGTTGCGACGTCACAGCGCAGGAACTGCATTGTATCATAGACGGCGAGACCTGATGTGATAGAGCCGCCCGGTGAATTGATATAGAAATGCATGTCGGTCTTGTTGTCTTCGTTGCTCAAAAAGAGCATCTGAGCAATAATCAGATTTGCGACGGCATCATCGAGCGGGCCGCCGAGAAAGACGATTCTGTCTTTTAGCAGCCTTGAATAGATGTCGTAGGCTCGTTCTGTTCGCCCACTTTTCTCAATTACTATCGGTACTAAATTTTGATTCATAGCCATATTATTTATCTCGTATTGGAATTTTACTTTTTGTTTTTATCTTTCTTTTTTTCTTTGTCTTCTTTTTCGCCTTCTTCTTTTTTTTCTTCTTCGTGCAGTACCTCATCGATAAGGCCGTACTGATGGGCTTCCTCGGCGGTCATATATCTGTCTCTTTCTGTCTCGGCGGCGATTTTTTCAATGGGCTGTCCGGTGTGTTTTGCGAGGATTTCGTTAATCATTTTTTTTGCCTTTAAGATTTCTTCGGCCTGTATTTTGATGTCGGCGGCCTGACCGGTGACACCTCCCCAGACCTGATGGAGCATAAGTTTTGCGTGTGGGAGTGCGTGTCGTTTGCCCTTTGTGCCTGCTGCCAGTATAATCGCAGCACCAGATTGTGCCCTGCCGATGCAGTAAGTTGCGACCGGCGAACTGACAAAGCGAATAGTATCGTAAATGGCCATCGTATCGTCGACGCTGCCTCCGGGAGAGTTGATGTAGAGACTGATTTCATTATTTTTTTTGAGATTGTCCAGATAGAGCATCTTCATAATAATGCGGGCAGCACTTTCGTAATTTATCTCGCCTATCAAAAACACGATGCGGTTCTCCAGCAACATATCGTCGAGACTCATCTGGCGGTATCGCTGATACTGGCCGGCAGGACCGTACTGATTGTATGGCTCCAAGTTTTTGATTGTGTTTTTACCGGGATGTTCGATAAACATATATGTTTTCCTTTATAAAAATCGTATTCTTTACTTTATATCTCATATTTTTTTATCATTGCAACCAAGATATGGTTTTATTCGGCCTTTTTTAGTCTCTACTTTTCTTGTTATCCCGTATGTAAGCTGCCGGTCTATTTTTGTTTTGAAGCCTTTTTGGGTTTTTTAGAATCTTTTTTCTCAGTCGTTGCTGTTTTTTTAGCGGTCTTTTTGGCTTTTTTCTCAGTTATCTTCGCGGACTCAAGCAGTTTGGCGATACACTTGTCTTCACGTACCTGTAATCTGAACTGTGCGAGCGAACCATCTCGCAGCATCTGCTCTCTCATCCTTTCGGGCCGTTGTCCTTTCTGAATGGCTAACTGTGCAATGTGGCCGTTAATCTCTTCTTCTGTTACATCCATTTCAAGCTTATCGGCGATTTTGTCCATTATGAAGAATGTTTTGAGCTGCTGTTTGGCCTGTTGTTCACTGCCTGCGCGTAGCTGTTCCATTTGCTGATCAACCTGCTCACGTGGCAGTCCCCGCATCAGCAGGTTGGTGTACTGCCTTTGCAGCAGCGAGGTCGAATGTTCAGCTACGATATCCAGCGGCAGGTCAAAATCGGTATTTTCGAGCAGATACTGATAAATCTGCTCAGCCATCTCGTTTCTGACTTGTGACTCTAATCGGGTCTGAAGGGAATCGCGAATTTTTTCCCTGAGCTCGTTTTCATCTTCGACGTTATACCTGTTGAGGAAATTTTCGTCCAGGGCGGCAGGTTTTAGGAACTTGATATCTTTGACGATAATCTGGATATCCACCTTTTTGCCTCGATAGTCTTCTCTAAAAAATGTTTTCGGGACGTCGACAGTTGTTTTCCTGGTATCACCTGCTTTTGCTCCTGCCAGGACTTCGTCGAGGTTCTCGACGGGAACGGCACCGACGAAACCATTTGGCCTTATATATATCTCGATATTGTCGAGTTTCTCAGCCTGCTCGACGTCTTCCGCTTCGAGGATGGTGTCGGCAATAATCTGGTCGTCGACTTCGGCGGGTTCGTCCTTCCGTGGTGTCCAGACGCCGGACCACTTTCGTAATTGTTCCAATTCTCTGTCGATTTGGTCGTCTGTGACTTGCAGTTTTGCCTTAGTTACCGGTATCCCTTCAAGCTTTGGCAAATCAAATTCAGGCCTGACCTCGACCTCAAAATCGAAAGTAAGTGGGCCTTCGGCGGGCAGCTCTATATTTTCGTAAATATTTATCTTATCTTTTTCTTTTCTGATAGGGTACCTCTTGCCGTCGTCGGTTACAAGCCATCCACTATCTGGCTGTTCAACAGAGATTGTGGCTTGTTCGGAAAGGGCGGCGTTGTTTTTTTCAAACTCCTTGCGCAGCTCATCCGAGATTATGCCTTTTTGCAAGTCAGCCTGGAACTCCAATTCAGAGCTCCACAGAAACCTCTTTTCAATATCAATGTCCGGCTCACGAATGGTGTCCAGCTTGCCATTCTTGATTGCTGAGTCGCTGGCATCGGACATCAGTTTCAGCTTGATTTGCTCTGTTGTTTCTTTGCCGAACCTCTTTTCAAGCAGCCTTCGGGGAGCGCGGCCCTTTCTGAAGCCGGGCACGAGGGCCTCTTTGCGCAATGTTGCGTATTGTTCGTCGGTAGCGGCCTTTATCGACTCTTCGGGTATTTCGATAATGACCTTTTTCCTGCAGGGGCCTGCTTCCTCGATGGTTACGGTGTTTTTGGAAGCCTGCGTTTGTTCTTCTTCTTCTTTTGTCTCTGTGGCTTGTTCGTCTTCAGCCATTTTGGTGCTCCTGAACGTTATGCTTTTGTAGCTTCGGGATATTAAACAAAAAAGGCATCAACCCGCCGTTTTGCTTCGCAAAAAGAAGCAGCGGGCTTTAGCCAACTTCCAGAATTTTCAATCCGACACCACTGCGGTGCGGGACTTTAACATATCGGCGACCAACGCCAAACTACTGTGCTTAGCCGGTAACTCGCCGATACTATATTCTCTATATTCCTTTATAGTAGTTTGGTACAGCGGGCGATGAGATTTGAACTCACGACATTCACGTTGGCAACGTGACGCTCTACCACTGAGCTACGCCCGCGTGTTCGTATTGCGTTCTGCGTATTGCGTATATCGAGCTTGACACTTCTTACAATTGCAATTATAGGGAGTATTATCGGTTAGGCAAGGGGATTTTTCAAAATTTTGGACTGTTTGGAGCTGGATTTTTGGTTTTAGCTGGCCGGAATTGACGTTCGGGCGGGGCTGTGGTATACTCAGTGCGATTGAAATAATATTTGGGGGATTTAAAGATGGCTGAAAAAGAGAGGGTAGAGTCAAGAAGGCGGATTGTAGCGTTTTTCTTTACGCTCGTGGGAATTGTATTGGTGGGGGGAATCTGGATATTGAAGAGCGGGACGAAGCCGGGGATTATTTTAGCTTCGGAAGAAAGACAAGCGGATGCCAACCAAGCGCCAGCCGATGTGAACGAGCAGGGGGGTAAAGTTTCTCGGCCTGACCATAATCATCCGGTTTTTGCCGAGCGTGTCGATGAACGAAAGAGGATGGTCGACAGGCAAATCCGGGCGCGGGATGTCAAAGACCCGAACGTGTTAAAGGCGATGCAGATTGTGCCGCGGCATGCCTTTGTTCCGCGCCGTCAACAACAATCCGCATATATGGACTTTCCGCTGCCTATCGAACATAATCAGACTATCAGCCAGCCTTACATCGTGGCCTTTATGACGGATTCGTTGAAGCTTCGGCCCGACTCGAAGGTATTAGAGATTGGGACGGGTTCGGGTTACCAGGCGGCGGTCTGCGCCGAAATTGCACGAGAAGTCTACACGATTGAGATTGTGGAAGGGCTTGCGAAAACCGCTAAAGAACGGTTGGAAAAACTCGGCTACAAGAACGTGTTCGTCAAGGCCGGTGACGGTTTCTTCGGCTGGCCTGAGAAAGGGCCCTTTGATGCGATAATCGGGACGGCCGCTGCGAAGCGCATTCCTGAGCCGTTGTTAGAACAATTGAAGCCGGGCGGGCGAATGATTATACCAACGGGCAGTGCGTTTGGATTTCAGTATCTGGAGCTGGTTGCGAAGGACAAGGAAGGCAAAATTCGCAAGAGCAGGGTGATGCCCGTGCGATTTGTCCCCATGACGGGGGAAGTGCAAAAATAGTACAAGCAGACAATTGTCAGGTGCAGAAGAATTTGTATGTGGTGCACAACTTATGGGCGTTAGAATATCGAATATCGAACAAGGAATTTCGAATAACGAAGTGAGATTCTTCACTCCGCAGCGCATCGCTCAGAGCTAAAGGGTATTTTCGCTCGTGATGAAGATGGTTATTTTAGCTGTTATAAAGAATACTTTAGCAGGTGAGGTGTATTGCGGCGGCGACTTTTACTCCGGCCTCTGAGAACTCGTTGAATTTTTGGACGGCTTTGTAGCTGTCAAACATTTCGAGCTGGATATTACGTTTCTTTAAGGCCTGGCGGGTTTCATCAGGTATTTCCATCAGGCCTGAAGCGCCGCAGCCGACGACGAGGACGGAGGGTTTGGCTTTCAGGATGGACTTCACATCTTCGGCGGTTAGGGAGTGGCCCTGCTTTCGCCACCAGTCAGGCTGAACTGTGTCGCCGAGGATAATCAGGTCGCTGGTATAGCTTTTGCCATTGATAATGATTTTACCGAATTGGTAAGAGTCAATGTGCATAGGTCACACCGTTCATATACGATATTGATTTCAGGTCTTAGCTTTCCGTGTCTGGGCCGGGCATCTTTTGCTTTTTGCAGTACGCAAAAATGTACCAAAAGGGGAAATACCAGAAGGCGGCTCCCGAAATGATGGTCAGAAGGAGCAGCAACTCATTGTCATACTGTAAACCAACGACGGTGAGCAGGTGATAGAAGCCAAGCTGAGCCAGGATTGCGAAGACAACGAGAACGATGAATATCAACCGTCTTTTCATTTTGTTTGTACCTCCTGTTCAATTGTTCGAACTTGCGGAGAACGAACGTAAATTTGGATTCCGCTTGATGCTCGAATTATAATGGAAAGCCAGGTATAAGTCCATGCAAAAATTTAATTATCATATTTTTTTTGAGTAAAAACATGCTGGAGTAAAGGGGGTGAATCCGCTACAACAATATTTCGTGTGTATTACCGTGTATCGGGAGTTGTGGTTGTATTTTGAGGCAGTCTATATGGATGCGAAGAAAACGGGTGTTTTGGCGATACTTGGGGCCAGCCTGATGTGGTCTGTTGAGCCTATTTTTGCCAAATTGGCTTACGCGAACTCGGATTTTATTCAAACCTCCGGCATTCGGGCGATAGTTGTTGCGGTCATAGCGCTGCTGTATGTTCTTTTGACGAATAAGGGTAACTTCAAGGTAACAAAAAAGCAATTGCCGAAACTGGTCTATATCGGGTTTGCGGGGACGGTATTTGCGGATTTGCTTTACTTCTTTGCGCTGACGAAAATCCCCGTGATTAACGCGGTGTTGATAGGCCATATGCAGCCGATTTTTATTATCCTGATAGGATTCTTTATTCTCAAAGAGGACAAGCTAACGAGGTTCGATTACTTAGGGATATTGATTATGGTAATCGCGGGGGTGCTTGTAACAACGAAGACGGCGGGGAATTTTTCCGAAATGAGATTCGGAACAGTGGGGGATGTATACGTGCTGCTGGCGACGGTGGCGTGGTCGACGACGGCCATCGTGATGAGGAAATATCTGAGAGGACTTAATGCGGGCGTGGTGACATTTTATCGGTACACGATTGCCTCGGCGATCTTTGTCGCTTACTTACTGCTTAGGTCGTCACTGGTTTTGGCCAATATCTACCAGGTCCTGGTCGGCCTTGTGGTCGGGGTGGGAACAATTCTTTATTATGAGGGATTGAAGCGTATCAAGGCCGCGCAGGTTTCGGCGCTGGAGCTTTCGACGCCTTTTTTTGCGGTCGTTTTTGCCTTTTTGATTTTGCGGGAACGAGCAACCGTTATGCAGGTCACAGGCATTGTGTTGTTGGTCGTGGGTATCTTACTTCTGTCGAGGAAGGAAGAGGCGTATTTTTGATACATTTGAGGTAAGGGGAGAGATTGGCAGGTTTTTGGTTGATTGATAAATAAAGAAGGGCTGTAAACATAAAGCTTACAGCCCTTTCGAAATCAATTCGTGTGCAACAGCGGCACTTTTAGCCACCCCACTGCCGGATTCTGATCTGCCCCCGGACGAGGTCAACCAGACTACCTGTATCATATTCGTCGAAGATGGTAATCCAGATGCTGTCAGGTTGGTCATATATCTCGACCATGAAGTAGTGCTCACCTGCACCGTTGATGGTGCCGACGCCGGCAAACCACGCCGAGCTTTTGTCCTCGGAGACCACGAGGTAGTCGAACTCCGTCGCGCGGAACCTATTGCTGCCCCACCTGAATCGCATCCATCCGTAGGGCGTATTGCCCCACTGCCGAACGAAGAATCCCAGGAACGCCTTTCCGCAGGTTGAGCCCTCATCCGCTATCCAGCCTGCGCCCGTGACGAAGCTGAACGCGTCAGGGTCGTACACAGCCGCGTAGGCCGTGCTCGTAGCCTCTCCGCCATTTTGATCCGTCACCGTAACAGTGACGGTATACACGCCCGTCGTCGGATACGTATGCGTACCGGTCACGCTCATTTCCGTTTCGTTCACAACGCCGCTCTCGGGTGTTCCTCCCTCTTCCCAGACGATCGCCGCCGTGTGTGTTCCGCCATCAGCATCAGTAAACGTCGCTGTCACCGCAGTCGGTGAGCCCAGCGGTGTCGGCTCGATGGTGATTTCCGTGATCTCGGGAGGAATGGCAAGAATTTCAAGAACCATATCATCTGATACAGTTTCCTTGCCATCGGTTACTTCCAGCGTAAGAGTGTGAGTCCCAACACCCAGATACGACGGTAAGATGGTATCCAAGTCTAATGGTGCTTCGCCGTTTTCGCCTACGGGGATCCAGAGTGTAAACTCAACCACATCCCCTTCAAGCTCCTCAATCCATCGGTACTGTAAGGAGTCCGATACATCTTCATCGGTTGCTGTGCCATCGATTATTGTTGATGCAACGTCCAAAGTAGAAACCGTGACATCGGGGCCGGCATCAGCAACTGGAGGCGTATTCTCCGGGGGCGCGCCGCCTGTATCAACCAAAATAATGGGGGTATCACTATTAAACAGCAGGCTAATAGGTGTGCCGTTTTCATAAGTTCCCTTTAGTGTTCCACTCCCGCCGGAAGGTGTCCATGCGCCATATCCAATAGGAACAGGAGGATTAGGAAAATCCTCCTCTGCAAAATCTGTCCCGTAGACCGTAACGGTTCCAGTTCCATAGAGAGTGTCGATAAACCCGTCTACAATACCAGCATGGATCACTACGATACCTGCCACGTACATATTTCCTTCTTCAGCGGGATCATCGGCAATGTGGGCATCGCCCTCCATTGTTACACTTGCCCCGGGCAATACCCAAACCTCACCTATTATTGTGGAGTTAACTGTATATGTACCTTCAGGAAACTCGACATAGGCCCAAACCATCGGCGGGACGCACAGCAAAATCACCGTCACAGCCCATAAAATTTTCGAACATTCTGCCTTGATCCATCCTTCTTTTCTTTCCATAATTCGCCCCTTCATAATAGAAATTCCAAGTTTTGAGTTACACTATCAGGGATATTATCGGTCGAAGCAGAGTTTTTTCTATACTTTTTTGCTGAAAAAAGTGGATTTTTTATTGGACGTATTGTTTTGTAGACAGAATTTGTCGGCAAAGTAGGCCCTAGTAATGGCCGATATTGGTGGTATCTGTCCTTACTTCACCCTTTTATTGGGGAAGGTAAAATGAAAATTAGGGCATTCACACTCGTTGAAGTTCTTATAGTTGTAGCGATACTGGGTATCCTTGCCGCGGTCGTTCTACCTACATATCAGGGTCAGACTACAAGTGCACGGGAGTCAGCGGCAAAAGATAGTCTGAAGACGATGCGAATCCAGATAGAGCTGTATAAGATGCAGCACGATGGAACCCCGCCTGGCTACGCAAATGGCTTTCCAGTGTCAACAGCGACACTGAGACTACAATTCGTAGGAACCACGAAAGCAAATGGTGCCGCTTCTTCTTCCAAGATCCCTTCCACAACTTACCCATACGGGCCTTATGTGAGGGAACTGCCCGAAAATCCGTTTAACAACAAATCGAATATTGCCTACGTAGCTGAGGGGACAGCTTTCTCTGCGGCGGTGAACGGGACCTCCAGTGGATGGTTATATAAAAAGGAGACAGCCGATTTCGTAATCAACTGGACGGGCACGGACCAAAAGGGCGTGAACTTTTACGATTATTAGTGGTTTATAAAACGATAAATGCGCGTTGGGTACTGAAAGTTTGTTCAAGATAATCCCAAGATTGTCCCGCACCAATTGAGCTAAGGCTTACGCCTAATTGGTGCGGGACTTTCACATATCAATAAAATCCGAATGCCGTTCTTATTTGACCTTTCCCGTGGCTGCGAACTCTACGCCGCGGGTGATTATCTTCTGCACATTAGGATTGCTCAGTGCCTTGCCATCGTGACCGAAGGCGTTGTGAACGACACGGCCCCTGCCATATTTCTTTGTGAAGACGAGGGGCTCGGTCTTCTTACTCCAATCGGAGTAGGCCTCCACGAGGACGTTGATTTCGCCGGTGCCCTGCAGCTTTGAGTAAAGCTCGTCATCGGTCTTGAAGTTGCTCATTCCTTTGGTAATGGGGTGTTCGGTGTTTACGACCTTTGCCTCGAAGACACTTCGTGGGCCGTGGCCTGAGGTGCCCATAATCCATTTTCTGCCGCAGAGCTTGCCGAACTCTTCCCACTTGGCGAACGAGGCGGTGGCCAGGTGCTGGACAAAGAAGCCCTTTCCGCCCTTAACGAAGTTGAGGAGGTTTTCCTGGGCCTCTTCGGGAAGCATTTTGACACGCGTACAATAAATCATAAATACAATCACATCGTATGACTTCAGCGCGGTTTCGGATTCGAGGATGTAGGGGTCTTCGCATACCCTTACGTCGAACTTCTTGGAGTCTACGAGGGCTTTGCGGGTTGTCTCGGACATTTCCCGCCAGTTATGTGCCCCCACGTCATCGCCGGTAATGAGCAGGGCCCTGATTTTTGCAGGCTTCTCGGCTGCATCGGCTGCGGGACAAAAACTCATCGCTACAATACACGCCAGTGTCAGTACATAAACTAAACGCCTCATCTCATTTCTCCTTTCTGCCACAATATTAAAGCTGGTGTCCACGGTGGACGCCGTGTAGTACAAGATTTATTAAGCTATCAGGTCGACAAGACCATACATTAAAATCCCTGAAAAATCAAGAGCTTATGCAGTCCGGCATTTCAGATATAGATGATTAAATCACCCTGCCAATAGCTCCGAAAGTATTACCCTACCAAAACTATCAGAGATTTTCAAGTGATTTTATCTTTTCTTTCGAGTGGTTCGTGAAAGCCGGCCGGCAATATTATTATAATGGTCGATTAAGCGCTAAGGTCTGCGATGTGGGCGGCATATTCGATTTGCTAAAGGTTGAGATTGCTTCGCTCGCAATGACATCCATAGGCACAGCAAATGAATACATTTATTATAAGGTATTATTCCGGCCCATACGACCTGTAAGGCAAATCGACCGCATAGTCACGGATTATTTCATCGTAATCATCGAGCCAGTAGGCCCTGGGATTTCTCTTTAGAACGAGAAAACAGCCGCTATCAGCATCGTCGGCCGCGCGGTGATATTTGAAGTACACCCGGTTTTTTGTTATGCCGACGATTTCGATTTTGCCGGTTGAATGTGACATTACGAAGCGCAGGCGTTTAGCCAGGCCGGATACGAGAGCTTTGGCTTGCTCTACAATCTGGTATCCTTCTTCGATAGGCACAGTATAAGGCTTGTTGCCAAGGGACGGACGACACTGGAAAATATAGTAGGGGACCGCGCCGATATAGGAGAGTTTGCCGAGCAGCTCTGCCAGGACGTTCGGGTTGTCATTGAGCCCTCTTATCAGCGGCGTTTGGTTTGCTATCATTGCTCCGGCTTTCTGGAGAAGATGGACCGCTGTGACGGCGGGCCCGGTCAATTCTCTCGGGTGAACAAAGTGAGTCATTATGTATATCTTTTTATGCCTGGTGCTGTATGTTTCTATCATTTTCGGCAGCGCCGGGTCATCGAGAATCCGATACGGATTGAAAGCCGGTATTTTTGTCCCGATGCGAATTATCTCAACGTGGTCAATAGTCCTCAATTGGCGAATGATATTTTCGAGTTGCGATGTCTTCAGCACCAGAGGGTCGCCGCCGGTCAGCAGCACATTTGTTATCTCAGGATGTTGTCTAACGTACTGTATTGCCGCTGGTATATCCTGCAGGCGTACGCTCTTCGGCTCTATGAAAACGCGCTTTCGGAAACAGTATCGGCAAATGCCATCGCAGATGTTGCTGACCAGGAAAAGTGCGGTCGAATTATACTTGTGTTCCAGGCCGGGGATAACCGTATAGGCTTGCTCATCGGAGGGGTCGAGGCGGCCCCACTCGTCGAGCTCCTGCACATTCGGGATGACAATTCTGCGTATCGGGTCGGCCGGGTCATCCCAGTCAATCAGGGAGAAATAATAATCGCTGCAGCGAAAAGGAAACTTGTCGGTGACCGTCTTTAAATCGGCGGTTTCCTGTTCGCTGAGCTGAGCCAACTGCTCTATTTTCGTGACGTATTTGGTTTTATCCGACATTTCCTATTTACTCGATATATCAGTCTGCCAAGCTCTCTGTTATTAGATTACTCGCTCATTCCCGATTTTTCAAGCGCTTTCAGCTTTTTAAGGTAGTTTCTGAAAGCTGACTTGGCCATAATAATTACTATAATAATTGCTTTTAATGGGCACATTTGGATTGTGTCGAGAGTTCAGGAGAAGGTCCTGTTTTGAACGGAGCAGGAGGGATTCGAACCCCCGGTACCTTACGGTACAACGGTTTTCAAGACCGTCGCCTTCAGCCGCTCGGCCACTGCTCCGTAATTAAATACGTATCTCGTATATCGTACTTCTTTTTACTAACTTGGTACCATCCCCAATCCCTTTGGGCTTGAGGCTGCCACCCTTTCAAATTCGGTAGATTTCCAAATATTGTATAGAAAAAGCGGTGTTTAACAAGCAAAATCGGCTAAATCCTTGCTAAAAATGGGTTCTGAAAAAAATTTTGAGATTTTTCAGATTTTTGGTTGACATTGCATAGTATGTATGGCATAATAAGCATAACAAGACAGAGAATTGAGTTTGTATAGGCTGTGATTTAGAAATGTGAATCCTGATAGCAATAATATGGAACGTTGAAATCAAAGGTCGAGAAAGGAGCTTTTTATGAAATTTGAAAGTCAGCTATTAAAGGGCGTTGCCCCTGTGGTTGTTCTGGAGATTTTATCGCGAGGCCAAATGTACGGCTACGAGCTGAGCCAGGCCATCGAGGAACGGAGCGGGGATATCCTCTCGCTGGGTAAAGGGACATTGTACCCGCTGCTTTACAATCTCGAGGCCAAGAAACTGGTCGAGGCAAAGTGGGAAGACACAGACTCCGGACGAAAGAGGCGATATTACTCAATCACGAGCAGGGGCAAAGGCCAGTTGGCCGAACAAAAGGCCCAGCTTAAGGAGCTGCATACCGGTTTGAATTGTATCTTCGGCGGAGCACTTACACCGGCTTAAAAATACGCTGACGGCTGAGAACGTAAAGAACGCAGAGAAAAAGAAATTATAAAAAGCAGCTCTGTGAAGCCGGCGGTCTCTGCGGCAGAAATAAAATAAGAACGGAGTTCTGTATGATGGAAAAAGGACATAAGAAAACCGATTTACGGAACCTTCCCACCAGTGCTGCCGAGTTTATAAAACTTGTCATTAAAAAGATGCGCTATCGTAAGAAGGTCCGGCGGGATGTGCAGGTGGAGCTGGAAGCGCATTTTGAGGATGAATTAAAAGACTGTGCACCTGATGAAGAAAGAGAGCAAAAAGCCCGGCAGCTAATCGAAGAGTTCGGCGATGTGAAACTGCTTGCTGTTCTCCTGCGCCGGGCCAAAAAGCGCTGCCGACCGCTCTGGCGCAAAGCTGTTGTGCGTAGTCTTCAGGCGGTTGGAATAGTTATTTTATATATTCTGATATGTTCTGCACCGCTGTTCGTAGGCAGGCCGAAGGTTTCGGTCAATTACACAGACTGGCTGAACGACCGGGGCCGGGCGGGCAGGACGGAGTCGGAGAATGCTTATCCATACTATACGCGAGCCGTTGCGGTTTCTGTGAAAATGCCGGACGTGTTAATCAAGAGTAAAGTTAAATGGCCGGCCGATTTCAATGATATGGAAATGCAGCAGTTTTCTAAATGGCTAAACGACAATAACAAAGCCCTTGAACTGATGATAGAAGGGACCAACAAACCACACTATTGGGCTGTTTACCAGCGGACAGAGGCCGCTCTAATCGAAGGTAGTATATTCGATGGTAGCCTGAAGGATCTTTCCGGTTACAGGCAAGTTGCCCGCGCGTTGAATTGGCGCAGCTTGTATAAAGCGTATTCAGGCGAAATAGAATCGGCATTGGATGATTGCATCTCTCTGTTGAGATTCGGCAGACATCAAGAAGGTAAGGGGCTGTTGATTGAACAGTTAGTGGGTATCGCGATTGAGGCCCTTGCTCACGGATCGATTTCGATGATTATAGAAAAGGCGGATGTGCCGGCCGATACGCTGAAAAATATTCAGGAGAAACTGCAGAATGAATACGCCAAATCCCACGACATTATAAATTTGGATGGGGAAAAAGCCTTTTTATACGATTATATCCAGCGGTCATTTACGGACGACGGCAAGGGTGGCGGACGGATGCTGGCCAGAGGAGCGCCCCTTGCTGTCGGCGACTGGAAATCAGGCCTGTGGAGATTTGCCACTTTGAGTTATCCTGACCGACGTGAGGTTACGAGAATGGTTGACCGATATTACGAGCTCGCAGGGCAGTTGCTTGATGAAACGCCGTTACAGTTGGAGCGCACGGATGAGTCGGAGAAATTAGGTGAAATTGCCGGGGAATCTTTCCTGATGAAAATATTAGCACCAGCACACGATAGGATTGTCAATTTATGCTGGCGTGTAAAAACACACAGGATTGCTATTTTGACTATACTTGCACTGGAGCGATATGAAAGGGACAAAGGTGAGTATCCTGAAAATTTGTGCATCCTTGTTGAGCTTGGATATTTGGAAAAGTTACCGAGGGACCCGTATAGTGACGGTCCGTTGGTTTATAAGAAAACAGATGATAGTTTTATCCTTTATAGTCTTGGGGAAAATTTAAGCGATGATGGGGGCCAGGTTGCTCACCGCGATGACGGCAGGATTAAGCAGTGGGCAAACGAAGGCGACTGGGTCTTCTGGCCTGTACCCGAATCACAGGTCATTCAATAACGGCATTTCACACCCATCCCCGCAGATTCTGAAGTTCTATTTGACATTTTCTATTTTTCTTAAAATAATGCTTTAACCGTGGATATGGATTGGATGGTGGGCCATCCTGTTATATTGACTAATAAACTGGCCACAAATTTTTTCAGGAGGTAGTCATGAGTCACAGACGATGCCCTTTGCATTGTAATTTCGATCACAAGTGTACCCGACGGGATTTTCTGCACGGCTCGGCGGTAGTACTTGCCGGCTCCTCGCTTCTGAGCGGCTGTGCGTCGTTAGCCGGGAAAAAAGTAGTGGCTGAGCCGATACGTCCCTGCGGGCCGGCCTCGAAGTATGTACCGACCATCAAAGCAACGTTCGTTCGGCGCAAAGAGGATTACGGAATGTGGTGGCCGGGCGCAGTCTACGACGGCGAGACGGCACGGCGAATGTACACTGCAAAGTTGAAAGAGACCGCCAGGGCACTCAACGTAAAATTAGACCTGAGACCCGAACCTATCTACAGTGCCGCCGAGGCCGATGCCTGGTGTGCCGAAGCAAAAGCCGAAAAACCTGACGGCCTTGTTGTAATGGTGCACGACCGGCAACAACACGCCTGGCCGACGGCAGCCAAAGCCGTTGAGACCGGTATCCCCACCGTCATCTTTTCGCCGCTGGGTACATCGTTCACGACCAATACTATACGTTTGGTGGACAAACCCGGCTGTGTCATCTATTCGACCGATGATTTCAGCCAGGCGGCGTTTGGGATGAAGATGCTCAAGGCCGGTGCGAAGTTGCGCAACGCCCGCTGCGTTGTGCTTAAAGGCAGTAAACGATTCGACTCTTCGATGGCGGATTTGGGAATCACGCTGCGGCACGTCCCAGTGAACGCCTATGTGGACGAATACAATAAAATTGCCCTCACCGATGATTTGTTGGCTATGGTGAAAGATTACATGCGACGGGCACGCCGACTCGCCGGTGCGACTCGGCAGGACGTCATCAACGGTGCCAGAGCCTACTCTGTGGCTCGTAATATCATTGAGCGTGAAGAAGGCGACGCGGTCACAATGGACTGCCTGGGTATGGGTAAGAACAATCCGGAAGTGAGCCTTCCGTGTTTGGCCTGGTCGCGATTGAATGACGAAGCCATCCCTGCAATCTGCGAGGCTGATTACGGCGCGGTTGCATCACAAATAATCGTGCAACAGTTGTTCGACCGTCCCGGATTTCAGCAGGACCCTGTGGCCGATACCGCGCACGACGCTATCATCGGTGCGCACTGTATGTGCGCGACTCGTCTAAATGGTTTCGACCGGCCGCCGGAGCCGTTTGACTTAGTGCATCACCACGCCCTCAGGGACGCGACGGCACGAACTCTCTGGCGAAAGGGCCAGCGGGTTACCAGTCTTGACGTATTTGGCGGCGACGAAAAACAGAAACGTAAAACGAAGCTGCTTATCTCCGTAGGCACGGTGCTGGACAATATTGATGTGCCGCCATCCGGCGGATGCGTGGTGTCGGTGAGAGTGAAGTTCGACGGTGACTACCCGGTGCTGAGCTTCCCCGGCTTCCACCAGATATTCTTCTACGGCAACTACAAGCAGCACCTCGAAGAGTTCTGCCGGTTGTTCAATCTCGAAGCCGAAGTGGTTTGAGCCAGGTGTTACTATTATTTATCTTAAAGAAGGTCTATTATCATAATGACAATAGTCGATTCAGCAATAACCGCTGGATGTTGGCCAATGGGTATTTGTTAAGCTGAATATGTTCCTTATCATTTCTGTGCAAACAAAAGCCGAGCAAGCTAAGTATTTTGCTTGCTCGGATTATGATTTAAGACAAGTAATTAGGGGCAGGTATTTATATCAGTAGTTTATGGTGCGCTGGGCTTTGCGCATACGCCGACGATTCTTCTCCGACGGTTTCTCGTAATATGCATTACGCTTCATATCTCTGATCAAGCCCTCTTTTTCGCACAGCTTTTTGAAGCGTCTTATCATTTGCTGGACTGATTCGCCTGTTCGCGATTTGATTTTCAGCATAAAAATAATACCCTTTCTTACTAAATTCTTAACAGAATATTACTAAAAAGTAACTTTTAGCTTATTTCGGCAAAATATCAAAAGCCATTTAGTATAAAAGATGATTTACAATTTCTCAAGGCAAAAAATTTTTCCGAGGGTTTTTGGCGCAAAAGTGAGGCTTGTTAGCTGAAAAACGTAGATATCAGTTAAAAAACTTATGAATTTGCCGAGTCAGCCGCGCGTGGGCAGCAGAGGACTGCAGCGTATTTAGCTTTGTTGAGTAATGTGAGTCGATATGCTAAAATACGAAAAATAACAATTAGCCACGAAGACAGGAAGGCACAAAGACAATGTAGATAAAAAGAAAATAGATTCCCGCTCCCGTAAGGGACAAATTTCGCAGGAGCGACAAATTAAAACCTTGGTGTCTTAGTGCCTTTGTGGCAAAAAAGCGATTTTAGAGGTGTTTTTTAATTGGAGAAGTTTCGTCA
>Ga0315533_1001034_pt1 | contig 22241 bp, 11 predicted proteins | sample SalMarSW160130MG_FD_203081 | JGI IMG/M metagenome (GOLD analysis project Ga0315533, IMG submission 203081) | Salt marsh sediment microbial communities from the Plum Island Ecosystem LTER, Massachusetts, United States - Salt Marsh Sediment SW1601-30 ... | reverse complement strand
GGTTAGAGATCTCCGCGGAGCGGGCCAGTTGCGGTGTGCGATCCGGATCAATTTCATCGCCCGGCCAGGCACCGTAGAGATGCGATACGTGCCGATGGCTGTAATGCTCTTGCAGAGTGGGCCACGCCCATTCCTTGAGGGTGCCGTCGGGTTCGACCAGGTAGGGTGGCATCTTGGCCAGCATCGCCTGCCATTTCTCCACGCTTGCGGAATCGGTACCCAGAATCTCTAAAGCCTGAATTAAGTTGGTCAGCACTTCCCGGGACACCGCGATGTCCATGGTGGCATTTATAAGCACAGGTCCGGACGGATCCGTGCTGCGGGGTATGTTCTCCGGCGAAATGGATGGGACAAAGATATAATACCCGTCTTTGTCGGTGACAGTCAGGAACTCCTCGTAGAACTGTGCCAATTCTTTATAGGCCGGCACCACGCGATTGCGAAGAAATTCCACATCTCCGGTAACCAGGTAATGGTCCCAGAACTGGCGCATGAACCAGCCTCCGGCAGAAATCCAATAAGGCCAAATGCCTATTTCGGATGCAGCGGTATAATAGAAATTGACGCCGAATCCCTTATCTGGAAATAGTGGATATGATGTGCCTTGAAAACCAAATATATTCCTGGCATTGTTCCGGCAATCCGGCACGATTTCCTCCATCCATTTGAAGTAGGCTCCCATGCCTTCCTGCAGGTCGCCCTGCACGGCGCCCGCTGTTTGCAGGTTAATGGTGGAGTTGATCCCGGCTCCGATACTCGGATACTTTCCGCTGTTAAGGATAAACCAATGGCGTCCCATCTCGAAGATCTTCTCCAGCAAAGCGGGCGAATAGTCCGGTCTTGACTGCTGATCGGACAAAAGCTCTTCAGAAGACATGCCATATTGTGGTGAGCCGCCGAAATCCACAGTGACACGGTTGAGAATTTCCGACTGGACTTTTTGATGTCGTTCCAGCAATGCCGGATAATCGGGTGCGAGTCCTTCCACCGCCTTCCGAAGAGCTTCGACATTGTCCTCGCTGTAGTCGGGAAAATATTCGATGCGGGTAAGCAGCATTACCGAGGATGCATTCTCGATAACCAGGGTGCTTCCATTCATCCTGGCAGAGCCACCGTTGCGAACCACGCGGGTCATTCCGGCATATCCGCTATTGTTCACAGAAGGATCTAAACGGCATTTGTATATCAGATGTTGATCATTGAAATCCTGTCTAACATCGCCGGCTTCGACACCCTTTGGGGCGAGTTCTTTCTGGACCGCTGTCAGCTGAACGAATGCTTTCATGTCAGGATCTGTGGTACCAATTCCCCGACGGGCGCCCCAGTCCATCCCGGATACCGTGCTCCACTCCGCTGACTTCTGCAAAGAGATTCGGACATTCAGCGTCTTACCTTCCGGGGCAGTGATCCATTGGACAACGACATTGTCGGGCCGGGATGTGAACGTTTGACGAATCCAGTCGCCTTGTTCATCAGTCCAGATGACCTTAATCTCGCTGTTCTCGAAATTGACGGTCCGCAAATAGTTACTGACTGAGGCGGATTCAGGAAGATCGAGCTTCATCAGGAACGCAGGAATGGTGAGGTGTGGCTCAGTGTCCTGCTTGATCGGACTTTCATTCATATGCTGAAGAGCGAGAGCGGTGGCTTCTCGGTGTTTCCCATCCAGCACCAGTTGCCGCACTTGCGGAAAAATGTCTGCAACCTTAGGGGCCTCCAGGGGCTTAAGCCATGGCATAAGCAGGCTTTCGTGGTGGAAAAGGATTTGCTCTGAGTAGGGATCGCCCATCAACTCTATATTCATCGTACCGTTGCCGGAGGTGAGAGCCTCTCTGACCATCTCCCCGGGGGCAATGCTGCAGAAGCCTCTCTGGGGCACAATCTTCCTCCTGATGCGTTCTTCCAGAGACATAGGCGAAATTGGATACGGTCTGCCGACTTCCGGCGGTTTGGGCAAGAATGGAACTCCTTGCACGCGATCAAGATATTCAGCCGGACGATTGTCTGCCGCCGGCACTCCTGTTTCTGGTGATTCCTTTTCAGCCGCAGCTAGTAATGGCGATATCTCCAGAGTACCAACCAGGCCTGCAGCGACCGCACTTGTTTTAACAAATTTTCTGCGTTTCATATTTTTAATATTTGATTTTTTCTTGTTTATTACACCCAATTAACCCAATCCAGCGGGTTACGCTGGCCTATTTTCAAATGAATTTCCACCGGTTTCCCTTCCGGTAAATGCAAATCGCAGGTAGCCTCGCCGGATTGTGGCTTTGCCTCCAAAACTCCGGAAGAAGCGGAAATTCCTTCTATGCCATACCGGGCAATTAAAGTCACATCCTGCTTTCTCACGGAGGTGACGGTTAAATCCACGGTCCGGGCATCCATGTTCCAGGACAGTTTGTCCAGTTTCGCAAATGTGCGAAGCAGCATCCCATTAATGGATCCCCTGACCAGCGAGTCAGGAAGCGCCGGAAGGACCTCAATCACACCGGGGCGGGAGTAAGCCAGCATTTCCATCATTATCGCGGGAATCCCGCCCTGTGCATCTGCTATACGAATGCCGGCATATGGATCGTGAGGACACAGAAGCGCGGTATTCACGAAGCCCTGTTCAAGTAGTTGCCGTAACTGGGAGTCCACAATAAAGTTATCTTTGAGCCTTGCTCCAACCAAACCTCGTTGGCAATGGCTATGTGCGGCCAACCGCTCCGGCACACGCTTCCGGTCTGCTAATACTGCAGCCCTGGCCAGTTGTGGCGTGCGGTCCGGATCAAATTCGTCGCCGGGCCATGAACCGTAGCATTGAGAGATATGCCTATGATTATAACGATCATCCAGGTCAGGCCATGCCCATTCCTTCAAGGTACCATCCGGATTGATAAGATATGGTGGCAGCTTGGCAAGCATCGCTTTCCATTTCGGAACGTTGTCGGCCTCAATGCCCAGTAGCTCGCAAGACTCCACTAAATTGGTCAGGACTTCCCGGCACACCGAAATGTCCATGGTGGCGTTTATCACCGCCATGCACCCGGGGTTCAGGTTGCCGGGATTGTTCTCCGGAGAGAAGGATGGAACAAAGATGTAATTCCCATTTTTGTCCGTAACCGTCAGGAAGTCCTCGTAAAACAATGCCAGATCCTTATAAATCGGCACCATACGATTGCGCAGGAAATCCAGGTCGCCAGTTACAAGATAGTGGTCCCAGAACGGACGCGCAACCCAGCCACCAGCGCTGATCCAGTAGGGATGCGGCCATGTCTCCCCGGTATTATCGGCGTAGTCGAACATATTAAAAACGCCGGAGTCTTTTGATGGCGCGATAGGATAATGGGCACCACGCATGCCGTAAATATTCTTTGCATTAGTATGATAGTCCGGGACCAGACTTTCAACCCAGTCAAAATAGGCCATCTCTCCTTCGAGGTAATTGCCTATGGATATAGGAGCAATCTGCAGGTTGATATTGACGTTGGTCAGGGCTGATACACTGCGATATTTACCGGTGGTGGTGATGAACCAGTAGCGGCACATCTCGAAAAAAGTCTTGAGAAAGGCGCCTGAGTAACCAGTGCTGGAGCGCTGATCAGACAGAAGCTCCTCGGAAGACAGGCCATACTTGGAGGCGCCGCCAAAATCCACTGTAACACGGTTGAGCATCTCGGACTGGACCTTGCGGGCCCGCTCCAGTAACATAGGATAATCCGGCGTGAGTTCTTCAAGCGACTGCCGGACAGCTTCCACCTTGTCCTCGCTGTAGTCGGGTAAATATTCAATGCGCGTGAGCAGTATCACGGATGACGCATTCTCAACCACCAGGGTGTCTCCATCCATGCGGGCTGAACCACCGTCACGTACCACGCGGGTCACATTAGCATAGCCCCTGTTGTCCACCGAAGGATCCAGACGGCCCTTGATAATCAGTCGCTGCTCGTTGAAGTCCGTCTGTGTGTTGCCGGATTCGCCTCCTCCTCCCTGCGTTACTGCCCGGCTACGTATTCCTGCAAAATCTTGTCCTACTCTAATACCGCGTGCTCCTCCTCCTTCCGACATCTTTATACGCACATTTACCGATTGTCCGCCGGGGGCAGTGAGCCATTGGACCACGACATTGTCGGGCCGGGATGTGAAGATCCGGCGAACCCAGTCACCATGCTCGTCAGTCCAGTGAACCTTCACCTCAGTACTTTCGAAATCAACAGTGCGGAGATAGTTTTTGACCGATGCGCTTCCTGGAAGCTCCAGAAGCATGGAAAATCTCCCACCGCCAAACCCACCCATCCCCCGTCTGACGGGATTTTTTTGCCATTCGTCGTAAGCTATCATTATAGCTTCGTGGTATTTTCCTTCCAGCATCATTTGCCGAACCTTTGGGAAAACATTTGCGATCTTAGAAGTCTCTGAGTTCTTATTACGAGGTGTGAACAGGCTTTCGTGGCTGAAAGGAATCTGTTCGGTGTAGGGATTGCCCGCTACCTCGATGTTTACGGCTCCATTGCCGGAAATGATAGCATCACCTCCAGGTGCCAGACTGCAAAAGCCCTGCCGCGGCACAATCTTACGATTGATCCGTTCCTCCAGCGGCATTGGTGAAATTGTTCCGTTGACAAGCTCCGGTGGCTTTGGCAGGAACTGGTCGGACTGCGCGCGGCGAAGATAATCGGTGGAACGAATCTCTTCCTGTTCCGCTCCGGAAGATCCGGAAACCCGTGACGACTTTTTAGGGGACTCCTTACAAGCCGTAAGGGGCAGTAACGAACCGGGGATGCTAACCAGGCTTGCTGCAACTGCACTCTTTTTAAGAAATTTTCTTCTTTTCATAATTACATTATAAGGATTTTAAGATCAATATGGAAAAGATATGGTGGAATAAAAGCATAGTCTATATGATAATCAATTGAGCATTCAACTTCACTGGTTGATTAACTATTTTATTTTGATATAACCTTATAACCATACATTGCATAGTAAAGGATAAAGAGAAAAAATGGAATGGGTGCAAAGAAACCCACCGACATACTGGTCTTGTCAGCAATAAATCCCATTACGGGAGGAAAAACCGCACCCCCTACAATCGCCATTACAATAAAGGATGATGCCTTTTTTGTTTTTGGTCCCAGATCCTTAATTCCCAGTGCAAATATGGTCGGGAACATGATCGACATAAAGAAGAACACCCCAAACAAACTGATTAATGATACCCATCCTAGTCCGGCACTGACTAAGGGAAGCAACAGGCTGCACATCAGAGCATAAGTGGCAAGGATACGTGTTGGTTTGAAAGACCGCATCATGTAGCTTCCCGACATACGTCCGATCATGAAAAGAGCAAATCCTAAAGCCAGAAATAAAGGTCCATAATCTTTGTCGAAATGGACTTTCTGATTTTCATCGGTAACAAAATTTATAAGGTAACTAAATATACCCGTTTGTGCCGCGACATAAGAAAACTGCGCGATCACACCTAAGACAAAATGTCTTTGTGTTATTAATGGTTTGCTTATAATTACAGAGTCAGTTGCTACGCCCTGCTTAGCTTCATTTTCGTTTTCTTCTTCAGATATCTCCGGCAGGGGAGTCTTGAAAAACAGGATAGCAACGGCAATAACCACAGATGCAATAACCACATATGGCAGGATCATGGAACTTAGTTTTTCACCCTCTGTTACACTCTGTCCCTTATATATATATAATCCGATCAAAGGACCAATAACCCAGGCCAGACCATTAAACGACTGAGAGAAATTAATACGGCGTTCTGCAGTTTCCTTTGGCCCAAGCTTGGTTGTATAAGGATTTGCAGCCGTTTCAAGCGTAGCCAGTCCACACCCAAGGATAAAGAGACAAATGAGAAACACCCAGAAGGATTCGAAGGAAGTGGTTCCGGCAATTAATAAGGCTCCAATGGCAAAAAGTGATAAACCAAGGATAATTCCTTTTTTATATCCGAATTTCTTCATGAAATATCCGGCAGGCAGCGCCATACTGAAATATGCTAAATATACAGAAAACTGGATCATTCCTGATTTAGCCTTCGATAGCGCCAGCATATCCTGAAAATGTTTGTTCAAAGTATCGAGCATTCCGTGAGCAATGCCCCAAAGGAAGAAAAGAGAAGATATTAGGATAAAAGGTAAAAAATATTCCCTGGTTGTTAGTTTCTCGGATTTCATTAAGAAAGGTTTTAGGGTTACTATTCAGTCTTCGTTTTAAGTATATTCATGCAGGTCTTTGCTTTTCAAAAGCTTAACAAGCTGCTTAATATCTTCACTTTTGTTTCTTTTAGCCACTAAAGTAGCATTTCCCTCCTGAACAACCAACATATCTTTTACCCCCATAAGTACAATAAGACCGTTCTGTGAATAAACATAGGAATTCTCTGTGTCTCTTAGCACGACATTACCCACCGTGGCGTTTCCGGATGCGTCCTTTTCACTTAATTCATAAACCTGTTCCCACCCGCCCAGATCATTCCACTGGAAATTGCCTTTCACCACAAATATATTTTCAGCCTTTTCCATGATACCATAATCGATAGAAATTCCATCAATCGCACAGTAAAGCTTAGCGAGTTGTTCATTATAAAAGGGCGTATCAATATATTTGTCAATTTCTATCAGGGAATCATATAAATCAGGAGTAAATTTCGCTATGGCATTCAATAGAACTGAACATTTGAAAACGAATATACCACTGTTCCACAAATACTCTCCCGAAGTGTAATACTTTCCGGCTGTCTCAATATCAGGTTTTTCGATAAAACATTTTACTTTAAACGCATCGATATCGATTCCCGAGCGGACCTTGTTTGCCTTGCGGATATAACCATATCCAGTTGCAGGGAACGACGGATTTATACCAATAGTAACTATACCGTCATTATCAACCGCTATATTGCAGGCTGTTTTGATGGTGTCACGGAACAAAGGCAGATCACCAATTAATTGATCAGACGGAGAAATAATAATAATTCCTTCGGGATTCTTTCTTTGTATAAATAAAGATGCCAATCCTATACAGGGTAGCGTGTTTTTCCCGACTGGTTCATAAAGTATATTACCATTATTAATTGTAAGATGTTGTCTGGAAATTTCTTCCTGTTGTAATTGTTTGGATATGATATATATATTATCCTTAGGAGTAAACGGAAGAAATCTGTTGATAGTGCTTTGGATAAGCGTCTCATTCCCAAAGATGGCAAGAAACTGCTTGGGCCTTTTATCCCGGCTGCGAGGCCAGAAGCGTGTTCCGGAACCTCCTGCCATTATCAGGCTATAAATATCATATTTCATGCTAATACTTTACTTTGATCCTGATAGCCCCTTTAATGCTTTTTTCGGAGGCCACCACAGCGTAACCACCTCCGCTTCCAGAGGTTATTGCTCCCGGATAATTCTGAATATATTTGGTTGCCATTTCATTCATAATGTAATCCGGGACGGTATTTGGCAACATTTTTTTCCATGCAAGAAACGATTTGGTCATTGCTTTACCCAATCCGTAAATATCTTTATTAATAATACTTTCCCAGCATTCATTACCTGAATTGCCCAATTCTTTAACATACGACCTTTCAAGATGCTTCTCCTTAATGGGATCATAACCTGCAGGTCGCGGATCAAGAGGTATAAGATAAAGCACACCGGAGAGCCACTCACAGATAGAAGGATCTATGCAGGTTTTAATATCGGAAGGCCAGTATTTACCATCGTAATAAAGACGGTTAATGCCTGGTACCATCAGACCGATTTGATCCTGAGAACCCGAAACATATTTTGAACCGGGTGGATTTTCTGCCCCGAACAATAATTTTGCATTTTTGATCGGATCACCTTCGGGAATTTTTTCCCCCCATAGTTCAAACGCAATTTTTCTGGAACTGGTGGCCATACCTGCCCTACCGTTGAATTCAATAGTTGGCCAGATCTGGACAACAACCACAGAGCCTGGATATACCTCTGATACCCATGGTTGATCCATCCAGCCTCCTGCAATACAGATACGGAACGGGAATTGCATTTCACGCTTTGATGCCGAGCTTGAACGGGCGGGTAAACCTTCCTCCGGTATCCGTTTCAGAACGATGTATTCTACTCCGAGCTGTTCACATAGCTGTTTTTTTTCAGCTGTATCGCCATCCTCATTGACAATGAAAATATCCGGCCTGATCCTGCGCATATCAGGTTCAAAATCGAGCATACCTCCTCCCGATGCAATAAATGCTTCATGCACATACTTCACAGATCCTGCAATGTACAGACGCTCTTTCTCCGAAAAATAGGGTGCCTTACCCTTTAATTTCAAAAGATTTTTATCTTGGTTTACGGCAACATAAAGCTTACCATAAGCGGCTGCAGTTTTGAAAAAAGCAATATTATCTCTATGTAATAAATCAAAACTGCCGCTTACCATAACTGTCTTTTGTTTCATCAGCAATCCAATTAATGTACTTATTCTACATGCTTTTGAGCCGCAGCCTTGTTCAATTTATCATTTATCATCTGTTCCTTAATCCATGTAAAGGTTTTGCCAAGACCTTCCTTCAACGGTATTGAAGGCTCCCAACCCAGGTATTCTTTAATCAATGTGTTATCACTGTTACGCCCGCGAACGCCTTTGTGAGCATTAAGATCATACTTACGGGTAAGCTTATATCCTGCAATACCTTCAACTATATCCACAAGGTTGTTGATAGAGACCATTTCACTGCTCCCCAGATTGATCGGTTCTTCAATATTGCTGTACATTATGTCGATAATGCCATTGATACAATCATCAATGTACATAAAACTCCGGGTTTGGTTGCCATCTCCCCAGATGACAATTTCATTCGCTCCGTTTAATTCCTTATCGATCACCTTCCGGCAAATAGCTGCGGGAGCTTTCTCCCTTCCGCCGTCATATGTACCAAACGGCCCATATACATTATGGAATCTTGCAACGCGGGTAATCATACCGTAATCTTCTGTAAAATGGCGGCACATCCTTTCGCTAAAAAGCTTTTCCCAGCCATATCCATCCTCTGCCAATGCCGGATAGGCATCAGATTCCTTCAATCCCGGATTATCAGGATCAGTTTGCTTATCACCATTATAAACACAGGCCGACGAAGAATAAAAGAACCTTTCAATACCACAATCCCTTGATGCCATAAGCATATGTGTATTAATCAGTACGCTTAACATACAATCTGCTTTGTGGGTCTCAATGAATCCCATACCACCCATATCTGCTGCCAGATTAAACACTTCATGATAACCATTTACAGCACTGTAGCAATTTTCTTTTATATTAAGATCCAGGACAAGGTTATCCGCTTCCCCGGATACCTGGTACCATTGGTTTAATGGTTTCTTATCCACAGCCCTGACCTGATATCCTCTTTTTAATAATTCCAATACAAGGTGTCCTGCTATAAACCCGCCTGCTCCTGTTACTACTGCTTTTTTCATTGCTCAATTCTTTGTGTTAATAATATTAATTGTTAGTTCTTAATTCATAACGTTAACCGATAATAATATTCTTGATCACTTACCCGGTAACTTACACGTGTAAAGCCTCAAATTTATTTATTTGTCTGGAATTAGCAAAAAGAATTACTGATTATAACAAAAAAAAGCAGTTTAAGAATTAAGGAATTATATGGTGTTATCTTGATCAACAGGGGAACTTGTTAGTACTATTCCTTTTAATGATCCTGAACAATAAAAGTGATTTTTTAAGACACCCTTATAGAATCGATTCAATATTTACTATTTTTATTATTTATAACGTATTATAAGTTCTCAATAAAGGCTATTGACAGATAGAAAGTTGACAGTATGAAGTTCCTGTAAATATGAAAATACCACTGCTTATAAAACATACATGCAGGGTTATACCCCCGGGTAAACCAACCGCTTATGGAGGAACATCGGAGAACAATTATATCAGAATATACAAGGTTAAACAGGTTATAAAGTGTTTCCCTGATAAAGAAAAGGAAATTAACTTACCTGCATACACTGTATCATACTTTAAAAGTGAAAATTCTATTCTTCCATTCCTGACAATATATTTTCAAGACGTTTGCGCTTTTTGTAATTTTTAAAATTAAAGGACTCGGCCAGTGTTGTTAATTCCTTATTTGTTAAACCCTTAAATAAATTACAATATTCAGGAACCAGTGCTTCCGCAATTAGGATATGCCTCACTAATAAAGCTATATGACTTTTTTGTCCGGATGGATAGGGGTTGTATTCCGGAAATTCCTTTTCGAATAACTCCTCAATGGGAAGCAATATTTGTCTGATGTTTGCATCAGTAGAACCCCAGGCATCGGAACCGAGGTAGTTTTTCTTTTTCAGGAAATCACCTGCCAGTTTCATGTACGGAGTATTTTCATCCTGTGAAATAATCGCCTGAAGCCCTAAGTCCTTATACAACCAGATACACCAGCTTACTTCATACTTTTCATAGTAAGCCAATTGGTCCTTCACTACCTGGTATCTCATTTCGTCTTTTTCCGGATTACCGGTATAAACAGGCCCGAATTCTCCCACCCATATAGGCACATTATTCCGCAGCATAAATTCACTCTTTCTGAGAAAGTCGCTCTCGAGAGTATCCTTATCTACATACCTTCCCCTGGAGTAGCCCGGATAATCTCCTCCATCAATAAATCCGGGATCAGCGTAATCATGGTTTGTATAAACCACATCATCCCATATCTCGGTGAAAATGTCAAATTCAGTGGAATATCTATTTCCTTCGATGAACATGATGTGGTTCGGATCAACTTTATGCACAGCTTCATACAACCGTTTGAAATACGGAAATACCTTTTCCCTGGTGGGATCTGCCGGTTCATTGATTAAATCATAACCAGCCACCCATGGATGATCTTTATAATGTTCTGCAATAGCTTCCCATAGGTGAACGACCCTGTCCTGAAAATCTTTATGAATCCAAAAATATGCCATGTGTGTAGGATTGTCGCTGTGCCAGTGCTGATTTTGGGCGCCCGGTAATGCATGAAGATCAATGATGGTATATATCTGGTGTTTTGCACAAAGTTCAATTACTCTGTCAAGGTATTCAAAACCATCCTCCATGATCACTCCCGGATTCATATCGTCTTCAAAGCGGCGGTAGTTAACAGGAATACGGATCAGATTTAATCCGAGACTGTGAATATACTCTGCATCCGATTCAGTGAAATAATTCTTGTAAAACTCGTTAAAGAAGAGGTCGTATTTCTCTTTTCCAAGCACTTTTAATAATCCCTCCCTCATCGCTTCTTCATTGGCAGGGTAACCATCAATAAAATTTTCAAAATGGAGCATGCCTCCTAATCCGAAACCTCTTAAATAAACAGTGTCACCCTTCTGGTTGACTATTTTATTACCCGAGACTTTTAATAAATTCTCATTTAAAAAAGTCTCTCCTTCTTTCTTTTTTTGTCCCTGATTTGAGCAACTGAATATCAGCACCAGAATTGCAGTGCAGCATACAAAACTGTTAATTTTTCTTTCCATAATCTTTGTGTAGTTTTAGAATGTTGTGGTACTTATTATTTTATTATATTCATTAATATCAATAATATATTCAGTATCATATAAGATAGCACCTCACTTTTCGGCTGATTCACTGACATTTTTTCTAAGAGTCTTTACATCGCGCAGTAAAACCGCCTGCTGATCAGTATCATTCAGACTTCTCACATTATCCATTTGAAGATGATCAATCTTTTCACAAATAAGTGCCGGCCGTTCGTCTTTCTCAGATTTGCTGAAACGTATATTATGCATCTCAATATCTTTTATATAACGACAATACATACCATAACAATTCGGCAGTTCGATGGGATCACCGACTCTTTCCGGAACCGGATTGTCGACCATATCTATAGTACCTTCACTGACAGACTGAATTGTTATATTCGAAAGTAAAATATTTTCAATGGGCCTTTCCACGCTTCCCTGTATAAGAGCAGCTACATTTGGCTTTCCGACACCTGTTGCAGTTAAATTACTTATATGTACATTCCTGATAGCGGCAACCTGACTTTGACCTGAAAATGACCCCTGGAGTGACAACCATACCGGGCATCGCAGGTCTCGTATAGTAACATCAGAAATAATAAGGTTTTCAATTAATCCGCCTCCGGCCAGCCAGAAGCCCGACAACGAATCATAATCGCCATGCCATGAATTATGATAAATTAGATCCTCTCGTTTGGACGGTGTTTCATGGGTACGATGTTTAAACAGACTGGGACCGTTAATTAATATGTTGGAAAAAATTACATCTTTCAAACCCCCTCTGTAATTCCTCATACCATTACAGTTGGAGTTCAGCGTACAGTTTGAAACCACGACCTTTTCCCATCCGCCCCCGGCAACACAATCATCACCGGTCTCAAACCGGCAATCAGTGATGCGGAAGTTTTTGCAATTGAAAAGGTCAATGCCGTCCCAACCACCGGTCACTCTTACACCTTTTAAACTACCGTTGGTGCAGCCTTCCATAATATAAGCGTAATTACTGGCATCTTTCACATAAATGTCCCTGATGCTAATATCTTGAGATTTATTAAAGAAAATAGCATGCGGGCCACGCATTTCTTCCTCTCCATCCGGATTGAAGACATTATTCCCGTTTACAATACCGTGCCCGGATATTTCAATATTGCTGATTTTGTCTCCTACGATTAAAGCAGAGTACCACTGACTTCTCCCTTTGCGTTCAACATCCTCTGCGCCCTGATAGTCAGTCAGATTATTGCTTCCCAGGATTGTGGCTCCCGCTGCAATATGGAATACCATGTTACTTTTCAGATGTATTGTTCCGGAAAGATAAACACCAGGAGGAACCAGAACTGTTCCGCCACCATTCGAACTGCAAAATTCTATAGCTTCATTTATTGCAGGAGAATCGAGTGTTGTACCATCGCCTTTTACACCGAAGTTCCTGATATTGTAAATACCATCTGGCGGTTTCTCCTGCTTTATGGGTCTGTTTATATCAGCACCAACCTTATCTTGATTGTGTTCTGCCTGAGCCTTGACCGGAAACATGGCTATGGAAGTAGCTGCCATGCCTCCCGATAAAACAAACCGACGTCTGGAAAGATTCTTATTTTTCATTTTCTTTAAAATTAGAAGATTTTACCTTACAAAACCTAAATCCTTAAGCTAAGTGCCTTGTATAACAATTGTTTCACCTTTAGCGGGACTGTAATTTGTTGTTTTTCCGTTAGCCCTGACCACACATGAATTACCAAGCAGGGACTTTATCTCAGCTTTAGTCAGTTTTCCATCCTTCCATTCAATATTGACTTCAAATCCGCCCCTTGCCCATAGCCCGGTTACTGATCCATCCTTCCAGCTAACAGGTAAAGCGGGTAGCAAGGAAATTTCTCCTGCATGGCTTTGCAACAGGCATTCAGCAACACCTGCCGTATATCCGAAGTTGGCATCTGACTGGTTACTGCCTGTGTTATGAAAATTATTCCCGATTCCACCCCTGCCCGTTCTTGCAAGGAAGAATTGTTTAATAACAGTATCAGTCTTTACACCATCTTCAAGTCTGGCCCAGTCGCAGATGTCCCAGGCGCTTGTCCATCCGCCTCCTACACGGCGGGGTTCCAGCCATTTCCGGATTGCCTCAGCTATCTCGGGATTTCCACGTAACGTTATGGAATTGCCAGGGAAAAAGCCGAAGTTTGCAGACATATTATGCCCCTCGTTACCTCTGATCCAGTCTTCGATCCATACCTGGAGAAGGCCGTCTTTCCCAATCAGGTAGGGAGGTATTTTTTCCAGAGCTTCAGCAAGCTTTGCACCAAACTCCTGATCTGTGTTCAATATTTTTTCTGCCTCAATGCAATGCGGGAAGAGATCCCTGACCATGCCGATATTCATGGTTGTCCCGGATGACAGGAATACTTCTTTTGCCCCCTCACTGACAAAATATCCCTGCTCGGGTGACATTGAGAAGGGAGTAACCAGCCAGTTATGTTTGGGCTCTGTAGTCATGATATCTATAAGAAACTGAGCTGATCCTTTCATTATTGGATAGTACTCTCTGAGGAATTCGACATCCCCGGTATAAAGATAATGTTCCCATATATGCCGGCAGAGCCAGGTACCGCCAACCGGCCACATTCCATAGCGTGCTGCATCAACAGGTGCAGTGCCCCGCCATAGGTCAGTATTATGATGTGCTACCCAGCCTCTTGCATTGTAATAAGCTTTTGCGGTTTTTGCCCCGTTTTCAGATAAATCCTTAAGCAGGTCAAATAACGGCATGTGGCATTCTGACAGGTTTGTTACTTCAGCCGGCCAGTAGTTCATTTCAGTGTTGATGTTGATGGTATATTTACTACCCCAGTTTGGAAGCAAATCCTGGTTCCATCGTGCCTGCAGATTAGCAGGTTCGCTGCCTGACCTGCTGCTTGAAGCCAGGATATAACGTCCGAACTGAAATATTTTAGCCAGGAGATCCGGATCGGGCAGACCTTCTTTAATATCGGCTATCCTTTCATCTGTGGGTTTTTCGTTCATCGCCTGGTCACCTATTTTAAGATGAACCCTGCTCATCATACCGGCAAAATCATTCAGATGAGTATTCTTTAATGTATTGAAGTCCTTACCTTTTACATCCGCCAGTATTTTTTCACACCTGGCAGCAGGATCTCCACTTATATCCATGTAATTTACAAAGCTTGTTGCAGCGGTAAGAATGAATGTCACGGAATTGGCATCGGAAACAACCAGGCTTGAATCGGTTGCCTTCAGGGTCCCTTTTTCATTAAGGACAATAAGATCTGTCTGAAACCTGAGACCGGTTCCTTCAACTTTTGCAATGAGCCAGCTTTCAGTCTCGGGAAGATATCTCCAGATACCGTTTATAGTTAACCTGTTGTCTTTTGTCATTGTTTCTTCCATAAAAGGGCTCTTTAGTTTTGCCTCAACCGATACACTACCGGGTTTGTCTGCCGATACTTTCATGACCATAACATGGTCGGGATATGACATAAATACATCGCGTGTCATCTTCACGCTGCCATCAGTATAGCAGATTTTGACAACACCGGTTTCCATATCCAGTTCGCGATAGTAATCTTTTATGGAATCGCCGGTAATCTTGAAGTCCAGGAGAAGATCTCCCAGAGGCTGGTATGCCTGCTGCGCTGCAGGTATACCATAGAAATGCTCGTTTACCAGTTCTTCTGCCTCAGCAAATTTATCAGCAAAGACAAGATCCTTAATTTGTTCGAAATATTTGTATGCATCCGGATCGTTATAATCATGAGGCTTTCCCGACCAGAAGGTGGATTCATTTAGTGCAATCCGCTCATTTTGTATTCTTCCAAAGACATTGGCTCCCATGTAACCATTCCCGATAAATAGTCCGTCAAGCCAGACATTTCCGGCAGGCTTATTATACCAGACGACCATCTCCTTTGAATCAGATGATTTTTGATTAAAAGAAGAGCATGATGCATTCAGCGCTAAAATTGCCATAAATCCAACATATAGTGAATTTATTGCAGATTTGTATCCTTTCATGATTATTTATGATTTTGGTTAATATAATAGTAGTTATTCAGGCCGCGTTCTGTGAACACCGTTGTCCGAACTGAACGCGTCATGCACACCAGTCCGGAAGTCGGATTTAAAGGGTGGCATGAACCGGTTCTTTCCTTCAGAAAATCTCTTCGCCTTATTATTATCTTTTAATTCTTTATTATCATCCGACAAACAATAATACATTTTAATTTCACTTTCACGGTAACTTTCTCGTATAAATTTATGATAAAGAATCTATTTTAGAACAAAAATAGTCAATAAAATTATGATACGTCATCAATATTTTCTGATTAAGGCCAATTATTTTCGCAAAAAGAGAAGGCGATAAGAAGAGAAGAAATAAAGTTAAAAAGCTCATGGTATAACAATTTTATATACTAAAGATATTGAGAAGGATGGAGGCAATATCTTTATGAAGCATTACCGCCATTATTTAAATGACATATGAAGGCAGGATGGTTAAATAAAATTGATTTGGGTAATTCCGGTTTTGTTTTTAAATTCGATATATTTAAACAACAGGCTATGAATTCAATAAAAAAAGTATTCTTTTTAATAAGCATATTTTGCTTATTCAACAAATGTGGGATTCAGAATAGTAATTCTGATTCCATTGCTGTCAATAGCCCTGACGGGAAAATCCGTGTTGAAATATACAAAGACGCTGATTCGAAGCTTGTATACAAAGTTGAGGCTAATGGCAAGGAGATAATTACTCCTTCACGACTCGGAATTGTAAGTGATAGTATTGATCTTGGTTCAAATATCAGGTTTGGATCTGTTGAATCGGGCCGGATAGATGAGATATATTCTGTTTTTGGTGTTCATAATGAAGCAGTTAATCGTTGTAATACGAAAACTGTTGAAATTCAGACCGAAGGAGAAAACTGGTTTCTTGATATACGCGCATACGATGATGGTGTTGCAGTTCGAAGCCGTCTGGCAGCTAAAGCGAACCGTCATATCCAGGGGGAAGTCACAGAATGGAAAGTTCCGTCTGGTACTTTGTACTGGTATCAGACTGACCTTGTTTCATACGAAGGAACATTTGCTAAAGTTTTGGTTGATACTCTTGCTCCCGATCAAATTATTGGATTACCGGTAACTGCATTATTGCCTGCAGGTAATTATGCTCTGTTAACGGAAGCCAGCCTGGTGGATTATTCCGATCTGGCAGTAAAATCATCCGGTGAAGGAACATTAAAAGCATTCTTCCATGCCGAAGAGGAGGGATGGAACACAAATGATGAAGTTATTCAGCCATGGAGAGTGACCCTTATTGCGAATGATCTAAATTCCCTGGTCAATAGTGATTTGATACGAAATCTTTGTCCCCCGCCTTCTTCAGAACTGGTAAATGCAAACTGGATAAAACCAGGTCGTGTTGCATGGAACTGGTGGTCAACACCCAGACTGGTATATGACCAACAGCATCAATGGGTTGATTGGGCAAAACAATTAGGTTTTGAGTATTACCTGATTGATGCAGGATGGACGCGATGGCAGGAAGGTAATATGAATGCATGGGATTGTCTTACAGAGGTAGTCAGTTATGCAAGGTCAGCCGGAATCGATATCTGGATTTGGGTTCATTCACGGGAAGTTTCTAATGAAGCCGACCGGAACAGGATATTCGAAAATGCAGTAAAAGCAGGAGTGTCGGGTATCAAAATTGATTTTGTTCCAAAATGTACACGCGAATGGTCAAACTGGTACGATGCAACTTTACGAGATGCTGCAAAAAATAAGCTTATGATAGATTTCCACGGAGCCGCAAAACCAACAGGACGTGAACGCACATGGCCAAATGAATTGACCCGTGAAGCTGTCAGAGGACATGAGTACCATATTATAAGATATAATCGGATACTGGCACCTGACCATGATTGTATTGTACCGTTTAACCGCTTTGTCCAGGGATTTGCTGATTACACTCCAACTGTTTTTAATCCATCCGAACTCCTCGGATATACCTGGTCCCGGGAAATTGCACAGGCAATTGTGTTTACATCACCATTTCTTTGTTATGCCGATCATCCTGATAATTATTTGAAAAATCCGGCAATAAATATTATAAAGGCTATTCCTTCAACCTGGGACGAGACTATTGTCCTTCGGGATAGTGAATTAGGAAAATGTGCTGCGTTTGCCCGACGCAATGGAGATACATGGTTTATTGGCATAATAAATGGCGATGAAAGAAAAAATATTGATATCCCTCTGAGTTTTTTACCGGCAGGCACTTATACAATGAATGCCTATGAGGATGATCCGGATCGGGATGATGGTATTATTCAACACGTAAGTACGGTTAGCCAATCTAACAATATAAAATTTACAATAAGACCAAAAGGGGGATTTGCAGCGGAATTAACCAAAAGATAGTAACTCTGGTCCTCAATTTGTTATTAGCATCAATTCAGAAAAAGTTAATTAAATCTCTTACTTATACTTTATATAATTGATGAATTAGTTTTGTCGGTCTGTTCAGGTCAATTTACATTGCCATCCTGCTGTTCTGGTCCTCACCGCCCCTTGAGAGGTCAACTCCGTCGTTTTTAAGTACTTCCTGGATTTTCTTTACCTCCAGCTCCCTGGGAATCTTTTTCAACTTATATGAAAGAGCTGCAGCTACACCCGCAGCATGGCCGGTTGCAAAACAATTACCCATGCTCTTTCCTGCAGATAATCCTGCATGGTCTGTTGAAATGCAGCGTCCCGCCGCAAGGAGTCCATCTATTTTTTCCGGTACTATTGCGCGATAAGGAACCTGGTGTATTTTCATCTGGCTGATTTTCACGTAACCAATATCCAGCCATCCGCTTCGCCAGGCAATCACATCATCAAAACGACTGCCTTTTATTGCATCATCTTCGGTCAGGATATATTCTCCTTTTATTCTTCTCGATTCACGTACGCCTATCTGATTGGATGCTCCGACGATTTCACATCCATTCATCTCCCCTTCACCGAATTCCCTCATTGCCTCAACCATCTGTACCACTTGTCTGCGGCTCAAACATTCTGCCTTTGAAAATTGAACGGGATCGGTTATATCAAAATTTCCTAAATCTCTGGTACCAGAGTGGTTAACATAAAAATGATGACAATTTGATACTTTCATCAAAATAAAGCTTCCCTGTCCCCCGGGAAGTAAAGGATATTTGGACCTGGCATTTTTGTAAATCCCTGACGTGTCCCTTTGAGTATAGTTTTTGACATTACTAATATTAAAAAGCAGAGTCTGAGGTGAGAGATTTCCTGTCTCGATCAGGGTTGGAGCCCCGGCAAAATAAGCTATGTCAGCATCACCCGTACAATCCACAATAACGTCGGCCATGATTTCCATAAGCCCGGATTTTGTAGAGATCAATACCCCTGTGATCTTGTTACCCCGGGTTATAGCATCGACAGCTTTTGTGTGAACAAGATAGTTGCAACCAACCTCTTCCAGGGCATCCAGAATAGCTACTTTAAGATATTCTACATTAACGAAAAACTGATGAGTACTAATTCTGACTGCCTGTTCTCCATAATTCTGAAGCTTTTGCAACAGCAGTTCATGAACGAAACCGCGGGGCTTTTCATCGGGCCTCATCTGGTTAAGGCACATCCCGACACCCCATGAAGCAACTCCACCGAAAAATCCATAATTCTCAATCAGTAATGTCCTGGCTCCTGTTTTTGCAGCAGCTACTGCCGCCCCTATCCCTGCTGGTCCGCCTCCCACAACCAGAACGGTTGTTTTAATAGTATTCGATCTTTTTTTTCTGACAATCTCAGGGGATTGAGTGATCTGTCCTCCGATGCCTCCTAACCCTAAGAGAGACACACCTGTTGTTGTTAAAAATTTTCTTCGTTTCATCTTATGTTGTATTAAAACTGGTCTGTCCAAAATAAAGCAGGAATGAAAAAATGAATGACTGGAAGGCCCATCCATTTCCGGGAAGTATATTTTTTCACAAAGCCCGCTACTTATAAGACAAATTTATCCATTTTCTTCAAGATTTTCAGATTAATTCCCAGAGGTATTATTAATAAAAATGTTGAACTTTAAAATATCTTTCCGGAATATTATTTGGATTAATAAAAATACGATACAATGCGAATAAAAATTATTGTTCTGGTTTGTTTTAATTTAGGTGTCCAGTCGCTCTACTCCCAAAAGAATGACATAGGATTTATACAGGATGAAATGAGCTGGTGGTATAATAAACCTGCAACAAAATACTGGGAAGGACTCCCTATTGGAACAGGACGGTTTGCCGGGATGGTTTTGGGCAAGACATCGGCTGAGGTTATCCCGTTTAATGATGAAACATTGTGGACCGGGGGGCCTTACAATCCAAACAATCCGGATGGCCCTGAAGTCGTAAAGAATATTTGGAAATATGTTTTGGAAAAAGACTGGGTTGCTGCCAACAAAGAAGCAGAAAAACTTTCCAGCAATCCAATGAGTGTGCAATATTACCAGCCAATGGGACGTCTGAATGTCCAATTTCCCGGACATGATGAGGATAAAGTGGAAAATTATACCAGAAAATTAAACATGGATAGTGCTTTGGTTACTGTTTCATATCAACTGGGCGGTGTGAATTATAAAAGGGAAGTATTTGCCAGTTATCCTGATCAGGTTATTGTAATGGGATTAACAGCCAGCAAAAAAGGTGCAATTGATATTAATGTATGGTTATACAGTCTTCAACCCTCGGCAACTACCCATTTGGAACAAGATGTCATCGTAATGGAGGGTACAACCATTGAGAATACTACAAACCCATATGACTTAAGAATATTACCTGCACAAATGAAATGGCAATCGAGAGTGAAAATAATTCAGGAAGGGGGAAGTCTGACAATAGGTTCAGGGGAGAACAGGAATATGGTTATGGTTAAAAATGCCAATACGGTAACTTTAATCTTAGCAGGAGCTACGAACTGGAAGAACTGGAATGACATTTCAGAAAATGAAAAGGAAAAATGTAATGAATATGTTTCCAAAGCATCACAATACACTTATGCCCAGCTTAAAGAACGACACATAAAAGACTATTTCCCATTATTTCATTCCTGTAAAATTGATTTAGGTAAAACTGAAAATTCAAAGTTAAATACAACAGTAAGGATGGATAAACTAAGAGCCGGAGAAGATGATCCATTATATATATCACAGTACTTTCAATATGGTCGATATCTTTTACTTGCGGGGGCCAGGGAAAATACGATGGCTTTTAATAACCACAATATATGGCTGGATGATATGGAAGGACGCTGGAGAGGGAGATGGACATTAAACATAAATATTGAAGAATGCTATTGGCCTGTTGAAAGTACCAATCTCCCGAATATCAATGAATCATTGCTGTTATTTGTTGAGAATTTAGCCAAAGCCGGGGCAAGGACAGCCAATGAGCTATACGGTTGCAGAGGTTGGACAGCCCACCATGGAACAGACATATGGTTTAATACGGCGCCAACTGATGGGAATCCTCAATATGCAACGTGGCCAATGGGAGGAGCGTGGCTTATGCAGCAATTATTTGATCATTATAAATATAGTGGCGATACATCATATCTTAAAAGAATTTATCCATTGCTGAAAGGGGCTACTGAGTTTTTTCTTGATTTTATGATGACTGATCCTGAGACAGGATGGCTTGTGACTTGTCCGTCAACCACCCCTGAAAACAGTTTTCTTACTGATGAAGGAAAAGTTTGTTCAGTTTCTGTTGGAACATCTATGGACAATCAACTAATCCGCAATCTCTTTCGAAATTGTATCACAGCATGTAAAATATTAAACAGGGACATTGAAATGCAAAAAGAACTTGAAGCTGACCTGGGAAAGTTACCTCCACATCAGATTGGAAGCTTTGGCCAGTTGCAGGAATGGTTGTACGACTTTAAGGAAGTTGAAGTCACCCACCGACATTTATCACACCTTTTTGCAGTTTACCCGGATGATGACATTACTATACGAAACACTCCGGAACTGGCAAAAGCAGTTGATGTAGTACTTTAAAGACGGGGGGATATAAATCTCGGTTGGTCCGGTGCATGGAAAATAAATCTTCATGCAAGGCTGGAAGAGCCGCAACCGGCATATGATATCCTGAGAAATATGTTAACAGATGTAAGTCTCCATCCAAGGCAGGAAGACAGCCGTATTACTCCTTCCTTTGAAGGAAATCAGGCAATCCAGGGTGTGACTGCCGGTATTACAGAAATGTTAATGCAAAGCCACTCTTCTGAAATATCTCTTTTACCTGCATTGCCCGATGAATGGAAGGAAGGGGGTATTCAGGGTCTTATTGCGAGAGGCGGTTACGAGGTAACTATTTTATGGCATAATGGTAAATTATCCAAAGCAGTAATACATTCAAAATTCAACAACAAATGCAGAATAAGAACTAAAACCAGTGCAAAAATTCTCCTCGATGGTAAAGAAATAAAAACTTACAGTCCGGAACCGTATGTAATTGAATTTAATGCAGAAGCAGGAAAATCGTACGAAATTGTTAGTTAAAAGAAATATTTGCCAGAGAACCTGAGCAATCCAATCCAGCAGCTTATGCGACCCTGGTTCCAGATGAATTTCCACCGGCTCTTTTTCCGGAAAATTGTCATTCAGGTATTAGAATTCATTCAATAAAAAGGTGCGTTATCAGA
>Ga0315533_1001032_pt1 | contig 22264 bp, 26 predicted proteins | sample SalMarSW160130MG_FD_203081 | JGI IMG/M metagenome (GOLD analysis project Ga0315533, IMG submission 203081) | Salt marsh sediment microbial communities from the Plum Island Ecosystem LTER, Massachusetts, United States - Salt Marsh Sediment SW1601-30 ... | reverse complement strand
ATCCTGGCAATGTGTTTACCAGGCCATTTGGGCTATTTTGGAGGGATGAAATGCGAAAAAGCCTTTATTCATCAGGGGTGACTTCTTGCGGAAGGGCAAATATTTACCATTCACTGTCGAATGGGAGGAAGATATCGAAGAAAATATGGAGATTCCAATTTATGACGTGCCTGCTAAGCTGGAGGCCTGATACCTCAAGCCAAAACTCAGTACTTATCAATCTGGTTGCGGAGATAGTGTGTCAGAAATGAACAAAGATTTGAAAACGCATATTCACACAGGATAGGCTGTCTATTCTCCCAAATGTCTGATGAGACCGTATTTTCGAGGAACAACAAGGTCCGCTTTGTGTGCCGGATCACTTTCTTTTATCCGATAGTCAATGTCCATCACTTCGATGAATTCGGCAGTATATTCCTTCAATATACAGGGATGTTCAATTATTTTCTTATCCCCAAGTATCTCCAGAACTACTTTCTTGCCAATATGGCGTTCGAGTAAAGGCTCATAGGCGGTTCCCGCAGCAGGAGTAAGTTCCTACTGGAGCTGGGAGAGATGCCGATCCTGACCGGCCAGTATTCTTCCGCCGGCACCGCTTTTCTTCACCTGACCCACAAAAAGATTCACTACTTCAATTACTGAATTTCTGAAGGTATTAAGGAAATTTCGAATTTTCCTTTGCAGTCTCCTTAAGGGACTCGGATGATAGGTTTTTTCTAATTCCTTCTTTCTTCTTTGTTTTGCTTCATCGCTCAGTCTATTATGATAACGAATCAAGGCTTTAATGGTAGGATACTCTTGTTTGTATACAATATAGCTGGTCTTTTCATGCCCTTGGACGTCTTTATGGGGCTGAAGGTATACCAACTCAAGACCTGTACTTTCTACTCTGAGTCTTCCCCAGATGAGTTTACCCGTTATATCCTGGAGGGTGACCAGGTTTCGAGAAAAATCTTTTAAGCAACGGTCCTTGCTTCTTCCTCTGACGAAGGCAGCGACCATGGTAACGACGACAATAAAGATGATGGTTATGGCGAAGGCGTTAAGCATAGGACCCTCACGAGTTCACCCGCTAAGTTTTAGGTGACGAAATTATATAAGAAATTCATCTTTTGTTAAATTCGGAAAAAACAATGTTTTTGGTGACTAAAGACTTCTCGATGACGTGGTAGAGAGGGGCATTCAGCTAAATCTCAGCACTTGTCAAATCTGGTTTATAAGAGTCTGATACAAGAGCTAGTCTAGCAGAAGGGACTTGGTCGTCAACTAGCGCTCGAAATCTTAGATCCTTTCGTTGACAAGGACATCTTTTGAGCTAAGATGAAAACTGCAGAGAAAAAGGGAAATGAAAACTCAAAGAGATCCTGTAGCAGCAATGTCTCTTAAAGTAAAGAATGGCGATAACCTGTCCCAAATGTAAGCAGCAATATGATGTTACCCTCTTTGAGTTCGACAATGTAGTTAAATGTGACTGTGGAGCAAGAATAAGGCTTGATCCAGTAAAGGGAATAGTTTTGCAAAGCCAAAGTCTACAAGATTAGGAGGAGGTGCACAATGGCTGTTTCTTTTATTCCAGGATCTGAAAGTATTCATAGAATCAAAAACTTTATCCATAAAGATACTTTGTAAGGGGAGGATGATCCTCTGGTAGTTCTCATGAGTTTATGTTGTAGTCGCAATATCACCTACCAAAATAAAAAGAAGTGGATAGAACAAATCCCCCGATGTCCTTCGGGGGAGCAAGCAATAATTCTTTTAGAAACATATAGCACACCTAGACCGTTCACCGAAGGCTCACAGGTACTTAGGATCGCCTTCTAGGCAGTACGTGTGGTTAGATTTTCCACTCGTCCTCACCTGCCAGGCGATTGATTTCTTAGGTTTCTTTTTCTAAATTTATGCACTGAATTTGGGAAGTATAAATATTTCACTTTTGGCTTGTCTCCCCGAACTGGACAAGTTTCGCAACTTTTTGCTCACCTGGGGAGATGGCTCCTGCCGTCCGGGCATTTATTGCAGTCAGAGCCTAGCCCAGCCATCCCTGTTTTTGTTTGATTTCCCCAATTCGGATTCAGATAATAGAGACCCCAAGGGGAGCAGTATCACTCAGCCAGCCAGACAAATATAGATAACTGACACATCCGATATGTCATATTTCAAAAACTCGGGAGGCATAATCGGTTGGACAGTCCAGCGAGTAACAAATCTTAGCACTTGTCAATCTGGTTTTTGCAGGCGATTCAGGTGCACAGGATTGGGTTTTCACTGTATTAGCGTTCGAAACCTGATGATGTGAATGGTAACCGCGATAGCTATGAGAACTAGAATAACTCTAACTAAAGCAATATCAATTACGAAGACAGTTGAATATCCTATTGTTGCCCATAGAAGGACGATAGAGAATGCCTTTATTCTCAAGGGGAGAGCTTTTCTCTCTCGATAATTCTTAATATAATTACCGAACCACCTATTACCTACAAGCCAATTGTAGAATCTTTCTGAACCTCTGGCGTAGCACGCGGCAGCGAGCAACAGAAAAGGAGTAGTAGGTAAAAGAGGCAAGAATATCCCGAGGGTTCCAAGTCCCACAAAAAGAGTCCCTGCACCGATCCATACCCGTCCAATTAGACTACTTGACGTCCCATTTGTGCGGGTACAACTCTTCCACCGTTGTCTCGATCTACTTGTCTTCATATCAAAGTAAGCTACCAAATCTCTACTGTGACGTTTTCTTAACCCGTTCCTCCTGTGTCATTTCAGCCAGACCTCTCACCTCCTCCAAGTCCAGGGAGAGCCCCCTGGCTACACGGCTACCGTAGTCGGGATCCACTCTATAGAAGAGTGCTGTTTGGCGAAGTTGGATGCGCTGCTTCGCACGACCCAGGTGGTCCACGATGTTACCAATGAGGCGACTCCGACTTTCCTCGCTCATCACCCGGCCATACAGCTCCCGAGGTTGCGCAAAATCGTCATTGGGATGAGAGTAGCGGTAGCGCCTTGTTTTTCCGGATACCTTAAGTGCTGGGTAGGCTGGCTCGGGATAAGGATTCGGACCATCAAAGGTATTCGGATAGTAGTTTGGATGGCTCCCGGCATTACCGTCGCAGCGCATGAATCCGTCACGCTGGTAGTTGTTCACCTTGACTCCTTTGGCTGAGTTTACCGGAAGCAGATGGTAGTTGGGCCCCAGGCGGTGCCGATGCGCATCGGGATAGCTGAAGATGCGTCCTTGCAGCATCTTATCCGGCGAAGGAGCCATTCCTGGTACAAGGTTACCCGGCGAGAAGGCGGCCTGTTCGACCTCGGCAAAATAATTCTCAGGGTTACGATCCAGGACCATACGACCAACCGGTTTTAGGGGTGCATCGCCATGTGGCCAGACTTTGGTCACGTCAAAGGAGTCAAAACGGTACTTCTCTACCTCTTCTGGAGTCATAACCTGTATATACACTCTCCACGCTGGGTACTCTCCCCGCGCGATCGCCTCGTACAAGTCGCCAGTGGCATGGTCCGGATCCTCCCCACACATACGTCGGGCTTCTTCCCGAGTGAAGTTCTGAATCCCTTGTTCGGTCTGGAAGTGTATCTTTACCCAAAAACATTCACCCCTCTCATTGTACCACATGAACGTGTGTCCACTATAGCCGTTCATGTAGCGGTAGCTCTTGGGTGTGCCCCGGTCAGAGAAAAGTATCGTCACCTGGTGAATTGACTCCGCGGTCAGTGAGAGGAAATCCCAGAACATATCTTGATTCTTGAGGTTAGTAGCTGGGTCACGTTTCTGGGTGTGGATGAAGTCAGGAAATTTCAGTGGGTCACGGATGAAGAAGACCGGAGTGTTGTTTCCTACGAAGTCATAGTTTCCTTCCTCTGTATAGAACTTGACGGCAAAACCTCGCGGGTCGCGCTCGGCATCAGATGATCCTTTCTCTCCACCCACCGTAGAGAAACGCACAAAAACCTCGGTACGCTTGCCCAGCTCAGAGAGAAATTTGGCCTTGGTATACTCGGTCACATCATCGGTAACCTCAAAGAAACCACCAGCACCTGCCCCTTTCGCATGGACGACACGCTCCGGAATGCGTTCACGGTCAAAGTGAGCTAGCTTCTCGACGAGATGGACATCCTGGAGCAGGGCAGGCCCCGGGCTCCCAGCGGTCATGGTGTTTTGATCGTCGTGAACGGGTGCGCCAAAATTGCCAGTGAAAACCTTCTTCTTCTTTTCTTGCATTGAAAACCTCCTTCTCAAGAATTGTGTTGACGTACTACCCCGTAGAACTAATCAAACCTTATAGAAAAGGCAAGGATTGTCAACCATCCCAAAGAGCTCACCCCAGAAGCAGTGGCTTTGCCATCCCTCAGTTCGTTCTTGACACTCCCTATAGTAAGGTTCCCCTTAACTATCAGTATATCAAGGGTCGACAAGGCGATTGTGTTATACTGGAGACGTTCTCCGGAAAAATATGGTCGGAACCAAACCCGGTGACCTCACCATCCTCTTCAATCTTTGAATGCTCTCGAATGACTTCTGCGAGTTGTTCGCTCTCTTCAACGTAGTCTTCCGGTGGACTGATGATGGGCCAGGTCCCCGCACTGGACGATGTTGATAAGAAATGACAAGCCTTAATAATTTCTTAAAGAGTTGGAATATCTACTAATTTTACCTGAAAAATGTAAATACCCAGGAGTAGAAAGGAAAAAGGAGAAATATTGGGCGTTAGCTAGGCCGTCAATACCTCCAGATGAATGAATATACCGTTCTATAGGCGCGCTCGATCAAGATCATCTAACTTAGCTTCAATATTTGATTTAAATATTTTGTATTTTCCCTCTCTCAAATTTTGAAAGAAAAGATCGTAACTCGAGGGAGAAAGGAACTTAAAATAGTATTTATATTCGGATTGTAGTTGATTTAGCCGATCGAAATGCTGTCTTGCATATCTAAGTTTTGCCTTGTTTTCATTTGATATATCAGTATCTGCCTTTATCTCTATCACTAATATATCTCCTCCAATTCTTACAAAGAAATCCGGATTGAAACTTCCCTGTTTTGGGTGTTCTCCTTTCCTCCAAGAATAATCAACTTTGTAGAATCCTACGTCTAGAGATTTTATCCAGGCGTCTATTTTCTTGGCATTTTCTTCGCTAACCAATCTCCTAATAAAATCTCTCTCCGGTTTGTGTGAGGCAAAAACAATGTTTAATGGGGTCTTAAAATTGAAAGTGTTTCCGACTTTTATTAACGAAGCACTGTGCAATTGTCCGTCCCCAAACATCCCAATAATTTCTTTCAATAGCTTTTTGTCGTCATCCTCTCCATTTATCGAAGAATAGTCATCGTAGAAGATACTACTTTCTCTTCTCAAAGTTCCAAGTCCTAAACTATTTTTCTTAATATCTGCTGTATTAACCACAAACAGATTCTCAGACTCGATTTTGTATCTGAGACTCTTGCTCCCTTTCCTTTTTACTACCCCAAATGCTTGTAATATCTTCTGCCTATTTTCCTGACTAATTAAATTCCCTTTCTCGCCTATTTTTCTAAGAGAGTTCTTCGCAATTACCAAGACCTTATCGAAAGGATAATCGTGTGCATAACTCGTGCCTTCATCCATATCCCAACTCTTATATCTACTATGAACAACTTGAGCCACATCTTCAGTAGTATACATTGTGAACTCAATAAGAGTTCTCTTTGTATGTCTTTTCTCCGTGACTACTCGTTCATAGATGGTTTCTTCTTCTATCTGCGGTGCCTGACTGCTCAAATAGATAAATCCTTTCCTGAAATCATACTCCGATACCATTGGAGTCTCTATAATTTCAGGTTTTTTGTCGTACTTTATGTGGTGAAGTTTAAAATTGTACTCCTTATCCTTGAGTATAACATAACTACGAATCCTCTTTTCTATCTCAAGAACTTCGTTGACCAGATGCTTGATACTGCTTGACCACCTATCGTGGTTGAATACAGTGACAACAGGTTGTTCCCCTTTATATTCTGGTGGTATTCTTAAACCTCTCCCAAGCACCTGTGCAATGAGCAGTTTAGAATTAAAAGCTCTTTCCTCATGGGGAACAATCTGACATACATTCTGTACATCCCATCCTTCAGAAAGCATGCTAACCGATGTAATCCACTCAATTGGATTATTTCCATCGTCAACATTCTTAAGTTTGGCTATATTATCCTTATGCTCATTTGCCGAGGTTACTATCAAAACTTTATTTGAGGCAGCTTCTTTGCTCACGTCTTCTTTCTCCGCTATGAACTCGATTAAATCTTCTGTCAGTCTTTTACAAGCACTAATATTTTTGGTAACTAAAATAGTAAGGGGTTTAATCAATCGATATTTCACCGTTTTATTTTCGGTGTGATTATCATAAATTTTCTGGAACTTTTCCTCTTTTGAATGGGAAATATCTTCAGCAATATAATCGATCGTTTTTACAAACCTGTTCTCTATCGAATCTCTCAAAGAGAAACGATAAATCACATCAGCAAAGTAATCATTACCAATATAGCACGTGCCTGAATCACCAACTATGTATCTGAAATTGTATCTAGGATTAAGCAGAAATTCTTTCCATTTCTTTATAGCTTCGTCACGAGCAGTAGGATTAGCCATGTGGTGAACTTCATCGTTTAATACCAGTGTCCTTTCGCCTTTGCCAATAAGACTATCTTCTATGGCGGATTTGGTTCGCTCGTAAGTAGCATGGATATTTTCTATGCAAATATCACCTTTTCTTATGGTCTGAGTAGCATTAATGATTCTCGGATTTAGAATTTCTGCAGAATCTGGGAGTAAATCCTTTAAAATTCCGTCGGCTGATAAAGAACGGAATTTTTCTGTGAGACCTGTTTCTATTGTATTAGAAGGGCACAGAACCAGTGCTTGATCTATGACTCCCTCGGCAAGCATAATCCGAGCAATTCCATAAAGAACATAGCTTTTTCCAGTAGCAGTAGCCAAATCAATCGTGCAAGAAAGTTTATCCGGCAATTGTAAATGTTTATAAAAATCTTCTAAAGACCCATATCTTTCCTGTAGAACTGGATTTTGATGATAATTCTCTTCCGCTAATTCTTTAAGGTTATTATATTGACCTCCCAGAAGATACCGCAGGGTAACCCTTACAACCTCTTTCTGATATTCCCTCTCTCCGCACAAAGCATCCAGGAAAGGCTCATACTTATTTATATCAAACTTTTCGGGGTCAATATTTGGAGAAACCTTAAGAATAAGGTCTTGATTTTTGAAGATTTTTTTATTGAGCATGACTAATCTCTTCATTTATATCAAAATGGAATTCCTTCATCATCTTTCTTATCCTCATCATCTAATTTTACTTCTTTTATTGCGTTCGCATCAATCTTCTGTAAATGTTGCTTTACCAAAAAATTTATAAGAACGCCAGAAAGATTAAGAGCAAGTTCAGCAAGGTCTGGCGGGACTATATTCATTGAAGGACCTCGACCATGCCCCACGCCAAGCTCTTCATTCCTAATTATAGCTACACACCGTAAAATATTCTCTTCAAATGCTTTTTGACAGCGCTTTGAAAATAACCAGGCCATATTAAATTCTCCTACAAGTAATAAAGTCTTTACGACTTTTCACTTCCCTCTTCTCATTCCCAAAAATATCAATATAAATTATCATAATCTGAGTACCTATCCTATCTGCATCGAATTGGACTTCCCAGTTGTTCTTTTTTAAATCCTCGGCATAAAAGACATCATCAAAATTAAATATGTCGTCATAATAATTATAGTCTATCATCACCATAGAAAGAGTTTCTCTGTTCTCAAACTTAAGAGGTTTCTTTGATAAAATATCACTCTTGAATTTCCTGATTTTGATTACTGCTTCTTTCCCACTTTCGTTCAATTCCATCTGCTTTTTCTTTGCCTTATCAATAAAGTATCCACACTCTACATCAGGTATTTGAATAAAATCGAATCCCACAGCATCAATGGTATCATTAACATCTGCTTCTCTAATTGGTTGCTTGATGTGAGTGAATCCTTTACGGTGGAGTTCATCAATTATGGAATACGGGATCCTTAAGGCAAAATATTTTGTCTTGCCTTTCTCAATATAATCCTCAAAAAACATAACCGACGCTGCTGGAGCAATAATGAACAATTTATACCCTACTTTATCGCCGAGGATTTTATGAAGATCATCGATAAATCCTCTATCCAAGATCACATCCTTGTGCTTTTTATAGTTGAAGACCATAACGGAATCTTGTCCAAGATAGCCATCTAGTTCTACTCCAGCGATTCTATGCTTTTCATTACGACACTGGAAGAGCTTAAGTACAAATTCTCTGTATTTATCCCAAGGCAAACCTTTAACCATTTTATAGTCATATAGTCCAGCGTTATGAAGGGTGAAAGGTTTTGGTTTTAAGGGTTTTCCACGGTTTCCAATTTCTTCTCTTAAATTGAGCAATCTCTTTTGCATTGTGTAAATGGCAAGTTTGCCACAATCAACCATTATCCATCTTCTACCAAGTTTTTCTGCTACTGCTCCGGTTGTGCCTGAACCTGCGAAAGTATCAAGAATTAAGTCACCTGGTTCAGAAGAGGCATTAATGATGCGTTCAAGTAAGGCTTCAGGTTTTTGGGTAGGGTAGCTTACTATCTCTTTGGGACTCCTATTTAAATTACCAATATCTGTCCAAATATTGTCTACCTGTTTCCCTTTTTGAAGTCTCTCTTTAAGATAATATTTTTCACGAATCGTTTTGTCAGTAATATATAACCTACTGTCGTTCTCAAGCTGCTGCAATTTATCTTTCGTCATGCGCCATCCCTTGGATGGACATTTCCACGCCCTCCCTTGATTATCTATATAATCATAGGAAGTTCCAGGTGTCGGTCCTGCAACTTTTTGCAGGCTGACGGTTGCATAACGTCCTCTTCCATCGTCATCGTCTTTACTAAATTGCTTAATATCTTTTTTTGTAAGGTCCATCCTCATAGGGTTAAAAAGATAATTATCCGTTTTTACATACCAGAAAATCATGTCCGCGTTCTGGGGGATATTTCTCGATATAGTTTTACCAGCAAATGTTCTTCTCCAAATTACCTCATTTTTGAAATTATGCTCTCCAAAGATTTCGTCCATTAAATTCTTAACATAATGGGCTTTCTTCCAATCCAAATGCACATAAATACTTCCATCATCTGCCAGGAGCTCCCTCAAAAAGACAAGTCTTTTTCTCAGAAATTCTAAGAACTGTGCACCTATGATCTTGTCCTGATAAGCCTTTTGATCCTGACTTCCTCTAAATTCTTGTCTTGTAGCAAAAGGAGGATCGATATAAATCAACCTCACCTTTCCTCTTCCTGTGTTTCTATCATAAACCTCTGGGTCATCCATTAAGGCTTTAAGAACCTGGAGATTATCGCCGAATATCACTTTATTGGTCCAACCTCCACCTCCATTACCGAAAGTTTTTACGGGTTGCAGAGGAACTGCCATGGTATCTGCGAGTATGTCCTCCTCTCGTTCTTTGCCATCATAGGTGAGTTCATATTCCTTCTTTGTTTCAAAAGGAATAACATATCTATAACTCTCAGGAAGGGGCTTACCTTCCTCTAAGTATTTGGCTAAGAACTCGATCTCTTCTTTGTTTAATCTATTCATAAACTATTTCTCTTTTCTCGGCAATTTCTCGGCAACAGGTTAAGCCAACACATAATACCTGCCTTTCTGAGGTCCTACAGGTTTGATTAAATCCAGCTTCACCAATTCATTCAAATGACCCCGTGCTGTTCGTTCAGAGACATTAAACATATTCTGATATTCTTTAGTGGTTATTCTCAAATTTGTTTGTAAATGCTTCAAAGTCTTTCTCTGCCTTTCGTTCAAGAATATCTGTCCCTTTTTCTCTTTTGCCCTTCTATCAAAACTTAGTTCTAAGACCGCATCTTTAACCCGACTCATACTAACGGCAACACCCTCACAGAAATACTCTAGCCAGAGTGTTATATCCAATGTCTTTTGATTTACTGTTTGCAGTGCAGCATAATATCTCCCTCTATCTTCATTGTAATAATCGTCAAGGGCAAAGAACCTTTTGGTATCAAAACCTTTCAAGTAGAGAATTAGCGTAGCTAACGCTCTTGCAGTCCTTCCGTTTCCATCTACGAAGGGGTGAATTCTAACGAACTCGTAATGAGAAATCCCATTTAATAATACAGGGTATAATTCATGTGCCTGATTACTGTTTAACCACAAGGTAAAATCCTTCATAAGATCCGGAACTCTATTTTTAGGGGGTGGTTGAAAGATAACTCTCCCATACCCATCCACAACCGCAACAGGTACCTTTCGATAGCATCCTGACTCATTCTCAGTCAAAATGCCCTGTGTGGCAAGCTGATGTATCTTGAGAATAGTCTCCTCGCTGATATGTTTGACTCCTTCCTCACCAAGCCTATCAATATATTCAAGCACCTTGACATAGTTTATTACCTCTCTTTTATCCTTCTCCCAGGCAGCTATTTCCTTCCCAGCAAGCAAATTCTTTACCTGTTCTAAAGTTAAGGGATTACCTTCTATGCTTGTAGAATGATGAGCCATTTTGACAACTGCCTCTTTGCGTAGTTTCACTTCCCATTGTGGAAGAAGTGAGGCATTGAGAATCAATTCTCTGGCAGCAGCGATATCTACAATATGATTGATCATTTTATTAGTTATTCTAAAGTTTGGTTTAAACATTCGTCCCTCTCTTCAAGCTCAAAAAATTAAGATTATATTCTTCAATCAACCCCTCATCGGCAAAACTAAAGTATCTATTATCACCTATTATAATGTGATCCAGAGCTTTAATCTGCATAAGGTTACCTGCAAAGAGAAGCTCTTTTGTTATATCCTTATCACTCGGGGAGGGATCCGGATCACCTGAGGGATGATTATGGACAAAGATTAAACTAGCTGCATTATATTTGATTGCCCTTTTCATTATTTCTCGAGAATAAACAACACTAGAAGTTAAACTTCCCTCAAATAGATTCTCGACGTCGATCAGTTTATTTCTTCCATCTAAAAACATTACTTTGAAAACTTCTTTTTTATCTTTTTGCATTGATTGGAACAAATAATCATAGACTTCTTTCGAAGATTTTAACTGGATCTTTTTCCCAATAATTCTCTCCTTTAAATATCGTTCCGATATCTCTTGAAATAGCTTTATACCGAAGACATTATGAGGTCCAATCCCCTTGATCTCCTGAAGTTCATCTGTAGATGCTTCAAGGACACCCCGAAGCGTTTTAAACCGTTTCATAGCTTCTTTTGCTTCTTGCTTGCAGTCTTTTCGAGGTGTTCCCAGGGTTAATAGCAATTCGATTATCTCATAATCATGAAATCCTGAAATGCCAGATTTTATAAATTTCTCTCGTAATCTCCCCCTGTGGCCTTCTTGGCTCTTTGGACTCATTTGATCTGATATTCCTTTTCTGTTGATCTGAAATCCACTAAGAGTCTATTTCTCATCCGGAACATACTCAATTAATTCACCAATAGAGCAATTTAGAAATTTACAGAGCTTTTCCAGGGTATCAAACCTCATTCCTGAAATCTTCTCATTATACAGGGATGAAAGAGTGTTCTTGTTTATTCCGGTTTTTCTGGCGACTTCCGAGGCGCGAAGTTTCCGCTCACCTAATAATCTTCCTAAATGAACTTTTATAGGCATAGTGTCCTCTCTTTTTATTAAAAAGTATATCATTCAAGTAGGATATTTGTCAAGTGGAATAGTAGAAAATATTGCTAAAATGGTAAAAAAGCCCTTGACAAAGTATTAGTTATGTAGTATAATGTATTAGTAAAAGCATAGATAATATAACCGTAGTGATACACGGAAAAGGGGGTGAAAGAGCCATGATTGTTTTATCCTTGGAAAGAAAACGTATGAGTGAGTTGGATAAATGGAAACTGGCCAAGGCTATTGCGGTAATAATTCCAATACTTATCGGGTCGAACAGAGTAGTATCTTCAATGAGCGAAGGTATTAAGTTAGAAACTCGCTTGATATTGAAATAGGGGGCAGCTGCCAAGCCTAGCAAAAGGAACAAAGCAACTGCCCGTACACAGAACCCGGAGGTCCTATGCATTTTCAATATAGCAAATGGGGCCTCCGGAGTCAAAAACTCTGGAGGAAAAAATGTATGAAAATGAGATTATTGAGATAGTAAATGGTAGAGTAAATAATGAATTGAAGCAATGGTATGATGTTAAGGTAAAGGAAATAGCTTTGCTTTTAATAGACAAGTTAGAATCTCAAAACATTCAGATTCGGAGATTGGAATTAGAAAACGAGATGCAGAAACTGCCTCTTGAAATCTCAGAGGAGGTGCTAGCCAAATGAAAGTTGCACTTTACGCTAGAGTTTCTTCTGATCAGCAAGCAGAAAAGAATAATAGCATCCCTTCCCAATTAAGATTACTCCACGAATATGCTCTTAAATATAATATGGAAGTAGTCAAAGAATATGTGGACCAAGGAGAAAGTGCTTTATCAATAAACAGACCAGCATTTCTGGAGATGATTGCTGAGACCAAGAAAAAATTCCCACCTTTTCAAGCAATCCTGGTATGGAAGCTATCAAGATTTGCCAGAACTAAGAATCCAAAGGGATAGTATGCAGGAAGAAATCGCCTACTATGAGAGGCTGAACTCGCAATACCAGCCTGTCTATATTACTCGATCGACAATGGAATCTTATCGGAAGGAAATGGGGGAGGTATTTATAGGAACTAATGTGCAAGAACAACGAAATTTCCTGAAAAAGTTTATTGAGAAGGTTATTGTGAAGGATGGAGGGATTGAGATTGTCTATTATGCACCTGGAGCTAAGTCTCCTTCTTTAACTCTTCCAGACGCTTAAGGACGTCAACTATGGTGACATCACCTTCAGCCTTGCAAGCTGTGAGGAATTTCTCAATTTGGTCGGTGAGTTTCTTTGCTATTTCAATAATTAATTCGTCCATCCTATCTTTGATGCTCGATATTATTCCACAAACGGCGAGTATCAGCTAGTAGTTTTTGGTACCAAATAAGCCTCATTCTTCTCATAACAAATTTCTACTTTCTCAATATTCGTCGTTAGAGACTCAGCGTATCTTGGTATCTTAAGTTCCTTCTTTCCCATAGGATGCCCTGAACTCGCGGTTTCATAGCTTGTACTGCCAAATGGCAGTATTTTCAGAGATACTTTAATATAGGGCTTCGCCTCAACGTTCTTCTTATTTTTCCTCATACCATTTGCCTCCATAAGCTCTCCCCCCAATCCCTGTTATTGGAGATTGCCTGACTATTTCTTGCTGAACCATTCGAGTTACGTCTTGAGAAATCCGTGTAATCAATTGTTGTAAAATCTATTGAGATTGTTGAGGAATTTGAGCTGGTTGGATACCTGGGGGAAGCTGTAAGTTTAGATTGAGATTAATCTGAGGGGAAGGAGGTACTTTTCGATTCTTCTTTAATTCGATTTTTGTCTTATAGATATGTAATTTCTTGACACTTTCTATCAGAGCTACAGGCATATCTTGCAAAATCCTATTTTCATCTTCTCCTAACTCAATTTCCGGATAAATTGGATCATTCAATTTTAGGAAATCCTCATATTTTAAAAATATTTGCCAAATTAAGTCTTCTACCTTATCGTCAGGGAAAACTGTAGGGAGACCGATATCTTTTGCTTCTTTCCTTCCAATAGCATGTCCATGCGAGTATATTTTTTCTGTGAGCGTTTCTACGATAGCACTGATTTTTTCTTTACGGGAAGTTAGGAGTTTCCTTGCTACTAGCCGTATACGGGAGTTCTGCCTATTTACAGTACCCAGTGTCAAGAGGCTAATTTGGTTTATCAAAGTTCCAACTACTTGAGCCAAAGCTGACTGATCGTTAATATTTGCTTTTTCTCTAATGAATGAAATAAAAGAGTTAACATCTTCGACCGAAATCTCTTGTTGTGGTAATGCCCCTTCACCCATAGTAGCCTTAACTAAAGTAGGATCAATGGGTCCTAACTCCGCTTTTCTACTCATAATTATATTATCGGCACCTAATGAAAGTAGTGTAGCTGCACTTTGTGCTTTGTAGGGAACTAAAACGTTAAATTATCCGCAGAATTCTCTAACCATACTAGTAATTCTCCAAGGTACGCTTACATCCCCTCCTCTGCTATAAACAAACAAGTCAACAATTTTTCTTTTTTCGTCAAAGTCTAAATTCAGTAGATGCTCATATAGAGATCTAACAGCATCTTCGGCGATTCTTGAACCAAAAGGCTGTCTATCGCCTGTAAAGTAAACAATTATTTTGCTTTTTCGTTTTTTTTCTAAATCTTTTATGAGCTTTACGCCTATCTCTTTGTAACTACTCATGATATTCTGTTCCTTCTCATAGAACTTGAGCGTATAGTTCTCCTCACAATATTACCTCACAAACAATCCTGTTATCAATATTGGGATAAGTTGGCTCCCCTCACTGGACGAGTTTCGCAACTTTTTGCTAGACAACGAGATCAGCGATATCGTTCAAGAATATTCCTCAATTGTGGTCTAAGCCTGCACCAGTCCGCACCCTCAAGCACAGTTGAGTCTGTGCCTATAATGTGCCCGCTCAGCACACTATTCGTTATGGTGTGTAGGACCTAAGGGGACCAGTGCCCAAATCACGATAAAACATTCTATGAAACCTCACTAACACTATATAATGTGTTTTGAAAACTTGGGGAGTAAGATTAGTTGGGGGGTTGAGTAACCAATACCAGTATCTGCTAATCTGGTTGGAGCGTCCAATCCTTCACGGGTATCACTTGGCGAATATTTGCTTTCATGCTTTTTTCTTGATGTATTCAGAGCTGCCTGGACTAAATCAACACAAATCGAACAATTCGAGACTGTGGGCAGTTGTCAAAGTAACGACAAGGTGCATATCCTATCAATAAGATCCAGTCTTTAAGCATTACGTGGCTAAAGGGTCTTATTTCCTAGTATGCTTCTTGTGTAATTCCAAGAACTTCTGTGAATTTTGTGCAAATAACTGGAATTCACTCGAATAGTTAAAATTCACTTTACCAAAGATCTTCTCGTAATCGGTGGCCTCAGGCCCTATCCTAAGGGATCTATCATACAAGTCTAAGAAAGTGTTCATCCAGGGACATATCCTCTTGCTATAGAGGTAGTCAGCGAATTTCCCTATGATTACTGAAATGGGTCCACTAAAATCTTTACGAATCAAAGCATCCGATTGACCGATAGCAAAATCCATGAGTATTTTCGCTATTCTTTTCCTCCTTCCCCTGGTTTTACGGGCAAATAGGTCCATTGAAGTTTGAAAGTCTCTCTTTAGGTCCATTTTCTCTCTTATCGTTTGAGCCTCCTCAAATTCTCTTTGGTACTTGGCCAGAGACTCTCTCAGAAATCTGAACTCTCTTCGAAGCTTGATCAGCTCGATAGGTAGATCATCTCGACTCTTACATCTCTGCAGCAAAATGGAGGTTAACGGTGGCAAATGGTACGTCCATGGTTGCTGTAATTCCAGCACTTCCTGTATTTGTTCATTTCTAAGGTCTTTGAGGTTACGATAAAAGATCTCGATGAAATTCACTGATGGCTGGTAGCTTAAAGAGACGAATGGGTGCATAAGAATGGTGTCGCTGAATCCCAAATTGTTTCTCTTGGCAAAGTCAGTATATGGTTGTACTTGTTCATAGAATTCATATACCCAACTAAGACCAGGTCCAAATTGTTTCTTATATTTCACATAAGACGCTCCGAGGATTGCCATTTTCCAGTACAAAGGATCTGAAGAAACGTATTTAAAGGACTTATTGAATCCTTTGACATAACCCAATTCTAATTCCTCTCGTTTCTCTATATTGCTTGCTGACATGACGGGTGTTTTTATTGACCACTCTCCCTTTTTGAAGTGGCCCCATAAAGTCTTTCCAAGCTCTTTATATTCCTTGTTCTGGGCCTCACCTGTATCGTAAACTAAAATTCCTTCTTCATCGAGTAAAGACAGAATTATTGGCTTCCTAAGATTGCCTTTGCCAGGATTAACGAGTTCCTGTACCCAGTCATCTCCCGTCATTTTTTCCAATTCGCCAGATTTGTCCTCGTTCAGAGCGTTTACGAGTATGATAAAGTCCAACGATGTTATCAACAGATTTTCTTTTAAAACAACTAGTTCTACAATTTCGTTAAGGTTGAACATTCCTTGCAGCGACGGTCTTATTCTGTCATGCATTATGAGTTCTAGATCTAGGAATAAGTCATCCGTGATGATTGATGAATTCGGCCAACTCATTTTTCCCCCCAGAAATGCAAACGTGCTGTGCCCCGATTCATTGTAACTCAAGGTATCATCACAAAGTTATGACCTGCTACCATTGGGGAAATAACGATCGATACCCAGAATATGATTAAAATGGTCAAGCCCATTCTCTCGGACAGTCTTTTCAAGAAGACCTATACCGTTTCTGCTTTCTTACTTTCTCTGAAAGAGCTTAATAGGTGTCACAAATAATTATGCGGGACGAAAGTAATTCTTTCGGAATAAGAATATCTTCGGATGCGGTGTAAGCCAAATCTCAGCACTCTTTAATCTTGTTTTGTATCACTATCACTATAACAAAATCCTTCAAATTTGACAAACTCTCCATTTATGCTATGCGTACAATATTACAAAGCTTTTCTTACATTATTAGTGGATTATCCCTAAGCATCCCTATCATTAAGGAGTAGCTTATGGGCAATCAACATGAGACCTTAGTTCCTTCCAGGCTAAAGTATATCACATTACTTTCCCATCAAACAAATAATACCGAATTCAAATCAATAATAGGATTTAATGCTTTTATTTATGATAGTGCAGTAGATTATCTTTGAGTTGATATAGTGTATCTTTTCGTGGTGAAGAAATAGGAATAATATTAGACGCTAGATTAGCCAAAAATGGGAAGCTTCAATTCTTCAGTGAGGATATTTTGTGCATTGATAGGCTTCGGCTTTCTCTTTGAGGCTCATATTTGTTCTTCAAGATACTAATCTATAGGGGATCAAGTAAGGAAATGGCCGAGAAGGTAATGCATGTAATTTCAGAGGAAGAAACGGGCAAGAGGATTGAGCGCCCTTCTAGAAAAAGTAAACGGACAAGCCTCTTATTGACTGTCTTATCGCTTGCCATCGGGGTAGTTCTTGGAATAATGGTTTCTCGTTATGCCAAACCATCCGCTGAATTGCTAGTGGGGGTAATGTTGGCAGGAATAACCGGTTGCATAGTTGGTTTTTGGCTAGGGAGGGCCTCTAAAAGAGAGAGCAAAGCCGAAAGGCTTTTTATGCTAGCGATGCAAGAAGAGAATCAAGGGAAAAAACGCAAGCTAATGGGTAAGATTGTTAGTAAGTATCCTAATACAGAGTGGGTGGACAAAGTTCTGGATGAGAGAATAAAAAATGAGATAGTGCAAGCCGGCCAAGGATCTACAAAAACATCAGAGAAAAAGGTCTCTACGGGTATCTTGAGCGAAAACAAGGGCGAAATCAACACTTGGAAAGAGGCCCAAAGACTGAAAGATGAAGGATTATCCATTGTTTGGAAAGAGGCTCAAAGACTGAGAGATGAAGGATTATCCATTAGAGCGATAGCAAAACGTTTGGGTGTTCCCAAATCAACAATTCATGACCGTACTGTCCCCAGCAGTAGACCATCATACACATCACCCAGAATGCGGACAAAAAGACCGCTCAAATAACAAGTTTCAGAAACTGAAAAGTAAAAGTCTGAGATATACTGTCAACTTAGACAGGTTACTCTACGTGGGTGCCGAAAATAGAACGGATTAAACTATCCGATGCTCAGGACCTTGTTGCTTCCCTGGTAGATAATGAGAAGCTAGATCTTGGCAAAAAATATAAGTTAGATAGGAGGCAGGAATATGGGAAAACGGTCTGTAAGTATTGCGTGGAAGGTCTATTTGGCGTATGGAATCTACATGGTGGTACTTGGTTTTCTTATGCTAGTGATGCCCAGGGAGTTTGCCAAGGGGGAGTTTGAGTCCTTTACAGGTGCTGTCTGGGCGGAGTTCACGGAAGCAAATGCTAAGACAGGCAGTTTTGTCGAACTAGTGTACAGAGCCTTAGGTTGCATGGTACTCCTTATTGGGATATTGAAGGTCTTCATAGCCTCTTATCCCTACCGTAAAGCTGAAGCTTGGTCTTGGTGGACTGCCCTTACAGTAGGAGTAATCGCATGGGGTTTCATGTTGCCCTTTAGTGTCATCATAGGAGCAAAAGATATGCTAGTTTTCAACATAATAGGATTTGTTCTCTTCTTGGTTGCCATAGTGCTACCTGCGAAAACAATGCTAGCCAGAAAGTCTTGATGTGAGCTAAATTAGCCAAAATAAGAGGCTTTAATTTGCTAAATGAGGAAAATATCATTGATAGATTTTAATTAGTTTATGAGCTTTCTCTCTACTTCTAAAGCACTAATTCATAAAGAAGCTGAGAGGTAAACATAATGAGTAGAATAAATCAAACCGAACAAAAAGAGATAGGAAGAATTAAGCTATCTGATAGTCAAGACCTTGTTGCTTCTCTTATTGATAATGAGAAGCTAGACTTAAGGATATTCGTTGAGACTGATAGTTATACAGGAGCTACAAAAAAAGGTTTTAGATTTTATCTTTTTGATAATAATTGGATGGAGTTTAAGAAACTTATTGATAGGGTAGATAGGGCTTACAGTGAGATAAGCTAAGAGGGAGCAGTGTCGAAATCCACAGCAGTCGAAGTATGAAAGGTAATTTCCAATAAGTGATGAGCTTCCTCAGTTTAACGGATATTAGCGAACGTAGCAACTGCAAGCTAGGAAAGGAGGTGAGAATAAATGGCAAGTGGCAAAAGAGTGGGAATAGCTACCTTTTGGGGGCTGGTATTTGGAGTCATCTCCTGGCTCTTGTGTGGTCTAAGCGGTCCTGTACCATGGTCAGGAATCCTGGCGATAATTACGGGAACTGCGGTAATGGGCTTTGCTATCGGGATCAGTGCTTGGAAAATCAGCTGGTTTCTCCATGGCCTTATCATGGGACTGATATTCCGAATTCCCTCCGTTTTCACAGCAATCTGGGTAGAGAAGGGATTGATGGACGTTCTTTGGACGATTGTCACTGGATTAGCTTTTGGTCTTCTTATTGAACTCCTAACTAGCTTTGTGTTTAAAGCGAGGATGCCCCAAAGCAAGTGAAGAAGAAGGAGTAGAAGGAGAACTATCTTAATCTGTTGCATAATAACTGGACTGAGTTTAGAAGCTCATTAATAAGGTAGGTAAGACTTGTGATAGAGTAATTTGACCCTGAAGCGCAATGCCTAAGAGACTAGGAAGGAAATAAGGATCACGCAGATTTAGGATGAAAGATATTTCAAAAACTCAGAGTAAAGGAGAAGGAGTATGAGCAAGGAATCAGAAAGAAAGAAGACCGAAGTGGCAAAACTGGTTCGGGAAAAGATTGCAGCACTGTTGACAGCAGCTTTTGGTTTAGTGGCGGCCCTGGCCTGGAATGGAGCTATTCGGGCTATTTTTGCCAAGGTCTTTGGAGATCCCGATACTATTCTGGCGATGTTAATCTATGCAGTTGTGGTTACTATTGTTGCAGTGATTGCGATTATCATAATTGCCAAAAGCATTGCGAAGCAAGCTTAATTCAGGCATTAGTGAAAAAGGAGGAAAAAGAGTCTTGCCAGAAATAAGAATTAAGTTATCCGATAATCAGGACTTTATTGATTCTCTTATAGATAATGAGAAGTTAGATTTTGGTGAAAAATATAAGTTGAATAGGAGGTAGGAAGATGGGAAAACGGTCTGTAAGTATTGCGTGGAAGGTCTATTTGGCGTATGGAATCTACATGGTGGTACTTGGTTTTCTTATGCTAGTGATGCCCAGGGAGTTTGCCAAGGGGGAGTTTGAGTCCTTTACAGGTGCTGTCTGGGCGGAGTTCACGGAAGCAAATGCTAAGACAGGCAGTTTTGTCGAACTAGTGTACAGAGCCTTAGGTTGCATGGTACTCCTTATTGGGATATTGAAGGTCTTCATAGCCTCTTATCCCTACCGTAAAGCTGAAGCTTGGTCTTGGTGGACTGCCCTTACAGTAGGAGTAATCGCATGGGGTTTCATGTTGCCCTTTAGTGTCATCATAGGAGCAAAAGATATGCTAGTTTTCAACATAATAGGATTTGTTCTCTTCTTGGTTGCAATAGTGCTGCCTGCAAAAGCAATGCTAACAACAAAGAGGTGACGTAAGCAAAAAGGGGATTCAGATTATATCTCTTTGATAATAATTGGATTGAGTTTAAGGAACTCATTGATAAGATAGACAAGGCTTATAATGAGATAGGTTGATCGGGGGAGGGGGGGGGAGCAGCGGTCATAAAGGTAAATAGATAAATAGATATATCTGACAGATACGATATAACAAATTTTGAAAAATCGGGTCATATTAAGAATTATGCTCATCGATAAGGGAAAAAGACGCTCATAGAGCTTCATACAGGCACTTTATCAGTGCTAGATAACTATATGACCTGGGTAAAATCAAGACTTCTCTATCGAGCTAATTTTATCGAGTCAGTTGTGGGATAGATGGCTCTTGAACGATACAAAGAAAGGGGGTGACTTTAGTGTACCCGTATGCAGGGGGAGTTATGATATTTCTAATTATTATTACTCTTATAGCTGCTGCTGTTGTTGTTAGCCAGTCTCCGACCCTCCAAACTGGAAGCGTAACCCTAGAGGGATACCTAGAGCAGTATGAGGCTTATTGTAGAAACTTAACTGATAATGAACTTATTGCAGAATATTATCAGCTTGATGTTGACCTACAAGAAGCATTGGATGATCTGCGAAAATACGAGGGGCCGCTAAGTGAACCAGTGCCCTTCTATCGAGGAAACTGGGCGCGAAGACAAACGATGAGAAACATAGCCAGATTTGGAGAGGCACTAGGTCGAGCAATAGCGTCGAAGCCAATTCGTGAGCAAATCAAAATGTTGAGAGAGCAGATAGCGCTTGTTCTGACTATAATGCACCAAAGAGGACTTGCATTACCAATGCAAGTTAGGTAGATGAAGAATGAGCAAACCATTGATAAAAACTAATTAGAGAGAGTATTGTTGTGGTCTGTCACTAACAGTCGTCCTGTGATGATAAACATACAAAATCGTATCAACGCTAATTACATAAACTATTACTATAATCAGCTACTAGTGCTAGTTCTATTATGACAAAGATAGAAAGCTGTGTTGGAGCTAGTTACATAATAATGCTAGCTTTATCTATATTGATGAGGACTTTATCTCTCTATGGTGGGGAGTAGGGGGAGCAGCGGTCATAAAGGTAAATAGATAAATAGATATATCTGACATATACTGACCTGCCCCCCTAGGATCGGTCCAGTTATTGCGTTAGAATGTGACCAAGAAAAGGGGGGGATTTAGATGGCCAGAAGAGGTTACACGCCAGAGAAAATAATCAACAAGCTCAGGGAAGTAGAAGTTCTTGTCAGTCAGGGGTCAACGATAGGTGAAGTTAGCAGGAAAATAGGGGTAACAGAACAGACTCATTACCGCTAGCGAAGAGAATACGGTGGGATGAGGATTGATGAGGTTAAACGACTCAGACTCCTCGAGGAAGTTAGAATCTATCGATCTAACAACCAAGATTAAATACGCATTTAATATTGAACTGAAACTCAGTTCGTCACAAGAGAGATTGGCCGTGGTCATTGGGCGTCTCTTAAGTAGGACCACTGGGAGTTAAATAGAACCTAGGGTTCTATTCCTCACGATGCCTCCCCTCATTGGACGAGTTTCGCAACTTTTTGCTGGGCAACGGGATCAGCGGTATCATCCGAGAATACTCCTCGATTGTGGTCTGAGCACGCCATTAGCTAACCCATTCACTCCTAAACACAGTGAGCCTGCACCTGTGATTTGCCCGTTCAACCTACTATTAGCTATTGTGCATAGCCCTGGAGAGCAGTGCCCGCCGCACGATAAAGCAACTTATAGAACCTTACACATACTACATAATATATTTTCAAAACTTGGAGAGCAATACTATTGCAGTGTTATGCTGGAGAATTAATATAAGGACTTGCAGATTCGGTACAGGAGGGTACGGACGCATAGTTCCTTGAACTACCGACCACCTTCTCCCCGAGACCATCGTTCCG
>Ga0315533_1001027_pt1 | contig 22303 bp, 19 predicted proteins | sample SalMarSW160130MG_FD_203081 | JGI IMG/M metagenome (GOLD analysis project Ga0315533, IMG submission 203081) | Salt marsh sediment microbial communities from the Plum Island Ecosystem LTER, Massachusetts, United States - Salt Marsh Sediment SW1601-30 ... | reverse complement strand
AAAAAATACTGGATGTATTTCACCGCGACCTGCGCCGAGCAAGGTCTGCCGGTACCAACATTATACCCACCACCACCGGCGCCGCTCGCATCGTAACTGTGGTCATACCTGAGCTTAAGGGCAAGCTTCATGGCATCGCCATAAGAGTGCCTACCCCCATAGTATCTCTTGTGGACTTTGTAGCTGATTTGAAGAGAAAGGTAAGCACTGCAGAGGTTAACGGTGCCTTTCGTAAGGCTGCTGACGGAGAGCTTAAGGGAATTCTGGAATATTGTGACCAGCCACTGGTGAGCTCGGATTTTAAGGGCAATCCCGCCAGTGCTATCTTCGACGCTCTAAGCACCATGGTCATTGATGACAACCTGATAAAGGTGCTAGCCTGGTATGACAACGAGTGGGGCTATAGCTGTCGTCTTGCTGACCTTACTGCTTATATTGTTGGAAAGGGATTATAACTCCCAAACCTCTTCCTTGAAAATTACGGGCGGGGACAAGCCCCGCCCCTACAGATGAATGTAGTGGCGAGGTTTATCCTCGCCTTATAGGCAGAGAAATAAAGAGGGAAACAAACAATGCACGTCAGCGTGTGCCAAATTAAGCTTCGCCTCCCTGAGAACCATTCACTTAAGGGCAAGAGACAGGTAATTAAGTCTATCACCACACGGCTACAAAACAGGTATAAGGTTTCCGTAGCCGAGGTGGATAATCAGAATTTATGGCAATTAGCCACTTTAGGCGTAGCCTGCGTTAGCAACCACAGAAGACATGCCGATGAAACTCTGGCCAATGTCGTAAAGTTCGTTGTCCAGAACTACCCCGACGTAGAGTTATTGAGTTCAGAAATAGAAACCTTCCCCTAAACCACCCACGAAAATCTTGTGATTTTCATGGGAACCCGGTTAGATTTGAAATCAATTTTTGTGGGAGCTTCTAAAGAGCCACAAAACTTTCTTAGGGTTAATATAAATGGATGCCGCTGCTTTTCTTCACCACCTTGTCAGCCTGCCTGATTATCGCCAACAGATTGTCCATATTGAACGCATTCCTCATCAAGGCGCTATTTTTGGCAAACTGGATAACCCTCTCCACCCCAGTCTTCAAGCATCTCTGGAATCCCTGGGTATATCGGCTCTTTATAGCCACCAGGCAAAAGCCTTGAATGCCATCCTGGCTGGGAGAAACGTGATAATAGCCACGCCCAGTGCCAGCGGCAAGACCCTGTGCTATCACTTAGCCACGCTCGATGCACTTTTGCACGATAAGGACAGCCGCGCTCTTTATCTCTTCCCCACGAAAGCCCTGGCCCAAGACCAGCTACGTAGCCTGAAACAAATCGCTCGCCCCCTGTCATTGCGAGCCAGAGGCGAAGCAATCTCCCCAGGGGCCATGGCTACTTTCGACGGCGATACACCGCAGAGTGAAAGGGCGGGAATAAGAAAACAGGCTAGGGTAGTGCTCACCAACCCTGATATGCTCCACTTGGGCATTTTGCCTAACCACCAATCGTGGTCCAGATTGTTTCGCAATCTCAAATATGTCGTAATAGATGAGACCCATATTTATCGAGGTGTTTTCGGCTCTCACGTAGCTAATGTCCTGCGGAGGTTGCGGCGGCTTTGCGCTTTTTATGGCTCTAACCCACAGTTTATTTGCTGCTCGGCCACCATCGCCAATCCCCAGGAGCATGCTCAAAATATCGTCGGCTTGCCTTTCGAGTCTATTGTTGAAGACGGTTCACCACATGGTGAGAAATACTTCACCTTTTGGAATCCGCCTGTCATTGATGAGGCTAAGACCAGCCGACGCAGTTCCAATAGTGAGGCAGCTTTTCTTCTCGGACAGCTTATTCAGAAAGAGATTCGTAGTCTGGTATTTGCCCGCACTCGTAAGCTCACCGAACTCATTTATATTTATACCCGGGGACAATTATCTCCCTCCCTGAGGGATAAAATCAGCCCTTACCGGGCGGGGTACCTTCCCGAAGACAGACGCCGAATTGAGCATCAATTCTTCGACGGCGAGCTTCTCGGTTTGGTCGCCACGACAGCCCTGGAGCTGGGAATAAATATCGGCGACCTGGAGGCGACTGTGCTTACAGGCTACCCCGGAAGCATTGCCAGTGCCTGGCAGCAAGCAGGGCGTAGCGGACGAAGCACCCATAGCTCCTTGAGTTTTCTTATTGCCCAGGAAAATCCGCTCGACCAATACCTGATGCGTAATCCCGATTTCTTCTTCAGCAAGAACTTTGACAATGCCATAATCAATCCTGACAATCCTTATATCCTGAAGCCTCACCTCCTCTGCGCTGCCTGGGAGAAACCACTGGAAGATAAGGATGAGGAATTCTTCGGCGATAGTAGCGCCATGCTAACTGAGCTGGAACAAGAAGGGAGGTTAAGAAAACGCCAAGAGAGATGGCATCCTGCTCCTGCTATCTCTTATCCCGCTCAGGATATAAATATCAGGGCAACATCGGGGCAAAATTATGCTGTCATCGACGGTCAAGAGGGTTGCTTATTAGAGACAGTGGAAGCCAGCGTTGCCTTTTTCCAGGTACACCCCGGCGCTATTTATCTCCACCAGGGTGAATCTTACCTTATCAGGGAACTTGATTTAGCCCGGCGTATTGCCTGGGCAGAACCGAGGTCTGTAGATTACTATACCCAGACTATGGAAATAAACGATATTCGGGTCACGAGGCTGCTCAAGGAAAAAGATTGCCACAGGGTGAAGGTTTACTTCGGAGATGTTGATGTCACTAACACGGTAGTGGGCTTTAAGAGGAAAAAACAATTCACCGAAGAGGTCATTGGCGAGGAGCCTCTTGATTTGCCAGCACAAAACTTTCCCACCAAGGCCCTGTGGTTTGACTTGCCTCAGAAGGTGATTGATAGAATAGCCGACGCTGGGCTTGACTTCCACGGTGGTTTACATGCCTGTGAACATGCTGCCATTGGCATACTCCCCTTGTTTGCCCTTTGCGACCGCAATGACATTGGCGGTGTTTCCACTCCTTTTCACCCCGATACTGCCAAGGCGCAGATTTTTATTTACGATGCCCACCCCGGAGGCATCGGCATCGCCGAGAAGGGATTTAAGATGATAATCGAGCTCTGGCAGGCCACTTTGAAAGCAGTCGAAGAATGTCCCTGCACTGACGGCTGTCCTTCCTGCGTGCAATCGCCCAAGTGTGGCAACAATAACCAGCCACTGGACAAGGAAGCTGCGATAGTATTGCTTGAAGAACTGGCTGGAGAACTGGTAAGATAAATAAAGGAAGGCAATTATCTGACAATAAAACCTGGCCTGATTTGGTGGATATCTTATAAGTAGGCGGTGGCCGTTTGATATTCTTATATTCCAGATATTCAAAGGCTTTTCATCTCAAAGGTAAGGCGGCGTGAGCAAATTTAGTACGACTTGGGGTTACTAGCTTAGACACTTTTGGTCAGCACAGGAGGTTGTAGCCATGGGATTAGAAGAAGTTAAGAACATAGCAGCGAAATGTGTCCATTTCGGTATGTGTAAGATAGATTTCTTAGGGACAGGCGTTTGCCCTTCCGGGATTAAGCATAAGTACGCTAGTTACTACCCCCAGGGAGGAATGGAGATCGTTAATGCCCTGGCTAACAAGCTGATACCTGTCACTGAAAGGCTCATTGACATAGCAATGTCCTGTACCTTGTGCGGAATATGTGATAAGCAGTGTTACTTCGTGACTGAACTTCGACCTGTGAAAGTCATGGAGGCACTTAAGGAATATGTTGAAGCCGCTGTGCAGAGAAATGAGCCAATTGAAAGTCCGGTGGAAGACCAGGTATTGCGCGATTTAAGAGGAATTGTCGGCGGCGAATGGGCGACGAACGATCCCGCAATCTTAGTCACCTACTCTAGAGATATAAGCCCATCTCACCCACGACGTATGCCCAGATATGTTGTCATGCCTGAATCTACCCGAGAGGTTGCCGAGATTATTAAAGCAGCCAACAGGCATAAAGTGCCATTTGTGCCCAGAGGCACCGGCCAGAACAGCCATGGATTTTCCCTTGGAGAAGGAATCATTATTGACCTGAGCAGAATGAAAACGCTTGAAGTGGATCCCGAGCATTGGACTGCCACCGTTGGAGCGGGAGTCACCTCGTTTGAGATGCAAAAGGAAGCGTACAAGCACAAAATGAGGGCCAGTGTAGCAGAACCAGCAGCATGTGTTTGCGCTAATATAGTAACATCGGGTATTTATGGGACTCTCTGCCATGCATACGGATATGCGGGTGATAATTACGTTGATGCAGAAATTGTTGCTTTTGATGGGAAAATATTTAGGACAAACGACACGGATGCGCCGAATATATTCAGCTATTCTTTGCCTCCCCCGGGTAGTGTAGCTCCTCCCCCTGGCATATGTACTCAGATTACCGTAAAACTTTACCCGATTGTAGAAGATGAAGAGGGAATTTTGGTACCCTTCTCAGACCTTAATGAGGCCTTAGAGATGATGCGGGAGATAGCTAGAAGGAGGATAGGCTTAGTCAATTCGATTCTGGGATTAGAATATTTTGCACCGTTCATTTCCCCAACTTTCCAGTCATCAGAGGAACTCAGACGTTTCTTCACAGAAGAAATGGAAGTGAAATACCTGCTAATGGTGATAGGGGATAAATACACGGTAAGGATAATAAAAGAAATGGCAGACGTTACCGTTGACCAAGAGATGGTCAGGACAATTATGCTAGGTTTACCAAAATTTTATGGCGATGAAGGTATGGAACTACTATGCCAACTTTCAGGGGCTGAAAAACCTTACAAACTCCTGTTTAAGGAAGAAACAAGGCCTTTAGTAGAGATGAGCTTATCTCCTTCACCCGAGAATGTAGCCACAGTAGTTGACGAAGATTTACAGGATTTTTTCAGGAAGTTATATTCAAGGCCAGAAATGACAGACCTGGTCTGGCTAAATATGTACAGGATTCTCTCAAGTAGAATAGGCAGAAACTACGCATATGCTCCAAGCCTTGTTTTCGTTTCCCTAGATAACCTGGATAAAGTGGTTGAAATTTGTGATATGCTGAAATCAATCGGTAACAAATATAACTTGAGGAACGGTTTAGGAGTTGTAAATCCACTGGACTTTGGAAAGCGGGCCCAGATGGAATATGTCTACTACTTTGACCAGACAAATAATCAGGAAAGAGAAAGCGTAGTTAATGCCCTGCTAGAATCGATGAGCAAGGTAAACGAATTCACGCAGGAAATGAAGGCCCCCGCGCTTGCCCTATTTCAAGGGCTATGCAGAAGCGAGAACTTGCTATATACGTAGGCATACCCTATTAGATGGAAAATTGTGCATCTGTGGTGACGAGGTTAGAGACTCCTAAGTCCTTATTAAACAAAGAGCTTTGCTTACCACCAGATTTTGCAAAGAGCTAACGATATCCAATATATTCCGGGGCGTCAGAATCTCCGTGGCGAATAAAGAATCGGACCTGAGGGACCTTGCTAATGGGGGAGTAAATGAGGAGGTCTGTAGATTATATCGTTGAAAAGAGAAGGAACGCAGAAAGCGTGATATTTCTAACCGGGGGCACCGGTTTCATGGGGAGTCATATTGCAGCAGAGCTATTGAAGAGAGGCTACTTCGTTGTCTTCCTATGTCGGCCGAAGCACGATCTAGGTGCGTACGAAAGGATTCAAAAAGTCCTGGAGTGGCATGGCCTTCCTTACAACAAAAACTTCAAGGTAGTGAGTGGACAGGTGGATGAACCCCGGTTAGGCTTAGATGAAGAGGTGTACACTTATCTATTGGAAAATGTTGACGAAATATGGCATTGTGCCGCCGATACGTCATTTCTGGAAAGGAAAAGAAAGCAAGCGGAAAAGGTAAATGTTCAGGGCACACTCAACGTGTTAAAGCTAGCAGCGGAGAGCAAATGTTATTTCTTTCATCACATGAGCAGTGCATATGTCGCGGGGAAAGTACATGGAAGGTGTATGGAGAAATATGTACCTCAGCGGCAATTCTACAACGTTTACGAGGAAACTAAACATATAGCTGAAGGCCACGTGCTCGAAACTTGTGGTAGAGAGGGGATAAGAGTGAATATATACCGTCCTTCGATAACCTACGGGGATTCAAGAACAGGAAAGAGCCTGAGCTTCAAGGCCTTCTACGTTCCTTTCCGGGCGGGACATTATTTGAAGAAGCTATTTGAAAGGGACATCGAAGAAAATGAGGGGTTGAATGCTGAAAAGATGGGTGTTAGAAAGACTGAGGATGGCAAAACTTATATGCCTATCCGAATCGGAAAAATAGATGGAAGTTCATTTGATTTGGTTCCTATCGATTTTGCGGTTGACGGGTGTATAGCAATTATGGAGAATTGCTTGGACAGCGGTATTTTTCATTTGGTAAGTAGAAAGCCAAGCACACTCGACGACCTCATTCTATTTGGGGAAAAATTCTTTAATGCTGTGGGTTACAAATCTGTGTTAGCTGAGGATTTTGTCAAGCAGCCCAAGAATGCTCTAGAAAATTTATTCGATTCGTTCATTAATGTATATGAGCCAAATTTTCACGATGACAGAATATTTGATGACACAAAAGCGGGGGAGATTCTAGATAGAAATAATATTGCATGTCCTTATCTTGACTATGAGATCTTCAGCAAATGTATCAAATACGCCATAGAAGTGGACTGGGGGAGAGCGCTACCATAGGGTGCAGGGTATAGACTTCACGCCACTTTCAAAGTTAATTGCAACATTGTTGCATTTAGTTTTCCTGCCGGGTAAAATACTGCCGTGGTTCAAGACTCAATTCGAGTTTTGCAAGCTCAGGGACACAAGGCAACCAAGCCCCGGAAGCTGGTGCTCGAGGTGCTGGAAGAAATGGAAAAACCGCTTTCCCCTTACGATATACAGGGGATTTTACGCAAGCGTGGTAAATATCTAAACCACGTTACCATCTACCGCATACTCGATTTGCTCTGCAGCCTCAATCTGGCTCACAAAATGCTATCCAGCGGCGGATTTGTGAAGTGCAGCTTGGATGCTACCGAAGGTTGCCATCGTTTTATGGTCTGCCACCAGTGTGGAGCCATCCAAGAATTTGCTGACAAAGAATTATGTCGAGAGGAAAACGAGTTTGCCCGGAATCTTGGCTTTCATACCAAATATCATCTTTCTGAATTCTCCGGACTCTGCTCCCGGTGTTATAGAAAATAGCTCCATTAGCAAAATAAGAAATGGGCAAGCGCATAGCAAAAGAACTCAAAGAGCATATCCCTTTCACAGCCCTTGGCGCTCTCACTGGTATTATCATCATGGTCATAGTGGTTTTATGCAACATACCTTCCCATATTTCTCAAACCGCTTTTTATACCTTACACCCAATCCACGTGTTGTTGAGCGCACTTGTAACCACAGCTATGTATATGAGATACAAGAAAGGCAAGTTCTGGGTGGCAATTTTGATTGGGTGGACAGGGTCGATCGGTATAGCCACGATAAGCGATGCCATAATTCCTTATCTAGGAGGAACTTTACTTCACGTGCCGATGGAATTCGAAGTGCCCTTTATCGAGAAATGGTGGATAAATCTCCTGGCGCTGGCTGGCATTGGAATCGGTTATTGGAGGCAAACAACCAAAATCCCGCACCTTGGACACGTGTTGTTAAGTACCTGGGCATCGTTATTCTACTTCATAGCTTTCGGCATAGCTGATTGGATTCATTTGCTCCCTTACGTCTTCTTATTTTTATTCCTCTCAGTTTGGATTCCCTGCTGTACGAGCGACATCATATATCCTCTTTTATTCGTGAGAAAAGAGCCTGAGCCGCCTTTGCCAGAAAGACGAGAGGCCGGCAGCTAAAAAGTCGTCTACACGTGTGCTATTATATACGGGTACCCTTGATGATGGAGGCAGCTTGTTTGATTTGTTAAAAAAGACTGAACCAGGAGTAAAGCGAAGCAAGGAGACCTGGTTTGGCAAGATAGCTAATATTTTCGACCGGGACGCTTTCGGGGATGAGGTCTGGGGGGAATTGGAAGAGTTGCTTGTCTCGGCTGATGTCGGTGTAGAGACTACGAGCAAACTCCTGAGCAAAGTCAAACAGCGGGTGAAAACAGACAGGCTTTCAGAGGTATCTCAGATACGGGAAGCTTTGAAAGAGGAGATGGTAAGCTTACTAAGCGTCCCCCAGAGAGCAAATCCGATTCCTGAGCAACGTGGAGAATCCCCTTATATCATCCTCGTGGTCGGTGTGAATGGCTCGGGCAAGACGACGAGCATTGCCAAGCTGGCCTATGGCTTAACTTCGCAGGGAAAGCGAGTTATCCTGGCGGCAGCAGATACCTTCCGGGCAGCAGCTATCGAGCAGCTTAAACACTGGGGAGGGAAAGTAGATGCCGAAGTCATTGCCCATCAACCAGGTGGCGACCCCGGAGCAGTTGCCTATGATGCCGTTCAGGCCGGCTATAGCCGCCATGCTCAAGCGGTGATTATCGATACTGCTGGTCGCCTGCATACCAAGTTTAATCTCATGGAAGAACTCAAGAAGATAAAGAGAGTGGTAGCTAAACATGATGCTTCAGCCCCTCATCAAGTTTTGCTGGTAATGGACGCTACCACAGGGCAAAATGGACTGGCTCAGGCTAAACATTTCACCGAAGCTGTGGACGTCACCAGCATTTTCCTGGCCAAGCTGGATGGCACAGCCAGAGGCGGCATAATATTTGCCATCTGCGACCAGTTAAACATACCCATTTCTTATATTGGTACCGGTGAAAAATTACAGGACATGGCTCACTTTGATGCTGAAGTCTTTGTTAATGCTATTTTCTCTTAAACTGAAAGGAAAAGATAAATGCTTACTATCAGCATAGACCCCGTTGCTTTCACCATTGGCTCCCTAACGGTACGGTGGTGGGGGATTATGGTAGCTATAGCGGTCGCGTCGCTATTAGTCATCATGCTCAGGGAAGCAAAAAGACGAGGCATTACACGTGATATCTACGGCATTTCCCTCTGGGGTATTATTGGCGGCCTCATCGGAGGCAGGGTAGGATACATAATCTGGGATTGGCCGCATTTCGTGGCGAACCCCCGAGAAATCATCGGCTCTGCTGGCCTTGCCCAAAGTGGCATGCTTGTCGGCGTCGTTGCGGCAGCATTGATCTATATGGGGGTGACGAGAATGCGCTTCTCCTCGCTGCTCAGCCTCGGCGATGTCCTTGCTGTAGGGGCGCCTTTAGGTCTGGCCATAGCCAGGATTGGTTGCACTCTGAATGGCTGCTGCTACGGCCAGCCCAGTCCGTTTCATTTTTTCCCATTGGCGGTAATTTACACGCCTCGAGATAGCATGGATCCTCAATATTGGAATGTGCCAATATACCCCACTCAGATTTATCATTTATTATGGGGATTGATAGTTTTTGGTATTGTGTGGCAATTTCGAGATAAGCTTAAGCCCGAAGGCAGTCTCTTTTTCTTTTTCATTTGCATTTTTGCCATCGGTGATTTCGCCTTGAGGTTTCTCCGCGCTGAGGAACCATGGCTCTGGGGGCTTCGCCAAGCCCAATTCGTTGACCTGGCAGCAGTGGCGATATTTTTGCCCTGGCTCATTATCAAGCAGCGCCGATTTCAGAAACAGGCTTTGGTGACCGAGCTTGCTAACGAAGCTGAGCAGGAGCAAAGTCACGAAGATTAAGGCTTAGCACCTCCTCTCCATTCCAGCGACTTTTCTCCAGGTTATACACAATATCTATTTGAGATGGAATTTCTTCCTTTGTTCTACGCGACTCAAAATCTACAGCTTGCCAGGTTACACTTCCTTGTTTGAGTTTTAGTCTCAGCCATTCGCCCTGGTTGCCGAAGTTACGACACTCGATTACCTCGACCTGCCGAGTGAGAAAGGTCGGCTGTAGGTTGCCTTGACCAAAAGGGCTCAATTTTTGCATAAGGTTAAAAGTCTCTCCACTGAAAGTAGATAAGGGAAGCTCGGCGTCAATCACTATTTCCGGGCAAAGGTCAAGATGACCTAATTGGTCCGTAGCTAGCCTGGTAATCCGTTCCTCTAGCTGAGCTAAATTTTGGCGTGTTACGGTGAAGCCAGCGGCTAAGGGATGGCCACCAAAGGTAGTAAGCAGGTTATGGCATTCTTCTAAAGCAGCTGTGACATCGAATTCAGCTATGCTGCGACAGCTACCCTGACATAGCTCAGGGCCTAAACTGATGATAATGGCAGGCTTGTAAAATTCATCTACGAGCTTGCCAGCAACAAGCCCGATAACACCGATGGAGTATCTTTCGTCACCGTCTATAAGCACCGGCAGGTGTAGTTTGGCGGCTAGCTTCTCCCTCGCTCGGCTTAATACTTCACTTGTTAATTTTTGCCGCTCGGCATTCCTTCTCTCTAACTCCAGGGCCAGGAGGCGAGCTTCCTCTGGTGACTGAGTAGTGAGCAGCTGGTAGCTGGTGGAGGCATTGTCCATCCTGCCAGCAGCATTGAGGCGAGGTCCTAGTACCCAGGAGATATCTTCAGCGTCAAGTTCACCCGGCTTCAGCCTCGTCAATTTAACCATTTCCTGAATTCCCACGCGGGAGCTATTATTAAGCTCTCTCAGCCCTTCCTTCACCAGGTAGCGATTCTCACCAACGAGAGTAACTAAATCGGTAACAGTGGCTAAAACTACTAAGTCCATCAATCCAGCTAGCCATTTCTCCCGGCTGTCTTTATGGAATAGCGCTTGCAGAAACTTGAAGGCAACGCCAGCACCGGCCAGATCTGGATAGGGATACATCGAATCCTTTCGCTTCGGGTCAATTACAGCTACGGCTCGAGGCAGGCTCCCTAACGGAATGTGATGGTCGGTGATAATCATATCCATTCCCATTTCTCGAGCCTGTTTTACCTCTGTAAGGTCAGTTACGCCACAATCAACAGTAATGACCAAATCTGCCCCCTGTGCCTGAAGCTTCTCCAGAGCTGAAATCTTTAATCCGTGGCCTTCGTTGACGCGGTCAGGAATATAGGTAATAACTTCAGCACCAAGCCTTGACAGTCCCTCGACAAGAATAACTATGGCTGTAACGCCATCAACATCAAAGTCACCATAGACGGCAATCTTTTCCCGGGCAAGCACGGCCTTATAGACCCTGCTTACAGCCTGTGATATATCAGGAAGAAGGAAGGGATTACCCTCCAGCCTACGGTCAGCAGACAAAAAAGGTTCGATTTCTTCTGGCTTAACACCACGATTGTAGAGAAGTTGAGCAACTAGAGGAGAAAGGTCAGAAGCATTTAAGTATTCGTCTGGCGCTGGAGGCAGGATTTTCCATCGAGCTCGTTTATTCAATTTCATACCTCAGCTTAATGCCCTTGGGCAGAATCGCTAACTATATCCTATGAGAGGGGGGTCAAGCAAGCTCCAGGCATGGCAATTTGACCACTCAGCCAGGCAATAAATATAATCCATATCAATGAGGGTGGCTTTCTATACACTAGGATGTAAGCTCAATCAGGCCGAGACGGAATCTCTGGCTAATCGTTTTAGCAAAGCCGGATTTCAACTTGTTACCCCCGGTGACGGGGCAGATATCTATATTGCCAATACCTGCACAGTCACCCATATTGCCGACCGCAAGTCACGCCACTGGCTCAGGCTGGCAAGACGAAGAAATCCCCAGGCCCTAATTATCGCCACTGGCTGCTATGCCCAAAGAAATCGTCAAGAGCTAGCCCGGCTTGCTGACCTCGTAGTTGATAACAAGGAGAAAGAGCACCTGCTGGCCCTTACCCAAACCCTCTCCCTTGAAGGGAGAGAACCGGATGAAGGTGAAACAAAGCAATCTCAGATGCTCGCTGCCACCGTTAGGACTCGTAGCCTGATAAAGATTCAAGATGGCTGTCACAGCCCCTGCACATATTGCATTGTGCCCAAAGTAAGACCCCATGAATATTCCTTGCCCGCTTCCCAGATAATTGACGAAATTAAGCAAAAAGTGTCCCTCGGTTACAAAGAAGTCGTTCTCACCGGGACAAAGGTCGGCTCTTATAGAGATGGTGGTACTGACCTCAGGGATTTGGTTCAGCGTATTCTCAACAGTACAGGCATCGAGAGATTACGTCTCTCGTCTTTACAGCCTTCGGAAATATCCTCCGAATTTCTTGCCTTGTGGCAGGATGAAAGGCTTTGCCGGCATTTCCACTTAGCACTGCAAAGTGGCAGCGAGACCGTGCTACAAAGGATGAGGAGGAGCTATTCCCTGGACCAATATCAGAGAACAGTAAACTTGATTAAAGAGATGATACCAGATGCGGCCATCACTACAGATATCATGGTTGGCTTCCCCGGGGAAAGCGATGAGGAGTTTGAACAGAGCTACTCCTTTTGCCAACAAGCTAGTTTCGCCAATATCCATGTCTTCCCCTTCTCACCCCGCCTTGAGACAGCGGCAGCCAGGATGCCGGGACAGATAAAAGACAAAGTTAAACAAGAGCGCAACCAGCGGATGCTGGAGTTATCTCGAAGCTCCCGGCGGCGCTTTTACGAGCAGTTCTTTGGGCAAACTATGCCAGTCCTATGGGAGAAGGAGACCAGTCCCGAAAGCAGCATATACTCAGGGCTGACCAACAACTATATCAGGGTATTTGCTCATAGCGAAAAGTCCCTGAGCAACGAGATAACACCTGTTAAACTGGTAGAATTTCATAACCAGGGAATGAGGGGAGAGATGGATGAAAATCCAGGTTAAGGTAAAGCCCAATTCCAAGACCGAAGAAGTCAGTCAAGAAGGGGATAGCTTTACAGTCAAGGTTAAAGAGCCGCCCAAGGAAGGCAAGGCCAACCAGGCAGTCATCAAATTACTGGCAGAGCATTTCGGCGTCCCCCAGAGCCAGGTCAGGATTCTCAGCGGCTTCAGGAGCAGAAATAAGGTTATTGAGGTTGCGGAGGGGTAAGGTACAAGTCTTTTCCCTAACCAAGGTAACCCGGTAGTTTTAAGGGAGTTTGTGCTTTTGGGTCTTGAAGCCGAGCTTGCGGCTGCGGTTTGCCACTTTCTCTAAATTAGCTCGGTCCGGGCTGCCTCGGGTCTCAGGTTGGGTGGCGTTAAGGCCTGCGGCAGCGCTGGCCATGATAAGCGATTGCGCCAGGCTACTTCCCTTAACATGGTAGGCAGCAAAGACCCCAGCGAAGACATCTCCACAACCTACCGTGTTGACCACATTTAGACCCAGCTTCTTGAGAGGCAAGGCTTGGATTTGAGTCACCGTACCGCTAGCCGGCTCAAGCATGGCTGCCCCCTGAGCACCAAGTTTGAGCACCGCATGATTGCCGAATCCTAGCTCTTTTAGCTTCTGTAAGCTCATATTTAACTCACCAGTTCCCAGTAAAGCATTCGCCTCCGTTTCATTTAAGAAGAGAACTTCTGCCTGTTTGGCAAGAGACTGCAATGCTTCCCGATTTGGGCTTATCAGAATTCCGGGGTCCCACAACACGGGGATGTCACGCCTCTTTGCCAGGTTTATTAGCTCCTCTGCTACCTCTAAAGGCGGGTCGGTGAGGACGATGCCTCGACATTCCTGTAGCTGTTGCTTGACCTGTGCTTTGTTCAAGTGTCCCAGACCAAGCCTGGCATTCGCCCCCAGATGACTGGCAATAACGTTCTGTCCTGCTTGGTCAACCAGAATATAAGCCTGCCCCGATTCTTCTCCCGCAATGTGGCCGATTCCTTCGGTTATGACCCCTTCGTCCTCGAGGGCATTAATTTGCTGGCGAGCAATTTCATCCTTCCCCAGAGCGCCTATCAAAGCCACCTCTTTAGCCCCTAAAATCCGTGCCGCCGCCACAGCAATGTTCCCCCCCGTCCCTCCGGATACACGGGTGATATGTTTTATGGTAACCTCTTCACCGGACACCGGCAGCCGCTCCACGAAGCAGCTAATATCCCAGTTTATGGCGCCACATACTACCAAGCTGGCCATATTATTCCTCCAACATACGCGATAGAAATAACTTTAGAAAGCGAGGCCCGTCCACAGCAGAGGCTACGTGTATTAACTGAGAGCTGCCAGAGGGTAAGATACGAGTAACTCCTCTATCCCAATCATTTCCTTCGACTACTTCCACCCTTGCCGATATAAAATCGAACAGAGAAGCGTCCAGCAACACTGCCAAAGCTAGCGGGTCATGCATTCTACAGCATCCGTGGTATTTTACCTCGTATTCTACCAGTTGGGCTACCAGATGTGCAGCCGGTGTATGCCTGGTCTTAATTTTCTCCAGATGCTGGCTATTCAGACAAGCCGCAGGGTCCATGGTTACATCCAATCCCACAGCAAAGATGTCCGCCCCGGAGTTGAATACTATATAAGCAGCCTCAGGGTCCTGCCAGATATTGAACTCGGCAAAGGGAGTACGGTTCCCTGTGCCATAGGGCGTAAGACTATAAGCACCTCCCATGAGAACCAGCCCGGCTAAAAATTCAGGCAGTTCGGGATGAAGCTCAAAGGCATAAGCCACATTGGTTAGAGGTCCCGTAGCTACAAGAGTAACTTCGCCAGGAGCATCCAAAACTAGCCGGGCAAGAAAATCCCAGGCTTTAGCCGGGTACAGTGTGAGCTTGGGAGAAGGCAAGCCGCAGTTGCCCAGACCATCTGGGCCATGATAGCTTAGCGCATCCTCTAAAAGGTGATTCAAAGGGTTTGCTGCCCCCATCGCTACCGGGATACTGCCTGCGTCCAGGTATTCCAATACCCGGCGAGCATTGGCACTCGTTATCTCCACAGGAGCATTGCCCGCCACCGTAGTGATGCCCAGAACCTGGACTTCAGGCGATTTTAACGCCAGAATTAAAGCCAGGGCATCATCGACGCCGGGGTCCATATCCCAAACTACTTTGTGCATCGAATTCTACGGGATACACTATCATAAATTTCGGAAGAGCATAAGAGGCCGACGAAGTGTAGTGGCGGAGTTTATCTCCGCCAGAGGATGAATGGTCTAATTAAAGGGCAGGAGAATAGAAAATCCTAAAATAGGAATCCAAAAATCAAAATGACAACTCAAAACGCAAATTTTTTAACCTTTGTTCTGTCATTTTGCACTTTTATTTTTACCCTCTACATTTTGAAGAGATTTGTGGTACGGAATCAGACCCCCGGCTTCCACCATGTCTATAAACCATGATGGAATTATCAGGCGAAACTCAAACTCTTTGCCCGTATTGAGATTCTTGATAGTCCCTTGCCTCAGGTTAATCATTATCTCATGCCCGGTCTCAAATTCAGCGGAAATCCCCGGCAAATCTACGGCCGGGCAGCCAAGGTTCCAGAAGTTCCTGAAAAATATCCTGTGGATTGAGTCGGCAACTACAGCCTGGACACCTTTAAACTTCAGAGTTTCCGCAGCCTGCTGCCTGCTTGAACCAATGCCAAAGTTTTCCTCGGCAACTATAATGTCCCCTCTCACAACCTTGGTGAGGAAATCCTTGGGCACATTCTCACGATGCCCGACATCGCTTAGCCCGCTTCTGGCGATGAACTCTTGATATTGACTTCGGTTCGTTTCATCACCACCCATGATGAACCTTCCGGCAAAGAGTTCATCGGTGTCAACATCCTTACCAAACTTCCAGACTCGGCCTTTGAGTTCCATCTATGCCTCCCGGAAAAACTCCCGTGGGTCACTTATTTTGCCTTTCAACGCCGAGGCTGCCACGGTCGCTGGCGATGCCAGATATATTTTGGCAGTCACATCTCCTACCCGACCTTGAAAGTTACGATTTGCCGTGCTTATGCAAACCTCGCCCGGTCCCAGTATGCCCATATGCGCTTCCATACACGGACCACAGGTGGGGGGACCTACCACAGCCCCAGCCTCCACAAATGTCGCTATCAACCCCTCTGCCAGAGCAGCCTTAAGGACTTCCTGCGAGGCTGGTATGACGATAACCTTGGTAAACTTATCGACCTTCCGACCTTTGAGTATTCCGGCAGCAATCCTGAGGTCTTCCAAGCGTCCATTGGTACAAGAGCCTATAAACGCCTGGTCGATTCTGGTCCCCTCAACCTCAGTAACTCCCACAGCATTGGACGGCTTCGGGGGCACGGCAACCATGGGCTCTTTAATATCATCAGCGTGAAACTCAAGTGTCTCCGCATACTCCGCATCCCGGTCGCCCTGAATAAGCTCTAGAGAGTGATTAGTTCTTGCCCTGAGAAAATCCAGCACCTTCTGGTCAGGCTCGATGATACCATTAGTGGCACCTGACTCTATTGCCATATTGGTTAACACCATGCGACCCGCGATGCTCATCTGGCTTATGGCCGGGCCTGTATATTGAAGAGACTTAAACAGGGCACCGCTTACCCCTAATCTCTTCAATATGAAAAGCATCAAATCCTTCGACACAATCGGAGGCAGCAGCTTGCCCTCGACATTTATCCTGATGGTCCCCGGGACCCGCTCCCATAACCTTCCTGTTTTGAACACCACGGCCATCTCATCAACACCAATCCCGGTAGCAAAAGCCCCAACTACACCCGATGTCGTGGTATGACTATCCACACCAACGAGAGTAGTTCCTGGCAGCACATGCCCATTCTCTACAAGCACCTGGTGAGCTATGCCCCCCTTCCCGACTTCATAGTAGTTTTCTATGCCTTGTTCAATGACAAATTTCTTTATATTAAGACACTTCTTGGCAGTATCGATGTCCTTGTTGGGCACATAGTGGTCCAGCACTACTACTATTCTCGCAGGATTCCAGACCTTTTCCACGTCCAGTTCCCTGAACTTGGCAATCGTATGCGCACCTAACGCATCGTGTATCATAGCCCGGTCTACAGAGACCTCGACTATCTGGTCTGGCCTCACAACTTTCTTCCCGGCTTTTTTAGCTAATATCTTCTCTACAAGAGTCATATTCGTCTCCCGTTTTGAAAATGCTTATCTTATCTCATTCACCCAGGTTGCCGCAAATGCTATCGGGCAGCAGTCATCTTTGCATCCAGAGGCGCCGACATGATATTTTTGAGCTAGTGACTATCGAAGAAGTCATTGAGCTTTTAGAACAGGAATATGGCCCTCGCAAGTGGCAGCCAGACAGGGATCCTATCGATGTGCTCATAGGAACCATACTGTCTCAAAATACCTCGGATGCAAATTCGGGCAGAGCTTTTGCCTCTCTTAAAGCTAGCTTCGATAGCTGGGAAGCTGTAGCTTCGGCTCCAGCAGAACATATCGCCCAGGTCATTAAGTCCGGGGGACTATCCCAAATCAAGGCAGTTAGAATCAAGCAGGTACTGGAGCAAATTGAAAAGGAACAGGGTCGTATCAGCCTTGATTCCCTTAAATCGATAAACATGGCTGAAGCCGAAGATTACTTAATGCGTCTGCCTGGAGTAGGACATAAAACAGCTAGCTGTGTGCTACTTTTTTCCCTGGGGAAGCCATCCCTGCCCGTGGATACCCACGTTTTTCGGGTAGCCAAACGATTGGGACTAATTGATTCCAGAGTGTCCATAGAGAAGGCACATAGCTTGCTTCAGGAGCAAATTCCGCCCTCCAAAGTATATCAATTCCATATCCATATGATAGAGCATGGCCGGCGGATATGCCACGCTCGACAACCTCGTTGCAACAGGTGCATATTGAGGGACACTTGCCCCAGCTCGCTTTCCTAATCTAGCCTGGTTAGTAAGTGATATAATGGTTAACATGGCACAGATACTAAAGAGCAAAAACCTGGCTACTAAGTTCCAGATAATGGTGGAAATAGCAGCACATCAGCCTAACATACAGCAGAAAGACATCGCCCCAAGATTGGGCATCACTTCGCAGGCGGTTTCCGAGTACGTGAAGGAATTGATAAAGGACGGCTGGCTGAGCTCCGAGGGTCGCTCCCGATATAAGGTAACCAAGGAGGGCGTAGATTGGATTTTGCAGATGTCCCGGCAGTTACATAGTTACGCCTGGGTTGTGAGCAAAGCCGTGGCTGATATATCAACTACCACTGCCATAGCTGATAGTGACTTATCCGTTGGTCAACCAGCGTCGTTATATATGAAGGACGGCTTGCTCTTCGCCTCCAAGGTCATTCGTGATAAAGGGGCTAAAGGAATAACCGTAACTGAGGCTAAAAAAGGACAAGATGTCGGTATTCGCAGCGTTGAAGGAATAATAAAGCTCGAGCCAGCTGAAGTCATGATAGGCAAAGTACCCAATGTGCAGGGTGGAGGTTCCAGGAGCACTGACCTTGCCCGATTGGAAAGGGAAGTAAAAGAAGCGAGGCTGGTGGGAGCAATGGGCACGGAAGCCCTGGTAGCGTTGACGCAGATAGGTGTAAAGCCTGATTACGTTCATGGCGTCCAGGAAGCAGCCATAGAGGCAGCTTACTGTGCCCTACCCTTCCTGGTTGTCTGTAGTGAGGACAAGGTTTCAATTTTGGTGCAGAGATTGGAAGAGGAAAATCTGGACTACCAGATTATCGACTTACGTCAAAATTCCCCCAGAGCGTCCACCCGTAGACGCCCTTCATCGTGAGGTTGACGAAGTGTAGCGGCCAAGTCTATCTCCGCCCTCTACGTTCACTCTTCCCCTCTTAGGATAAGAGGGGCAAGGGGAGTTACGGTCATAACCCCCTTTTATCCCCCTTACCTTAAGGGGGACATTGTGGTGGCGAGGTTTATCCTCGCCTTTATTGGGTGGAGACGAGGCTCGGCCTGATAAATCACCCAACTACAAAAATGTGAAGGTCGGCCCGCAATGACTTTCGTGTGACGATTTCGTCAAATCACGATAGTTACCAGCGAAAAGTCTTGACATCCGTTTTGCGGCGTTTTATAATAGGGCTTAATCAACCGCACTTGTATAAAATAAAGTAATTTTGTGTAAAGGGAGGCGAAAATGAGCCGCATGAAAAGATTCTGTAAGCAAACCCTTGCCCGGGGGACAAACTGGTTCCTGGTGCTCTTGAGCCTAGCTCTCGTCCTGACAGCCTGCAGCCCTAACGGGCAAATACCACCTCAATATTTTTTTGATGACCTGGGAAGGCTGGTCGCCATCAACGGAACACCCCAAAGAATTGTTTCCCTGTCTCCCTCTAATACCGAGATTTTGTTTGCCCTTGGTCTGGGGGACAAGGTGGTGGGAGTAACGGATTGGTGCGATTATCCTCCGGAAGCCCTGGAGAAGGAAAAAGTAGGCGGATATGTCACACCGGATATAGAGAAGATAGTTGCCCTTACCCCTGACCTCATACTAGTCGCGTATGGCACGCCCATGGATGTTATCAATAATTTGGTAGGACTAGGGCTTACAGTATTTGGTATAAAGACTACTGATTTAGATGACCTGCTTAATGATATTAAAAGAGTAGGAGAAATAACCGATAAGGAGGTGGAGGCCCTTGCACTTACATCGGAAATGGCAGTAGGGATTAAAGCAGTAACTGATCAGACCGAAGAATTGGAACAAAGGCCAAAGGTCTTTTATATCGTCGGTCATGAGCCATCGTTGTGGACTGCTGGCCAAGGGACTTTCATCCACGAGCTAATTGAAAAGGGAGGAGGGGTGAACACCTGCCAAAATATCACCGGTTATTCAGAAATCTCAATTGAGTATGTTCTTGCCCGCAACCCTGAAATAATTATCACCAGCGAATGGTCATATGACTGGGCGATAAATTCAACTGACCTTGCGGGCACCAACGCAAGTCAATCAGGGAGAATCTACACATGCGATGATAACCTCGTTCAACGCCCGGGTCCTAGACTGGTTGAGGGCTTAGAGTGGTTTGCCTATTTCATTCACCCCGAGATATTCGAGGAGCCTGAGGAGTAGCTAAGTGAAGGTTTTTTCCTCCTGGAGCGGGGGTAAGGAATGTGCCCTGGCGACGTATAAGGCAACTTCCCAAGGGCACGAAGTCCTGTATCTGCTTAACTTTATCTCCGAAGATGGCCAGAGGTCGAGGTCCCACGGGACCAAAGCCAGCGTTTTAGCTTTGCAAGCAGAAGCCATTGGCATCCCTCTCATCCAGGTGAAGACGTCATGGGAAAATTATGAAGAGAACTTTAAGAAGGTTGTCAGGGAACTCAAGGACAAGGGCATCGAAGGGGGCGTGTTCGGTGATATGGATTTAGAAGAGCATCGGGAATGGGTGGAGAGGGTATGCAGCGAGGTCGGGATAAAGGCGTTTTTGCCCCTCTGGAGTATAAAGGCAGAGGAGCTAATTGAGGAATTCCTTAAATTGAAATTCAAAGCCATAATAGTCGCCACCAGATTAAAGGAGAACTTTCTGGGAAAAGCTCTAGACAAAGCTTTGGTAAGACAAATCAGCAAACTTGGCTCCCATCCCTGTGGTGAAAACGGCGAATATCACACATTCGTCACCGAGGGGCCCATTTTCAAGAAAGCACTCGCGGTTACCAGGGGGGAAAGAAAAAGAAGAGATAACGTATGGTTCTGGGAAATCTCGGCTGAGTTACAATAAAGGGGGATTGAGATGAAAGAGAAAGGCTTAATTCAAGTTTATACCGGGGCCGGCAAAGGAAAGTCCACTGCCGCTATCGGTCAGGCAGCTCGCGCTGTCGGGCATGGTTTTAAAGTCGGCTTAGTCTCTTTTTTTAAAGACCCCGAGGCATTCGGGTACGGTGAACATAAATCCCTGGAAAAGCTGGGGATAAAGACTTTCCTTTTCGCTAAGAAACATCCCCACTTCTACAAGGAACTGAATCCTGATGATGTCCGCCAGGAATGCTCCAGGGGGCTGGAATTCATTAAGGAGCTTTTTCAGGACCACTCCTGGGATATGCTGGTCCTGGATGAGATAAACATTGCCGTGCGCGACGGCTTTCTGAAAGAAGAAGAGGTTCTCTCTCTTTTGGAGACAAAGCCAGAAAAGTTAGAGCTTGTCTTAACCGGTCGGGGCGTCACAGAAAATATTATAGAAAAAGCAGATTTGGTCAGCGAGGTGAGGGAAGTGAAGCATCCTTATAGTCAAGGAATAAAAAGCCGGGAAGGCATTGAATATTAAGAGAAAATCAAAGGGAAAAAGTGAAAATGCAAAATGACAGGGCAAAATATGACAAATCCTAAGCACGAAATTCGAAATCCTAAACAAAAGAAAGGAGGAATTTAGTTCCTCTCATCCAATGACCAAAGTCCAAAACAAATGAGTTTTGGTATTTAAATTTAGAATTTTGGATTTGTTTAGAGTTTAGAAATTAGAATTTAGGATTTATCTAGCGATGGCACGTACTGCATCCGAGGTATTTAGTGAGCCCGTTATCCCTTTTGCCATTCGCTGGCAAAGTAGAGTTTATTTGTTGCTGGGGCTTGCGGCACTGCTGGTAGTGGTCATCGTGTTTGCCACTGCTTTGGGAAGCGTTCATATACCCTTTACCACTACCTTTCAAGTCCTTCTCTCTCAACTGCCCTTCGTTCATATTACCCCTTCTTCTCCCGAAATTTTCGGGGCGCCGTTGAGCCTGGAAATTCTGGAAACGATAATTCTGGATATCAGGCTGCCACGCATCTTTCTGGCAGGTTTAGTAGGAGCAGCCCTGGCAGTAGCCGGAGCTACTTATCAAGGACTGTTTCGTAATCCTCTGGCTGACCCTTATCTTTTAGGTGTGGCCTCAGGAGCTGGACTGGGGGCTACCATTGCCATGCTTACTCCTTTCACATTAGCCTGGATGGCTTTTGGAGCTGTGCCATTATTTGCCTTCATTGGTGCCATAGGCGCCGTCATTGTGGTCTATTTGCTTGCTCGTGTCGGTAAAACCCTGCCAGCCACCACGCTTATCCTGGCTGGAGTAGCTCTAAGCGCTTTTCTGGCCTCCATCACCTCCTATCTCATGACCATTTCCGGTGAAGAACTACATGGGATTGTATTCTGGCTGCTGGGTGGACTTTACCTGACTAAATGGTCTGAGGTGTGGACGGTCCTCCCTTGTGTATTAGCGGGCCTTGCAGTCATCTGGATCCATGCCCGACCGCTCAATGTAATGCAGCTTGACGAAGAGCAAGCCCAACAACTGGGCATCAATGTGGAAAGGGTCAAACTCATATTACTGGCTGCTGCTACCCTCATTACCTCCTCAGCGATTTGCTTCACTGGCCTTATCGGTTTCGTCGGCATACTCATCCCTCATGCAGTGAGACTTATCTGGGGGCCAGACTACCGGTTTTTGCTCCCTCTATCCACGCTGGTTGGCGCCATCTTCCTCATCCTGGCCGATACTTTAGCCCGTACCATAATTCCTCCTACGGAGATTCCGGTAGGAATAATTACTGCTCTCTGTG
>Ga0315533_1001024_pt1 | contig 22337 bp, 17 predicted proteins | sample SalMarSW160130MG_FD_203081 | JGI IMG/M metagenome (GOLD analysis project Ga0315533, IMG submission 203081) | Salt marsh sediment microbial communities from the Plum Island Ecosystem LTER, Massachusetts, United States - Salt Marsh Sediment SW1601-30 ... | reverse complement strand
GCCAGCCTCTCGTCCGCCCTATCACACTTACTACCATCTATATAGAGGTTTCTCTTCATCTTTTTCAATCGGCTCAAATATTCGTCGTAAGTTTTTATTCCCATGACTATCCCTCCTTATTTTGGTTTACTATATCTTAGAACAACTCGGATTTCAAACTCCCATCTATGTAGGACAACCGATGTAAAAGCAATTAGAGCAAATGTAGACTATTATATACATTCAGGATTTATTATCTAGGGCGCAACGAGACATCGCTCTGTTACCCGATTGCACAAAAACTCAGTTTGTTGCTTTAAATCTTGCGCAGTAATGAACGAGATACAAAATTGTGCGGAAGACTGTGTTCTAAAAGGCTTACCCCTCTTTCCCCAAGATGGGGAAAGAGGGGTAAGAAAGTCACCTCGAAAGCTTTCTAGTATCCCATGCTTTCCTTAAGGTCCTGGTCAAGCCAGAGGAATGCAAAACTATCGGGGTTGATGGTTTTGTAGTAGCCGATTCCCCCTTCGCCACTGTAATTCTTCACCCATGGCCACCACAAGACGTAAAAACGTGCTCCACCCGTCTGTAAAGCGTAGCACTGCTCCAGTAGATAGGGCATCATTTCGGCGTGAATTTGGAGAGCCTCGTCTTCATCAGGATAGACTGCCAGCATCTGGTCACGGTAGTCATTCAGGACCGGGTCATCGACATAGCTGGTATTAAACATTGCGGTACCCGACCAGTTTATCCCTTTAAAGTAAGTGGCGACGCCAGCCCATGAGCCATAATACATGTCGTCATAATTCCTGTAAGCCCATCTGACAGTCCAACCGGCGTAATCCAAGGGCTTGAGTGTCAACTCCACTCCGATGTCATCCAACATACTCATGACCGCCTGTATGGAATCCAGATCAAATTGATAATTGTAGACTATAACCTCAGCCTGGAACCCATCAGGATAGCCGGCAGCGTCCATAAGCTCTTGCGCCAGCTCCACATTGTGGCCCCACAGGTCAGCGACCGATATTTCGGTCGGTTCAGGGTCCGTCCCTACTTCTATCATTTCGTCGTCGAGTTCTGCCAGCGACACATAACCGTCGGCTACCTCCGGAGTGTCCCATATAGGCCAGTACAGCATTTCGCCGTCGCCGTCGTATAGTTGGTCAATCAGCATCTGGTTGTCTATTGCCAGCTGCATCGCCTGTCGCACTCTCACGTCAGCCCAGGGCTTGTCTTCCTTATCCAACCTCATAAATAGCACCCTAGCATTGGCCGTTTCGAAGTACGGCCTATATTCCACCCCAGTCAAGTCCTTTAATTCTTGTGCTCTTATAGTGTCACATCGATGTATATCAACCTTACCGGTTCTAAAAAGAGAGTCCTGTGTCGCGAAGTCTGGTTGGATAAATACATTATAGCCGTCAATATAGGGTAACTGGTCACCTTCGCCAGGACCGATAGGGTTTGTCATCCAGTAATCGGGATTTCCCTCATAGTACAAAGAGCTTCCTGACACATACTTTTCGAGGGTGAAGGCACCGGTGCCGATGGCCCTCTGCCAGCCATTCATGTCACCGTACTCTTCGATTACATCCTGGGGGTAAATGTACATGAAATCTATCATGGTTAAGAGCTCAGGCATCTGCTCGGAGTCGCAGTCGATGCGCACCGTGTCTTCACCGATTTTAGATACGGTCATAGCCGCAGCCACATGCGGGTAACTCTTCTTGAGATAGGCTGTATCCAGCGTCATCTGGCGCTCAAGAGAGAAAACAACGTCATCGGCTGTAACTTCCCGCCCGTTACATGGGGGCTTATCGTGCCATTTCACCCCGTCACGCAGGTGGAAGATTATGTAATCGTCTCCTATTTCATAGCTGTCTGCTATATAACCGACCTTTTGATCCATGCGGTTAGAAATTACTACCCATTCAGTATCGCCAGTTCCATAACCACCGGCATACCCTTTTGCCCAGTCGCCTGACCAGAGGCACTCGTAGGGGCCGGAAGTACTATAATGAGGCCCGATGGCATCATCGAAGTACGTGGGGTCCGCTGCCACCATGAGATTAAGCTCCCCTCCGTATTGTGGTGTTTCGACCCCATCCCCATCTCCATCCCCACCATTTCCACTTGGAGCACAGCCGCTTATCATGCTGGCGATCAGACCTACGACCATCAAACATACTACCAACGATAAAAACTTTCTTTTTTGTATCATCAATCACCTCCTTTACATTACCTTGACCTTTGACTACCCATGTTTCACACTCTCATAGTCACTACCTCCTTTGAGTGATATCGTCCCAGCTTGCCTCAGCCTGGGTCGGTCAGGCGGGGAAAAGCGTCGCCCGGCATATTGATGAGCAAACAACAATAGCCAGGAAAAGCCCTGGCAACAAAGCAAGATGGGGTGGCATAACCACATAGATCTGCCCTTCTATGCTGACCATGCCACCCCAGGTCGGGCATTCTCAGACGCTTTTCTCTGGCAAGTCGCATAAAAACATCGAGCCAGAACGAATGCGCTTTCGATATTGCTACTTCGGGAAGTGAGCCTTCCAACTATGCCCCCCTTCTATTATATATATATTTTACCTGTATTTTGCCTTCGTGTCAAGATGCCGTCCCCGTCCAGCACCTTAGTGACGCATCAGCTCCTTTATAATGTTCTCATGTCATTCACGTGCCTTACGAAGGCTGTTGAGATAACCCTGTTCAAGGTGTATTCTATCGGGCTCAGGTCGGGGAGTAAGGTGGGAGGAAAACAAGTCCTATCCCAAGCCTTTTGGCTTCCACCTTTACATGCTCTACTTCACGGCTCTTGAGATTATCCAGGACGATAATATAGTTAACTGCATAAACTATTATGATTCTCTCTTCCCTGGCGGAAGAGAGCTAGAGAAAGGGAAAAATGAACCCTCTCCCCCGAAGGGAGAGGGTTTTATACGAAATTGTGCGGAAGACTGTACTTTAGCCACCTTACCCCTCTTTCCCCAAAATGGGGAAAGAGGGGTAAGTCACACTGGCAAAGCTCTCTAGTCGCCGTAACCCATCGATTCTTTGAGGTCTTGGTCTATCCAGATGTATTGTGTCAAACCTCCGAAACCGTTGTTGAGTAATTTGTAGAAGCCGAGCGACCCCTCCCCACTGTAGTTTTTGACCCATGGCCACCAGATGGTGTACGTATCCCATCCCGCCGTCTGTATAACGTAGCACTGCTCCTGGAGATAGGGCAGCAGTTGTCGGTGAATGCTGTCCATCTCTTCTTCATCAGGCCAGGCTGCTATCATCTGGTCACGGTAGTCGTTTAGGACCGGGTCATTGATATAGCTTCCGTTCCACATGCTGTTACCATACCACTCTGTCCCCTTAAAGTAAGTGCCCGCGCCAGCCATTCCGAAATACATCATGTCCTCATAATTACGGTAATACATTCTTACACTGATAGTGGCATAATCTACAGGTTTGATTGTCAAGTCCACTCCGATGTCTGCCCACATAGCCGCGACCACCTGTAACTGGTCAAGATAAATGGGAAGATTCCAGACTAAAATCTCAGCCTTGAACCCGTCCGAGTAGCCAGCGTCATCCAAAAGCTCTTGGGCCTTGGTGGGGTTGTACGTGTAGAGGTCTTTCACCGAAATTGCCTCTGGCCCTGACACTGGCTCGTCCGGGTAATCTTCCAGTTCCAGATAAGTACCGTGATACTCCTTACAGTCAGATACAGGCCAGTACAGGTATTCGCCCTCGCCACCGTATAATTCGTCGACTATCTTCTGGTGGTCTATTCCCAGCATGAGCGCCTGTCGCACCCTCAAGTCGCTATAGGGCTTGTCTTCATCATCTGTCCTCATACATATCACCGCTTTGGCGGAAGAGGTGAACCACTTAACATATTTCACCCCAGGCAGGGTAATCAACGCTTGTGCTCTGTCATATTCAACCATAGTAATGTCAACCTGGCCGGTAGTAAATAGAGAGTCCTGTGTAGATGGGTCTGGTTGGATGAGTCTACGTACGCCGTCCAGATAGGGTAACTGGTCGCCGTAGCCAGGACTACCGACGACAGGGTTTGTCTCCCAGTAAACGGGATTTTTCTCAAGGTAGGTCTGGCTTCCAGCCACGTACTCTTTGACATAGAATGGACCGGTGCCAATGGCCCTCTCCCAGTCATTCATGTCACCGAAAGTTTCAATTACATCCGCAGGGAAAATGTACATGAAATCTATCATGGATAGGAGCTCAGGCATCTCCTCGGCTGTGCAGTCGATGCGCACCGTGCTCTCATCGACTTTAGATGCGCTCATAGCCGCAGCCAGTGCCGGGTAACCCATCCTGAGATAGGCTCCTTCTTCCGTGTGGCGGTTAATAGAGACAACAACGTCATCGGCGGTAACCGCCCGCCCATTAGTCGGGAACCTGTCTTCCCATCTCACCCCATCACGCAGGTGGAAAGTTATGTAATCCTCTCCTAGTTCCCAGCTGTCGGCTATCCTACCAGTCACGGTTTCCAGGCGGTTAACGTCACCGGCAATAAACCAATCAGCCTCTTTAGTTCCGTAACCACCAGCTATCCCTTTTGACCAGTCGCCTGAAAAGAGGGTCTGGTAGCAGCCCGGGACATTATAATGAGGACAGTTACCGACGGCATCGTCCCAGCCAACAGGATCCGCTTGCGTGTAGACGTTAAGAACCCCTCCGTATTGTGGTTGTACCGCTCCGTCCCCATCCCCATCCCCATTTCCACCATTTCCGCTTGGAGCACAGCCGCTTATCAGGCTGGCGATCAGACCTACTATCATCAAACATACTACCAACGCTAAAACCTTCCTTTTTTGTATCATCAATCACCTCCTTTACATTACCTTGACTTCTGACAACTCATGTTTCACACACTCATATAGTCACTACCTCCTTTCATTGCTGTTCTTGTATTTTCCCCTAGCCTGCATATTATTGACCACAAAGTTTATGATTCGACAACGTCCAAAAGGGCATAAAAAGAGGCAGCTACTAATCTTCCCTTCGCTGCCCCCTCGGCTTATCAACGAAAGCTGTAAAATAACCTCCTCAACAGGCGTATTTATCCATAGATATCGCCCCAGCCAGCCTCAGCCTGGGATTGATCAAGACTCGAAAGGCATCACCCGGCATGCTAATGCCCCACACAACAACATCAAGGAAAAGCCCCGGCATAAATCAGGACGAATTGCCTTTACCCTATGCTGCCGCCCTTCTATACCGGGAATGAAACTCGCAGGCAGTCATTCCCCAGGCCTTTCCCCTGACCAACCGGACAAACACATCCGGCCAGAACGAATATACCTTGGATATATCTACTTTTGGGAAGATGCTTTCTAACTGTGCTCCCCCTATTCCTCTCGACTTGATTTTACCTATGTGCCGCCGTATTTCAACTATGTTTTGCCTTGATGTCAAATTAAGCTTGTGCGGTGTCCAGTACATTAGTGACACTTAGAGGCCAAGAAAGATGGCTTTGAGCGGTTCATGTAGCCGAAAGGTAAGAGATGAAATATCACAACCTGGTAACGTGTTAGGTAACAATCGCTTGTTTTGGTTAGTGAGGCACAGTCCATCGAAAAGTGACATAGTCTTGTCCGGCATCACTTGTCTTCGAATTGTACTAACTGCATCCCACACGGCCAAGGGTTCTTGCTGCTCTTACGGAGAGTCTGATGCTATAATGAAAGGAGCCTCAATGTGTCGTTTTGCCGCTAACTCGAATAAGAGGTTTGATAGAAAACCAATTTCGCAAGTAGTAATAAGTGGTTCACACAACTTGTAGATGCATCAAAGGAGATATTACCATGTCACAACCGATGCAAGACATTACATTCACCTTTACCGACCCGGATGGATTTAAGGTCTTTGTGCGTAAATGGGTGCCGCTGCCGGGAGTTCAGCCCAAAGCCGTGGTACAGATCGCCCACGGTGGGGCGGAACACAGTCTGCGCTATGAACGTCCAGCTAAATTCCTTAATAGAGCCGGCTACATAGTCTATGCCAACGACCACCGCGGGCATTGGAAAACTGCCGTAACTGTGGAGAAGGCGGGGTTTGCCGGGGAGGATGGCTGGAACGGAATCGTCAGAGACGCCAAACAACTTACCGATATCATTAAGAAGGAAAATCCCAGCTTGCCAGTCTTTCTATTTGGCCACAGTATGGGGTCCTTAATATCTCAGCATTACATCCAACGGTGGGGCAATAGACTCAACGGTGTTGTGCTTTGCGGGTCGTCTGGAGCGAGAACAGACCTGGACTTGGTCATTTCTAAGCTTGAGGCAAAATCCAGGGAGGAACACCAGAGGCCGGCTGGCCCGCGTACTCTCCAACAATTTGATTGGCTTACGCGGGATAAAGCTGAAGTGCAGAAATACATTGACGACCCCTGGTGTGGCTTCACCTTTACGCGCGGGTTTGTACTTGACATGTTTCGGGCAATTCAGGAAGGCTGGAAGCCGGAAAATGAAGCCCGCATCCCCAAGGACCTGCCAATTTATGTGATTTCCGGTGAGCTAGATCGGGCGGCGGGAGAGAACACAACTTCGATAAGGGCGCTTGTGGAACGTTATCAAGCATTGGGCATACGGCAAGTTACGCTCAAAATATACCCGGGAGCGCACCACGAACTGTTGAACGAAACTAACCGCGACGAAGTACAAAGTGATATACTTGCCTGGCTGAACAAGCATTTGTGAGTCGATAATCTTAGGGCTGGACGACCCTGTGCGGATAGGTATTTGACCACCAGCCTTAGAAATCGTTATCCGAGTAATTGAACATGATAGAATAATGATTTATCAATAAATTGATTATGCACCCTATGAAGAAGGTTAGCAAATTAATCAATAAAAATTAAAAGGGGAGGATTTATAGGATGGATAAGGTCAGCAAGATGGGTTTTCCTGCCGGGTCGAGGGACTCAATGTTTGACACCCCTTATGTAGACATCGATGAATGGAGGGACAAGCCGGTTCGCCATCGCTATGTCCACGGCGGGTTCGAAGGCACCGAAACTCGGTTCTCCTTCTACTTCCCGCCGGCAGAACGCTACGAAGGAAGGTTCTTCCATCTGCTCTTGCCGATTCCGGGCATAGAGACTGCTGCGATTAATGCGCCCGCAGCTACAACACTACCTGACCCGATTCCCTTCGCCATAGAGAGCGGCGCCTACCTCGTGGAGTCGAACCAGGGCAAGACAGACATGTTTACTGTTGATGATACCACCATCACTGGCTATCGAGCCAGCGCCGCAGCGGCCAGGTACTCGCGGGTACTGGCCGCCGTTATGTACGGCACGCACCGTCCCTATGGCTATGCCTATGGCGGAAGCGGCGGAGCTTTCAGGACATTCGCCTGTCTGGAGAACTGCCCCGGCGTCTGGGACGGCGGGGTGCCATTCGTTCAAGGGTCGCCCATGAGCATCCCCTACATGTTCACGGCGCAGGGTCATGCCTTCAGGGTACTGCGCAATAAGTTCGCATCTATTGTTGACGCAATAGACCCCGGCGGCAGCGGTGACATGTATAGCGGCCTCAACAACGAGGAGCGTGAAGCGCTCGCTGAGGTCACCCGGATGGGGTTCCCGCCGAAAGCATGGTTCAGCGCAGAAAGAACCGCTCTTGCCTACACGGGGATCCTGGCCATGTTCCTGGACAATGTGCTCAAGTGGGACCCCGAGTACTTCAAGGACTTCTGGACGGTTCCGGGCTACCTCGGGGCAAATCCTCCCGAGTCCCTCTTGCGCGAAAGGGTCCAGCACAGGGTGAAGATCAGTAAGGTGCTGAAGTCCAAAGATATTACAGATTTGGGCACGATGGTATCGATGCCGGCGAGACTGGCTGACAGTGGGGGGGAAATGCCGGCAGCAGTAAAGCTCGAGAAAATGCCGGATGGGAATCTCCAGGGGAACACAATAACCTTAATGAGCGGCGCAGCCGCCGGGCATGTGCTTTACATCGCCGGAGTGGTCGGCGACCTGGTGATGATTGGGTTTGGCGAAGCACACTTCAGGGATCTGGTTAAAATGAAGGCTGGTGACGAAGTGCTGATCGACAACGGGACGTATCTCGCCATCCAGACCTATCATCGTCACCAGATCCCGTCGCCCGACTACTACGTCTGGAACCAGTATAAAGTTGCGGGTAAACCGATATACCCACAGCGACCCGTGCTGGGTCTGCGCTACGCCCGTTACGCTATGGGCACCGTCCAGACCGGTCGGTTCGCAGGGAAAATGATCGTGGTTGAGTCGGCGATGGACGAAGCCGCTTTCCCCTGGCAGGCGGACTGGTACCGTACAAAAGTACAGGAGGCGCTGGGACCACGCCTTGACAACCACTACAGGCTCTGGTTTACAGACAATGCCATGCATACGGCACCGGCGGTTATGCCGGGCGATCGCCGGCCGGTAGCGACCACCCGTGTTATCAACTATGTCGGCGTCGTGCAGCAAGCGCTGCGCGATCTGAGCGACTGGGTCGAGAAGGGTCTGGCGCCCCCGCCGAGCACTAATTACAAGATAGTGGACGGTCAAGTGTGTTTGCCTGAGACAGCTGCGGAACGCAAGGGCATACAGCCGGTGGTCACCGTGAAAGCGAATGGTGGCGAGCGGGCCGAGGTCCAGGTCAGTGAGCCCGTCGAGTTCACCGCGGTCATCGAAGTGCCGCCGGGCGCAGGCACGGTGGTGGCCGCGAAATGGGACTTCGAGGGCGCTGGCGACTACCCGCTCACCGAGCAGTTCGACGACACCAATTCGTCGTTTTCTCGTTTGCCCTTGAAGACTACCTATGCCTTCTCTAAACCCGGCACTTACTTCCCGGCGCTTCGGGCCACTTCACAGCGGCAAGGCGACTTTAAAACCCGATTTGCCCGTATCCATAACCTCGGTAGGGTGCGGGTTGTCGTCCGGTAGGACAGGCGACGGTTCGAACGAGTGTTTCCTCGAGACGCGCTGCGTTCATCCGATTGGCCTTAGGCTCAGTCAGCGTATAGAGCCAAAGGGGCGCTCTGTATATATTTGCATTTGGACGGGAAAGTCTGATTATGAGATAATTTTTCGAAAAGATTACATCGAATAGCTAGATAAGGAGGAGAAAATGGTGAATTCAATTCGTGTGGACCGAAATATCCCTATAAAAATGCGCGACGGCGTGACATTACGGGCCGACGTTTACCGACCGGACGATAACGAAAAACACCCTGCCATCGTCGTGCGCACACCGTATGATAAAGGGCCTTCCACGCGCAGTGACTATCTATCACCGATAGAAGCGGCCTTCGCCGGATACGCTGTGGTTATCCAAGATACCAGAGGCAGGTTTGCCTCAGAAGGTGAGTTTGTCGCCGGAGCACCGGAGGGCAATGATGGGTACGACACAATAGAAAACGTAGCCGTCGAGTCCTGGTGCGATGGCAACGTTGGTATGGTAGGTGCCTCATATCTTGGACGAAACCAGTGGCAGGCTGCAATAGAAGCTCCACCCCATCTCAAAGCTATCGCTCCTCATGTTATTGGAGCCGGTATGTTAGGTGAAGCAGGAATGAGCGGAGTGAAAGAGCTGGAAACAGCCATAAGCTGGTTTGCTAACATGGCCCTTGATATGCTCGTCAGAATGGCCAAACAGGGGAAAGACGTTTCCAAGTCGCTGGCGGATGTCAGGTATGCCATGAACAATTTTGAGGAAGTATGCAATTTTTTACCGATTAAAGACATACCACATTTTAATTTTGAAGGACTACAGGAAAGCTTCATGAGACGCTTCAGTGATGAGAACCTGAAGGGCATAAAGTCTGAAGAGGAACTCTTCTGGCCCTATGAAAAAGTAAAAGTCCCAATTATGCATTCTTGCGGCTGGTATGATATGAGCGTTGGACATACCTTTCTCAATTTCCTCAAGATGAGGGAGAAAGGGGGCTCGCAAATTGCTCGGGAAGGGCAGCACGTGCTTATGGGGCCCTGGGTTCACGGGGCAAGGCTCCACAACTTCATAGGAGCACTCAATTTTGGCCCGTATGGTTCCGGGGCGGGTGCTTTTGCCACGAGCCGGCATATACAGTTTTTCGATAAATACTTAAGGGGAATTGACAGCCCTTATCTTGTGCCTATCCGCTACTTTGTCATGGGACGGAAAAGGTGGAGAAACGCTACCACCTGGCCTTTGCCAGAGGCCCAGTGGCAACGTTTTTATCTACACAGCCGGGGTCATGCCAACTCCGCCGGCGGTGACGGTGTATTTAGCCGGGAGGAACCAGGGGCGGAATCACCGGATATCTATGTATATAATCCACATGACCCTGTACCCACCAGAGGCGGCAGACTCAATCCAGACCTCAACCAAGCCGCGGGCCCACAGGACCAGTCTGTTATCGAAAAGCGTAATGACATGCTATGCTACACAACGCCTGAACTAGAAGAAGAAATGGAGATAACAGGCCCTTTGAAACTCCATCTTTTTGCTTCTACCTCAACAAAAGACACTGACTTTTTCGTGAAAATGGTTGATGTTTATCCTAACGGCTTGGCCATCAATGTGGCGGAGGGCTGTATCCGCGCCAGATATAGGAAATCGATTCTTAAATCCCAGTTGGTAACCCCAGGCGAAATCAATGAGTATCTGATTGATTTAGCCTCGACCAGTAATCTCTTTGGCAAGGGACATCATATTCGAATAGATATTACCAGCAGCAATTTCCCTAGATTCGAGCGCAACATGAATACCGGCAATCCCTTTGGAGAAGATGCCCAAGGTATTCCGGCTATGCAAACCATATTCCATCATTCAGGCTATGCTTCATATATTGATTTACCGGTAATACCACTAACCAGTTGATGAGTAGGGCAAAGAGGGGACGATAGCCACTGCTAGGAGTCTCAGTAAAAATTAATGCTGGTAGTAAAGCAAGGTGACGAATATAATTTATCCTGACCTAGCTGGCAAGGCAAAGGGCTATAGCCCGGCGATATATGGTTATGGGGACAGCCCCGCTATGGGATAGCGTCCGCCAACCACTACGATAGGGATCCCCCTGCCTTCATATTCGACTCGTCCATCTTCATATTCTGCCAGTACCTCTTCTTCCAGTGATCTGCTGGGAAAGTCGGAGTTGAATCTCTGAACATCAAGCCCAGTCTTTTTAGCCAGGCTAATCAACACCTCGCGCTCATTGATGTTCATGCCCTCTGCATAGACAACTATCTTTGTCGGCTTCTCCATTGATATTCCTCTCTGGTAAACGCAGGCATAGCCTAACCTTATGTATGTAGTGTAAGGCTATAACCAACCCAAATTCAACAGCCTTCCGTTCAGCAATAGACTAAGCACGGTTATGATAACGCCGTCTCTCCCTCTGGCTGACGAATTCAATTGCACCTTTTAGCGGTTTGTTACTTTCTTTCGAGCTATTCGTTCAGTCATTTCCTATATTCTTCGTTAGTATAACAAGTCACAACCCAATATCATGTCCACCAGTCGGTCTATAATTTTTCAACTACAATATGTATTTCTCTAACCTAAGTAATATGTGATTGCTGATTTAACAAGTGGCATAATTTTTTGGGGCAGGTCGAGGTTTAACTGGGTATCTCAAGAAAAGCCGGAATAGATGATCTACTGCCGTACAGCACCTTGACCTTATAGTTGAGGGATGGTACCATTTATGTTGAGAAAGTACAGGAAATTTCAAACTCTTTGCAGGAGGCGGGTATCATGCAAACTACTAAAGCTCCAACAAGAAGACAGAAAGGCAAAATTGCCCCTGAAAGTCGATATGTCCCAGAACGTATCAAGAAACTGCGGGACCGTTTACTTTCAACCTCTTTTAAACTAGACATTGAAAGGGCAAAGTACTACACGAGAGCGTATAAACAAACAGAGGGGCAACCTCCCTGTTTACGCGCGGCTAGAGGGCTAGAAGAAACACTGCGGCACATGCCCATAAGGATTGAAGAGGGGGAGCTAATCATAGGCTCAAAGTCGGCAAAAGATTGGGCTGATCCTCTCTATATTGAAGCCTCCGTAAATCAAACCCATATTATGCTCGCGCTCGCTCTTTATGGGACTGGAAAAACAGTAGAAGAGTGGGTTGCAGAGGATCCAGGAGTTCGAAATGGCCTCCTCGGGGCGAGAGGTCCCAGTTTCTGGGGAGAAATGCCCAAAATTTCGGAGGAGGAATATAGTGAACTGAAAGAGGAGATAGTGCCCTATTGGAAAGATAAGACTGTTCACGCCCGCAAGCGTGCCATTTGGAAACAGAATGGCATTCCTTCTGGAGCCAGTGTGGCAATGGAGGGCTGGTTTGTTAGTGACGTCCCTCCGCAGGGTCACGTGACGGTTGGGATTAAGAAAGCCCTTGATATGGGATTTAGAGGCATTGCCCGCCAGGCTGCCGAGAGATTGGATGTGTTTCGGGAAGAATTCGAAAAGGGCAAACTAGAGGAACAGGCTTATTTGCGGAAGAAGGACTTTTTAGAAGCGGCGCAGATTACAGCAGGGACGGTGTGTGAGTTTGCTGAGCACTACGCCCGGTTAGCAGAAGAGATGGCACAGAGAGCGGAGGGTCAAAGGAGGCTGGAACTACTTAAGATTGCGGAGCGCTGTCGGCATGTACCTGCAGAGCCACCGCGCAATTTTATAGAAGCTCTCCAAGCTATCTGGCTAACTCAAGCTGTGGTATTGATAAGTTACGGGGGCAGTTCTATCACTTGTCCCGGCAGGGTCGACCAATTTCTTTATCCTTACTACAGGCAGGACTTGGCAGCGGGAAGGATCACCCGTGATCAAGCCCTTGAAGCAATCATGGAGTACATCGTAAAGCTTGCCACGAACGTTTATTTTGGCCCCAACAACGTTACCATCGGTGGAGTTGACAGAAATGGTGAGGATGTGGTGAATGAAGTGAGCTATCTTTTTCTTGAAGCTCATAAGAGACTTAAAGGTTGTGGGCGTATGGGGCTCGCGGTAAGGATTTCTCCAAAAACACCTCGTGAGTTTTTGACCAAGGCTTGTGAGGTGCATAGAGAATGCGCAGGCGTCGCCTTTCATAACGACGAAGTAGTGATCAAGGGCCTTCTGGAAGATGGCTATTCTCTAGAGGATGCGCGAAATTATTCTATTGTAGGTTGTGCAGAACCTACTGGAACAGGCAACAATAATGGTTATACAGCTACTAATGGTATTCTTCCAGCAGCCATTTTGGAATTGGTCTTAAACGAAGGAAAAAGGTATACGGCAGGCTGGAAGCAGGTAAAGTCACCTGTCGCTTCTATCTCCTCCTTTAAAACCTTTGAAGATGTTAAAAAGGCTTTTATTGAAGAGCTTTCCCGTGCGGTTGAGAAATGTGTAAAGGCAGGGTATTTGAAAGATCAAGTGATTGCCGAGAATTTTCCTTTACCCTTGCTCTCATCTACGATAGAAGGATGTGTAGAATCAGGGGAAGATGTCACACGAGGTGGCGCTCGCTATAATCACGTGGCAATTGGTACCTGCTCGCTGGCTACTGGGTCTGACTCTCTAGCTGCCATTAAATGGGCGGTTTTCGAGCAGAAGTTGCTAACGATGGAGGAACTTGTCGAGTGCTTGCGGAGCAATTTCCAAGGAAGAGAAGATATAAGACAGCGCTTGCTTCATGCACCGAAATACGGTAGTGATGACTCATTCGCTGATGAGCCGGCGGTATGGGTTGCGGATGTTCACAATAAGGAGGTTAGGAAGTACAGATTTTGGATGGGAGGGGTGCATAGACCCTACATACTTTCGTCGGCAACACACGTGGCCTGGGGAGCTACGGTCGGTGCCTCTGCCGATGGAAGGCTTGCGGGTGTGCCTCTTTCCAGCGGTATAACTCCCACAAATGGTACGGAACGCAATGGACTGACAGCTGTTCTTCGTTCAGCTGCGAAAGTTGGCGCTATCCCAGTAAGTGATGGCATGATACTTAACGCTACTATTAACCCACTTACAATTAGAACTGAAGAAGGGTTAAGTAAATTTGCTTCTCTAGTAGAAGGGTATTTTGCCTTGGGTGGCAGACAAGTGCAGTTCAATCCCATAAGCAAAGAAATGCTATCAGATGCACAAAAACACCCGGAGAACTATACTGAATTGGTTGTCAAAGTCTCTGGGTTTTCGTTCCGTTTTATCGATCTTCCTAAACGCGTCCAGGATGATATTATTGCCCGTACAGAGTGCTCCCTTGCTTGATTTGAAAGAGGGCAATTTTTATAAAAGGTGTTAAAGTACACAAGCAAACAGGCTTAGTTTTCAATATTCAGCGCCACTCCACTGAGGATGGCCCGGGCATTCGCACCACGATATTCTTGAAAGGTTGTTATATGCGATGTCCGTGGTGTCATAACCCTGAGGGCATTAATCCTTTTCCGGAGCTAGTGTGGTATGACGTGCGGTGCATCGGTTTTAAAGCCTGCATGGAAGCTTGTCCCACAAAGGCCCTCGAGCCTACTAGGGAGGGTGTGGTTATAAAGAGGGATTACTGCAATGTTTGCGGGGAATGTGTTAAAGCTTGTCCAGCCAGTGCGCTGGAAGTTCTTGGGAAGGTGATGACTGTTGATGAGGTTGTAGAAGAATCCTTGCGGGATAAGGTCTTCTACGAGAAGTCAGGTGGGGGGGTGACATTATCGGGGGGTGAACCTTCTATGCAGCCCGCCTTTTCTGCTGCTGTGATGAGGGCTTTGCGTCAGCAGGGCGTGCATCTAGCACTTGATACTTGCGCGGGAACAAGCTGGAAGATTTTGCATCCTTTGGTAGAGCTTGCTGACCTTATTCTTTTGGACCTTAAGTTGACGGAGGAAAGTGAGCATCTTAGATATACGGGTATTCCGCTTAAGACAGTTTTAGCAAATGCACGAGAAATAGCAAAAACGAAAAAACCAATCTGGATACGTACGCCTGTTATTCCCGGCTATACAGATGCAGAAGAGAATATTAGGCGTATTGCGCGTTTCATTAAATTTGAACTGCCAATTGCAGAGAGATACGAACTTCTTGCTTTCAATAATGTCTGTGCACCAAAGTACCGACGGTTAGATAGGCATTGGGAACTCGAAGAAGAGGCTTTAATGAGCGAGAAAGAGATGGAGAAACTTAAAAGTATTGCAAAAGAAGAAGGCGTAAATGTCGCTTGTTGGTCGGGAATGACAATGGTTGGGAATGGCAAGGTTGTCAATGTGGCGTAGTTTTAGAGCGGGCGATTGGGAAAAGGGAGAAGTTTTGGGAGAAATTGGCTGGGATAAGTGTGGTCATCCCTGTTAGCAGCCTGTAGGGATGGTTTCCAAGAAGCAGCGAACCTGACCAGCCCAACTGCAGCGGCTGCTTTAACGACCACCATGACGGATAGAATTGGTATGACAAAAGTGGCATTGATAAGCACCAAGGACCGGGATGAAGGTGTTAGGCGAGTAATAGACCTCCTCGAGTTAAAATCTTTTCGTGGCAAAAGTGTGGTCCTGAAACCCAATTTCAACTCGGCTGACCCGGCACCAGGTTCCACGCATAACGACACACTGCGGTCTCTGGTTCTGGTTCTTCAGCAGATGGGAGCAAAGCAGATCACCCTGGCTGAGCGAAGTGGCCCCGGAGATAGCACTCGGACGGTTATGGAGAAGAAGGGGATTTTTAAACTAGCTCAAGAGCTGGGCTTCAACATCCTCAATCTGGAAGAGGTAGGCCCCGAGGGCTGGAGCAAGATAGAGCCTAGAGAGAGTCATTGGAGTCAAGGTTTTCATTTTCCGAGGATTTATCTCGAGGCGGAATCAATTGTCCAGACCTGCTGTCTCAAAACACATGCTTACGGCGGCCATTTCACACTCTCTTTGAAGAACGCAGTAGGACTTGTCCCCTTGGCAGGCTATCCCTATATGGGTGAACTTCACTCCTCACCGTACCAGCGGCAAATGATTGCCGAGATTAATACCGCTTATTCACCCGACTTAGTGGTTCTGGATGGCGTAGAGGCTTTTGTTGACGGTGGGCCCGCTCGTGGCACCAGGGTAGAGGCCGGGGTGATACTTGCTGGCACCGACCGAGTGGCCATCGATGCGGTAGGAGTAGCGATTCTCCGTCTGCTGGGGACGACACCAGGGGTCAGCCGCGGCTCTATCTTTGAACAGGAGCAGATTGCACGAGCTGCTGAGCTGGGACTGGGCGTGTCCTCGGCAAAGCAGATTCAGCTTGTCACCGAAGATGCTAAGAGCGAGGTTTTCGCCGTGCAGGTCAGGGAAATCTTGGCTCGTGACTAACCAATCCCGTACTATCGAATGTTGCTTCCCTTTGTCGCAATTGGGCGTTTCATTACTTCCTACTTCCTTGTCAATAAGTTTGCTGGTTGACTTTCGAATTGACTATCTATAGTAGAGGATTCTATACTTCTTTGCACATTGCGTTGACCATCCGAGGCCATAGCGTACTAGTGTTTCTTTGGAGGTAAGAGTGAACACTCGATTGCCAGCGTTTTTCCAACTTAGCAAATATAACATCTCGCCCGAGGACGTGGTAAAAGGCACGTTCGGTTGTGAGCCTGATGCGATTCAGAGGAAAGTGGTTGTTACACCAAACTGGGGGCCTGAAGTGTTCGGGGATGCTGCAGTCGCGGTTACTGAAATTGCCGTTGGTATCCATAGCGTTTGGCAGCTAAGTTTTGCTGGCAGTAACCTTTCTTTGATTCGCTGCGGCATCGGTGCTCCCATGGCTGGCAATGTCGTTCTTGCTTTAGGTTGCACAGCGTGCAAGAACTTGATCTTCGCCGGCTCTATGGCCGGTCTACATGCTAACATCCACATAGGTGACTTGTTCGTGGTCGAGCGCTCTATTTGTGGCGACGGATTCTCTAGGTATCTGACCTCAGATATGGTTCCCACAGACTGCTTTCTTCAACCTGCAGCTCCCGCCAAGGGTTTGACCGAGCATATAAGAAACCAGGCTGCTAATATATGCCACAGCCAACCAACGGCTTTGCATCAAGGAAGTGTAATCTCCCTGGACTGTGTGCTGCCCGAATTCTTCAGGTTGAACTATTTCTTAGAAGAGTTGGGGTGCTCAGGCTTAGAGATGGAGACTGCTGCAATCTTTCGAGCCGCCCACCTAGTTGGGATTGAAGCTGCGGCGCTACTCATAGTGTCGGACACTCCGTTACAGAACAAATCTCTGTACTCTGGTAGAACACTGGAAGAGCGTGAGCATGTGCGGACTAATAGGCGTGAGGTCTTGGCAAAAGTGATTCTAGGTTCACTCGTTTCTTTTTAGGACGGCAGCGACTGAGTGGCCCCGAGTAGCTGTGAACCACTGCAGGCCCCCCAAGGCAACTCTTGGATGAATCACGCATGGAATCACACATGTCCATAATGTACAGGCAGCTCAGGCAACAAAAGCTTGTGAGGCGTGATTTGTAAAATACAAGGGCTGGATATCCCGACACCGGGAAAATCCAACCCTTCTGAGTTATGTTAAGCTATGCAAGAGCAGGTCTAACTCTTTCCGTTCTGAACACTTTTGTGCCTCGGGTTGAGCAGAGGCCTTGGGTCGCTGGCTTGCCGTCTTTCTTTCATGGTTGTGCTTTTGGTGTCTTTCATTTCCCTCTTGGCACGGCACTTCATACAGTATGCTTGCACTTGACTCTCATCTTTCGTGGGTAACCTGAATTTACCACCTGGGTTTCGTCGCTTCTTTCGTCAGTCGCCTCTAGGAAAGCTAGTAGAGTGTAAAACAATCCTAGTCCCCCTACGAAAGTATGGTTACTAATGGGTGATTGACGGGAAAGCGAACGGGTTTTAGACTATATTCAGTTAGTTTTAGGGGGAGTTGCATATGCCTGTAAAAATAAATGGACGAATTTATTATAGGACTGCTGAAATCTGCCAGATGGTTGGCATAGGTAAGAGCACTCTGTTCCGTTGGATCAGGCAAAACATCGTAAATGATGCCCAATATAGAGACAGGAAAGGGTGGAGACTGTTCGCGGAGGATGAACTACGCAGTCTTAAGTCGGAGACTAACAAAATTCAGAGGAACCGTGTGGCCAAAATATGATAAATAGCATCAATTTTAATGAACAAATTCAAGGAGGTGTATCATGACGACTACAATGAGTAAGAGTCAACAATCCGGAAAGGTGGTAAGCAAAGATGTGGAACAAATGGTCGAGCTTGCCTCCGAGGTTCCCAAGGAGGCTAAGGATCCTCTCGATGATCTAATGACACAGGCCCAAACCGCCTATACGTCCTATCTGCAAGCTCAGAGAAAGGTAGCGGCAGCGTATCAGGAACGGCAACGCCAAGAGGAGATGTCCTATAAAGAAATTGAAGAGCAAGCCGCTAACATCTGTACAGAAACCATAGAAAAAGCTGCGCAAGACCTGGAAAAGGCTGAACAAGAAGCCGAGGAAGCATATAAGAAAGCGAAAGGGAAAGCTGCGCAGGTTTACCAGGACAGCGTGAGTGAGGCATTGAGAGTACGCAAGGAGACCGTCGAGCAAGCCTGGCAAGAAACTCAAGGAAAGTCAGATATAGTCTGGAAGGTCTTTCAGGGTGAAATCAAGATATAGAAATATGACAGAATATCATGAAATGAAACAGGGCTGATGTGTTACATGAGTACTCTCGCCATTATTGAGTCCTGTGAGAAAAGGTGGATAATATTATGAGTAATAACGCTAAAAAAGATAATGCCGTTGTGCTGGGGGAGCGTGAGTTCAAGCGAGTAAAAAACGGGCTAGATGAGGCTCAGGTAGCGTCTTTCATTGACGAGCTTATGAAGGAGCGGAATAAACTGGCCCAGTCCCAGGACCATATCGAGTCTCTTAACAGACTTGCAGAAATGACCGTTGTCGAAGCCGACAGGCTGGCCACTCAGGTCAAGGCAGAGGCCACAGAACAAGCTAAAGCTGAGAGTACTGCCATTATAGATAAAACCAGCGAGCAAGCTCGACAGATGATGGAAAAGAAAATAGCTGAAGCTGTGGAGATTGCCAATGAAAAGGCTAACGCAATCAAGGCCAAAGCGGAAGAGGAAGCAGTACTACTGCTAGAGAACGAGAGAAATAAAATCCGGGGTGAACTACGCAACCTTGTAAATCAACAATTCGGCTATATGCTGGAAGAACTGGAAGGCCTTAAGCAGCGGGCAGAAGCGGTACAGGCAGATTTTGGCAATAAGTTGTCTGCACCCAGGGAGAATAACAGCGCTGTAACCATGGAAACCGCGAAAGAGAGCGACACCATAGCCGCAAGAATCGCAGAGGAGAAAGACGCCGCAGCCGCGGGAATCACAGAGGGGAGCGACACCTTAGTCGCAGAGGAGAAAGATGCCGCAGCCGCGGGAATCACAGAGGAGAGCGACACCTTAATCGCAGAGGAGGAAGACGCTGCAGCCGCGGGAATCACAGAGGAGAGCGACACCTTAGTCGCAGAGGAGAAAGATGCCGCAGCCGCGGGAATCACAGAGGAGAGCGACACCTTAATCGCAGAGGAGGAAGACGCTGTAGTCGCGGGAATCACAGAGGAGAGCGACACCTTAGTCGCAGAGGAGAGCGAGGCACTCGACGAACGGCCGGCGCCAAGCCAGGCTACGAACCACATTAAAAGGGGCCTCGACCTCTCAAAATTGTTTGAGATTGAAGACGAGGCAGAGTTGAGCAAGCCACAATGGGAAGTGGAAATCTTACCTCCGTTTGATATAGCCAAAATCATGGAAGTCGTGTCCTTCCTTGACCAATTACCCGAAGTTGCCAATACCGAGATGATTGTACCTCAGATTGATATGCCTTCAATTCTGGTCTTCCTGCGTGAGTCCATAAATTTTGTTGATGTGCTGCAAACAATCCCCGCAGTGGCTCATGTTGAAGAAGTCACAACTGACAAAGCTGCCACCAACGGCGAACCAGGGAAAGGACCAAGAAAAGTTCGCATAGGCTTCTCGGAGAACACAACGTCACAAGAAAAGTAAAAACACACATCTCGGCGACGATAAACACCAAGACTACTAGGAGCTTGGGCCACGACCCGGCCATCAAGTAATTGGGATGGGTGGGGTAGTAGTCTTCGGAGATATCACTAGGTAAGAGGTTACTGCCAGTACTAGGTGCACCCAGGCTTATGCCGTGATTGATAGCTGAATATATAAAGATGTGAATCGGACTGATTGTTGCCTTAAAACAGCGGTTGGCTTCAGGAGAATAATTTTGCGAAGGTTTTGGCTCTCAATCGCTATTTCCGAGTGATGCAATAACTAATCCTCGAAACGGGATTGGAACCAACCCTCATCGGTGTTAAGAAATTCCCTAACTAGTGCTCCCCGAAAAACTTGAAGCTAGCCACGTATAAGTGAAACTGATAGAACAGGAAACCAGGATACAGAGATATGGCTTGGACAGGGCATATTGGTCCATAATGTGTGGCAGGCGGTGAGCATGGTTATGGAAAGCACAAATGAAACGATAGAGGACATCCAAAATTTTTTCTGCCTTCGTGCTATGATTTAAGGGATATTTGTAACAAGAGAGACCAGAAATTCATGATAGCATTTGAGGCGCGATGCAGCACCACCGCTATGGGGATAATGCCTCACAGGGATGTTGAGCATGCGCTGGAGCTTGCCTTGAGCTTGGATATTCCATTCTGGCCCCAGCTTCCCAAAATAAGCCTGTATGAAGATATGTATGTTCAAGCATCGCAGAATTTCCCCGGTATAGCTATTGACTTTGATAAGGAAAGGCTCGTCTTCGACACAGCACGATTTGAGCAAGAACTCGACGAGTATTTCGCTAAAATGGATAGCCCTGAGGCTTTTACCCTCACCGATGAGTATTCCAAGGTATTCCACAAGTTTCTCTCGAAGGAGCTCCAAGGTTATAAGGCTATCAGGGGACAAGTGACGGGTCCGGTGAGTTTTGGCTTGAAAGTATTGGATGAAGACCTGAAGCCGATTATCTATAATGAAGAGGCGAGGACTATTTTGTTCGATTTCATTCAGAGAAAAGTCAACATCCAGTATCAAGAACTCAGGAAGAGGAATCCTAACGCCTTTGTCTGGGTGGATGAACCGGGGCTGGGCTACGTGTTCAGCGGTTTTTCCGGGTACAATGAGCAACATGCTAGAGAAGACTATCATAAGTTCGTTGAAGGCTTAGAATGTCCCAAGGGGCTGCACCTCTGTGCTGAGGTGAATTTACCCTATCTGTTGGAGTTAGGGGTTGAAATTCTGTCCTTCGACGCCTATCAAATTGAGTTTATGCCCAGGGAATATGCTGGCAATGTGGCTGAATTCATTCGGAGTGGCGGGGTTATCTCCTGGGGTATTATCCCCACTGAATCCACAACTCTAGCGACCCAGACACCAGAAACACTGGCTGCGATTCTCTCAAACTATTGGAAGGTAATCTCGGAAAATGCAGGTTTGTCCTTGAACCAAATTGCAAAGCAGGCATTGGTGGCCCCAGCCAGATGCTGCCTTAGCGATTTAGGCCAAGTCAACACAGACGGTAAGACAGTAAGTGAATGCCAAGTCTCAAGCCTCGAGGAAGGGCTTGTTGAGAAAGCATTTGCCTTCCTGTCTGAGCTCTCGCAGATACTTAGAGACAAGTATGGCGTATAAAGAATGGAATTTAATTCTTGCCCAGGGCTCTGCCCTGGGTCTCAGCCCGAAGGGCTTATGCCTGATTATTTAGGGCGTTATAATAGTAACAACAATATGAAAGTATTAGGCATTATGGGTAGCCCGAGAAGGCAAGGCAATACCGAGATTCTTCTTGATAAGGCACTGGAAGGTGCCAGGGAGGCAGGAGCCGAGGTCGAAAAGGCGCTGGTCTCAAAACTCAAAATATCACCCTGCCTGGAAATATATGCCTGTCTCAAGGACGGTAACTGTGCCATTAAGGATGATATGCAATTGCTCTACAATAAGCTTTTAGAAGCAGACCATATCATTTTTGCCTCACCGATATTCTTCTATAGTATTACCAGCCAAGCGAAGGCCATAATAGACAGATGTCAGTCGCTTTGGGTAAGAAGACACGTGCTGGGCATGGGCAAGGAAGATAAGCGAGTGCGGAGGGGAATGTTTATCTCAATAGGTGCTACTCGAGGTGAAAAGCTATTTGATGGTGCAGTGCTCACGGTGAAGTACTTCTTTGATGCTATAGGTGTGAAATATTTTAGTGATCTACTAGTCAGGGGAATTGATAACAAAGGCCAAATTGGGGAGCGTCCTGCGGCTCTCGAAGACGCATTTCGCCTTGGTCAAGAGCTTGTTCGTGGGAAATAGACACGACGAATGAAGGCAATAATAGCTGACAATGACCCTTTGACCTATGGAGTGGAT
>Ga0315533_1001020_pt1 | contig 22489 bp, 21 predicted proteins | sample SalMarSW160130MG_FD_203081 | JGI IMG/M metagenome (GOLD analysis project Ga0315533, IMG submission 203081) | Salt marsh sediment microbial communities from the Plum Island Ecosystem LTER, Massachusetts, United States - Salt Marsh Sediment SW1601-30 ... | reverse complement strand
TCAAGGAAAAACAAATAAACTGGATGTTTATATAACCTATAATTTTAGCAATCTTTTAGAGGATAGTGGAACTTTTCACTGGGCGAGCAAAGTCGATAGTGCATCCCAGGGAAGTCATAAAGCCGGCAGTAAAAGAATCTGCAGCATCAGTTATATTCATACACAATCATCCCAGTGGTGACCCCGAACCTTCTGTAGATGATATGGAGATAACAGACAGATTATGCAAATCCTTCAGTATTATGGGTATTGGTGTCCTGGACCATATTATTGTCGCTGAAGGCGGGTACTTCAGCTTCAAGCAGAAGAAACTGATGTAAACATTTTTAGCATATTTTAGCAGCCCAGTTATTCTTTCTAATCTTTAAGTCTGGTAATGCGTACCTGTACTGTTCCTTTATTATCATAGTAATAATCCAGACCATCACATACTAAAAAGATTCTATTTATTACCACTTCTCTTTTTTATGATGATGAATCTGATTAAAAACACTTTAAATATATTTATTGATTATAATATCTCGTTATTTAGATTTTATGAACAGCAGTCTTTTTAAAGCACTTGATTAATATTTTGCGGGATTACTTGGCTAAGTTTCTAATTAAATATATAATTTAAGGAGATTTTTTAACTATATAGTGAAAGGGTTATAAATGAAAACGAGTTTTTTTTTCAAGAAGATCGTTTTATTTTTCCTGGCTTTATTATTTATTCTGTCAACAGTCCCTTTGGTGTCGTCATGTGTTCCTGAACTGACTTTTGGTGATCTTTTGTTCTGCGAAAGTATTGATAGTGAGACAGGGGAGCCCATCGATCCCAAAGATGAGTTCGGTATAGAGATAGAAAAAATATTTGCGATCATAAAGGTATCCGGAGTGGAAGGCGAAGACAACTACCGTTTTACTTTAAAGAACAAGGACACGGGAGAGACGATCCAGGATATTACTGAACAATATTCCAGGAAGGAAAAGGGATTTTTAGAGATGTATGTCTATCTGGAATTAGAGGACCTGAAAGAGGATCAGATAATACTTGAGCCCGGTGAATATACGGTAGAGTTCTATCATAAAGGGAAGCTGATCGAAGATGCCGAATTTGAAATAAACAAGCCGGATGCAGAAATACTGGAAGTGGTCCTTGCCAATGGAATAAATGAAAAGGATGAACCGGTAAATATCACAGATGTGTTTGGGCCCACAGAAAGTTTTTATGCATGTGTTAAACTGGATTACCATATAGCCGGTGATAACCTGAATGCCAAATGGTATTTTGGGGAAGATGAGCTGATAGATGAGATAAGTTTGGACCTGGAAAACTATTATTTGCCAGGCTATACAACTTTCAAAATGCTAGGTGATGCCAGCTATCCATGGCCGGCAGGTGCATATAAGGTTGAAATATATTTTAACGGCGATCTCTATGGCACATACGGTTTTAAAGTGGAAGGTGGTGGAACAGCAGAAGATTCAGGCGCTGTGACATTTAATGACAATAATGTATATATAAGCGAGGATTATGGATTTTCAATCGGATACCCCGATAACTGGGTATATGAGGAAAATGCTGAAGCTGGAGAGGGTATTTTTGTTACGTTCTCTCCTACTCAAAATGTACCTATAATTATTGTAGTATCGATGCTCAAAGAAGGTTTTTTTGATCCTGGTATGTTAGGTGAACAGGCGGATGAAGTAGTTAAAGAGTTGGCATCAGGAAGTGACTTTGACCGGTCAAAAGTAAGTGAAGATGGCCAACAGATATTTGGTTATGATTATGAAGAATTTGTCTACACATATGTTGATGATGGAATAGAATATCAGATAGATTATACTATGATTTTAAAAGATAAAGACTTATTTATGTTCATTGGTATATCAAGTAGTGACTATGCTGATGCTGCATTAAATGTCTTTATAGGATCATTATCATCTGTTAATTTCTTTTAAAATTAAGTGAATATTAGAAAAGTTTATATTTTAATACTTGTTATAACTCTTATTTCGCTAATGAGTACATCAGCACTTTTTGACCAGTGCAGTCTGCCTGATGGAGATAACAATACCGATCAGCAGCTGATTGAAGAGGGCGAAGAAGAAGATACCGAAGAGTACGATAGTGGAAGATTAAGAGAAAGAGATTATCTGGTAGTCTTTCTTGAAGTGGGCATTGATGAGAATTCAATGCACTTTGAACATAGAGTAGCCGGTATTTATGCTGTAAGCTCTGATGGAAGCAATGAAAGACTTATTTTTACTGATTTAAATGAAAAGTATGATCTGGGAAGGATATACGGCATATCGCCGGACGGCAGCAGGATAAGCTGCGGTTTTTTTGAGGACGGCAGAGGTGCTTACAGTTCACTGCGGGTAATTGATATAAATACAGGAGAAACGATTACTTCTGTTAAATTTGATTATACGGAAACCGAATCAAAAGAACTTGAAAGCGATATATCCGGAGAACCTGTCTGGTCAAATGACAGTAAAAAGATTGCCTTTGAGACCGTCTCCAATCCATATTCAGATAATAAAAGTGATGAGGGGATCTCTATTATTGATATAGAAACCGGAAATATACAGGACGTTGGCCTAAACACGGAAGAAAACCTTATTGGAAGCAACACTTTTATAACACCGGTATTGTTCTCAGCAGATGACAGTAAACTGTTCTGCATCTTATATAATCACTATCCCAAAATGGAAGAAGGAGATGTCCTGGGCTATTTTTCCAGAAGTGAAAAGCTTTTAAGTGTTGATATATCAAGCGGAGAGGCAATTACCATACTTGATATAGGCCAATTTAAAGACGGCGAGATGAGTTTCGATAGTTTCAATCTTTTTGCCCAGCAGGAGAAGTTGGTGTTCCAAGTCCTGGGTGATTTTGAGGAAGACGGTGATATCTGGACCTCCGGCACCGATGGAAGTGATCTGTCGAGACTGACCAGCGACACCAGTTTGAGGGAACAGCAGCCTTCAATCCTTGATATGCCGGGCAGTATCGGAGACCTGGTTTATGTGGGTGTAGAAAGATACGGTACCATTTCAAACCAGTTTAACACCGGTGATATATATACTATAAGTATAGACGGTTCCGGAAAGAACCAGATCACAGATTACGGGATCGGAGCTGCAGCACCGGCATACTCTCCCTGCGAAAGGTATATTGCTTTTATGCATTATGAATATGACAGCAATATGGAGTATGCAGAAACCAGCAAGATAGAAGTATATAATATGGAAACCGGTGATATTGAAACTGTGGTGGCCGGCTCTGGTATCATAGACCTAATAGGGTGGATACCGGTAAATTGACTTATTATATGATTTCTATTAATATATCCAATTGTCTGAAACAGGGTTGTCATCATCAAGGGCCCATAGCTCAGTTGGTTAGAGCAGCGCACTCATAATGCGGAGGTCCCAGGTTCAAGTCCTGGTGGGCCCACCAAAACTGCACATCACTCAATCGGGACTTTCGTGTCTTCTTTTAATGATTTTTTAACTGCTTCTAAGATTTTAAGGTCATCTAACGCTTTCTCTGTGGTGTAGTATGGTTTTGTATTTTCTTCAATACATTTGCTGAGAACATCCCACATCCTGGAATAGGGGTCTTCATCTTTTATCTTTATAATATCTTTTTCACCGCTGTTTTCCTCTATAATTATCTTTGAGTCATCCTTATAGAATGTAAGGCCTTTTGTACCCCTGACAATTAAGTAATTTCTATTGCCGTCTAAAAAAAATGAAATACCGAAAGTTCCGATAAGATTCCCCTTATATTTTAAGATCATAGACTGGTAATCATAATCACCGTAGTCCTCCCTGTAATTTACTCCTGCTGCAAAGACAGATAAAGGTTTACCGAAAATTTTTGAAAGCATGGCAATTTCATGGATACCGCCGTCCAGCAGCGTGCCCAGCGGGTATTTTGGATCTATCCTCTATTTTGTATTACCATAATCATCTCTGACATTTTTATTGATACCTAAATAGTCATGGAAGAGCCTGTCAAACATAAGGATTTCTCCGAGCCTTCCGGAATCTACTATTTTTACCATTTCGTCTGAGAAAGTAGTGTAGGCAAATTGTTCTAAGACAAAAATGTGCTTTCCTGTCTCTTTTTCTTTTTTTACCAGCTCTTTTCCGTCTTTTACATTTGTAGCCATAGGCTTTTCCAGAAAAACATCCTTTCCTGCACCAAGTGCTTCCATGGCTACGGGCTGGTTTAAAGGTATAGGTGTCATTATAATGACAGCATCTATAGAAGGCTCTTTTACAAGCTCTCTGTAATCATTGTAAAAAGATGCACCCGGGTGTTCGGCATTTATCCGGTTTTTGGTTTTTTCGCTGGTAGCACAGAAGGCAGTTATTTCAAATCTGCTGCCGAGTCTTTCTAATGATGGCTTATGCGCTTTTCGCCAGATGATGCCAGGGCCTATTACGCCTAAACGAATTTTATTCATAACTTTCTCCATTAGCAGAGATAATTAATAATAGTAAAGCCAACCAATATTATATCACTTTGTAAAAGTGGCAAGAGATTATATTAAGAGGAGCTTACCTGTTCAAATCTTCTTTTCATCAGATCAAGCAGTTTTGTAGAAGTAGGGTCTGTTTTGTTAAGAACAGCCAGATAAACACTGATCCAGTCTGCAAGAAATATTCCCGAAAGTGCCTTAGCTGCATCGCTTGGGCCTTCCAGTATTATCTCTTCAAAATTAATACCCTTTTCAATAAGAACACCTTTTAGGATCTCTACTCTCCTCTTGGTTTCTACTTTTGAATCATGGTCAGTGATAAAGATAACAAAGAATTTGTTTCTCAGTTCATATTTCATTTCCCAGGCGGCTATTTCACCGTGGTCCATTTCGGGAAGGGTATTGTAGTGAGCAAAATTATTGCTGTTCATACAGATCTGGTTTTTCAGCCTGTAACTTACCGTTCCGGTCAGTCTGTTGCTGCCGTATATGACCGGAAACTTGTTAAAAATATTAATGGCGGTTCTTTTAGCAATGTTGTTATGTGTCTTTATTTCAGGGCCTACTTCCTTGGCGAATTTGAATATGGCATTTTGTACTTCATCCCAGTCTATTCCCAGAAGGCAGTCTTTTTTGTTGCTGCAGATGTCAATAGCGCCCGCCTTATTTAATACATTTACCAGGCATACATAAATATATCCCACCGCCATCCTGGATATCATATCCGCTTTGTACTGGATGATTTTTATATTTTTGTTTTTTTTAGCTTTTTGCTTAAGCCTACCGCCGGTAGTGATGGCAAACACCTTGCAGCCTGACTCCAGGACTTTATCCACCGCATCGATGATTTCAACGGAATTACCGCTGTGAGAAATAGCGACCACCAGGGTATCCTTATTTACCCATGGCGGTATGCTGGCTTTCATGAAAAGGAATATAGGTATTTTTAATTTGTTTATATCCATTGAAGTTATCAGCCTATAAGCGGCATTGGAAGAACTTCCTACTCCGAGGATTATTGAATTTTTGTACTTCTTATCAAATTTCAGATCAAGCTTGCGGATTGTATTTTCTGCTGTCTTGAACTGATTGGGGAAATCATAGAGGATCTCTATCATCTTCTTAGGTATACTGTCCAGGACTAGTTTTTCATTGTCCAGTATATTCAATAGTTCTCCTTAAGAAATAACTGTAACAGCGGTAAAGAATTTCTTTTTATTTCAGAGTAAATATTATAATATTTATCCTAATAATACAATTCAAAGGTCAACATGATTCTTAATGAGCTTGTCTTGCACCTGGACAGAATTTTTAACAAGGAACTGGCGGTAGGCAGTGACAGGGTAGGACTACAGATCGGAAATCTTGACAGAGATATAAAGAAAATCCTTGTGGCGCTTGATGTGACAAGAGATGTCGTAGAAGAAGCAGCTGCTGAAAAAGCCGGCCTGATACTGTCCCATCATCCATTGATGTTTGCTCCCCTTGATACAATCCTCAGCTTAAAGGCCGGTGAAAGAGAGGTACTTAGGCTGGCAGAAAAAGGTATAGCATCATACTGTGCCCATACAAATTACGACTTTATGCCGGGAGGCCTGAACGACTATAAGGCTGAAATCCTGGGGCTTGAAAATACCAAAATAATCGATGAGCAGCCTGATGATGAAGACTGCGGTATCGTAAACAAAATAAGCGGTGCGGGCAATGGAAGGCTGGGAGAACTAAAAAAGCCGGAGTCTTTTAAAGATTTTACAAAAAGGGTTAAAGAGAGGTTGAAGATCAAGGGCTTGAGGTGGATGTGCGACAGCAGAATAGATATTCACAGCATAAAGATAAAGAAGGTAGCATCGGCAAGCGGAAGCGCCAATTCCCTTACAGAAAAATTTACAAACATTGACTGTGATGTGATAGTAGTAGGAGAGATAAAATACCATAATGCCTTAAAGATCGCAGACAGCGGAAAGCTTATAATCGAAGTAGGGCACGGCGGCAGCGAGAGGCCGGCCATTGACGGCATGTATGAAAAGTTAAATGATTTTTTTAAAAAGCATAATACTGGAATGGAGATATTAAGAAGCAGTGTGGGCTGTAAAACCTGGAGGTATGAAATTGGATGAACCTAAGTTTGATGTCCTGGCCCTTGTAGAGCTTCAGATGATAGAAAATGCAATTTCAGCAAGGTCATCTGAGATTGAGGCGGTCAAGAACAACAAGGAGCTGGGGAAGACTGAGAAGAAGCTGGCTGAAGTAAATGAAAAGTATGATGAGATAAATGGAAGGTACGGGGAGATTGAGAGCAAGCGTAAAAAGCTTGAAGACACTGTGGAGATGCAGAATGAAAAGATAAAAAGCAATGAGGGGAAGCTCTTCAGCGGTACGATTACCAGTGCCAAGGAAATTGAGAATTACCAGGAAGAAGTAAAGATCTTAAAGGGAAAAAATTCGGAGATGGAGGACCAGATACTGGAACTGATGATAAAGCTGGAAGAAATGTCAGAGGAAGTAAAGCAGGCCGGTTCAGAGAAGGCCAGAGCAGAATCAGAAGTGGGCAGGATCAAAAATGAGATGAATGAAAAGCTTGAAGTACTCAAGCACATAATAGAGGGGCTGCAAAAAAGACGAGATGATGTTTCTTCAAAAATACCCGGTGACTATTTAAAGAAGTACAGGGAAGTAAAAAGTAAAAAGGGCGGTATTGCGGTATCGGTGTTAAAAGATAAGTTTTGCAATGTGTGCAACATGCAGATACCGGCAAAAGATGCCGAGAAGATAGTAGATGCAGGCCAACTCTACAGGTGCCCGTTGTGCGGCAGGCTGGCAGTTATTTACAGGAAAGAAATAGATGATATAAGAAAAGAACTGGAGTCTTAGATGGCAGGTAAAAGTTACAGTTATCTAAAGATATATTTTGACGGCGGCTCAAGGGGTAATCCCGGTCCTTCGGCAGTAGGCGCAGTTGTTTATGATGATAAAAATAAAAGAATTGAAGAGCTCAGCTCCTATATCGGCAATCATACCAATAACGTGGCCGAGTACCTGGCTTTAGACAAGGTACTCGACGCAATAGAAAAATATAAGTGCAAAAAGGTAGTACTTTTTACCGACAGCAAGCTACTGCACAATCAGGTAAAAAAGATCTGGAAGATAAAGGATAAAAATATCCTGGAAATATTTCTAAAGGTGTCCAAAAAGCTTAACAGATATGATGTGGTCGACCTGCGCCTGGTCCCCAGGGAAGAAAACAAGGAAGCAGACAAACTGGTAAACAGGGCGCTGGATAAAAAAGAGCTTACCTATGAGGGTGAGTCTGATATAAGTTTTGGAAATGTAGATGACTAAGCGGCTATTGATTTTTAATCAAATATCTGTAATATATACCCGGAGTTGGCCGAGTAGTCGCGCAGGCTCTGCCTGCGAGGAAAGTCCGGGCTCCACAGGGCAGGATGCTGGGTAAATCCCAGCGGGATCAGTTTAAAAGCTGATTTCAGCGCAAGTGCAACAGAAAATATACCGCCGGAACTATATGTCCCGGTAAGGGTGAAATGGCGAGGTAAGAGCTCACCAGCAGTCTGGTGACAGGCTGTCTTGGTAAACCGCATCCGGAGAAAGGCCAAATAGGGAAGTATAAGGTGGCCCGCCTTCTTCCGGGTAAGGCCGCTAGAGGTAAATAGTAATATTTATCCCAGATGGATGACTACTGGTAACTGTGATAAGTTCACAGTTGCTACAGAACCCGGCTTACAGGCTAACTCCAACTATTTTTAGTGCTATAAGCCGACTAAATAGGGTATATTTCTTAGGTAATATCTAAATTTTCACACTGCACTAGCTTACTTTTATAGTTACTATTATACAAGTGAACTGTATTAATTCAATTTAATTTTTCTATTTAGTACAAGAACTGTTTAAAGAAAAAAATATAAATAGAATACCTATAGGTAATTGGTATTCTCTGACAATATCTGTAGTAGGACTACTGACAAACTTATTTTTAAGAAAAAGGTAAAAATAATTTAATGTTAATAATAGAGTTTATGGTTTGAGTCCCCTATGGGCTAATTATCATACTACGTTAAATTTGATAAAATATACTATATTAAAATACCTAAATTGAATAGGTTAAGTCAAAATAAATATGATATCAATTTAGAAATAGGTAATGGTATCTATTTAGATATAAAAAGAGATGAAATAAGGAGCATATTATGAATAAAGATAAAGAAGATTTTGCAAAAGAAGTAATAGCTGATATACAAAGAATTGCAAAAGAAAAAAATACAGATACCATGACACAAAGACTTTTTAAAAATAATAGTAATATTTCTATGTCTAAAATTAATAATAGATTTTCTTTTTCAGAATTAGTTAAACGTGCTGGTTTAAAGATTGACACTTCTAGAAGAAAAAAAACTGATTATGAATTATGGGAAGAATTATTAAGAGTATGTAATAAATTAAACAAAATACCAAGAAGACTTCAATTCAATAGAAATTCAACTTTTGCCGATACTATATATGTAAAAAGGTATAGCAATTGGAATAATGTATTATTAAATTTCAAAAAATGGCTAAAAGAAAATAAACCTTCATCTAAATTCATAAATTTAATTCCTGATCAAGAAAAAATAAAAACACCTAAAATTACTAAGACTAAAACTATAGTATCAAAAGACTTTGTATGGCCATCTAAAAGTGATACTTTTTATGGTCCTCCTATGAATTTTAGAGGATTGATATATGAACCTATAAATGAACAAGGTGTAATTTTTTTATTTGCAAAAATTAGTGAAGAAATAGGTTTTAATATTGAGGCTTTGAGGTCAGGATATCCTGATTGTGAAGGAACTAGATTAATTGATAAGAGTAAAAATAAATGGGGTCCAGTTTTAATTGAATTTGAGTATAACTCAAAAAGCTTCTTAGACCATGGACATGACCCTGAAAAATGTGATGTGATTGTTTGTTGGACTAACGACTGGCCAGAATGCCCTCTGGAAGTAATTGAACTTAAGGAAATAGTAAAAATTTTATCTGAAAAAGACCATAGGAAGTAAAAACCCAATTCTTTTATAATATTATAGGTAATACTGAACTTGAAAAAATCTATTTAGAAAATAAAAATTTATAAATAGTATCTAATTCATTTAAAATTTGGTTCGAAATTTTGTAACTTGGGGCTTTTAATGCTCGCATTCTGAAAGTATATAAGATAGACGAATATATAATTCTTTTACCTTATCATATAAGGTCTGTAATAAAAACTGATATCTTAAAATATTCTCTTCTGTTCTTAAATTTACTACATTATAAATATATCTATCTACTGCATCGAAAGAGTAATTATAATGAACTATTACTTTGTTTCTAAAGGTCCTAAGAATCTCTTTAAATTCTAATGCATCAATTCTTGTATTCAGGATATTTATTATATCATCGAGATTATCTTGTAGGTCTATTTCTTCAAGTGCTGGATAAAGATTACCACCAATAGGATCATTGATTCCATTATCTAACAAAAAGTAATTTGCGGTATAACTATATAAAGAGTTCATATAAAAACGCATCTTAGGACTACCTTGGTCAGAATTTTGTGATGATTTGTCAAGAGAATCTAAGCCATAACAAAATTCTTTTAAAGAAATACAGATAAGATTAAGTTTTTGGATTTCCTCTGAATTCATATTAAATATATTTCTATTACAAAAATTATTATGTAAAATATGTAGTGAATATTTTATATCAGTACCATGAATAATAAAATAGATAGTTTAATAAAAAATATAGTACCAAAAGTTTTCGTTTAATCTTGCCTCAACTTAATAAAAGGAGGTTTATATGAGTGTTTTTCCAAGAAAATTACAAAAAGAATTATTTCAAATATATTTGCAATCTTTTTTAAGTATAGGATTATCTAAAAGACAAGCAACTCATATAGTAAAGAATATGTTGAGTTGGGCTAAAGAAGCCTCTTTAAAACAAAAAACATATATGATACCGCCAAATTTTGGTGACTATATAGTATCAGGAAATTTAAAAGATTTTCATGGGATAATTGACAATATAGAGTTTGCGAGAAGTGAAGGTGCTACTGATGATGACATCAGACAGTGGTGGAATATGAATGATTTAGAAAGATATATGATAATAGCAAATGATAATCATTTTAATATGGTTAAAATATTAGAAGGAATAGAATCAGGAAAAGAAAAAATTGAAGCTATTGAAGATATTAAAAAATATACACCTATTTATGGACCACCTCCTAAAAATATTTCAAAATCTAAAGGTAAAGATGAACCGCTTCCTTATGAATTAAAAGATAGAATTAATAAATATATAGAGGAATATAATATTAAAAACCTATCTGGAGAAGAATTAAAGAAAAAGTGGAAATCCTATTCATCTTTCAATGCACTAATTAGAGATGAGATAAAAAAGGGCAATTTGTAAATATATATAAAAACCAGATTATTTTAGAAACTAGTAGGTAGTTTAAATTTTAAATCAATAAGTTCCTTTAAAATCCGGTTCGAAATTATGTAACTTGGGAATACCAGACTTCTCTCTTATGTTCCAGGATAAGGTCTTTAAGCTTATTTTAAAATCACTTATAAAGAGTAATATTTAATATATAAAATTATTTGTAGTATTATTATTACTATTATAGATATAGTTTATCTGAATAGATAGTAAACGTTTATAGTATTAAAACTCCAAAGGAGGTCCAGATTGTATAATAAAACGATAAGAATCCTTGGCCAGAAAAAAAGTGGTTTTGATGAGTTTGTTGAAAAAGGAGTTATTCAACTAAGAGATGCGCGTCTTATTCCTTATTTTAAAATGGGGGATGAGGTTGGATTGGCATCTGTTCTTTTATCATCAATGAGAATGATAAGAGAATTTAGAAAGATGATACTATCAGATCTAAAGATGAGAAAAGGTGGACATTTTTATGCATATAATGAGGTTGTCTTCCCACAGTTTAAGAATTGTAGAATAGATGGATTAATCTTAATAGAGTCAGGGGGAGTCATAAAGGATGCTGCTATATTTGAAATGAAGAATGGATCTAATGAAGTAAATCGTGAACAAATAGAAAAATACATAGATTTAGCAAAGAGTTGCTCTATACCTAGAATAGTAACTGTATCAAATCAGTTTGTATCTGAACCTACACAATCTCCTGTTAATGTTAAGAGTATAAAAAGTGTTAATCAATATCATTTTTCCTGGTCATATATTCTAACTCTTGCTCATATATTATTGTTTGATAACGAAATAAATATCGAAGATCCTGACCAGGTTGAATTAATGAAAGAAGTAGTAAAATATTTTGAGTATGACAAATCTGGTATATGCGGGTTTACTCAGATGAAAAAAGGATGGGGAGAAATTGTAGAAAAAATCAATCTAGGTACAAGAGTAAAATTAAGTGACTCTGATTTAGATGAGGCTGTAATAAGCTGGGAGCAGGAAGAAAAAGATTTAGCATTAATTTTGAGTAAAAACCTTGGAGTTTTCATTACTTCTGGAGAAACAAAGTATAAAGGTGATTTGGATTCGAGAATAATAGATGATAAGAAAAGACTAAAAGAGGAAAAAATTTTAAGTTCCAGTTTAAAAGTTAAAAATGCTGTATCAGATATAAAAATAGATGCTTCTTTTGAAAAAAAGACAGTTGAAATGTCTGTTATTTTAAAAGCTCCGCAGGATAAAACAATAAGAGGACAATTATCTTGGATTAAACGGCAACTTAGAAAATGTAGAAAGAAGAATACAAAGAAGTTTCTCAAAGTTCAACAGGAAATTCTTATTGATATTTCTCTTAAAAATACCAGTAAATCAGAGAGGGTCAATATTGATAACCTAGATAATATATATAGTGAAATAAAAGATAGAGAAATAAAAGAATTTAAAGTAATGATGATTAAGGACTTCAGTAGAAAATTTTCCAGTTGTAAAAAATTTGTAGAAATAATAGAGGAAATGCTTTTAGATTATTATAGCGGTATAGTTCAATCTTTGACTAAGTGGGAAGAACCGGCACCAAAGATGATAGAAAAGGAGAAGGGTAATAAAAAAAATTCCCGTGTCAAAAGTAAGAAAATTAAGTTATCTAGTTTAAAAAAATAATAATACCCTTGACTACAAAAATTTGCACAATTTGAAAATTAGATAGTTGGTCAATTTGAATAAAATTGGGACTTATATAAATATCATGCCTAGAACCATTTCTAAGTAACACACAGCCCTCTTTTTTAGTTGTTTCAGCAGTTTACTGCGCTTCATATAGATATTTCTTTAAGCTTATAATTTGGAGGGACATCGTCCATTAACATTAACTTATATGCGTCTATTAGGTTTTCTTCAAGTTCTTTAATAGTTACGCCTTGGCTCATAATTTCAGGATGTTCAAGAATCTTACCTAACCAGAATTTTTTACCTTTCCAGTAAATTATTTTTAATTTTGTCTTCATTTCTTTTCCAAACTATATTAATTTTAAATATTTGGTTAAAAGAAAGATATTAACAAATGAAAAGTCTCACCCTGGTCATTGTTAAGAGGCGTGGTGAGATCTATTGTTTATATATTATTAAAATACTTAATCTTTATCAAATATTATAAGCACAATGATTTCAATCTTATAAGAGCCTCATTGTCAACTATAGCTAAAAATTTACGCCCATCTTTTAAGTAACACGCAATATAATGTTCTTTATGCCTACCACCAAATACTAAGCCAGCAAGTGCACCAAGAGGACCAAAGGTTATTCCCCCAAGCATACCCCAGCCAGTTGCACTGATTATACTTTTCTTATTTTCTTCTGTTATTACTTGAACTTTATCTAGTTGTTTTATCAAGTTTATCCTTTTAAAGGTTCCTATTGTTGCACCTTTGAATATTCCAAACGATAAAGCAGTCCACTGGCCAAAATCTCCAGCTACGATACGACCTTCCATGATTAACCTTTTATGATGTGTAATAATATTTGGTATTATATTATAATATTTTTATATAATAAAAAGTATAATATTGAAAAAAAATTTGGAAAACTTAATTACTTAAATAATATTCATTATCACATAAATTTTACCATATAAAATTTCAAAAAAAGAGCTTTGAGTATTAAAATTAAACCTTCAATAAACGCATTCCTAGGATACACGTATCAAAAATCTGTTGCTTTCTTTCTTTTAGTAAAAATGGACATCGAACGAATTATAGAAAAAATTGAAATTGAAACAGACACTAACAATAATTTTGATGATCTTAAAATAACTATTAACAATAAAGAAATATATTGTCAAATTAAAGACATTGATAATATTTCTTTAGATGATTTAAAAATAGAAAAGAACAGCATAAAAATAAAGAATAAAAAATATGCACTTTCTCAGGGTAATAACATCCTTTTCTTGAAAAATATTAAGATAAATCCAAATTCAAAAATATTAGATTTTCCCTCACTTAAAAAGAAAAATGTTTTTATTGTTTCTCTATCAAGAGAAAGTATTTTTAATAAGATTGGTAAAAACTATCAAAGTAAAGAAAATAGATTTCCTATAATTTGTAAATTTTTTGAAAACTTCTTAGATGAGCGAAGATTAATAATTCATAGAAAAGATTTACCAATTATTAAAATTTTTAGCACTAAATTATTAGAAAAAACTATAGATATGGGGAAAAGTCATTTAGATATTCAAAACTTATTACATATAGAAGGAAAGCCAGGAGTTGGAAAGAGCCATTTAGTAAATTGTTTAACAAAGGAATATAAGAATAACATAATATATAGATTTTGGATTTCAAATCAGGATAAAGATTATGACAGACGCTTAATTTATAGTAATTTCATTTCGGATTTATCAATTAAATTATTCGGAGATCTTGTTTCTAAAACTGAGGAAGAAATCATTCATAAAATTAGTAATGAAGGAAAAGTTCTAATTATTGATGGATTTGATCATATTGAAAACTATAATGATAAAGAACTTAATAAATATGTTGATTTTATTAATAAAGTAAAATATAAATGTAAAACCATTGTCCTATCTAGGCCTCTAAAAACAAAGGTTAAATGGGAAAAACAAGTACTTGGAAATTGGACAAAAAATCAGACATTGAAAGTATTAGATGAATTATATCATATTGTTGATTACAAAATATGTTATAAGATCTATGATATGACATTAGGATATCCGATTTTAGTTCGTTACATTGCAGAACATTATAAGAAATTTAATAATCTTCCTAATCTAAAAAATTTAAAAAATCTGGAAGGCTATTACAATAAACTCATTAAAAATATAAATACAAGAAGTGCACTTTCATTATTTATATCATCACACTCTTTCTTTATGAAATCTGAGATACTTTATTTTTTAGAAGATGATTTTTCTAATGTTGTAAATGAATTCATTTCAACCTACCCATATTTATTTGAAATTAAACTAAATAGAATCACGTTATTTCATGATAGTCTTAATTCATATTTGAAAAAAAATATTAATAATAAAAAAAGAATAATAAAAGTAAATCAAAAAGTATTTAAATCAATAATGAGGGGAGAAAAAAGATTTTTATCTAGGTTTTTATATTTTGATTTAGACAAAGATATGAAATTAAGGATCATAAAAAAGTTTTCATCTATAAAATCTTTTAAATCAATTTTAGTAGATACAATAGACTTCGAGGCTATACGCTCATTTTATTTTCAAATAAGAGAGGCTTTAAATGAACTACAGGCAAGAGATCTAAAAATTATTCATTATTATGATTTATCACTTATAATAAATATGGTTGATAGGGATCATGTATCAACATTAAATAATTTTTTCTATACATTCGTAAAATGTCTAATATTTAACAAATATAGCGAAGAAGATATTACTAGCTCGGAATATCTGTTTTCTATGTTTTACTATTATAAAACTGGAGATTCTTCTTTGCTTTATACTATTACAAGTAATAGAAATTATGATACTAGAAATTTTCATAATAATCTTCTTTATGACATTGAGTCCGAAGAATATTATTTTGATATTCATAAAAAACCCATAAATCTAACAAAGGAAATAAGAAACATATTGAATAATAAATATGAACATGAATCTAGAAAAATTATTACTCATATTTTAGAGAATATTTATATTAATGATACCAATGTTAAAGAATTTAAGGAATTGAAAAATGCTATTATAAATTATATTGAAACCGATGAAATAATAGGAATTAAAATATTAGAAAATATTTTACCTCAATATAACATAAGGTCTTTTTATGCAAAAATTATTTTAAGCGATGTAAAAAATAAAATAGAATCTTTAGGCAATGGAAAAGAACCGAATAAATATCGTTATATAAAATTAAAAGATTTCATCTTAAAATATAAAAATATTGGCTCTTTTAAGATGTGGGTAGAAATTTTAAATTATATGCGTCTATCGCTCAAAGAAAGAAGAGAGATAGATTTATCAAGTATTTCTATTTTCTGGCCCATGTATCATGAAAGAAAAGATTATTCTGTAATTAATTTAAATGTTGCGCTAAAAGCGTTTGAAGAAAAGAATTTTATTTCTGAAGAAAAATCTATACAATTAATAGTGCTTACTCAAAGTATGTCTGAAAAAGGAATTAGGCATCTATTAAATGGGTATATTGCACTTCATTCTCCAGATATTATTAAAATAATTTTGAATAAATATGATATTGAAGATTTAGAAGTAAATTGGTTTTACTTACCTACGGAATTCATAAATTCATTTTCAGAAAGAATTTTTAATAATACAATGGGTAAATTATTAAATTACCATCACTATTCCAGAAATATTGAGTTTGAAGAAATAGAAAATACTCTTAATTCAAAATTTTGGAAAAGGATTGTACGAACATTAAAAATTATGAAGTTTAAAATAAAAATCTCTGAATCAAATCCTATGGTAGAAAAGCTAAAGAAATTTGATATTGATTTAGATTTTGAACCTGATAATAATCAAATAAAATATAAACAGAATAGCATTGAAAGATATAACCAAGGAATTTTAGATTCAACTGATTTAAATTTTATTAAAAAAAGGAATTTATCTATAGCTGATGTTTCTTCATTTACAGATGGTTATTATTCAACACTTTCAGATTTAGATGTATATAAAATATTTAAAGAGGAAGAAGTTAGAAAAAATATTAATACTATTTTATATAATTCAATAACAGCAAAGGTCAAAAGAATTAATATATATGGAACTTTGTATTATTTCCTTGGTAATTTGCCAAGACTACTAGTTGATATTGATTTTGATGAGTACTTACCTAAATTATTTAAAAGCTTCAAAGAATTCTTATCTTTATCTCTGCTAACAATAGATTAGATAAAACAAATATCTGATAATTTTGTTATTCTACAAACTACATTGTTCATCCCAGTAAGGTGATTAATCCGGTAATAAGGAACTCTACTGCATATTTCGGCCATATCTGGACAGCGCTCCGACAAGGTGTCTGGATAAGTCTGGGATAGGTGTCCGAATGCGCCGGAATTCGCAATAGTATATATACCACAGGATTAAGAAGACCATAAATAAAATGTTGCATTATGTTCATTATTATGATATGTTCATAAATTATGAACACTAAAAAATAATGAACAAAGGATATAAAATGATTAATAATGTTGAAGAAAATATATTTGATCTTGCGATTAATCAGTTTAATAAAAATAACAAAATTAAGCTGGGAATAGAATTTGAAGAAAGGGAAACTATTGCTAATGGATTTGTATTTGATAAATTAGTAAAGTTTAAATACCAGAAAAAGACTTTATTATATTATATCGAAATAAAATATAATATTAATAATGCAGTTATTGCACTTCTGTTGCAGCATAAGGAAAATTTAAAACATCCAATTCTTTTAATAACAAGGTATGTTAACAACGTTAAAGCAGAAGAACTTAAAAAAAACGGAATTCAATTTCTAGATACTGCCGGAAATGCTTATTTAGATTACCATCCTATTTACATTTTTGTTAAGGGTAATAAGCCTCCAGAGAAATATTATAAAAATAAAAAACATCGTGCTTTTGAAGCTACTGGCTTAAAGATGATTTATGCTTTGTTATGTAACAATAACCTTATAAAGAAACCCTACAGATATATTGCAGAAACAACTGATGTCGCTCTGGGCACAGTAGGATTGGTTATAAATGATTTAATTGATATGGGGTTTATGGTAAAAATGGGCAAAATGGGAAAGCAACTTTTAAAGAGAAAAGAGTTACTTAATAGATGGTGTGTAGAATATAATGAAAATTTAAGACCAAAGCTATTAATAGATAGATTTACTGGACCTAAAGACTGGTGGATTCATGAAAAATTAAATCCCAAGTATACCCAGTGGGGTGGTGAAGTTGCTGCAAATAAATTAATAAAACATATAAAACCAGAGGAAATTATTATTTATACTGATTATAAAAAGTATAAAAATATTATAATACAAAACAGGTTACGGAAAGATATTTATGGAGAAATTGCTATTCTTAAGAAATTTTGGAAAGTTGAAAATAACAAGTTCAAAGATATAGTTGATCCGATTCTAATATATGCAGATTTAATTAATACAGACAATCAAAGAACAATAGAAACAGCTAGGATGATCTATGAAAAATATATTGATAGACGTATCAGGGAAAATTGATAGTTCATATGTTCAAGCAATCAGAGAAATAAAAAAGATGGCTGATTCCCAGAAAATATCTTTTTTCATAATCGGTGCATTTGCAAGAGATATTATAATGGAATATTTTTATGGAATTAAAGCGCCGAGGATTACTATGGATATTGATCTGGGAATCAAAGTTTCTGGTTGGGATAGATATAATAAGCTAATCAATGCCTTAGGGAAAACTAGAAAGTTTAGAAGACTAGAAGAAAAGCACAGGATTATTTATAACAATATAATTATAGATATCGTTCCATTCGGAGGTATATCTGGTAAAGATGAAAGGATAATTTGGCCACCCGAAAAAAAAATGGTCATGTCGGTTATGGGATTTAATGAAGTCTATGACTATTCAACATTAGTCAGGTTGCAGAGTAATCCTGACCTGGAAGTTAAAATACCAACACTTCCAGGTCTAGCAATCCTTAAGTTATTTGCATGGAAGGATAGTTACCCCGATAGGCCTAGAGATGCAGAAGACTTGTTATTTATTATGAAAAAATATGAAATGGCAGTGAACCTTGAAGAGCTATACGAATCAGAATTGTCATTGCTAGAAAGTGAAGATTTTGATGTTCAAATAGCTGGAGTCGTATTGTTAGGAAAAGGAATGGCCAAGATCTGTACAAATAAAACCCTTAGATATTTGAGGAATATTATCACCGAAGAAACTTCTGATAATTCTAGCTTTAATTTAGTCAGACATATGTTGTATTCCGGCAGAGATGATTTTGATAAAATGTTACATTTATTAAAAAAATTAAAAAAAGGCATTTATCACAAAGGAAAATGAGAGGGTTTAGGATTTTTTATATAAACCTCTAAGCCACTCAGGGTTATCATCCCTGAAGCTTCTATAACACCGCCATTTTAAAATCGTCTTTATTTACATGCAGGTAAATATCTGTAGTATCAAGTCTGGAATGTCCTAAAAGCTTACTTATAGTTGGCAGATCTACTCCTTTTCTTCTTAATCTTTCTGCATAAGTATGCCTTAAGCTATGAAGGGTAAGATTTTTTTTGTAAGTTTTTGATTCTTTAAAAATCCTAGATATTATATTTTGCAATGAGCATTTTGTTATTCTTTTTCTGTGTGATCCTCTAATTAGAGCATTTATATATTTTCCACTCAATTTTCTATATAAGTATAGGAGCTCTTCTAAATCCTTATTAAAATATACAACTCTACTTTTTCTGCCTTTAGATTTTTTTATATTAATAGAATTTTCTTTGAAGTTTATATCTTCCCAGTTTAGATTTATAAACTCCTGTCTTCTAAGCCCGCAGTTAATTCCTAGATTAAGAATTATCTTATCCCTTAAATTTTCATTTTTATATTTTTCTTTTCTTCTAGATAAGTAATTTTTAATATTTTCTATATCTATGTCTGAAAGATATTCTTTAATTGATGCTACTTTTTTTGGGATATTTATAAAAGAGGAAAAATCCTTCTTTATGTATTCTCTTCCATAAAGGAATTTTAAAAATGATTTAATACAGTTTACAAGTTTAGCATAGGTATTATTTGAAAGGTTCCTGGATCTAACTATAGATAGATACTTGTCAATATCACTCATACTTAGGGACCCTAGACTGATTCTATTTTTTCTTATATATGAGCTAAACTTAACTGATATATTTAAGTAATCTTTAATGGTGGAATCTGCTTTGTTCTGTGATCTAAGATATATACTGTATTCTCTGATGATGTCTTTTTCTAATGGACTGTTTTTCTCTTTGACTTGTAAGTTACTACTACTTTCAACCTTTATACTACTTAAACTCCTATAGACATCAAGTAGTTTTTCAGGTGATAATCCTTTTATTATCCTAGTTAAATCCTCTTCAATTATATTTCTTAAAGAAATATCATTTTGCATAATAATATTCACATCCCAGTATTATATTAATTAATCTCCACTACTTTCCTTTAAAAAAATATGTTGCTTCCGCATGGGAGAAAATAGGCTAAGGTTCTGTCCGTAAGTCAAGGTGGAGATTTTCCGGTCCTTGCCTTGCAAGGATTGAGAGGGATAAATAGCTTTAGCGGTTTATGCTCGCAAAGGAAAATACTACCTTGACTGCGGACAGGTTCTAAGTAAAATTACTCCCCGGAAGTAATATACCGGTATCTCATCACAATTAGCCACAATTTAACTAGTGGTTGTAAAAAGATTTCTTTCCCTTTATGCTGTCTAAAAGCACCTTAAACCAGGCAAAAAAGTAATATTAAATAAAAAAGATAGGCAAGATATGCACGTGTGCCACACTTGCTTTTAATTGGGAATTATTCCCAAACCCTTTAAGTAGAAAGGATTGGATATGTTAAATATAAATCCTAAGCCTAAGCGTCCAGAAAGAAAAAGAAAACATCATATATCCTGCTACCTAGATGATAAAGAATATATGGCTTATAGAGATAAAAGGTCTAAAACTTACTATAACCAGAGTGAATATATAAGAAAATGTGTACTGGATAAAAAGATAACTGTAATACCAGGAATAAGAGATCTTATATTAGACCTAAAAAGGATCGGAAATAACCTGAATCAATTAACCCATAAAGTTAATTTGGGAGAGGTTACTGTTTTAGGGGATGATTTAAGAGAAATAAATGATGATTTAAGTATTGTTTGGAAAGGCTTATTAAAGGTTATAGGGAAAGTAAGATAATTATTTTAAATTATTAAATCACTACTTCTAAAAGTAATTGCTCGCAAAGTAAAATACTACATTTACAAAAGGCAGGTTCTTCTATATGTCTTATTAGAAGTTATATAAAGAAAAGGTAAACCCAGGTTTACTTTTTTATATAAAGTTTTTCATTATATTATTTATTATGTGATGTAGTATTACAGATTTTTATCTAGAAGTAAGAAAAGTCTTGACTTTTCATACTTTGCTGTATATGCTGTAGATGTAGTAGTAGTTAAGAACGGAGGATTATAACTAATGAGATTAGAATTTTATTATGATAAGAATAAAAGCGATCAAAAGGAAACTAATAATATTTTGTCTTCCCTTGATAGAGTTAAGAAACTTGGGGTTAAAGTAGCAATTAATGAAATAAGTGGAATTACAGATGATAAAAGATTTGAGTTATATCAAAAGGCTTGGGCACCTTCTGTTTTAAAAAAATATAAAATACGTAAAGTATTTGGGACGCAGAGAAATCCTGGGTGTCAATTTGGAGAAATACCTGCCCTTCTAGTTTATAAGGATGATAGTAATCATTCATCGGATGTTTTTCCTCATGATAAACATGGGAAGTTAGAAACTGTTGAAGAGTTTCTAAATAAAATTGAGTAAGATATTTAATCAGAGGCTGTTCACATCTATCCATTCATTATAGATAATTTTTAATATCCAAAAAATGTATTTACAATAAAAAATTCTTTCTCCAAGGAATTTTTAGAAGAATGCATTGTCATGAGAAACTTTGGGTCAGATATTCGAAAATTTATTAGATATTAAAAAGTACTTGGAAACTAAATATTACCCTTTAAATTTTAGATAACATCCTTGATTTTGCCTATTTTATTTTTTTGTAGTTTTGCGAATTGTTTCTTTTACAGTAGTGTTTGGATGTTTTTCTGCATATTTTTTTTTCACAAATCTTCCAGTTTTAGCGCTCCTAAAAGCGTAAATCTTTATAATTTTTTTACTCTTAGTCATATCAAATTCCTTTTTTATTATAATTATATTATACTTAAACTATTATTTAATAGAAAGTATAAGTATTTCTACTATGGAGGATAAAATATTCTAAAAATTTATTTAATATTTATACAATATTAGTAAGTCAGTGTTATAAATTTAAGACATTTATATATTAAAAGAAGAAATAAAAATGGATGTAGCAGGATTTCTATTTGCATCGGGATTTGCTTTACTGGTTGTCTTACTAGGGTGGTCTAGTCAAATAACTTCAAAAAGTAAAGAAACAAAAGGAATTGAAAATAAATTTCTAGAAAAAGCAAAGATTAAAAGACCTGATTTTAAAAAAATAATTAATAAGAGTAATTACACTGAAGAGTCTTTCTCGAAACTTGTTGAATTTCTATATTCTGGAAAAAAAGATAAAGAAAAAGATATTAAAATTTACCAAAAGATTGAGATTATATATAAAGATCTTATAGCCCTTGATAAAAGATATAATTGGAGATTCTGAGTTACGTAAGGTTTTTTCTGTAAATTCCATCACATACTCCAATTACAATTTATGTCAAAGCCACTAAAACCTTATCCTTATCTTTTACCATACAAGGCTCCTTATGGCTATAATTTTTTAGATAT
>Ga0315533_1001016_pt1 | contig 22511 bp, 17 predicted proteins | sample SalMarSW160130MG_FD_203081 | JGI IMG/M metagenome (GOLD analysis project Ga0315533, IMG submission 203081) | Salt marsh sediment microbial communities from the Plum Island Ecosystem LTER, Massachusetts, United States - Salt Marsh Sediment SW1601-30 ... | reverse complement strand
GTGACTTACGGCTGGTTCCAGTATTATCCAATGTTAGGAGAGGTAGAACAATGACAGAGCAAGAAGAGCAATCACTAAAAGAGACCAAGCGAAAGGAAGAGCGTGCTGCTGAGGAAATTAAGCAATTGGCTAGAGACCAGGCAAGAAAGAAAGACACTCTAGCTAGAGAACAGGCGATTGAAGAAGATCAGGGAAAAAGGGGAATCAAGCGTGCGGAAAAACAAGCGGCTGAGGAAATTAAGCAATTGGCTAGAGACCAGGCAAGAAAGAAAGACACTCTAGCTAGAGAACAGGCGATTGAAGAAGATCAGGGAAAAAGGGGAATCAAGCGTGCGGAAAAACAAGCGGCTGAGGAAATTAAGCAATTGGCTAGAGACCAGGCAAGAAAGAAAGACACTTTAGCGAGAGAACAGGCGATTGAAGAAAATCAGGAGGCGAGAAAGTTCAAGGCCAAGAAACAATCACGAGAGTAAGTTAATAGGGTATTTGGCAGTGAAACGAGTTGGTTTTTGTATCATTTTCAAATCCCCTTTTTACTTATAATTAGGATGGTAAGAAAGAAGGACAAGATTGCAGTTACTATATTGGGTTTCCTTCTCGCTTTCAGGACTGCACTGGAGATCCAGTGCAACTCTGCCACAATCATGTGCAGAACATGACATTCACAAGTCTGGTAGCGAGTGGGAAATTAGCAAGTAAGGGGAGGCAAAATTACCATGAAGACCGATGCAAAACTACAGCAGGATGTTATGAAAGAGCTTCAATGGGAGCCGACTATTAAAGCGGCTGAGATTGGGGTTGCTGTCAAAGATGGTGTTGTGACACTGAGTGGCTATGTCGATAACTATGTTAAGAAGTCGGCTGCCGAGCGCGCCGCCACACGAGTTTTTGGAGTCAGGGCGGTAGCTGAAAATATCCAGGCCAGGTTGCCTGGCTCTCTTAAGCGGTCAGATGAGGATCTCGCCGGGGCGGTGGCAAATGTTCTCGAGTGGAATGTCCTGGTGCCCCATGACCGCGTCAAAGTGAAGGTGCAGGAAGGGCTGGTTACGCTGACTGGCGAGGTAGACTGGGGGTATCAAAAATTTGCTGCCGAGGAGGCCGTGCGCTACCTCATGGGAGTAGTATGGTTCAGTAACCAGATTACGGTCAAGCCGCTGGTCAAACCGCAGAATATAAAGGACAAAATCGTCAGCGCATTTCAGCGCAATGCCTTGCTTGATTCGCGGCGAATCACAGTAGAAACTCGCGGCGGCTGTGTGATTCTCAGCGGCAGTGTGCGCTCCTGGGGAGAGAGCAGAAGCCCAGTGGGCGGCCTAGGCAGCACCAGGCATGTCCGAAGTTGAGAACGATATCATAATTAGTCCTTAGGCAGACAACAGAAGGGGGAACTGATATGAAGCATAAAGAACTGCGGCCTGTCAATGAAATTGCTCAGGATGCCGTACGGGCAGAAATTGACACGAGGCTGGCCACGGAAGTGCTGGGATGTCCGCCTGAATTGGCGGCGCCGGATGGGCCGCTAGCACTATTGCGGCAGAAACTGGCGCTGGAGCCATCAATAACCGTGAGCAAGTCATTGTCCTGACAGAACCACTTCCGAACAACCGTCCATCTCGGACTACTACCTGCTATCGAGGTTTCAACCCCCGGACAAGCGTCACAATACGTCATTTTGTGCAATTCAAGAGGTACAATATATAACCGTCATTGCCCAGGGGATAGGCCGATGAGGGAACATGCGCACAGTGTACTCTAGCTAGTTGAGGAATACTGAGGCGCAAGCTCAAAAATCGTCGACCCAGCCGACGATCCCTGAACCTGCGTTCATGTGAGTGAGGGCGAAGCCTTCACCGGAAACCAGGCTTGACCTGGGAATATCGTTAAGGTCGGCCATGGATTTCTGCCCCTTTTTTATCGCCTCCTCGATTGCCGTTTTAAGAGCCACGACCTCGTCATGGAGGCGTTTTGCTTCCATCTCCAACTTCTTACTCCCTCGATTGGCTATCACCTTCAGTATTAAAATCTTAATAAAAGTCCTGTAGCCTGTCTATGACCCAAAAGTCCTACACCTGGGCATCAAGGCCTTCTTGCTATAGCCTAAAAGTCCTAAGGAGAGGGAAAAATTTCCCTAATCTACAAGTAAAACGAATTTAATTGGAAAGAGTTAATGGCTAAATAGTCATAATGCTAATAGCAGTGGCTGTTTACGCCTTTAAGCATCCTGATATTGATGATTGGAGAGGTCACTAGAAATCTGCCAGCTCGCTTTGCTCCATTAACCTCCATTTCAGGAAGCATATTGACACTTACTTAACTAGTGATACAATAGTATATGCGAAGGTCATGTGCGTGAGAAGAATTAGCATCTTTTTGATTTTTTTGCTTGCAGTAGCACTAGTGGCCGGGATGGTAGGCTGTGTTCCTGTTCAGCATAACCTCACTATCGCCAGTACCGCTGGAGGGTCGGTAACCACCCCCCGAGAGCGGACTCGTATCCATGACGAGGGAACAGTGGTCAACCTGGTGGCGACTCCTGATGCTGGATACTACTTTTTCAACTGGACTGGTGATGTGAACACGATTGCCAATGTTATCGCCGCTACAACCACCATCACCATGAACGGAGACTACTCCATAAGGGCCAACTTTAGGCTCTACGCTTACTGCCTGGTCGCCGCAGGCAGATGGCACACGGTGGGGCTTAAGTTCGACGGCACCGTGGTCGCCGTGGGAGACAACGCCTATGGGCAGTGCGATGTCAGCCGCTGGACGAACATCACCCAGGTCGCCGCAGGCGCCTTTCACACAGTGGGGCTTAGGGCCGACGGCACCGTGGTCGCCGTGGGAGACAACGCCTATGGGCAGTGCAATGTCGGCAGCTGGACGAACATCACCCAGGTCGCCGCAGGCGCCACGCACACGGTGGGGCTTAGGGCCGACGGCACCGTGGTCGCCGTGGGAGACAACGCCTATGCGAAGTGCAATGTAGGCAGCCGGATCTGGACGCGCATCATCCAGGTCGCCGCAGGCTCCACGTACACGGTGGGGCTTAAGTTCGACGGCACCGTGGTCACCGAGGGAGACAACGCCTATGGGCAGTGCAATGTCGGCCGCTGGACGAACATCGTGCAGATCACCACAGGCAGGTGGCACATGGTGGGGCTTAGGGCCGACGGCACCGTGGTCGCCGTGGGAGACAGCGTCTACGGGCAGTGCAATGTAGGCGGCTGGGGCTGGTCAACTATCTTGCAGGTCGCCGCAGGCTACTATTACACAGTGGGGCTTCTGCCCTTTGGCACCGTGGTCGCCGTGGGAGATAACCCCTACGGGCAGTGCGATGTCGGCGGCTGGACGAACATCGTCCAGGTCGCCGCAGGCGCCTTTCACACAGTGGGGCTTAAGGCCGACGGCACTGTGGTCGCTGCGGGATGGAACGATTATGGGCAGTGCGATGTCGGCGGCTGGAACCTGTTTTGAACTTTCCCCGTACCTCCGCCCATAACGGCGGAGGGGAATAAGAACCGGAATAGGCGAGTTGGCAAGGAAATGCTGGGTTAATGTCTTATTGGCTGTCGATTCCAGCGAAAGCATCTCTAATTACCTGTCTCAGTTCATCTGGAGTGAATGGTTTAGGTAGAAACGGCCTTTTGGTTCCTTCAAGGAATTGGGCAATATAGCCACTCATGACATCGCCAGTGGTGAATATGACCCTGCGGGCGAGCTCAGGGTGTTCTTGTTCCAGATACTGGTATAGTTGGATCCCATCCATACCCGGTGTCCTGATATCACTCAGGCAAAGGTCATAGCTCTTATCATCCACCATCTTCTTGGCGATCAATCCATTCATAGCAATGTCGACATCAAAGCCTTCAGCCATGAGCATTCTCCGGCATATCTGGCTGATGACAGGCTCATCCTCAACCACCAAGGCTCTCCTACGATGTGTATTGTCTTGAGTCATACAGTTCTCCTTCCTGGTGGCCGCCCACCGGTAATTCGACGACAAAAGTGGCTCCTTTACCCAGCTCACTTTGGGCGTATATCCTGCCGCCGTGATTGGTGACTATCCCATAGGAAATACTCAGGCCTAACCCGGTACCTTTACCTACCTCCTTGGTAGTGAAGAAGGGTAAGAACAGCTTACGCATATTCTCGGGAGAAATCCCCGGCCCATCATCTGAAAACGATACTTTGATGTTGCCACCAACTCTCTCGGTAGTAATGGTAAGCGTTCCCTCTTTATGAGCCGCCATCATGGCTTGCTCAGCGTTGAGAACGATATTGATAAAGACCTGCTGTATCTGGAACAGGTCAGCTATGATTTCCGGGAGATGCTTGTCAAACCGGGTTGTCACCCGGATATTATTGACTTTTTGTTCATAGGCTCGCAGACTAAGCACGTCTTCTACAACAGCATTTATCTGTACTGCCTTTCTTTCTGCCGTATGTTTCCGGGCGAAGATGAGGAGGTGCTTGAGTACTGCGGCAGCCCGTTGGGCTTCATTGTAGATCGTCTTCAGATCTTCCTTGGCACCATCCGACATTTCTTCATCCAAAAGCAGCTCAGACAGCCCAATGACTCCGGTCAGCGGGTTATTCAGTTCATGGGCGATGCCGGCTGCCATTTCACCAATTGATGCCAACCGGTCGGTGAGGTAGAGCCGATCCTGCTTGGCGCGCTCTTCAGTTACATCATCTAGGACAAGCAGAACTTCATCTTCCCCCATCCGGAGTATGTTGGCCACAAACATTCTCTCTTGACCATTCACCCTATGTCTGAACTCGTGCGTGACATTAGACGTCTTGTCGGAGCGTGCCTTCGGTATTGCCTGCGATAACTCCTCTGTCGGTATGATTTCGGAAATTGGTTTTGTCTCTACCTCTGCCTCCTTCTTCTCGAAGGCATCATAGAATGCCCGGTTGGCCAGTTTTATTTTCTCATCATCACCAATCACAAGTACGGCGCTAGGTGTGGTGGCCAGGATACGGTCAATCAGTCCTTTCTGGGCCTTGGTATTGGATTCTGCCTTCTCTAGGGCTTCAATCGTACTGTTTATATCTTTTGCAAGCTTGGTTATTTCATCGTTTCCCTGGATGGTTAAGCGCTTTGAGAGATCACCGGTAGTGCCGAGGTTGCCCATGAACTCGCCCACGCGTGCTACTCTGGAGATTACCAGCCTCTTTAGTAGCTGAGTGAATAGAAATGCACAGAGAAGCGCAAATGCCATGATCGCAAGCGAGAAATATCTTATTGTAGCCACACTCTGGGCATAGATAGTTCGGGGCATGGTTAGTCTGAAGATGATAGCCGGATTCCCATAGATGTCCTTCAGTAAAAAATATCCTGCCATAGACTCTGAGCTTATCGCACGGACCAGGACCGGTGCCTCTATTGTCAGAGACGAGCGTGCGACTTCAAGATCTGAGGGCATGTTCGTATCGTTGACAGTCATTAGGACGAGAGGTAAGTGTATAGTATCAGAGAGTGCTCCGACCACACTTGAATCCATGAACTGAGCCATGATGATTGTCCCCTCAATTGGCCCCTCTCTTTCGCTGGTAACGATGGGTCGGGAAGAAACCAGCAACGGGCCTTCCGGAAGCAGGATGATTCCTATCACGCTGTCGTCTACGCCCTCGTGACGTATGAGGGCTTCGTCAGAAATATGCTCCTGCAAGCTCTCTGAAATAGGCACCTCTTCTTCAGTGTTCAGGTCGAACGCCTCACCGTGCACAAGACGACCTGAGTTGTCGATGATCAATATGAAATTGAATTCAGCGTCAGCGAATGTCGCGTCGATAAAGTTGACTTCGAGGTAGTCCTCATTCTCACTAGGAGATTTGACGAAATTGTAGGTATCGTCCCAGGCTGCCCAATCGCGATTCAGAATATCCAGTCTCCGAAGCTCGCCATCGAAAGCGCCAATGGCCTGTTCAACCATCTGACTGGTGTTTTGCTCCTCACTTCGCTGAAAGCTACGCATGAAGAGCAGTATATCTACTATAGTCAGAACAACAACCACAGTTACAGCGACTGCCATGGCTAGTCCCATCTTCCGATTCAATGACATAGTTCTATACCCGCTACTTTCTTATACTAATCTTCTCAACATGATTCACCTTTCACTTACCTACTTCAACTCGATTGGTTCTCACCTTCAGTATCAAAATCTTAATAAAAGTTCTACAGTCTGTCTATGACCAAAAAGTCCTACACCTGGGCATCAAGGCTTTCTTGCTATAGCCCAAAAGTCCTAAGGAGAGGGATTTTTCACCACGGATTTAAAGGTAAAATGAACTTAATTGAACAAAGTAAATAGGCAAACAGTCCTAGCACCAAAATTTCAAAATTGGGTTTAATTATTTACCCTGAAAAACGAAGCTTTTCAGGGAGCTACTAAAGGGATCAACCAAGACTGAGGCCGGGCACTACATCCAGGTCATAACCGCTTATCCTGCCAGCCTGGAGATGATAATAGCCACAGGCAGCCACCATAGCAGCATTATCAGTACATAAATGGGGAGGGGGAATAAGGACCGGCACTGGCGAGTTGGCGAGGAGGTGCTGGGTTAACATCTTATTGGCTGCCACTCCACCGCTCAGCAAAATTTGCTCCACTTCCAATTGCTTTGCGGCTTCAATTGTTTTTGCAACTAAAACATCAACTACAGCCAACTGGAAACTTGCTGCGACGTCAGCAACTGAGACCCCTCCTTTGTGAACAAGATGCCACAAAGCGGTTTTTAGTCCACTGAAGCTAAAATCATGGCTTTCCTTGAGCCAGGCTCGAGGGAGGGGTAAGCAAGGAATTCCAGAGCGGGCTGCCTGTTCAATAGCTGGACCCCCAGGGTAGCCCAAGCCCAGGATTCTAGCGGCTTTGTCAAAGGCTTCGCCGGCAGCGTCATCACGGGTCCGCCCTAACTTCTCAAATTGTCCATGTCCCTTCATCATTACTAAATCGCTGTGTCCACCGGAGACAACAAGGCAAAGACAGGGGAATTTCACTCTCCCATTTTCACCAGGTGGAGAGGAATCCAGCCAATTAGCATAGATATGTGCTTCAAGATGGTTAACCCCGGTAATAGGTAATTTTTTAGCCAAGGCAATTGCCTTGGCCACGTTAACGCCTACCAACAGCGACCCGGCCAGCCCCGGGCCGAAAGTCACAGCAATCCCATTGATATCCTGCCAGGAGATTTCGGTCATTGCCTGGCTGATAACAGGGATAATAGTGAGAAGATGCTGCCTTGAAGCGACTTCGGGGACTACGCCGCCATAGCGAGCATGAATGTCTATTTGTGAAGATACAACATCGGAGATAATTCTGCTGCCGTCCTCCACTACGGCAGCGGCAGTTTCATCGCAGGAGGTTTCAATACCCAGGATTTTCATGGACTACTATATGCTTGCCTCTCCTGCCTTCTTAACAGCATATTGTACTAGAGGTGGCGAAAGGAGTCCAAAAACTACTGTTGTGATCGTCGTAAGTGTGATTATTGTGCCTCCAAGCTCATACTCCGACAATGCTTGAGCTGCCAGGAAAGCAAGCCCCATGGCAACACCTGCTTGAGGTAACATGGCGAGGCCAAGATACTTCTTAATTTTTGGCTCAGATTTGGATAGGACGCCTCCTAAGCTACACCCTGTTATCTTGCCAATACTTCTGCCAACGCAATACATAATTACAAGCGGCCACATGAGAGTAAAAAGTGAGAAGTCCATCTGCATACCGATAGCGGCGAAAAATAAAACAAATACCGGCGTCATGATATTATCTAACAATTCGCTTGAGCGAGTTCCGATTTGGACATTGAGGTTAATTACTGCGGTCCCTAAAGCCATACATGTGAGAATTGCCGAAACTCCAATCGTCTCCGCAAGACCCCAACACAGCATAGCAACCGCAATAGAAATAATAAAAATGTTGTCGGAAGAGAGATGTATTTTCTTCGCGAGGTAAGAAATAGCGATTCCAATTACTCCGCCAAGTCCAAGGCCACCAAAAATCTCCCATAATGGGTGAGTAAAGGCAAATGAAATGCCTGCTTCTCCGCCCAACAACATCTTCGCCAACATAATCCCTACCGAATAAATTATTATTACAAGCGCGTCATCCAGTCCCACAAGAGCAACAGTGACATCTGTAAGTGTTCCTTTTGTCCTTAAGTCTCTTAAAACTGCTATTGTTCCTGCCGGATCGGTTGCACCGGCGAGCGAACCCAAAATTATGGAAAGTGGGAGATCCCTCGTTAATAAATATACAAAACCCCATGTTGCGATAAATGTGATAACAACCTGCACAATCAGTATAATAATTAGCTGCTTACCCATTCTTTTTAGAAAAGCGAACGAAAAGCTCAATCCCACTATGTAGGCAATAAGAGCAAGCGTGGCTCCGGTGATAATGACATTGAATTGTTCGGGCGGTCTGAAATTTAAAACCTGTCCTATGATAATACCTGAGAGGATATATGCTAAAACTTCTGTTAAACGTATCTTGCGTAATATCCTTCCGAATATGAAGCCAAGTATAAGAACTAAGGCTACAAGGACATAGATATTCATAAGGTATTCAGGAACTTATATCTGAGATTTTTTACCAGGAGCTGGATTGTTATTTCTCCCAGGAGTCTTTTATTTTCATCAACAACTGCTAATCTGCGGATATTGAAGGAGGAAAACTTTCTTAAGACGTCAGCTACAGTTTCTTCCGGCGAGCATACAACAGGATTATGTCTCATGATATCCTGGACAATAGTTTCTTTATGCAATATCTGAGCCCTGGGAATTCCGAATATTCTTTCCTTTTTCTCCCGATGGGGAATAATCCAACGCAGTATATCGTGTTCCGTTACCACTCCAACCACTTTCATCTCCTCGGTACTGTTAACCACCCATGCGTGTGCCCTAAGGGCGAGCTCGGCACAAAACTCAGTGCAAAGCGCATTCTCTTCCATAAATGGTGTATCACGCCCAGGTAGCATTATCTCTTTTACTTTTGTCTTGTAAAATTCTTCCATCATGGTCCGTTAGGGAAAAACTACCTGTCTTGATTTGGCTAGAAACTTGCAGTAAAGCTTTGTCATGTGCTTATGTTAGTATTCTAATAGAGAAAAAAAGATTAGGCAAGCAATAACAGGTTGCCTGGCGCCGTCCAGTATGTTAGCGTAGCTTTATATTTTAGGCGTTTTGAGCATGACTTCTATTATTCTCGCGGGCGGCAAAAGTTCGAGGCTTGGCCGGAGCAAGTTTCTGGAGACCATCGGGGGCAAGAGCCTTATCCAATGGGTTGTTGACCGCCTTGCTGTACTCAGCACAGAAATCATCATAGCGACTGCTCGCGGCGAATCAATTCCCTGCTCCTCGGCTGTAGAGATAAAAACTGTAGCCGATATTTATCCTGGAAAGGGTCCACTTGCAGGCATTTATTCAGGTTTAATGGCTTCATCTAGTTCGCTGGCCATCGTTGTTGGCTGTGATACGCCGTTTCTGAGCGTTGGCTTGCTTGAATATATGACTCAAATCTGCTCCATATTTGATGTTGTTGTTCCTCGGATAAAAAATAAAGTAGAGCCCCTCTGCGCGGTTTATTCCAAGAATTGCTTAGCTCCCATCCAAGAATTACTGGAGCACAATAAACTGGGGATTAGCAGACTTTTTAGTATGGTCAAGGTGAGATATATCGAAGAAGACGAGATAACCAGCTTTGACCCGGAGCACCTAAGCTTTTTCAATATAAATAGCTGGGCTGATCTAGAGAGGGCAAGAAAGCTGGCAACCGAGAAGAGATGGGGGAGAGAAGAGAAGTAGTAGTAGCTACCATTTCTCCTGAGATAATCGCAACATAAGCCAAGTCTTAAGGCGCTCATCCAGCTTGCCCAGCCATGACTCTATCTTGCGTATGTCTCCACTCATCAGCGCAGCTTTTTCCTCTGTTGTCAGTTCATAATCTTTCAGAGCCTCGCCGGGATTTTCCGCCAGTCGGGCCAGAAAGGCATTATCCTGGGCAGCTCTATCAAGCACCGCCAATACAGCGTTTACAGCAGAGACCTTGTACTCGGGAATCTTAGCCACTGGATCAAGAGCATCATTGGTGAGGATATTCGCCGCCGCCTCATGCCAGTGGAAGGGCATAAAGACGACCCCAGGAGGTAATTCTTCCGTAATATGCAATGGTGCTTCCACTCTGCCTCTCTTTGAGGCAACTACTATTGAATCGCCCTCAATAAGCCCGAGCTTCAATGCATCGCTCGGACTCATTTCAACTACACCGTTAGGGTTAAGTTCGCTGAGCACGTTAGAGCGCCGACTCATGGTGCCGGTGTGCCAATGTTCAAGCACCCGCCCTGTGGTAAGAACCAGAGGGAAGCCCTTGGATATCGATTCTGCTGGTGGGATGTAGTCTAAAGCATGGAACTTGCCTCGTCCCCGTGCGAAACCGTCCTGGTAAAGGAAGCTGGTTCCAGGGTGTGCGGTATCCGGGCAGGGCCATTGCAAACCACCATGGTCGAGGCGGTCAAAAAGGACGCCACCGTAAATAGGAGTCAGGGATGCAATTTCTTCCGTAATCTGGCTGGCACTGTGATAGCCCAATGGCTGTCCCATCTTCTCTGCCAGTACGGAAATAATCTCCCAGTCAGGCTTTGCCTCGCCGGGTGGCAGGACTGCTTGCCGCACTCTTTGAATTCGCCTCTCAGTATTGGTAAAGCTTCCATCCTTTTCCGCGAAGGCAGCAGCTGGAAAAACAACGTCAGCTAGCCAAGCTGTCTCGGAAAGAAATATATCTTGCACTACCAGGAATTCGAGTTTCTCCATCGCCTGCTTGGTATGCTCAAGGTTAGGTTCACTTAACATAGGATTCTCACCCATAACATAGAGTCCTTTAATGTCTCCACTGAGTATAGCATTAGCCACTTCGGTAACTGTCAGCCCGGGATGGTCGCTCAATTTAGCCCCCCACGCAGTTTCGAATTTCATTCTCACAGCGGGGTCATCAACCTTTTGATAGCCGGGATAGACATTAGGGAGCGCCCCCATATCACAGGCACCCTGGACGTTGTTTTGGCCCCGAAGAGGGCTGAATCCTGTGCCTTCCCTGCCGATATTGCCGGTCAGCAGCAAGAGGTTTGCCACACTTTTCACATTGTCTGTGCCGGTGGTATGCTGGGTTATTCCCATCCCATAGAGGATACATGCACTTTTCACCTCACCGAACAAGCGGGCAGCCGCCTCTAAATCAGCCTGGGGAACCCCAGTTATTGCCTCGACTAGTTCAGGAGTAAATCTTTCCACAAGCTGGCGCATATCCTCAAAACCTTCGGTGCGCTCTCGGATAAATTCCTTATCCTCAAGGCCATCTCTGATGATAATGTGCATCAGTCCGTTGATAAGGGCAACATCGGTCCCGGGCTTGTGGTGAAGCTTGGCAGTGGCGTATTCGCCAAGTTCCGTAGAGCGGGGGTCAGCCACAATAAGCTTAGCCCCGTCAAACTTGACTCTCCTCTTAATTATTGCGCCAATAACGGGATGGCATTCCGTAGTGTTAGAGCCGATGACGAAGAAAAGTTCGGTCTTCTCGAAATCGGAATAGGAGTTGCTCATCGCTCCTTGACCGAAAGCAGCAATTCCCCCGACCACAGTAGAGGCGTGGCATAGTCGGGCGCAATGGTCAATGTTGTTGGTTCCTATCACAGCACGAACGAATTTCTGCATAACATAGTTATCTTCATTGGTGCACTTAGCTGAACTTAAGGTGGCGATACTATCTGCTCCGTGATCCTTCTTGAGTTCAAGGAGCTTGTTTGCCACCAGCTCAAGAGCCTCATCCCAGCTAGCTTCACGAAAGATTTCATGCACTTTCCCATTGTGCCCTGTCGCCCGTGTGGTGCCAGGGATTCGGATAAGGGGTGTTGTTAGCCTTTCAGGATGGCTAATAAAATCGTATCCCCAGCGTCCTTTAACGCACAGGCTGCCCTTGTTAGCTGGACCCTCAGAGTCACCGCGCACGGAAACAATCTTATTATCTAGAACACCTAAGTAGAGGGAGCAGCCAACTCCACAATAGGGACAAATGGTTTTAACCTCTTTGGCAGGTGGTTTTTCCCATTTGGGCGTCAGTGCTCCTGTAGGACATCGCGCAACACATTCACCACAGGACTTACAGATAGACTCGACAATTGGTTTATCACCGAAGGTGGCCACCCTTGCTGAGTTGCCTCGGAAAGCTAAGTCAATGGCACCAACAACAGCTATTTCGTGGCAAGCCCGCACGCACTTGGCACAGAGGATGCATTTATTCGGGTCACGAATAAACGCTGGATGGCTTTTATCCATAGGAAGCACTTGGGTGCTTTTTCTCAGGCGGTCAATATGCTCTTGTTCTATGCCCAGATATCGGGCAATCTTAAGTAGCTCACAGTCCTGGTTTTTTGCACAGGTAAGACAATCGCCGTGATGATTGGCGATGATAAGCTCCATAGTGATTCGTCGCGATTGATTTACCCTTGGCGTATCGGTGTGCACCACCATACCATCGGTTGCTGGTGTAGTACATGAGCCAACCAGGCCCCGCATTCCTTCGATCTCAACTACGCAGAGGCGACAAGCTCCGTAGGGCTTGAGGTCAGGGTCGTAACAAAGCGTGGGAATATAAATTCCAGCATTGAGTGCTGCTTCAAGCACAGTTTCTCCCTTTTTCGCTATGACCTCGCGTTCGTTGATAGTCACCTTGATGGTGTCTAATTTTCTTTCCTCTATTTCGGTCGGAGCGACTACACTCATTGTTGCCTCCTCTTTATTAATCTTCTTCCAGGTCGCATCTTAAGCATCGCCTTGCTTCCTCAATTGCCATTTCTTCTCCAAGACCAAGCTCTACTTCAGCGAAACTACAAAGTCGCTCGCTTAGAGTCAAGGTAGTTACGGAAATGCGTTGCTTTTCCCCTTCTTCAAGCTCAGTTAATGTCTCTATTTCTTCAGGTGATGCCAGCTCTTCGTCTATTATCCCGCTACCACCTAGATATTTGTCTATAGAAACCGCTGCTCGTCTTCCGGCAGCAATAGCTTCAATGACTGTAGCTGGGCCAGTAACAGCATCACCACCAGCAAAAACACCTTCCCTAGTTGTGGCTAAAGTATCATCGTCAACCTGGATAGTATTTCCCCGTTCCAAAGGAAGTCCAAATTTCTCCGGAGCCTCTGGCACTTGACCAATAGCGGCAATCACAGTGTCAAAGGGCAGACTAAATTCATTACCTTCAATTGCTACTGGACGCCTTCTGCCACTTTCGTCTACCGCTCCAAGCTCCATACGGACGCATGTAAGCTCTACCGCACCATTCTTTCTCTCTATTCTAATTGGGGCAGCAAGGAACTCTATCTTTATCCCTTCAAGCAACGCCTCCTCTATCTCCTCCTTGCTTGCTGGCATCTCATCTCTGGTACGACGATAGATAATTGTTGCCTCTTTAGCACCGAGGCGGAGTACACTGCGGGAAGCGTCTATGGCGACATTGCCTCCACCGATGACAGCCACTTTACTGCCAATCCTGACTTTATTCCCCATATTTATTTCCCTAAGTATAGACACACCTTCCATGACCTCAGGGCTGTCTTCTCCTTCAATTCTTAATTTGGCTCCTTGATGAGCGCCAATAGCCAGGAAGACGGCATGGTAACCATGTTCAAAAAGCTCATCCACAGAGCTGATCCTGGTGTTTGTCCTTATATCAACCCCAATGCTTTTTATTTCTTCAATCTCTTTGGCTAGCACTTCTTTGGGCAAGCGATAATCGGGAATACCATATCTCATCATACCCCCCAGCTCAGGAAGCGCCTCGAATACAGTGACAGCGTGTCCCTGCTTAGCTAAGTAATAAGCTGCAGTGAGTCCCGCTGGACCTGAGCCAATGATGGCCACTCGCTTACCTGTGGCTGCAGCCATCTTTGCCTTCGCCTTCCAAAGCCCATTTCCCTTTTCCGCGGCGAAGCGCTTGAGTGCCCTAATGGCGATTGGCTCATCCACTTGTGCTCGCCGACACTTGGCTTCACAGGGATGAGGACAGACATGCCCACAAATTGAAGGGAAGGGTATCCTTTCCCGGATTACAGCCAGTGCTTGGTCAAATTTACCCTGGCTAATAAAGCGGAGATAGCGCGGAACGTCTACACCAGCAGGGCAAGTATGGCTACAAGGCGCCTTGACCAAGCCCTTGCACACCGCAGCAGAACAATGATGCCTTCTGATATGTTCTTCATATTCATCTCGGAAGTAGCGGATGCTGGTAAGCACCGGGTTGGGAGCAGTTTGCCCTAAACCACAGAGAGAATTATCTTTGACCGATTCGGCTAATTCTTGAAGCAATTCAATATCATCAGGCCTACCTCTTCCATTGGCTATGTCCTCTAGTATGTCTAACATCTGTTTAGTGCCCCAACGACATGGAATGCACTTGCCACAGGACTCAGCTTGGGTAAAGGTGAGAAAGAACTTTGTCATATCAACCATACATGTATCTTCATCTATTATTACCATTCCTCCAGAGCCCATAATTGACCCTGCCTGGGCTAGAGATTCATAGTCAACTGGCAGGTCTATCAAATTTGCCGGTATGAAACCACCTGATGGGCCTCCAGTTTGCACTGCCTTCAGATGTTTGCCTTCAGGAATACCCCCGCCTATATCATATACGATTTCACGCAAGCTAATCCCCATTGGGACCTCTATAAGCCCAGTGCGGACAACTTTACCTGCCAGGGAAAAATTCTTGGTGCCCTTGCTCTTTTCCGTACCATAGCTGGCATACCACTCAGCACTCCTCTGGAGAATGGCTGAAACATTGCTCCAAGTCTCTACATTATTGATATTTGTTGGCTTCCCCCACAAGCCAGATTGGGCAGGAAATGGGGGGCGAGAACGAGGCATCCCCCGACTGCCTTCAATGGAAGCCATTAGCGCAGTCTCCTCACCGCAGACAAAAGCACCTGCCCCCTCCTTTATCTTAATATGAAAGTTAAAACCAGAGCCCATTATGTTCCCGCCTAACAGTCCGCATTCCTTCATTTGCCCAAGGGCGATTCTCAGTCTCTGGATCGCCAGCGGATATTCAGCACGAATGTAGATATAACCTTCTGTAGCACCAATAGCATAAGCCCCAATGAGCATCCCTTCCAACACAGCATGTGGGTCGCCTTCAAGAAGCGCTCGATCCATGAATGCCCCAGGGTCCCCCTCATCAGCATTACATACCACATATTTGATATTACCGGGAGCATCGTGGCAGAACTGCCATTTGACTCCAGTTGGAAATCCAGCCCCACCACGACCTCGCAATCCCGATTTCTTTATCTCATCAATAACTTCCTGGGGTTTCATTCTCAACGCCTTAGCTAGACCTTGATAGCCACCATTGGCAATATAATGGTTTATATTTTCAGGATCGATATTTCCACAATTGCGCAAGGAGATACGGACTTGAGGCTTTAGTACAGGCAGGTCAAAGAGATTGGGAATGCCCTCCAAAGTCCCTTCGCCGCGAATGCCGAGAGCCAGGTCAGGACGTGGGTTGTCAGCAATTAGATAGTCCTTGATGATTCCAGACACAAGCTCAGGAGTAATGTTACCGTAGAAGACACTCGGTTTACCTGGCTTAGCAACCTCAATCAAGGGCTCAGCGTAGCAAAGTCCGATACAACCAACTTGAATAATTTCAGCTTGAATATGCTGCTCTGCTAACCCTTGGTTAAGAGCGTCAAGTACATCCTCGGCACCTGCTGCTCGCCCACAAGTGCCCATGCCAATCAAGATACGAATTTTGTTGCTATGTTGCATCGCCTCCCATTGCGAGCTTGCTTGACTTTTCACTTCCTTAAAATTCATCACGTCTCCTCACTAGTTACTGCCCTATATTTCTTTCACCTTCGCCTTTGTCATTCTGCCATGAACCTTATCATTGACCACCATAACCGGAGCAAGAGCACAAGCACCAAAGCAAGCAACAGTTTCCAAGCTGTATTCGAGGTCGGGAGTACTCTCCCCAGGCTTGATGCCCAGATTTTTTTCTACTTCTCGGAGGATGCGGGCGCCACCGCGTACATGGCAGGCAGTGCCGCGACAAACCCTGATGATATTCCGCCCTGAAGGGACAAGCTTGAATTGCGCATAGAATGTACTTACCCCAAAGACGGTGCTTTCTGGCAGCTGGAGGAATTTGGCTATCTTTTTCATAATCGTCTCTGGCAGATAACCAAAATCCTGCTGGACTTGCTGCAAGATGGGAATAAGCTCCTCTTCCTTACCCTGATAGAAGGATAGAATCTCGTTTAGGCGCTTCTCACTGGTCTCTTCTTGCTCCCGTGGAAGCACTTGAGTGCCCTGCGCTATTGAAGGATTTGCCATTTTATGCCTCACTAATCAATATTTTTCTTGTGACAGCCTACACCATAACCAGGTAGCCAGCTCCTTATCTAGCTTGCCCACCCAGGACTCTATTTTCTTGATGTCGCCGCTGGCTAGGGCTGCTCTCTCTTCGCTGGTCAAAGAGTAATACTCCTTGAGAGCCTCGTGCGGGTCATCGGCTAATCGCGCCAGAAATTCCGATTCGGTAGTTGCTCTCTTCAAAACAGCGAGCACCTCTCCTTTGCCTGGCACAGCTTGCATCTCAACGTTTTCTCTTATTACTGCAACATCTTTAGTCATTTTTTCCTCTCCTTTTCTCTGCATTTCACTATAATTCTAGCCTTTGCCTGATTAGCTGCCATCGTCCACAAGTTACAATTTGCAATAGCACTTTGGTTATGTCCAAAAGGGCGGTTGGCTTGCCCTAAAGTGCACATGAGCTTATAATTATTTCGAAAGCTGGAAAATTGAGGACAAGAGACAAATTAACGGTCTTGATTGCTGACGACCACCCCTTGGTGCGTGAAGCGCTACGCCAAGCACTGGACGGTGAGGAGGACATGGAGATTGTGGCTGAGGTCGCTGATGGTGAGGAAGCAGTCAAGCTCGCCTCGGAGCTAAAACCTGATGTGGTGGTGATGGACATCGTTATGCCCAAACTCAATGGAATTGAAGCCACCAGAAAGATTAAAGAGATTGCTCCTGACATAGCCATCCTAATCCTCACTGCTTATGATGATGACGAGTATGTATTGGGATTGCTTGATGCCGGAGCTGCTGGCTATCTCCTGAAAAGCGCTAGGGGGCGTGATTTGGTTGGGGCTATTCGGGCTATAAGATCAGGTGAATCTGTGCTCCATCCCAAAATTATCGCCAAGTTGTTAAAGCGAGCTACAATGGCGCCAGCTGGGAAGCACAAAGCGTCGGGGCTACTGAGTGAGCGGGAATCAGAGATACTTAAGTTAGTCACGTCGGGGATGAGCAATAAAGAGATAGCAGAAAAATTATTTCTCAGCCAGCGCACTATTAAAGCTCACCTGACCAATGTTTTCAATAAATTGAATGTTGCCTCACGCAGCGAGGCAATAGTCAAAGGATTACAATGGGGATTAGTTACCTTAGAAAATACCGAGGACAAGTTTCGGGGTTAAGAAACCCACACCTCTGGATTATAATCGTCTTATTCGTTTTCCTAACTATAGCTCATTTTACCCAGCTCCTATTTCAAATACCTGTCTTGGGCGAGATCTCGATGCCTGCAGCTCTAGGGCTTTCACGGCACAGTTTGGAGCGACTCCTTTATCTCTTGTTGATATTGTATGCAGGCTGGACACTGGGGATAATCGGGGGCGCCACAGTATGGCTATCAAGCGCTGTGGCAATGTTACTTCGCACTTTTTTGATTTCCCCCAATTTCAAAGATGCGTTCCTAGAAAGTCTCGCCAGCCTTGCTATTGGCGCTTTGGCCATTACACTTATGGCAGCCTACCATCAAAATAAACGGCAACAAGAGAAATTAGAAAAGACTATAAAGGATGTGGATTTGGTGCGGCAAAACTATGAAGAGTTATTTGCTAACGCCAGCGATGCTATCTGGATTCACGATATAGAGGGCAATATCACTTTGGCTAATAAAGCCTGTGAAAAGCTCACCGGCTATCCGGTTTCAGAATTAACCGGCAAAAATGTCCGCGAGTTCCTTACCCCAGAGACACTGTCTTTAGCGAGACAAGTGAGAGATAGGCTACTGAGTGGCGAAGTTGTGGAACACCGCTATGAGCAGCGATTAATTAAAAAAGATGGTTCTGAAGCAATCATGCAATTAGCCACCCGTCTTATTGTTAGCGATGGTAAGCCTCAAGCTTTTCAGAATTTGGCTCGTGATATAACTGAGGAGAGAAGATTACAGGATAATCTGCAATTCTACCTCAGGCAGGTCCTCCAAGCTCAGGAAGAAGAACGCAAACGCCTTGCTCGTGAACTTCATGACGATGCTTCTCAGCAAATATTACTTTTAACGCATGGCGTAGATAACCTTGCCTCTAAAGCTGAGAGATATTTGCCTCAAGAGCTAAGAAATGACTTGGGAAAACTATATGAACTGTCCCAGCAAACCTACCAAGGCGTTAAGCACTATGCCCAGGCTCTGAGGCCAAGCATTCTAGACGACTTAGGCTTGGTGGCAGCTATCAAATGGTTGACTGAGGAAATACACCACCTTAGTGGAATCGAAATTCAGGTCAAAACAGATACCATCCCACCACTCTCTCCAGAAACACAGCTAGTTTTGTTCCGCATTGTTCAAGAAGCCTTAAATAATGTTCACCGACACTCTGGAGCATCTGAAGCCAACATTACGGTGGAGTGCCAGGGAAATGAAGTCAGGGTGACCATCAGCGATAACGGCAAGGGCTTTGAGCTTCCCCGGCAGTTAAGCGAGTTTGCCGGTCAGGGTAAGTTGGGGCTTACCGGTATGGCGGAACGAGCCCAATTAATAGGTGGAGAACTTGAAGTTGATTCCCAAATAGGTAGGGGAACCACAATAATAGTCAAAGCACCAACAAAGCTTTATAATCAGGGCGACAGTTAGAGCAGTTGAGGAGGTTGCTCCCCTTTCTCTAAGCTTGAGGCTTCGGCTCTCCTCAAGCTATTTCTTGTAAAGCGTTTAGAGTTTCTCCACTTTCACTGCCGAGACCTTGAGCTCGGGAATTTTGGATACCTGGTCGAGCTTGGGATTAGTGAGGATATTAGCAGCACTTTCGGCGAAATGGAAGGTCATGAATACCAATCCCGGTGGCAATGCTTCAGTTATTTTAGCTTTAGTGATAACTTCACCACGCCGGGAGCTGATTTTAACCTTGTCGCCTTGAGCTATGCCAAGTTGCGAAGCATCCACTGGGCTGATTTCCACTACACCTTCAGGCTCCATAGTATTAAGTCCAGCTACCTTGCGAGTCATCGTCCCGGTGTGGAAATGATACAAGCTGCGCCCTGTGGTGAGGATCAAAGGATAGTCTTCGTCAGGTGACTCCCCCGGGGGAACATATTTTAGCGGCATGAATCTACCTTTTCCCCTGACAAAAATATCCGTGTGTAATATCGGCGTGCCCAGATGGTCATCGAGAGGACAGGGCCACTGGATTCCATCATTCTCTAACCTCTGGTAATTTATGCCGCCATAGCTGGGAGTAAGATTGCGAATTTCTTCCATTATGTCAGACGGGTGGCTGTAGTCAAAGCCTTTGGCTTCTAACTTTTTGGCTATCTGGCAAACAATCCACCAATCAGGCTTGGAATCGCCGATGGGCTCGATAACTTTCCGCACTCGCTGCACCCGGCGCTCGGTGTTAGTGAAGGTGCCATCCTTTTCAGCAAAACTTGCCGCCGGCAAGACAACATGGGCAAGCTTTGCTGTCTCAGAAAGGAATATATCCTGAACCACAAAGAAATCAAGCCGAGCCAGGGCCTCCCGGACATGCTGGATATCGGGGTCGCTTAATGCTGGATTCTCACCAACCAGATATAGCGCTTTTATCTCTTTGCGGTGGGCAGCGTCAAGCATCTCAACCAAGGTCAACCCGGGAGATAATGGTAATGAGCATGCCCAAGTAATCCCAAACTTATCTTTAAGGGACGGGGGTAATGAGCACCCCCAGGCAGTTTCGAACTTTTCTCTAATAGCTGGATTGCTTACTGCCTGATAGCCGGGATAGACGTTAGGTAAGGCACCCATATCGCAGGCACCTTGCACGTTGTTTTGACCTCTGAGTGGATTGACCCCGGTCGAGGGCTTGCCCATGTTCCCAGTGAGCATTGCTAGATTGGCGGTGGCCAGCACGTTGTCAGTGCCATGAGAATGCTGAGTAATGCCCATGGAATAGAGGATGGTGGCAGGACTATTGCTGGCGAACATACGGGCAGCTTCTGCTATTTTGTCCTGTGGCACATTAGTGATTTGCTCCACAGAATCAAGGTCAAATCCTTTTAGCGACTCCCTGAAAGCATCGAAATTCTCACATCTTTCCTTGATAAATACCGAGTTCAGTAGTCCCTCATCTACTATAACTCGCATCATCCCCATGAGCAGGGCGACATCTGTGCCGGGTTTGTGCTGAAGCCAGAGGCTAGCAAAGCGGCAGAGGTCGATCTCACGGGGGTTAGCCACGATTAGTTTTCCCCCATTATTTACTGCTCTTTTCATCTCAAGGCTGATTACAGGATGGTCTTCTGTAGTATTGGTGCCGATAGCCAAAATACAAGCGGCGTCGCCAATTTCGTTGATGGAATTAGTCATTGCTCCACTGCCAAAGCTTTGTACCAGGCCGGCCACAGTGGGGGCATGACATAGCCGGGCACAATGGTCAACATTGTTAGTGCCCAAAATTGCCCGGGCGAATTTTTGCATGACATAATTCTCTTCATTGGTGCACTTGGCTGAGGTAATTACCCCGATTTCCTGTGGTGTATAGCGCTTCAATTCTTTCGCCACCAGCTCCAGCGCTTCGTCCCAAGATGCCTCTTTCAACTCTCCGTTCTTTCTTATCAAGGGAGAGGTCAACCTTTCAGGGTGATGGACGAATTCGGCGATACCAAAGCGGCCTTTGACGCATGCCTGCCCATGATTAGCTACGCCATCTGGATCGGGTATAGAAGCTACTATCCTTTCATCCTTGACCTCTATTTTGAGTTGACAGCCGACCCCACAATAGGGACAAATTGTAGTAACTACACGGTCGGGCTTGGCAATCCCGCGAGTGGCCAAATCAGCGAGGGCACCTGTGGGACAGGAATCAACGCAGGCACCGCAGAACTCGCAGCCAGCCTCGCGAAGGGTCTGCCCTCCCAGCGGGGCAATAGCATTACACTGGAGGCAACGTTGAGCTTCAGCAACTGCTGTCTCCCAAGTTATACCATACTCCACCTCGGCAAGACCCTTAACCCGTGTTTCTGGTGGAAGGTAGGATAACTTAGCCAGTCTCTCTCCCTTGGTTACATCTTTCGACCAAGTTATTCCTTCCTCAGTGGGCACAAGATGCTCTGTAATATCTCCCTTGCCGCCAAGATGGCGGTCGATAGATTGAGCCGCCTTTCTCCCGGCTGCGATAGCATGGATGACCAAGGCTGGCCCACTGACACAATCGCCACCAGCAAAAACGCCCTCTCGACTCGTGCTCAGGTCTTCATTGGCCTTCAATACATTTCCTCGTCCTAGTTCGACCTGAAATCCTGTTGGGACGTCTGGTCGTTCGCCGATGGCAGCAATCAAAGTATCAAGCTCAGCAGTAAACTCGCTTCCCTTAATAGGAACGGGCCGGCGTCTGCCACTGGCATCAGGCTCTCCCAGTTCCATACGAACTAACTCTAGCCTCAGATTACTATTCTCCTTAAAAATCTTGGAGGGAGCGACGAGAAAGATAATTTCAATACCTTCCTCCAACGCTTGTTCTATCTCTTCTGTTTGAGCCGGCATCTCGTTCTTTGTCCTGCGGTAAAAAATGGTTACAATCTTAGCACCTAGCCGCAAAGCAGCACGGGCAGAATCAATAGCAACATTTCCCCCGCCAATCACCCCTACTCTATTTCCTATCTCCATCCTCTCTCCAAGGTTGAACCGTCGAAGGAATTCCACACAGCCCATTATCCCAGGCAAGTCTTCTCCCTCAACGCCCAGCTTCATTTCTTCATGGGCACCGATGGCAAGAAAAGCTGCCTGATATCCTTGCTCAAAAAGGGAGTCCAATGATTCAATTCGAGTGTTCAATCTGATTTCCACACCCGCCATTTCAATTTCTCGAATTTCATCGCGGAGTATGTTACGCGGAAGCCGATATTCAGGGATTCCCACTCTCATCATTCCTCCCGGCTCCTGGAGAGCTTCAAATACAGTTACCCTATGCCCGAGTTTAGCCAGATAATAAGCACAGGTGAGCCCGGCCGGCCCCGCCCCCACTATTGCTACTTTTTTACCAGTTGAAGGAAGGAACTTTACCTGCTCCTTCCAACTATCATCACCGTTATCAGCGGCAAAGCGCTTAAGCATTCTTATGTGTAATGCTTTATCCACATCCTGGCCACGGCGACATTCTTCTTGACATGGGGCGGCGCAAACTCTACCTA
>Ga0315533_1001008_pt1 | contig 22628 bp, 18 predicted proteins | sample SalMarSW160130MG_FD_203081 | JGI IMG/M metagenome (GOLD analysis project Ga0315533, IMG submission 203081) | Salt marsh sediment microbial communities from the Plum Island Ecosystem LTER, Massachusetts, United States - Salt Marsh Sediment SW1601-30 ... | reverse complement strand
TCCTGTCCAATTATTACACCTGGCCTGCGCACCCTTTCAAATTCAGCAAACCCATATTCCCTTATTACCCAATCTATCAGAAGACCATCTATATCAATTCCCCCAAATGATGCATTGCCTAGAGCCGGGTCGGTCAAGATATTTAGCTTACCCTCCTCATCTCTGTACAATACTGCCGTGACTATATCCAGAGTGCCAGCACCGAGGTCAATGACGCATACTAATACCGGTTTTGCTGGCGGTAATTCAAGTCCATAGCTCAAGGCTACTGCTATAGGCTCAGAAATGAGCTGAATGGCATATTCAGGAAATCCAACGAAAGCCGCCCTAGCTGCCCGCAGCATCGCCGCTCTCTGGATTGAATCGAAATAGGCTGGAAAACCTATCACCACCTGCGTAATCTCTCCCAGACTGTTGACCTGGAGATCAAAGGCATCTTGTCTGATTTTGCGGAGTATCATCGCGGCTATATCCTCCGGTGCATAGCGTCGCTGCCCGACCGGGATTACGATGCCGCCGTCATAGTTCTCTGCTATCAGGTAGTCGAGGTGCCTCAGTTCCCTTTTTGCCTCTCCAAAAGAGCGACCAATGAGCCTGTCGACATCGTATACCACCATATTTGTGGTTCCCATGCAGTAATCATCATAAGCTTGCCTGCCCACACACAATAGCTCGCCAGTCTGGTCGAATTCGACATATTGAGGAAAATTTTTCCCGTAGATTGATACACCTTCCTTGGCGAGTATGGTTCTCGGTTTCCCCTTACCATCAAAGAAGAAGGCAGCCGAATTAGCTGTGCCCAGGCCAATACCTAAAACGCCCATTTTCTTACCTCTTTCACAACTTGCCACCACTCCCTGAAATAAAAGCCTAGTGCCCGATTCTGGCTGCCTTGGTCAGAATATGGTCAATAATGCCGTATTCTATGGCTTCCTGGGGTAAAAGATAGAAGTCCCGGTCGCAATCATGAGTGAGCCTTTCCTTGCCCTGTCCTGTGTGCTCGCTCAATATGGCGTAGATTCTTTCCTGTAGCTGTATCATGCGCTGCGCTGCGATTTTCACATCAGCTACCTGCCCCTGAGCCGCCCCCCATGCCTGGTGCATATGGATGGTGGCATTGGGCAGAGCGTAGCGTTTACCTTTGGTGCCTGCCGCCAGCAAAATAGTGGCGAAGCTAGCCGATGTGCCGATGCAGTAGGTAGCCACATCAGGCTTTAACAACTGCATGGTGTCGTAAATAGCAAGACCCGCCTCTACCGAACCCCCCGGGGAGTTTATATATAGCTTGATATCTCTCTTGTCCTCTTCCTGTTCTAGGTACAGGAGCTGAGCAACAACCAGATTAGCAGCTTGGTCATCGATGGCTGTACCCAGAAAGACGATGCGTGACTTAAGCAAGAGAGAGTATATGCTATAGCTACGCTCCCCCCTCTCGCCCAGCTCCAGATTAAGGATTGAATAGCTTGTTAACTCTGATGAAAGCATGTTCTGTTCCCTCCAAAACTAATTCAATATCTTCCGCTTATGCACATCGGTTAGTTACTGGCTTACAGGTGGCATACTCAGCGACTGCCTCAAGGCGTTGATGGTAGATTTCAGGACTGCGGTGAGGTTTTCGACATCTGCCCAGTTGGCAATGTCATCCGAGTCAGACGTGGTTTCACCGCGGCTCAGGTGCGGCAATAAGGACAATTTTCGCTCCAGTTCCCGGCTTTCGTTCAGCATCTTTTCACGCAGAGTGGTGGCTCCACCCGGCTTGTCCTTGAGCTGATTGACGTAGGGCAGGAGTGACTGCGCACTACTGCGCACTGCCTCTATCTGCTCATAGCTAATCACGTGAGGTAGAAGGAGAGGATAAAGCTCTTGCGCAGTGGCAACAGCCTGAGAGAAGGCAGACAGGTGCGTCGAGTCGGTAATTACGTGGTCATCAGGAAAACCCTCATATTTCTTGATTACAGGCTCCAGATTGCTCTTGTGTAGTGGTAAAAGCGCCACTAGCCCTGTTATCTTGGCACGGTTCTGTTCCTCCTCTGCCGTGTGTCTCTCCATGAGCCAGGCGGTAGCTAAGAGCGAGAGGTAGTCAAGGAATCCGGACAGTCCCCTGAGCCGCTCGGCAGTTACCCCATTGTCAGGAATTTGACTATCAGGCAGTACCTCGTATTCCTTCGGCTCCAGTACTTCCCCCACTTGCCGGCTTAAAGCCGCGAAAGGGTACTTCTTCTTGGAGACCTTGTCTTCAACGATATAGTTTACAATCTGATCCTTGTCAACGTCCAGAGTAATAGTGTAGTTCGCCTTGCGTTCGCTGTCATAGACCGGTGTGAACGCGTAAGTTATGCTTTTCTTCCAGAGAGTCCTGGTGCTGTCAGGGACTGAAATGTCCTCCGTACCCTGCAGAAGAGTGATAGGAATCGCTTTTATCTCCGGTGTCCATTTTATGTCATATCTTTTTGCCACAGTTTGCTTCGGCACGTTGTCTCCGCGTTGAAGCCACGATGCGTCGTCATAGTAGACGCATGTTTTGTCGTCTATCCCCTCCTCTTGCTTCGTAACCAGGGCATAATAGAAGTTTAGCGTGTCCTCTGGGGATTCGTCAGGCTCAAATTTATACAGCGATGCCCCGCGGGCGACGCATTCCATCGGGTTGACGGGAAAACCTTCCTGCTCAATTCGCTCAAGCTCCTGGCTCACAGCTTCGTTGGCGGCAAATACCTGTCCGATCGCCTTCCTGATATAGGGCATGTGCATGGGACCGCCTACCAGAAGGACATGATCAATGTCCTGTATCTTGTAATTGCCCTTGGCGAGGGAATTTGTGATTGTCATTCTCAATATATCAAGCAGGGATGGCAGCTCTCTTTCCTCGCCAGGGTGGAATTCCTTGAGAGCTTCCTGAACCTTAGACATTTCCTCATCGCTTAGACCAAAGCCAAAGAACTCATCCACCAGCTCTCGCGTCAGGGGGGCATCCATTAGCTCGTCTAGCTTCTCCTTGGTTAGGGCAACTACTTCTGTGTTACCTTTGTAGGTGACATCCACCTCCTGGCGGCTTATCTTCGGGTTGCTCAGTCTGATTTTGGCTTTCTCCATCCCAGAACGCAGGATTCTCAAGTCCCGATCGAGTTCCCGGGTAGCAGTGTCCTGTCCAATTATTACACCTGGCCTGCGCACCCTTTCAAATTCAGCAAACCCATATTCCCTTATTACCCAATCTATCAGAAGACCATCTATATCAATTCCCCCAAATGATGCATTGCCTAGAGCCGCGTCAGTCATAATAGCTAGCTTACCTTCTTCATCCTTGCTCAATACCGCAGTGACTATATCCAGAGTGCCGGCACCGAGGTCAATGACACACACGACTACCGGTTTCCCTGGAGGCAACTCTACCCCGTACCCAAGGGCTGCTGCAACTGGCTCAGATACTCGCTCTATTGCGTCTTCGGGAAGCATGTCCTTGAAAACCTCTCTGACCGCCTGTAAAGTAGCTTCTCTGCGAGAAGATTCGAAGTAGGCCGGATGACTCACCACTACCCTCGAGATTTTCCCTATTGGATTGAGCCCCTCGTTCAGGGCATCCTTCCTTATCTTGCCGAGGATCATAGCAGCGATATCATTGGGAGTATAGATACGTGAACCGACTGGAATAATGACCTTGCCATCCTCGTTCTCGCTCACATCGTAGTCGATGTGCCTAAGCTCCTTTTTTGCTTCCTCGAAGGATATGCCAATAAGTCTTTTGCTACCCCATACCACCGTATTATCAATGCCCGCGCAGTAATCATCATAAGCCCGACTGCCTACATACAATAGCTCGCCAGTCTGGTCGAACTCGACGTAAGAAGGAAAGGCTTTTCCGTAGCGAGATATACCCTCTCTAGCAGATATGGTTCTCGGTTTCCTCTTACCGTCTGAAAAGAAGGCAGCCGAATTAGCTGTACCCAGGTCGATACCCAAGATGTTCATTGTTCTCCTCCTGCACTCCTTCTTTCTCGTTCATGCTGTGCTTCAATATCAATGGCTCCCTGTGCCAGAGGCTTCTTCCCAGAAGGAGCTACGCTCTCCAGCACAGCAGGGAAGACAAGAATCCTGCCGTTCTTTCTAATCCTCATCCCCTCACTGATGACCCGGGCGACTGATCCCGGGAAAAACCTGTCTGTTTCAATCTGGCCCACAGCTTTGCATTTGTCGCGCGGCACGCTGTCGCCCACTATTGGCGAAAAACGCTCCACATCGTGCTTCTTCAAGGCCTCTTCCAGGTCTTGCCTGGTCTTCTGAACCAGTTCGTAGCTCTGGAGCAGCATTTCCTGCTTTGGCAGCGTTTCCGCAATCAGTTGCAGCAGGGCATAGTAAGCTGACTCAAGTTCCTCGTACTGTTTGGAAACCGTACGTAAAAGCTCAACCGTTTCCTGAAGCTCCCTCTGATTTCGAGCAGCCTGCTCCTTGAGCTTGTCAAAGTCTTCGTGAACCTCCTTGGCTTTACTGATGCCGAGATTCAGTTTCTGGGGTACAGAGCGAAATCTAGCAAAGCTGAATTTTTTCATATTATCCTCCTCACAATCTGGCAGTCGACTGTTCATCATCTAAGGTACAGGCTTTCAACAGCAAAAAATGAGATAGCGCCTGGGACTCAATGTTCTCTAGGTCCTGCGGTTCGCCTATGGTAATCTTATCTACCCCTACACCCCGTGGCCACACGCTCTGATAAACGTGGGCCTCGAGTGCCACCACCTGTCCATCCGCCGTACAGAATCCAGGAGCACTTACCAACGCTACTGAGCCGTGGGGTAACATCCGCGACTCTAATTTGCCATCAACCATACACCTGCCAGATGGCACAGGCTCACCCACCGCTGGCTCAAAGCGTTCCAATTTTTCCAGTAACAAAAGCTCCTCAAGGTCCTGACCAACCTGTCGGTAGCCCCGCCGTCCATACTTAATTATCATTTCTCCCACCTGTCGCAGCACATTCAATCTGGAGGCGTACAAATTGAGGTATTCTTCCCTTCCGTCGTCAAGAAGTCCCGTGGCTTCCCCGAGTTCCCTTTGCATCCGGGAGAATGCATCACTCAGTTCAGTGAATCTTTCCTGCGACTTCGCCAGGCTGGCAAAAAGGGAGCCCCAGGTCGAAGGCTTCACGCCCGAATACCGGCCCCCTTTTCCTTTACGCATGGTTAGTAATTTTGATAAACCTCTTAGCATGGCACCTCCTCAAAAACCCATACCTTTACGCTTGAAGCGGTCGGTCTCTTGAATCTTGGCTATGGCTTCGTCGAGATCATCCAGGGTGACAACCGCCTTTTCTGGATCCAGGCCAGCCCTCCTAAGTGCCTGAAGTGCTGCACGACGACAGCATTCAGTGATATCTGCCCCTGAGAAATCCACAGTCTTTTTTGCCAGGCTAGCGTGGTCTACCTTCGAATCCAACTTGACTTTCCTGAGTTGTATGGAAAAAATTTCCTGACGCTCTGCCTCGTTCGGCTTCTGAACGGGAATCTCTACATCAAGCCTGCCGGGCCGACGTAGTGCCGGGTCTACATTCTCGGGTTGGTTCGTAGTGGCGATAACAAAGACCTGGTCGGCTATGCCTATTCTCTCAAGCTCAGTAATGACCTGACTTGCTATGCTTTCTCTGAGATCACTGAGATACCTTCCTCGGACAGGCGTGAGCGAATCTACTTCGTCAAGAAGGAGAATACACGGCGCTACTTCCCGGGCTTTGGCAAAGATGGAGCGGACAAGTTCCTCCGACTCGCCAAACCACTTGCGGTGGACTTCTGGACCACGCAATGTAATAAGGTGGGCTCCACAGGCATTTGCCAGCGCTCTGGCGAGGAGCGTCTTGCCTGTTCCGGAAGGACCGTAAAGCAGGACCCCCTTCGCCGGTCTGTGCCCGATGCTCTCAAACAGCCTCGTCTCTTTGATGGCCATTTGGATATTCTCTTTCAACATATTTTTAGCTTCGGAAAGACCACCAACGTCATCCAGAGTTACATCACGAACTGCTTCCACCATGGTACCACGCATCGCTGTCGGCTGTACGTTCTTCATCGCTTCGGTGAAATCCTGATGATTTATTGCCATCTGGCTATCAAGAGACAAGTGCCCGCTCTCCAGGTCTGCGTCGCTGAAGTAGCGTCGCAGCGCACTATGCCCTGCCTCCCGACGGAGCGAGGCTATGTCAGCGCCAGTAAAACCCGTAGTAGCTTCTGCGAGCAAATCAAGGTTTACGTCCGGTGCTAGAGGCATGTTCTTGGTATGAACTTCAAGAATTTTGCTGCGTCCGGTCTTGTCAGGTGCGCCAATCATAACCTCACGCTCAAATCGACCTGGCCGACGCAAAGCCGGGTCTATCTGGTCTGGTCGATTTGTGGTACCAATTACTACCACGCCTGTCATGTCGCGGAGCCCATCCATCAAGGTGAGCATGGTAGCAGTCAGCCTGGTATCAACCTCGCCTGGTGCCAGACCCCTTTTGGGCACCAGCGAATCTATCTCATCAATCAGAATTATGGCGGGACGATTAGAGCGCGCTTTTTCAAATTTTTCCCTGAGTATTCTTTCGCTTTCTCCATGAAAAGGCGCCACTACTTCAGGCCCCTGGATAGTCTCAATGTGAGCGCGTGCTTCATTGGCCAGAGCTTTGGCGATAAGAGTCTTTCCTGTACCCGGAGGTCCGTAAAGGAGCAGTCCCTTCGGGGGTTCGATACCAAAATGGCTGTACACACCGGGATGGCGGAGCGGATACTCAATCAGACGCCTGACAAGGGCTATTTCTTTATCTAGCCCACCGATATCACCCCAATCGGGGCCAGGCGAAGGTAGCGGTGGCGGCGGTTCATCATCTAATAATATTTCAGTATCATGCTGAACCAGCACAATACCTCCGGGCTGGGTTTTTGTTACTTGTATTTCTTTCTTGTCCCCATTCGGGTAATGGCGTGGAAACACGAGGCCCTTACACACCGGGTTATTAGAAAGCAAAAGAGCGAGGTAGGAAACCTCTTCCTCATCCAGCCTGACCCTTTTGAGAGGGGCCAATGATATCGTCTTGGCTGAAATCGGCTTCCATCCTTCCACCTCGACCCAGTCGTTGTTTCTGGCGTCTATGAATTGCCGTAGCCATCTGTCAACATAGACCATTTCCTTGTCTGCGTGGACAAACTTAGCAGTCGCGGCACAAGCATGCTGGCCATACCGTATCTCAACGTACTTGCCAAAGCCGGGATTAGACCCGGTGTAAATTACGGCACTGAAGTCTCCCTCTAATTCCCCATCTCGAATCATCAATTTCATGGCAAACTCTCCCGTTCAAAAAGCATTTCGGAACTTCAACTCGTGCCTCGACCCCCTCTAGGCGTTCCTTTGGGTTTTCCAAATGGTTCCGATGGAGGCCTAACAGGAGGCGGCTGCTTTCTGCTCTTCAGCCTCTCAACGATGTCAATGGCAAGTAGATAATCACCAGTTGAAATGCCTGAGAATGTAGCCTCATGGTATCCCTGCACCTGGCTCATCTGTCTACTGAGCACTTGACCATCCTCAAGAATTAACGCGACAAGTGGCGAAGTCGTGACTTGCTTTGAATATGGAAGCAAGACTCTTACATACCCTTGTCTTGCATCTATCTGGACGGTGGCACTATACATATCCGTTCTGATAGAAACAAGCCGTGTGCTCGCTTGCTCCGCGCCCGCCTCACCCTGTATGCCCTCATCTTTTACCTGCACCTGAGCCATGCGCCCAGCCTGTGTAATTGCTTCTACCATTCTGCGGCTGACCAAGGTAGCATTTGCCGCCTTATCTATTCTAAACTCCAGCGTTGCTTTAGCCTGCTTGCTTAGGCGCTTCCCACTGATACCAAAGTGCCCGGCGAATGAGCTTACCCAGTTTGTAGCTAACGTCTGTCTCACAATAGTGTAGTGGACATCAGGAGGCAAACTCACTTCGCTGAAACCTGCCATGTCTTTAGAATAAACGTAGAATCTCTCATAAGCCAGTTTATTGTTAATCAAGAAATGCGCCACACCGGGGTTTCGTAGTGCCGCTGCCTCTATCCCCTCCACTTTCACTGCATCCAGAAAGTCGGCCAAACTTGCACGTTGCTCATCACTACTTCCCTCAAGCAACAGGGCAAAGCTCAGGTGGCACACCTTATCAAAGCATTGTGAGCAGGAAGCGATGTGCTCTATTGCTTCTCGCACTTCAGTAGAAGGAGCCTTATCTGTCTGGGTTTCTTTCTGTTGCCACCGGCGCCAGACAGCCAAATTATTCCCGCAGTCTTCCGGCATTTTTCCCTTTCCAGTCGTATTATACTTCACTATACACCGTTTCCTTACAATTTTGTTTTGCCATGCTCATAAGATACACAAAATTGCACCCGAGTTATCATTTCCAGAACGCCATCATTTCCTAGTCTTCATCAAATTATTATACCTTGTCGTGTGCCGTGTCCTTACAATTTTGATTTGAATTCACGAGAGAGATGCCAACCAGACTATGTCTTCCGCTGATAGTTGGCCTCCAATATACGGCACATTTGAGTTACTTCGTCGCTCAGCAGTAGGTTTGGCACGCCGATGCCCCTGCAGCACAACTCGCGCAATCCATTCAAATCTGCGCAGAGTGAATTACCAGCATCTTTGATGTAGGGCCGAAGCATTGGGTGAAAAGTCATCTCTGTTCCGCCACTGTGGGTATTGGAAATAAGATCGTCTATTGCTTTCGCAAATTCATACGCCAATTGGTCGGGCAATACGTTTCGCAGAAGATAGTGAATATTCCTGTCAATATTTGTTTGCCTGACTTTTGTTCCCCGTCTCGTGGTCTGTTCGCCGACATAGCAAAGGGCTTCAAGGATATCCATATCGGGGACCCGCTCGTTACTGTAATAGCACAGAGCAAGCGTGACCAACTGCTTTGCTCTTAGTGTCAAAAATGCTCGTTTTATACAGCCGCAATAGGTAGGGACATTCAACAAGTGCCAGACCCTATCTTCAATAATGCGCAGGCGCTGGTATGAGCGCAGGAGAGTCTGGTATTTTTCGATCCGGTCTTCCAGAATTTGCTGTATTTCCAACGGTGGTTTTTTGCCAGCACCTCTTAAGGAGTCGTCTACAATTTCATAGATGCAAACCTTTGCGAGCTCTGCGACGATGACAGGAGGCTCCACGAATTGGTAGAATTCGCCCGTAATAACATCTCGTACCTTACGAACTCCCTCACTAACTAGCCAAGTCCCATCAAGGCCCTGTATTCTACTTATGGGAGGTGACTCGACAATCGAACGGCAGAGTCTTTTCAGTGCTGCAAGTGCATTCTTATCATCGTGTGCAATACCACGAGCAAGCACAATCTCTCCGATTACTTTTTCAAGAAGTTCGGTAGCAATACAAGTGACTCCTTCGCCGTATCCCTTTTGTAACCCCATGAGGGAACCAAAGGTATCTACCGTCAGCACAATATCACTGATCACTCGCTCGTCAACTTTCAGTTGTGTAATCCCGTAGTAGCTGAGCCAGCTTTCTGTTATCACCGTCACAACCTGCTCTCCGGCAGGAGTATGGATGTCTATCTCCGGGGGCTGTCGAAACCTATGGAGTGGCATGTATTCCACTTACCGTCTTCTATCCTTCCCTTTGCCTCTTCGCCCCAGCATTCTGTATCAGTGCTCGGGTTTTGTGCTCAAGCTGCTTCGGGGCAATTACTAGCAATTCATTGGCCAAGTTCACACGTCTATGTATGCTGGACTGAACATGATGAGAACTATGACAACCCTCCGATGCACACACTTGACCGCCAACTTTATGGTAGTCTCAAAGTAGTATTTCTTATAGATGATATTATATCGCTATCTAAGAAATAGTCAATAGTTTTTTTGTGCGGTGTCTAAGACATACTATGGAGTTAAGGAGTCACAAAACGTCATTTTGTGCAATTCAAGAAGTACAATATGTAACCGCCCTTGCCCAGAGGGTAAGCCGATGCCGATGAGGGCAGATGCTCACAGTGCCCGCTGGCTAGTTGAGGAATACTGAGGCGTAAGCTCAAAGATCGTCGACCCAGCCGACAACCCCCGAACTTGCATTCACGCAGGTGAGGGCAAAGTCCTTTTAGAAACCAGGCCGGACTTGGGAATATCGTTAAGGTCGTCCACGGATTTCTGCCCCTCGCGTATCGCCTCCTCGATTGCCGTTTTAAGAGTCACGACCTCGTCATGGAGGCGTTTTACTTCCATTTCCAACTTCTTACTCCCTCGATTGGTTATCACCTTCAGTATTAAAATCTTAATAAAAATTCTACAGCCTGTCTATGACCCAAAAGTCCTACTCCTGAGCATTAAGGCTTTCTTGCTATAGCTTAAAAGTACCAAAGAAAGGAAAATCCTAAATCCCAAGCACCAAATCCTAAACAAAAGAAAGGAAGATTTAATTCCTCTCATCCAAATCCCAATGGCCAAAACGTTTAGGATTTTGAGTTTCGATATTTGGATTTGTTTAGAGCTTAGAAATTAGAATTTCCTGTGAAAAATTGAAGGGGTCAACCAAGACTGAGGCTGGGCACCACGTCCAGGTCGTAGCCGCTTATCTTGCCAGCCTGGAAATGATAATAGCCACAGGCAGCCACCATAGCAGCATTATCAGTACATAAGTGAGGAGGGGGAATAAGAACCGGCACTGGCGACTTGGCAAGGAAATGCTGGGTTAATGTCTTATTGGCTGCCACTCCACCGCTCAGCAAAATTTGCTCCACCTTGAATTGCCTGGCGGCCTCAATTGTCTTGGCGACTAAAACATCGACTATGGCCAACTGGAAGCTTGCTGCGACATCAGCAACCGAGACCCCTCCCTTATGAACAAGATGCCACAAGGCAGTTTTCAAGCCACTGAAGCTGAAATCATGGCTTTCCTTGAGCCAGGCTCGGGGGAGAGGCAAGCAAGGAAGCCCAGAGCGGGCTGCCTGTTCAATAGCTGGACCCCCAGGATAGCCCAAGTCCAAGATTCTAGCCGCTTTGTCAAAGGCTTCACCAGCAGCGTCATCCCGGGTCCGTCCCAATTTCTCAAATTGCCCATGTCCCTTCATCAATACTAAATCGCTATGCCCACCGGAGACAACGAGACAGAGGCAGGGGAATTTCACTTTCCCCTTTTCGCCAGGTGGGGAGGAAAAGTCCAGCCAATTAGCATAGATATGTGCCTCAAGATGGTTAACCCCGGTAACAGGTAATTTTTTAGCTAAGGCAATTGCCTTGGCCACGTTAACGCCGACCAACAGCGACCCGGCCAGCCCCGGGCCGGAAGTCACAGCAATACCATTGATATCCTGCCAGGAGACTTCGGCCATTGCCTGGCTGACAACCGGGATAATAGTGAGGAGATGCTGCCTTGAGGCGACTTCGGGGACTACGCCGCCATAGCGAGCATGAATGTCTATTTGTGAAGCGACAACATTAGAGATAATTCTGCTGCCGTCCTCCACTACGGCAGCGGCAGTTTCATCACAAGAGGTTTCAATACCCAGGATTTTCATTTTCGTTCTTATGCAGTGCCACCACTATCTCGGCATAACCCTGCACAATATCTTATCCTGGCGCCGCAATAATCCCAGAAGCCGGGTAGGTGCTTCCCTGCTTACAAGAGTAAGTCGCCCTTCGCTTCTCTCCTTGGCTACCATATTTAGCAGGGCGCGCACCCATAAAAATGTTATATATTCGCCTCTCCTGCCTTCTTAACAGCATATTGTATTAAAGGTGGTGCAAGGAGTCCATGAACCACTGTTGTGGCCGCCATAAGTGTGATTATTGTGGCTCCGAGTTCATACCCTGATAATGCTTGAGCTGCGAGGAAAGCAAGACCTACTGCGACACCGGCTTGATCTAGCATTGCAAGGCCAAGATACTTCTTAATTTTTGGCTCAGATTTGGATAAGATGCCTCCTAAGCTACACCCTGTTATCTTGCCAATACTTCTGCCAACGCAATACACAATTACAAGCGGCCACATGAGATGAAAAACTGAGAAGTCCATCTGCATACCAATAGCGGCGAAAAACAAAACAAATACCGGCGTCATGATATTATCTATCAATTCGTTTGAGCGAGTGCCGATTTGGACATTGAGGTTAATTACTGCGGTTCCTAAAGCCATACATGTGAGAATTGCCGAAACTCCAATCATTTCCGCCAGACCCCAACATAGAATAGCCGCCGCAATAGAAACAACGAAGATGTGGTCGGAAGAAAGATGTATTTTCTTCGTGAGGTAAGAAATAGCGATTCCAATTGCTCCGCCAAGTCCAAGGCCACCAAAAATCTCCCATAATGGGTAGGTAAAGGAGAATGAAATGCTTGCTTCTGCGCCCAACAACATCTTTGTCAACCGAATCCCCACCGCATAAATAACTATCACGAGTGCGTCGTCCAGTCCCACAAGAGCAATAGTTATGTCCGTAAGTGTTCCTTTTGCCCTTAAGTCTCTTAAAACTGCTATTGTTCCTGCCGGAGCGGTTGCAGGGGCGAGCGAACCCAAAATTATGGAAAGTGGGAGGTCCCTCGTTAACAAATATACAAAACCCAATGTTGCAATAAAAGTCATGAGCACCTGCACAATCAATATAATGACGAGCTGCTTACCCATTCTTTTTAGAAAAGCGAAAGAAAAGCTCAATCCCACTATGTAGGCAACAAGAGCAAGTGTGGTTCCAGTGATAATGACATTGAATTGTTCAGGCGCGCTGAAATTCAAAACCTGTCCTATGATAATACCTGAGAGAATATATGCTAAAATTTCTGTTAACCTTAGCTTGCGCAGTATCCTTCCGAGTATGAAGCCAAGTATGAGAACTAAGGCTACAAGGACATAGATATTCATACAGTATTTGTGAACTTATATCTGAGATTTTTTACAAGGAGCTGTATCGTTATTTCTCCCAGGAGTCTTTGATTTTCATCAACAACTGCCAATCTGCGGATATTGAAGGAGGAAAACTTCCTTAAGACGTCAGCCACAGTTTCTTCCGGCGAGCATACAACAGGATTATGTCTCATGATATCCTGGACAATAGTTTCTTTATGCAATATCTCAGTCCTGGGGGTTCCGGATATTCTTTCCTTTTTCTCCCCAGGAGGAATAATCCAACGCAGCATATCGTGTTCCGTTATTACCCCAACCACTTTCATGTCCTCAGTATTGTTAACCACCCATGCGTGTGCCCTAAGGGCGAGCTCGGCACAAAACTCACTGCAAATCGCATTCTCTTCCATAAATGGCGTATCACGCCTAGGTACCATTATCTCTTTTATTTTTGTCTTGTAAAATTCTTCCATCGTGGTCTGTTAGGAAAAAACTACCTGTCTTGATTTGGCTAGAAACTTGCAGTAAAGCTTTGTCATGAGCTTATGTTAGTATTCTAATAGAGAAGGAAAGATTAGGCAAGCAATAACAGGTTACCTGGCGCTGTCCAGTATGTTAGCGTAGCTTTGCATTTTAGGCGTTTTGAGCATGACTTCTATTATTCTCGCCGGTGGCAAAAGTTTAAGGCTTGGTCGGAGCAAGGCTCTTCAGGTTATTGAGGGTAAAAGCCTTATCCAGTGGGTGGTTGACCGCCTTGCTATCCTCAGCACAGAAATCATCATAGCGACTGCTCATGGCGAAGCAATTCCTTGCTCCTCGGCTGTAAGGATAAAAACGGTAGCCGATAGTTATCCTGGAAAGGGTCCACTTGTGGGCATTTACTCAGGTTTAATAGCCTCATCTAGTTCGCGGGCTATCGTTGTTGGTTGTGATACACCGTTTCTGAGCGTTAGCTTGCTTGAATATATGACCCAAATCTGTTCTACATTTGATGTTGTTGTTCCTCGGATAACAAATAAATTAGAGCCCCTTTGCGCAGTGTATTCCAAGAATTGTTTAGTCCCCATCCAAGGGTTGCTGGAGCAAAATGAACTGAGGATTAGCGAACTTTTTAGTATGGTCAAGGTTAAGTACGTTGAAGAGGACGAGATAAACAGCTTTGACCCGGAGCACTTAAGCTTTTTCAACATAAATAGCCAGGACGATCTGGAGAGGGCAAGAAAGCTGGCAGCCGAGAACAGACAGGAGAGAGAAGAGAAGTGGTAGTAGTAGCTACCATTTCTTTTGAGATAATCGCAAAATAAGCCAGGCCTTAAGGCGCTCATCCAGCTTGCCCAGCCATGATTCTATCTCGCGTATATCTCCGCTCATCAGCGCAGCTTTTTCCTCCGCCGTACGGCGTTTACCGCAGAGACCTTATACTCAGGAATCTTGGCTAATGGGTCAAGAGCATCATTGGTGAGGATATTCGCCGCCGCTTCACGCCAGTGGAAGGGCATAAAGATAACCCCGGGAGGTGATTTTTCTGTAATATGTAACGGCACTTCCACCCGACCCCTTTTCGAGGTAACTACTACCAAATCGCCCTCAATAAGTCCCAGCCTTGCGGCATCAATAGGACTCATTTCAACTACACCGTTAGGATAGAGTTCATTCAGCACATTAGAGCGCCGACTCATTGTGCCAGTATGCCAATGTTCCAGCACCCGCCCCGTAGTGAGAACAAGCGGGTACTTTTTGGATATTGATTCTGCTGGTGGAATGTAATCTACAGCGTGGAACTTGCCTCTACCCCGGGCAAAGCCGTCTCGGTAAAGAAAGCTGGTTCCGGGATGTGAGGTATCCGGGCAGGGCCATTGCAAACCGTCATGGTCGAGACGCTCAAAGCGGATGCCACCATAGATAGGAGTAAGGGAGGCAATTTCTTCTATAATCTGACTGGCAGTCTGGTAGCCAAATGGTTTTTCCATCTTTTCCGCCAAAGCAGATATAATCTCCCAGTCAGCTTTTGCCTCCCCGGGTGGCAGGACTGCTTGCCTTACTCTTTGAATTCGCCTCTCAGTATTGGTAAAGGTGCCATCCTTTTCTGCGAAGGCAGCAGCGGGGAAAACAACATCAGCAAGCCAGGCAGTCTCAGAAAGAAATATATCCTGGACTACCAAGAATTCGAGTTTTTCCATCGCCTGCCTAGTATGCTCGAGGTGCGGCTCACTCAGCATGGGATTCTCTCCCATAACATAGAGCCCTTTAATATCTCCTTTAAGTATAGCATCGGCTATCTCGGTAACCGTCACCCCTGGCCGGTCACTCAATTTGCATCCCCAGGCAGTTTCAAATTTCATTCTGACGGCAGGGTCATTAACCCTTTGGTAGCCAGGATAGACATTAGGGAGTGCTCCTATATCACAGGCGCCCTGAACGTTGTTTTGACCCCGAAGGGGACTGAATCCCGTGCCCTCCCTGCCGATATTGCCAGTCAGTAATAACAGGTTTGCCACGCTTTTCACATTATCTGTGCCCGTGGTATGCTGGGTTATTCCCATTCCATAGAGTATACAAGCACTTTTTGCCTCACCGAAAAGGCGGGCAGCCGCTTCCAAGTCAGCTTTGGGAACCCCGGTTATTGCTTCGACCACCTCAGGAGTAAATCCTTCCACAAGCTGGCGCATATCCTCAAAACCTTCGGTGCGCTCCCGGATAAACTCCTTATCCTCAAGGCCATCTCTGATAATTACATGCATTAGCCCATTAAGAAGAGCAACATCTGTTCCTGGCCTGTGGGGAAGTCTGACAGCGGCATATTCGCCAAGTTCGATAGAGCGAGGATCAGCCACAATGAGCTTAGCACCACCAAACCTGATTCTTCTCTTGATTATCGAGCCAATAATGGGATGACATTCGGTGGTGTTAGAGCCGATGACAAAGAAAAGTCCCGTTTTCTCAAAATCAGAATAAGAATTGGTCATTGCCCCTTGACCGAAGGCAGCGATACCCCCAACGACAGTGGAGGCATGGCATAACCGGGCACAATGGTCAATGTTATTAGAGCCTAACACAGCTCGGACGAACTTCTGCATAACGTAGTTATCTTCATTGGTACACTTAGCCGAGCTCAAGGCAGCGATACTATCTGCTCCACGAGCTTGCTTGAGTTCAAGGAGCTTATTGGCTGCCAGCTCCAGAGCTTCATCCCAGCTAGCCTCACGGAAGATTTTGTGTACCTGCCCATCCTGGCCTGCTTTTCGTGCCACTCCAGGTAACCGTATAAGGGGTGTAGTTAACCTCTCGGGATGGCTGAGAAAATCATATCCCCAGCGCCCCTTGACGCACAGGCTGCCTCGGTTAGCTGAACCCTCGGGGTCACCGCGCACGGAAACAACCTTATTATCTCGCACACCCAGGTAGAGAGAGCACCCAACCCCACAATAGGGACAAATGGTCTTAACCTCTTCGGCAGGTGGCTTTTCCCATTTAGGCACCAATGCCCCAGTAGGACATCGCATAACACATTCACCACAGGACTTACAAATGGACTCGGCAATCGGTTTATCACCAAAGGTGGCTATCCTTGCCGAGTTGCCTCGAAAGGCTATGTCAATGGCATCATGGCAAACTACTTCGTGACAAGCTCGCACACATTTGGCGCAAAGGATACACTTATTCAGGTCACGAATAAACGCCGGATGGCTGTCATCTACAGGAAGCACTTGAGTGCTTTTCCGCAGTCGGTCAACACGCTCCTGCTCTATGCCCAAATACCGAGCAACTGTAAGCAGTTCACAGTCTTGGTTTTTGGCACAAGCAAGGCAATCGCCGTGATGATTGGCGCTGATAAGTTCCATAGTAATACGGCGTGATTGATTCACCTTTGGCGTTTCAGTCCGAACTACCATACCCTCAGTTGCCGGCGTAGTACACGAGCTAGCCAAGCCTTGCATCCCTTCTATTTCAACCACGCAGAGGCGACAACCTCCGTAAGGCTTGAGGTCAGGGTCGTAACAGAGCGTGGGAATGTAGATACCAGCGCCAAGTGCCGCTTCAAGCACAGTAACTCCCTTTTTCGCTATGATCTCGCGACCATTAATGGTCAGCTTGATAGTATCTACTTTCTTTCCCTCTGTTTCGGTTGAGGCGACTATAGTCATTGTTGCCCCCTCTTTACTAGTCTTCCTCCAAGTCACATCTTAAGCACCGCTTTGCTTCCTCAATCGCCATTTCTTCTCCAAGACCAAGCTCCACTTCAGCAAAGCTACCAAGCCGCTCGCTTAGAGTCAAGGTAGGTATGGAAATACGGTGCTTTTCCCCTTCCTCAATCCCAGGCAATATCTCTACTTCTTCAGGTGGCGCCAGTGTTTCATCTATTGCGCCGCTACCGCCCAAGTATTTGTCTATAGAAATCGCTGCCTGCCTTCCGGCAGCGATAGCCTCAATGACTGTGGCTGGGCCAGTGACAGCATCACCACCAGCAAAGACACCTTCTCTAGCTGTGACTAGAGTATCAGCGTCAACCTGGACAGTATTTCCCCTTCCCAGAGGAAGTCCAAATTTCTCCGGAACCTCTGGCACCTGTCCAATAGCGCCAATCAGGGTATCAAAAGTCAAACTAAATTCATTACCTTCAATTGGCACTGGGCGCCTTCTGCCACTTTCGTCTACCGCTCCAAGCTCCATACGGATGCATGTAAGCTCTACCGCACCATTCTTTCTCTCTATTCTAATTGGGGCAGCGAGGAACTCTATCTTTACCCCTTCAAGCAACGCCTCCTCTATCTCCTCTTCGCTTGCCGGCATCTCACCCCTGGTGCGGCGATAGATAATTGTTGCCTCTTTAGCACCGAGGCGTAGTGCGCTGCGGGAAGCATCTATGGCAACATTCCCTCCACCAATGACAGCTATCCTACCCCCTACCCTGACTTTATTCCCTATATTTATCTCTCTGAGGAAAGACACACCCTCCATAACCTCAGGACTGTCTTCTTCTTCAATCCTTAATTTAGCCCCCTGATGAGCGCCAATAGCAAGGAAAATGGCATGGTAATCATGTTCAAAAAGCTCATCCACAGAGCTGATCATAGTATTTACCCTTATATCTACTCCAACTCCTTTTATCTCTTCAATCTCTCCGGCTAGCACTTCTCTGGGCAAGCGGTACTCAGGAATTCCATACCTCATCATGCCCCCCGGCTCAGGAAGTGCCTCGAATACAGTAACACCATGTCCTCGCTTGGCTAAGTAATAAGCAGCGGTAAGCCCTGCCGGTCCGGCGCCAATAATAGCAACACTCTTACCTGTGGCTGGAGCTACTTTTGCTTTTATTTTCCAAGCCCCATTTCCCCTTTCTGCGGCAAAGCGCTTGAGTGCCCTTATGGCAATAGCCTCATCAACCTGTCCTCGGCGGCACTTGGCTTCGCAAGGATGAGGGCAAACATGTCCGCAAACCGAGGGGAAGGGTATTTTCTCCCTGATCACAGCTAGTGCTTGGTCAAACCTACCCTGGCTAATAAAGCGGAGATAGCGAGGAACGTCTACACCAGCAGGGCAAGTATGGCTACACGGCGCCTTGACCAGGCCCTTGCACACTGCAGCAGAACAATGATGCCTTTTGATATGTTCTTCATACTCATCACGGAAGTAGCGAATTGAAGTAAGCACCGGATTAGGAGCGGTTTGCCCTAAACCGCATAAGGAACCATCTTTAACCGATTCCGCTAATTCTTGAAGCAATTCAATATCCCCAGGCCTGCCTCTTCCGTTGCTTATATCCTCTAGTATGTCCAGCATCTGTTTAGTGCCCCAACGGCATGGTATGCATTTGCCACAGGACTCAAGTTGTGTGAAAGAGAGGAAGAAGCGCGCCATGTCAACCATGCAAGTATCTTCGTCCATCACTACCATACCGCCGGAGCCCATAATAGAGCCTGCCGCGGTTAGCGATTCATAATCAACCGGAGAATCAAGCAAGCTTGCTGGTAGACAACCTCCGGATGGTCCACCAGTCTGTACTGCCTTAAAGCGCTTGCCGCCAAGGATTCCTCCGCCGATTTCGAAGATAAGTTCGCGTAAGGTGATGCCCATAGGAATCTCTACCAAACCGGCATTGGCGATCTTGCCTGTTAAGGCGAAAACCGCAGTGCCTTTGCTCTTCTCAGTGCCAATGCTGGCGTACCAGTCTGCACCCCTGCTAATTATCACAGGGATGCTGGCAAGGGTTTTCACATTGTTAATAGTAGTTGGCTTTCCCCACAGACCTGATTGTGCTGGGAAGGGAGGGCGACTGCGGGGCATGCCTCTTTTACCCTCAATGGAAGCCATCAGTGCTGTCTCTTCACCGCAGACAAAAGCGCCAGCACCCTCTTTAATATGCGCAGTAAAGTTGAACCCTGAGCCAAGAACATTTTTGCCCAGGAATCCTTTCTCCTCAGCCTGTTTAATAGCAATACGCAAACGCTTTATAGCCAAAGGATATTCAGCGCGGCAATAAATGTAGCCTTCGCTGGCTCCAATAGCATAGGCCGCAATAATCACCCCCTCAATAACGGTGTGTGGATCACCTTCCATAGTGCTCCGATCCATAAAAGCACCAGGGTCACCCTCATCAGCATTGCAAATCATATACTTTTGTTTCCCTAGCGACTTACGGCAGAATTCCCACTTTACTCCCGTAGGGAAACCAGCGCCACCACGACCTCGCAGCCCTGATTTTTTAATCTCGCTGATAACCTCCTCCGGAGTCATCTTTAATAATGCCCTCCTCAGTGCCTCATAGCCACCAGTGGCAGTGTAATCGTCAATCCTCTCGGGATTAATGTGTCCACAGTTACGTAGTATCAAGCGGGTTTGTTTCTTATAGAAGTTTATCTCCTGATAGGTGGGTATTGCTTCATTGGTAACAGGGTCGCGATAGAAGAGACGTTCTACCCTCTTACCTTCTTTGAGATGTGAATAGACAATCTCAGCGGCATCTTCTGGTTTGACATGGGCGTAAAAAGTGCCCTCAGGTTCAACAACCACTATGGGCCCTTGCTGGCAAAAGCCGTGGCAGCCAGTAAAATCAACTTCGATATCGCTCAATCCTGCCTGATTCACTTCATGCTCGAGTGTCCTCCGAATTTCTTCCGACCTGGAAGATGTACAGCCAGTGCCCTGGCAAACCAATACCTTGCGGTGCCCATCAGAATGAATACCGGGCTTTTTCTTCATCATTTCTTTCCTCTAAATTGCTCTAAAACCTCAGCGACCTTCTTAGTTGTCATCTGCCCATGGGTTTCATTGTTTACCACCATTGTTGGTGCTAGAGCACAGGCACCGATACAGGCCACTGTCTCCAAGCAGTATTCGAGATCCAGACTACTTTCCCCGGGCTTAATGCTTAGATGCTTTTCCACTTCTCGAAGGATGCGAGCACCACCACGCACATGACAGGCAGTTCCACGACAAACCTTAATGATATTCCGACCTGAAGGGACAAGCTTGAATTGGGCGTAGAATGTACCCACCCCAAAGACAGTGCTTTCCGGCAGCTTGAGGAATTTGCCTATTCTTTTCATCGCTGGCTCAGGCAGGTAGCCAAAAACCTGCTGGACCTGCTGTAAGATGGGAATAAGCTCCTCCTTCTTACCTTGATAGGAGGACAGAATTTCGTTTAAGCGCTCTTCAATAGTCTCTTCTTGCTCCCGTAGAAGTACCTGACTGTCCTGCTCTACTGAAGGATTCGCCACTTCGCACCTCACTATTTACCATCTCTCTTGAGACAGCTTTGAAATAGGCGTCTTCAAAATATCCGACTAACTAATTTCCCGAAAGTAGCCCAAAGGCTGGACTGTATCATAAATAGGGACGCTAACGCAAATATAGACTATCGTGATTGTTCAGCAACTCCTTCCGTCGTCTTTCAGCCCTTTGCTTTGTGTCATTTCGAGGGAGCACTTCGGTTACTAGGTTAAGTAGAGGGAATGTCTTTAACTAGCTTCCAGATGATAGTTTCGCTAAGCACAGTTACATCCTCAGTGGAAAGATAATCAGAAATATTAGCATCGAACAATATATTCCCATTGGGAGCAAGCTCCTCATCACCTCTCCATAACACTAAAGTTATGGGCACATGGTCGAAAGCATTGACGGTCACAGACACATCCCCGTAGTCTGCTTCACGGCCTCCTAACTTTGCTGCCGCCTTTATTAGCAGCTCGGGATTTTTGCCAAAGTGGTTTACAAAAGGGGCTATCGCTCTTTGGGAAAATGCCGGGAAATAGCTAACGCCCCCTGGTAGCTGTTTATATGTCACCAATACACCGGTGGCAGGGGTGTCCTTTGCCAAAGTGAAATAGTGGAGTATCAGGATTTTGTCCTTCTGCGAAACTTCCACGTTGCTATCCTCCAACGATATTTCAGCATCAGGAAGGGTAATGTGATACGGCTGATTTAGATAATTAATGACTATCTCGTTGGACCCTACGTACCGCGCACCACTTTTACGGCATTGCTCTTGTATATCACTGATTTTGGTCAACTGCTCACGAGCAAGATTATAGGAAAGCTCAAAACCCTGCTCCCGGGAACCATGTGATGAATAATGTCGATTTTTCATTATGGGGCAAACTTAGGGCGGGGCAAAAGGCCTGCCGCCTCTACTATTTCAGGCACTGCTTCCTCCCACTCAATAGCCATGAGATGAATACCTGCCACGCCTTCAATTTGACGCACCTGATCAATAATGTCAATGCAAAGCTGGATACCCTCCTTAGACACTTGCTCCTTAGGCACTCCTTGGAGTCGTTCAACAATGCTGTCAGGTACATCCATTCCGGGAACTCTGGTCTTCATATATTTTGCGGCACCCACTGACTTTATGGGAGCAACACCGGCAAGTATCTTTACCCTTTCATGTAATCCTCGATCCCGTACCATCTTCATCCATTCAGCGAACTTATCCACATTGTAGATAATCTGAGTTTGGATAAAATCTGCCCCTGCTGCCACTTTCTTAGCAAGACGTGCCGCCCTGAACTCAAAGGGGTCAGCAAAGGGATTGGCAGCAGCTCCAATAAAAAGACGAGGCTCAACCGCCATCTCTTCGCCACACTGGAACTTTCTTTCGTCTCGCATGTCTTTCACCATCTTAACGAATTGGATGGAATCGAGATCATAGACACCTTTAGCCATAGGATGATTGCCGAATTTCTGGTGGTCGCCCGTGAGACACAACATGTTATTTATGCCCAGTGCTGCGATACCCAAAACATCCATCTGAAGGGCAATGCGATTTCGGTCGCGACAGGTCATCTGGACAATAGGGTCTAAACCCTCCCCTTTACCGATAAGGCAAGCTGCCCAGGATGACATGCGCACTACAGCGGTCTGTCCATCGGTGACATTAAAAGCATCTACATGACCTTTGAGTATCTTTGCTTTTCTTCTAATTATCTCAGAGTCAGCGCTTTGTGGTGGTCCCAGTTCACCTGTGACAGCAAACTGTCCAGCCTCTAGCACTCTCTCTAGATTACTTTTCGTTTTCATAAGCCCCTCCTAATCTTGCCATTTGTTATACTCCTAATATTTCCAGTACCTTCTTCGTCCCCTTCAATTCCTCTAACAGATCAATGGGTTCAACCTCTAAGGTACGTGGCCTTACTGCTTTACCCCAATCATGTGGTTCTTGTATCTTCGATAGGTCATCAAGTTCACCAAGTTCCTTTAATCTCCTGTATATCATGACCCAAGCACAGTCACGTGTAGTGTCTAATTCACACTTACCATCCGTGGTTGTTCCGCCACACGGGC